>Ga0209705_10001757_pt1 | contig 11461 bp, 14 predicted proteins | sample PPLLaktember2015_5_FD_187262 | JGI IMG/M metagenome (GOLD analysis project Ga0209705, IMG submission 187262) | Freshwater sediment microbial communities from Prairie Pothole Lake near Jamestown, North Dakota, USA - PPLs Lake P8 Core (1) Depth... | ecosystem: Environmental > Aquatic > Freshwater... | reverse complement strand
TCGTCTTCATCGACTCGCGCGAGGGCGGCGCCACCTTGTGGTCGTCGGTGATCACCGGCCCCGGGTTCTTGCGCAGCCAGTCCACGCACTGCTTGATGATGCGGTTGGACTGCCGCATCTCGTCTACGCGCACCAGGTAGCGGTCGTAGGTGTCGCCATTGGTGCCGACCACCACGTCGAAATCGAGCCGGTCGTAGACCTCGTAGGGCTGCTTCTTGCGCAGGTCCCAGGCGACGCCCGAGCCGCGCAGCATCGGCCCGGTGAAGCCGCGCGCCAGCGCGCGCTCCGGCGACACCACGCCGACGCCCACCGTGCGCTGCTTCCAGATGCGGTTCTCGGTGAGCAGCGTCTCGTAATCGTCCACGCACTTGGGAAAGCGCTGCGTGAAATCCTCTATGAAGTCGAGCAGCGATCCCTGCCGGTTGGCGTTCATCTGCGCGAGCGCCGCGCGGCTGCGCGTATGCTGGCCCTCGTAGCGCGGCATGGACTCGGGCAGGTCGCGGTACACGCCGCCCGGGCGGTAGTAGGCCGCGTGCATGCGCGCGCCGGATACCGCCTCGTAGCAATCGAGCAGGTCCTCGCGCTCGCGGAAGGCGTACAGGAACACCGTCATCGCGCCGAGGTCCAGCCCCAGGGTGCCGACGCCGAACAGGTGGTTGAGGATGCGGGTGATCTCGTCGAACATCACCCGGATGTACTGTGCGCGGATCGGTACCTGGATGCCGGCGAGCTTCTCCACCGCCATCACATAGGCGTGCTCGCTGCACATCATCGAGATGTAGTCGAGCCGGTCCATGTAGGGCAGCGACTGCAGGTAGGTGCGCGACTCGGCGAGCTTCTCGGTCGCGCGGTGCAGCAAGCCGATGTGCGGGTCGGCGCGCTGCACCACCTCGCCGTCCATCTCGAGCACCAGCCGCAGCACGCCGTGCGCGGCCGGATGCTGTGGACCGAAGTTGACGGTGTAGTTCCTGATCTCGGGCATGCGCGCTATTCCTCGCCGTACTTCGGCTCGCGCACGACCCGCGGCGTGATCTCGCGCGGCTCGATCGTCACCGGCTGGTAGACCACGCGCCGCTGCTCGGGGTCGTAGCGCATCTCGACATATCCGGAGATCGGAAAGTCCTTGCGGAACGGGTGCCCCGTGAAGCCGTAGTCAGTGAGGATGCGGCGCAGGTCCGGGTGGCCCTCGAAGACGATGCCGAAAAGATCGAACGCCTCGCGCTCGAACCAGTTCACGCTCGGCCAGACCTCCACCAGCGTGGGCAGCATCGGCATCTCGTCCTCGGCGGTCATACAGCGCACGCGCAGGCGCCAGTTGTTCGTGATGGACAGCAGGTGCAGCACCACGGCGAAGCGACCGCCGTGCGGCGCGCGCGCGCCGCCGTAGGTCGAGTAGTCCACGCCGCACAGGTCGATCAGCTGCTCGAAGCGCAGCGCGGGGTCATCGCGCAGCGTGTGGCAGTTTTCGAGGTACGCCCCAGGCGCCACCTCGACGGTGATCTCGCCGAGCCGCTCGACCGGCGCGAAGCCCGCCTGCTGCAGGGCGTCGAACAGCCTTTGCAGTCGCGGCGTCATCGGGCGATCGTACTGGTCCGGCGGATCTTGTTCTGCAGCTGCAGGATCCCGTAGAGCAGCGCTTCCGCCGTCGGCGGGCAGCCCGGCACGTAGATGTCCACCGGCACGATGCGGTCGGCGCCGCGCACCACCGAGTAGGAGTAGTGGTAGTAGCCACCGCCATTGGCGCAGGAGCCCATCGAGATCACCCAGCGCGGCTCGGCCATCTGGTCGTAGACCTTGCGCAGCGCCGGCGCCATCTTGTTGCACAGCGTGCCGGCGATGATCATGACGTCGGCCTGGCGCGGGCTGGGGCGGAACACGATGCCGAAGCGATCCAGGTCGTAGCGCGCCGCGCCCGCATGCATCATCTCGATGGCGCAGCACGCCAGGCCGAAGGTCACCGGCCACAGCGACCCGGTGCGCGTCCAGTTGATCAGCTTGTCGGCCGAGGTGGTGACGAAGCCCTGCTGCAGGACGCCCTCTATTCCCATTCCAGCGCCCCCGTCATCCACTCGTAGACGAATCCCACCACCAGGATTCCCAGGAACAGCATCATGGCGAGGAAGCCCGCCAGGCCGATGTCGTTCAGCGCCACCGCCCAGGGAAACAGGAACGCGATCTCCAGGTCGAACAGGATGAACAGGATCGCCACCAGGTAGTAGCGCACGTCGAACTTCATGCGCGCGTCCTCGAACGCCTCGAATCCGCACTCGTAGGGCGAGAGCTTTTCCGGGTCGGGGCGGCTCGGGCCGAGGAGCTTGCCCAGCACCATCGGCGCCACGCCGACCGCGAGGCCGACGAGGATGAACATCAGGATCGGAAAGTATTCAGCCAGCATAAGTTGGTGCCCACGAGCAGACTCGAACTGCTACGGCTGTTTAGGCCACTAGCCCCTCAAGCTAGCGTGTCTACCAATTTCACCACGTGGGCAAGTCCCCCGCCTCGAATTATCCTATAGAAATCATTTTGGTACGTCGCGCGACTTCGAACCGGCGTCGCCGCCGACCGGCGGCAGCGCGGCGGGCTTTGGGATATCGCCCACGGTCGGCGCCGCCGGCTGCGTCGGCACCGCGTCCATCACCGTGCCGCTGGCATCGCTCCGCGGCTTTTCTCCCGCCAGGTACGCCAGGCCCAGGCTGCTGATGAAGAACACGGTCGCCAGCGCCGCCGTGGCGCGCGACAGGAAGTTGGCCGAGCCGGTGGCGCCGAACAGGCTCGACGAGGAGCCGCCGCCGAAGCCCGAACCCATGTCCGCGCCCTTGCCGTGCTGCAGGAGCACCAGGCCGATGATGGCGAGCGCGATCAGCACGTGCGCCACGATGAAAAGCGTCATCCACTGCTGCATAGCGTCAATCCTTTCGTCGCGCCATCTCGCAGATGGCGATGAAATCGCGCGCCTTCAGCGCGGCGCCGCCGATCAATCCGCCGTCGACATCCGGCATGGCGAAGATCGCCGCCGCGTTGTCCGGCTTCACGCTGCCGCCGTAGAGGATGCGCGTCGCCTCCCCCACCCGCTTGCGCAGGAACGCATGCACCGCCTGCGCCTGCTCCGGCGTCGCGGTGCGCCCGGTGCCGATCGCCCAGACCGGCTCGTAGGCCAGCACGGCGTCCCCGAACGTACAACGGCCCAGCACTGCGTCGAGCTGCCGGGCCACCACCGTCTCGGTGCGCCCCGCGTCGCGCTCCTCCAGCGTCTCGCCGACGCAGAAGATCGGCTTGATCCCCGCGCCCTGCGCCGCCACGAACTTCGCCGCCGCTTGCGCGTCGGTCTCGCCGTAGACCTGGCGTCGCTCCGAGTGGCCCACCAGCGCGTAGCGGCAGCCGAACTCCGCCAGCATGGCGGCCGAAACCTCGCCGGTGTGCGCCCCCGAGGCATGTTCGCTCAGGTTCTGCGCGCCCCAGACGAGCTGCGTGCCCTGCAGACGCTCCGCCACCTGCGCCAGGTACGGAAAAGGCACGCAAACCGCGCATTCCACGCCTTTGACGCCGGCGACGATCGCATCGAGCAGCGCCCGATTGGCCGCCAGGCTGCCATGCATCTTCCAGTTGCCGGCGACGAGCCGAGCGCGCATCCCGTGACCGTTCGCTGAAGAGGGGTGCATTCTACCCGTTTTGCCCTGCAGCATGCGCCGTGCGCGTCAGCGCACGCGCGGCATTCGACATCGCCTCGCGCAGTCGTTGCGCGAGGCGCTCGCGCAGCGGCTCGAGCAAGGCCGGCAGCCGCACCGAATGGCTGAGCGCCTGGGTCTCTTCGGCGTACAGGCGCAGCATTTCGAGCACCATTCGCTCGAGCTCGCCCGCCGCGAACGACGCGCGCGCCCGGCGACCTTGCCGCCACGCCTCGAGAATACGGCGGGCCGTCTCCAGGCCCAGCTCGATGCGCCGCAGCCGCAGCGGCTCGATGCGCTCGTAGGGGATCTCGATGCGCACCGGCATGCCCCCGATGCGTGCGAGGAACTGCTGGTCGATCTCGCGGGCCGCCGCCAGGATTTCGCGCGCCGCCCCGGGGCCCTGCGGCTTCCCGGCGCGCCGTATCACGAGGGCATCCTTGCGCACTTCCTTGGCGACATTTTCCTCCAGGAACGGCTCGAGCACGGGCAGCGCCAGGCGTAACGGCAGCGCCGCGCGCAGTTCGTCGAGGGTGCGCCGGCTGAATTCCCGCATCAGCCGGCCGTTCAGCGCGGCGAGTGCCTTTTCGCGATTCAGGCCGGCGGCTTCACGGCGCGGTGGAAGCCGAGCATGCCGCTGAATACCGTGTACGCGGTGACGTCCCGGAAGCCCGCGTCCTCCAGCATGTCGCTCAGCTCCTGCGCGGAGTAGAACATCTGCAGGGCCTGGATGAAGTACTCCTTGCAGTTGAGCGCCGCCGGGCCGCTGCGGAACAGGAAGCCCGTGAACCACAGGCAAAAGCGCAGGTACGCGTAGTACAGCTTCTCGACGACCGGGTTGCCCGGACGCAGCATGTCCGAATGGTAGAAGCGGCCGCCGGGCTTGAGCACGCGCCGGATCTCCTCGGCGACGCGGCGGATACGCAGGTGGCGCGAGGCGAACTGCAGGGTCACGACGTCGAAGGTGTTGTCCGGGTAGGGCAGCGTGTGCACGTCGTCGATCACGCTGCGAATGCGGAATCCGAGTGCTTCGGCCCGACGCCGTCCGACCTCCTGCATGGCCGCGCTGCGGTCGATGGCGTGCACGTCCAGCGTCGGCTCGCGCTTGAGCAGCGCAATGCCGATGGCATTGGTGCCGGCACAGACGTCGAGTACCCGCTCGCCCGGCTGGATATCCACTGTCGCCATGAACTTGCGCAGGAACCAGCCCCACAGCCCCAGGCTGGCGATGTAGTTCGCCCGGTCGTAGTACGGGGCGACGTCGGCGAAGACATCGTTCAGTTCCTGCGTCCAGACGCTGTTGAAGCGCTCCTCGCGGGCGATCTCGCGGGTGGCGACAGGCGGCGGATTCATCGGTTCCCCTCCCTTCAGATCCGCAGCAAGTAAAGCACCGACGCCCCCGTTCCGGCAAGCGCTACCGCGTACACGATCGTCGCGACCACGTGGTCGGCGCGTATCCCGAGGTCGTAGCAGGTGATGCGCAGGCGGTGGGCGGCGCTCCACAGCGACAGGAACACCGTGCCGATCAGCGCCAGCTTGGCGAGCCAGTGGCCGGCAAAGGCGTGCAGCCGGTCGTAGGCGAGCAGATCCGGCGCGTGGCCGAGCGCGGCCAGGAGCGTGAGGAGGATCAGTGCCGGGGTGAGGAACGCGGTCAGCGTGCCGCCCGCGGCAAACGGGCCCCAGACGATCGGTTTGTTCGACACCGCCATGTCAGAAGGCTCCCGCGAGATACAGGACGACGAGCGACAGCGCCGCCCACGCGGCAAAGTGCGCGCCCGAGATGGCGGCGTCGGGAACGAACGCCTCGCCGCGCTGCAGCGGCAGGGCTTTCGGGGTCAGGTTGAACCACGTGATGCTGTGATAGACGGCGAAGCCCATCGCCAGGACGTGGAACACGACGCTTTCCGGCGTCCTCAGGACCTCGAGGAACACCGCCCAGGCGGCCGGCCCCTCGGAGAGCTGCTTCAGACCCCACACCATGAGCAGCGTCCAGCCGCCGATGAACAGGCAGCTGAACTCGCGCACCATGTAGCGAACATAGCGCGGGTGGCGGAAGATCCACTCCGAGGTGACCGGGCGCACGTAGGGCTTGCGGCTCATTTCTTCAGCCAGGGCATCAAGTGCTGCGTGTACCAATCCACCGTGCTCCGGATCTTCACCTGCTGGATCGCGCCCGCCGGGTCGACGTGTTCGGGGCACACCTCCGAGCAGGCCCCGACGAAGGAGCACTCCCACGCGCCCTCGGTCGCCGCGATCTCCTGCTGGCGCAGCTCGCGCCCGCCGTCGCGCGAATCCTGGTTCCAGCGGTGCGCGAGCGCGATCGCCGCCGGGCCGATGTACTTCGGGATCAGCGCGTATTCCGGGCAGGCCGCGTAGCACAGCATGCAGTTGATGCACATGCTGTACTGTTTGAACTTGTTCAGTTCAGCCGGCGTCTGCAGGTACTCGCCGTCCGCGACCGCCTTCACCTGCTTCGGGATGATGTACGGCCTGACGCGCTTGAGCTTGTCCATGAAGTCGTCGATCACGGTGACCAGGTCGCGCTCGATCGGAAAGTGCGCGAGCGGCTCGACCCGGATCACGCCCTCGTAATTGCGCAGAAACGCCTTGCACGCCAGTTTCGGCTCGCCGTTGATCATCATGCCGCAGCTGCCGCACACCGCCATGTGGCAGGACCAGCGATAGCTCAGCGTCGCATCGAGGTTTTCCTTGACGTGGTTGAGTGCGTCGAGCACCACCCATTCTTCGCGGCAGGGCACCGAATAGCGCTGGAAATGCGGCGCCTGGTCCGTTTCCGGGTGGTAGCGCAGGACATCGAACTCGACCACGCGCTCGCTCATTCGTGCCCCCCCGAGTAGTCGCGCACGCCGGGCTGGGACCGGGTGATCACCACGTCGCGGTAATCCACGCGCGGCGCCTGGTCCGGATGGTAGACCGCGAGCGAATGGCGCAAATAGTTCCGGTCGTCGCGTTCGACGAAGTCGAGGCGCTGGTGCGCGCCGCGCGACTCCTTGCGCGCGAGGGCGCTCTGCGTGACGGCCTCGGCGCAATCGAGCATCGAGCCCAGCTCGAGCGCCTGCAGCAGGTCGGTGTTGTACACGTTGGTCTTGTCATGCAACTCGATATTGCGATACCTGCGGCGCAAGTCGGCGAGCTTGCCGCAGGCTTCGGTCAGCCCCTCGGCGGACCGGTAGATGCCGGCATGCTGTTCCATCGTGTGCATCATCTCCTTGCGCAGTCCGGCCACGGTTTCGGTGCCGCCGCTCCTCTGCATCAGTTCGCGCACGCGCCCCTGCGCCGCCGCGCCGAGCGCCGCGAGCGCCGCGTCGCCGGCCGGCCGCGCACCCGCTTGCACGTATTCCCACGCGCTCAGGCCGGCACGGTGGCCGAACACCAGGATCTCGGTCAGCGAATTCGAACCGAGCCGGTTGGCGCCGTTGATGCTCACACAGGCGCATTCGCCGGCCGCAAACAGCCCGGGCAGCGGCGTCGCGGCCTTGATGTCGGTATGGATGCCGCCCATCATGTAATGGACGACCGGGCGCACCGGCACGGGATCGGTCACCGGATCGACGCCCATGTAGCTGATCGACATGTCGCGCACGAGCGGCAGACGCTCGTTGATCGTCTTCTCGCCCAGGTGCCGCATGTCGAGCAGCATCGAGTCGCCCCATTGCGTCGGCACCGCGTTGCCCTTTTTCTGCTCGTGCCAGAACGCCTGGCTGACGCGGTCTCGCGGGCCGAGCTCCATGGTCTTGAACACCGGCTTGCCGAGCGGCGTCTCCGGCCCCATGCCGTAGTCCTGGAGAAAGCGGCGGCCGTTCTTGTTGAGCAGCACGCCGCCTTCGCCGCGGCACGCCTCGGTGAGCAGCGTGCCGGTGCTGGGCAGCCCGGTCGGGTGGTACTGCACGAACTCCATGTCCTTCAGCGGCACGCCGGCGCGGTAGGCCAGGGCCATGCCGTCGCCCGTCTTGATGGCGCCGTTGGTGGTGAACGGGAACATCCGGCCGGCGCCGCCGCCGGCAATGATCACCGCACGCGCGTCGAAACGCCGCATCTGGCCGCTGCGCATCTCAATCGCGACCAGACCCGCGCAGCGGCCCTCGTCCACCAGCAGCTCGGTGACGTAATACTCGTCGAAGCGCTGGATCGAGGCGAACTGCAGGGAAGTCTGGAACAGCGTATGCAGGATGTGGAAGCCCGACTTGTCGGCGGCGAACCAGGTGCGCTGTTTCTTCATGCCGCCGAACGGGCGTACCGCCACCGAGCCGTTCGGCTCGCGGTTCCACGGACAGCCCCAATGCTCGAGCTGGATCAGCTCCTTGGGCGCTTCCTGCACCAGGTAGTCGACGGCGTCCTGATCGCACAGCCAGTCGCCGCCGCCGACGGTGTCGTTGAAGTGGTGCTCCAGGCTGTCGTCGGGCTTGATCACGCCGGCCGCGCCGCCCTCCGCCGCACAGGTGTGGCTGCGCATGGGATAGACCTTGGAAATCAAGGCGATGCGCAGCTTCGGGTCCGCCTGGGCCAGCGCGATCGCGGCACGCAGGCCCGCGCCCCCGGCACCGATGATCGCCACGTCCGTGCGGGTCGTCTCCACGGCCGCCATATTGACGCAAGCGGCGCCCGCGCGCTTGACATGCGTCAAACCCGCGGCACGCGGGCGCAAACCCTAGCCGAACCGCCCGGTGATGTAGTCCTCGGTTTCCTTCTTCTTCGGCTTGATGAAGATCTCGTCGGTGACGCCGAACTCGATCATCTCGCCGAGGTACATGTAGGCCGTGTAGTCGGAGACGCGCGCCGCCTGCTGCATGTTATGGGTGACGATGACCACCGTGTAGTCGGACTTCAGTTCGTGGATCAGCTCCTCGACCTTGGCCGTGGATATGGGATCGAGCGCAGAGCAGGGTTCGTCGAGCAGCAGCACCTCCGGCTTGATGGCGATGCCGCGCGCGATGCACAAGCGCTGCTGCTGCCCCCCCGAGAGGCTGTTGCCGTTCTGGTGCAGCTTGTCTTTGACCTCATCCCAGAGCGCGGCACGCGTCAGGGCCCCCTCGACGCGCTCGTCCATGTCGCGCTTCATCAGCCTCTCGAACAGGCGCACGCCGAAGGCGATGTTGTCGTAGATCGACATGGGAAACGGCGTCGCCCGCTGGAACACCATGCCGATGCGCGCCCGGATCAGGGACACATCCTGGCGTGACTCGATCAAATTCTCGCCATCCATCAGGATCTCGCCTTGCGCGCGCTGCTCGGGGTACAGGGCGTACATCTTGTTGAAGGTCCTGAGCAGCGTGGACTTGCCGCAGCCCGAAGGCCCGATAAACGCCGTAACCTTGCGCTCCGCGATGTTGAGCGTGATGTCCTTCAGCGCCTGAAACGCGCCATAGTAGAACTGCAGTCCCTTCACCTCGAGTTTTGCTTTCGGGATCTCCGCGTTGGCATTCCCGGGCCGGGCCTCCGGGCGCGGCATCGCGTGTCGCAGGGGAGCGGTTTGCGTTTCCATATCGCGTCCTTTCTAGACCGTCTTGCGGAACAACACCCGGGCGATGATATTCAGCCCGAGCACTGTCATCGTGATGAGCGCGGCGCCGCCCCAGGCGAGGCGATGCCAGTCCTCGTAGGGGCTCATCGCGAACTGGAAGATCACCACGGGCAGATTGGCCATGGGCCTATTCATGTCGAGCGACCAGAACTGGTTGTTGAGCGACGTGAACAGCAGTGGGGCCGTCTCGCCGCTGATGCGCGCGACGGCGAGCAGGATGCCCGTCAAGATGCCGGCGCGCGCCGCGCGATAGGTGATCATGACCACCATCTTCCAGCGCGGGCAGCCCAGCGCGGCGGCAGCCTCCCGCAGGCTGTCGGGCACCAGCTTCAGCATGTCGTCCGTCGTGCGCACCACGACCGGGACGACGAGCAGCCCCAGCGCGATCGAACCTGCCCAGCCGGAGAAGTGCCCGACCTGCGCGACATAGACGGAATACACGAACAGCCCGATAACGATGGAGGGCGCTGAAAGCAAGACGTCGTTGAGGAAGCGCGTTGCCGTCGCCAGCCAACCGGATCGCCCGTACTCCGCGAGGTAGGTGCCGGCGAGGATGCCGATCGGCGTGCCCAGAAGCGTGCCCGCCGAAACCATGATCAGGCTTCCCACGATCGCGTTGGCGAGCCCGCCGTTGGCGCCGGGAGGCGGGGTCATCTGGAAATAGAGCGACGCCCGCAGTAGCGCGTTTCCGCCCTCGTACAGCAAGGTGCCCAGGATCCACACCAGCCAGAAAAGGCCGAATACCAGGGCCGCGGACGACACCGTCAGCATCACTACATTGCGACGCTTTCGCGCCCGGTACAGCGGATTCGCGGCGCTAATCTCGCTCATGTCCTCAGGTCCTCGTGCCTTCCTGCCGCGCGAGGCGCATCAGCAGCAGCTTGGCCAGTCCCAGCACGATCGACGTGATGACGAACAGAATCAGGCCAAGCTCGATGAGGGAGGAAAAGTAAAGGTCGCCCACCGCCTCCGTGAACTCGTTGGCCAATGCCGAGGCAATGCTATTACCCGGTTGCATGAGCGAGGCTGACAGCCGATGCGCATTGCCGATGACAAAGGTCACCGCCATGGTCTCACCCAGCGCGCGCCCCAGGCCGAGCATGATGCCGCCGATAACGCCAATCTTCGTATAGGGCAGTACGACCCGCCATACCACCTCCCAGGTGGTGCCGCCAAGCGCGTAGGCCGACTCCTTGAGCAGAGGCGGCACGAGCTCGAACACATCGCGCATCACAGCCGCGATGAACGGGATCACCATGATGGACAGGATGAGGCCCGCGGTGAGCATGCCGATACCGAACGGCGGACCTTGGAATAGCAGGCCCAAGCCGGGCACGTTACCCAACGTATTGATGAGCACCGGCTGGAGGTAGGTCTGGAACAGCGGCGCGAACACGAACAGGCCCCACATGCCGTAGATGATCGAGGGGATCGCCGCCAGCAGCTCGATGGCGGTGCCGAGCGGGCGCTTCAGCCAGCCTGGCGACAGCTCGGTCAGGAACAGCGCGATGCCGAAGCTGACCGGCACGCCGATCAGCATGGCGATCAGCGAAGTCGTCAGGGTGCCGTAGATCGGCACCAGCGCGCCGAACTCCTCCTGCACCGGGTCCCAGTCGTCGCGCCAGATGAAGCTGATGCCGTACTTTTCCAGCGACAGCGTGCTGCCCATCACCAGCGAGACCATGATGGCAGCCAGGATGCTGAACACCAGCAGCGCGAAGATTCTCGTGAGCCACTCGAAGGCCACGTCCTTCCAGCGGCCGCCCGACACCGTCCGCGGCGGCGTGGCGCCATTGCGCTGCGCGATCATCACGATCCCATGTTCTGCGCTTGAGCCAGGCACTGCGCTCATTGTCCAAACCCCCGGGATTCTAGTCGACTACACACCGGCCACAATGGAAAAGGGGCGGCTCGCGCCGCCCCCTGTTTCGCATCCGGATCAATATACCGACTGCCCGGACGGGTCCTTGATCTGCTGCTTCCAGGCCGACTGGATCATCGACACCACCGACGGCGGCATCGGCACGTAGTCCAGCTCGGCGGCCATCGACCCGCCGTTGGCGTAGGCCCAGGAGAAGAACTTGAGCACTTCCTTGGCGTTCTCCGGCTTGGCCTGCGTGGTGTGCATGAGGATGAAGGTCGCCCCGGTCATCGGCCAGCTCTGCGCACCAGGCTGGTGGGTGAGCAGCAGCGCCATGCCGGGTGCGCTCTTCCAGTCGGCACCGGCGGCGGCGGCCTTGAAACTGTCGTCGTT
>Ga0209705_10001755_pt1 | contig 11464 bp, 8 predicted proteins | sample PPLLaktember2015_5_FD_187262 | JGI IMG/M metagenome (GOLD analysis project Ga0209705, IMG submission 187262) | Freshwater sediment microbial communities from Prairie Pothole Lake near Jamestown, North Dakota, USA - PPLs Lake P8 Core (1) Depth... | ecosystem: Environmental > Aquatic > Freshwater... | reverse complement strand
GCGCTATTGCTCTAGCATTCGCACTAACCGTGGCTGCTTACGGGAAAGCGGATCGGATCTTTAGCTCGGAGGATTGGATGACGGCACGTGAACTCGAGGCCCAGCGCCTGCAGAAAGATTGGAACGAAAGCCCACGCTGGAAGGGCATCAAGCGCGGCTACACGGCCGACGATGTCGTGCGGCTGCGCGGCTCAGTGCAAGTCGAGCACACGCTCGCCAAGCGCGGCGCGGACCGCCTCTGGCGCCTGATCACCGACGAGCCGTTCATCAACGCGCTCGGCGCCTTGACCGGCAACCAGGCGATGCAGCAGGTGAAGGCGGGCCTGAAAGCGATCTACCTGTCGGGCTGGCAGGTCGCGGGTGACGCCAACCTCGCCGGCGAGATGTATCCGGACCAGTCGTTGTATCCGGCGAACTCTGTCCCGGCCGTCGTTCGCCGCATCAACAACACGTTCACGCGTGCCGACCAGATCCAGTGGATGGAAGGCAAGAATCCGAGCGACCCGGGCTATGTCGACTATTTCGCGCCGATCGTCGCCGATGCCGAGGCCGGGTTTGGCGGTGTTCTGAATGCGTTCGAGCTGATGAAGGCAATGATCGAGGCGGGCGCGGCCGGAGTCCATTTCGAGGACCAGCTGGCTTCGGTCAAGAAGTGCGGTCACATGGGCGGCAAGGTGCTGGTTCCGACCCGCGAAGCTGTCGCCAAGCTGGTCGCGGCGCGGCTCGCCGCCGACGTGCTGGGGGTGCCGACGCTGCTCGTGGCACGCACCGATGCCGAGGCCGCCGATCTCGTGACCTCGGACGTCGACGAGAACGACAAGGCATTCCTGACGGGCGAGCGCACCGTCGAGGGTTTCTTCAAGACCAAGCCGGGACTCGGACAGGCCGTCTCGCGCGGCCTCGCATACGCGCCGTACGCGGATCTCGTCTGGTGCGAGACCGGCAAGCCGGACCTCGCATACGCGAAGGCCTTTGCCGAGGCGATCCATAAGCAGTTTCCGGGCAAGATGCTCGCGTACAACTGCTCGCCGTCGTTCAACTGGAAGAAGAACCTGGACGACGCCACGATCGCGAAGTTCCAGAAGGAACTCGGCGCGATGGGCTACCGGTTCCAGTTCATCACGCTGGCGGGCTTCCACTCGCTCAACTACTCGATGTTCAACCTCGCCTACGGCTACGCGCGCAACCAGATGAGCGCGTTCGTCGAGATGCAGGAAGCCGAGTTCGCGGCAGCCGAGAAGGGCTTCACCGCGGTCAAGCACCAGCGCGAGGTCGGCACCGGGTACTTCGATGCCGTCACGACGACGATCGAGAGGGAATCCTCGACCGCGGCGTTGAAAGGCTCGACCGAAGACGAGCAGTTCTTCGACAAGAAAGTGGAGAAGAAGGCAGCCTGAGCATTACGCCCCGCACCGAAGAGCCGCGGCCGAGCCCGCGGCTTTTTTTCGCCCGGCGCGGACTGTGCGCTCTGGCCGGAAGCAGCCCCTCGTTCAAATATACTGATCGAAACAGGCGTCAGAGGAAGAGGGCTGATGCAGGCGGCTTTGTTCGATGTCTTCGGAACCCTGCTCGACGTGTATTCGGTGACGCGGCGTGCGGAGGAACTGTTTCCTGGCAACGGCACCCGGCTGGCGCTTTTATGGCGCGACCGGCAAATCGAGTACTCGAGGTTGAGGACCCTGTCGGGACGCTATGCAAGCTTTTCGCAGATCACGCGCGACGCGCTCGAATATTCGATCGAAGCGATGAAGCTGCCGGCCGGCGCGTACGAAGTGCAGCAGCTGATCGACGAATACCGGCGCCTGGCACCGTTCATCGATGTAGCGCCGGCGCTCGCGCGGCTGCAAGGCGCGGGCGTGCGGCTCGGCGTCCTGTCCAACGGCGATTCGGAAATGCTCGAAACCGTGCTGGTCACGTCCGGTCTTCATCGCTACATCGATCTTGTGCTGTCGGCCGAGCAGGTGCAGGCATTCAAGACGTTTCCCGCCGTGTATGCATTGGGCCCGCGTGCACTGAAGTTGCCGCCCGAGGAGATCCTCTTCGTCTCGAGCAATTGCTGGGATGCCTGCGGCGCGGCGTGGTACGGCTACACGAGCTTCTGGGTCAATCGCCTCGATGCACCGCTCGAGCGCCTGGGCGTGACACCACGGGGCAGCGGGCCCGACCTTCCGGCCGCCGCCGACTTCCTACTTGAATATGATCAACGAAACAGGACGGAGCTTTCAGCATGAGTAACCCACAGGGCGTCGAGATCCGGGCCCCGTTGCAGCCGGGCTTTGAACGAATACTTTCGCCAGAAGCGCTCGCTCTGGCCGCGCGGTTGCACCGCGCGTTCGAGCCGCGCCGCCAGGAGCTGCTCGCCAGCCGGGTCGAGCGCGCAAAGCGGCTGGATGCCGGCGAGAAGCCGGACTTCCTGCCGCAGACACGCAACGTTCGAGAGGGCAATTGGACGATCGCCGCAGTGCCGGCCGACCTGCAGCGGCGCCGGGTCGAGATCACGGGTCCGGTCGAGCGCAAGATGATCATCAATGCGCTCAACTCGGGGGCGGATTCGTACATGACCGATTTCGAGGACAGCAATGCTCCGAACTGGGACAACCAGATCACCGGCCAGCTGAACCTGATCGACGCGATCCGGCGCACGATTTCGCTCGAGCAGGGCGGCAAGACCTACAAGCTGAACGACACCGTCGCGACGCTGGTGGTTCGTCCGCGCGGCTGGCACCTCGACGAGAAGCACGTACTGGTCGACGGCAAGCGCGTTTCGGGCGGCATCTTCGATTTCGCGCTCTACATGTTCCACAACGCGAAGGAACTGGTCGCGCGCGGCAGCGGGCCGTATTTCTATCTGCCCAAGATGGAGTCGCATCTCGAGGCCCGGCTCTGGAACGACGTCTTCGTCGCGACGCAGAAGGACCTTGGCATTCCGCAGGGCACGATCAAGGCGACGGTTCTGATCGAGACGATTCTCGCCGCCTTTGAAATGGACGAGATCCTGTACGAGCTGCGCGAACACTCGGCCGGCCTGAACGCCGGGCGCTGGGACTACATCTTCTCGTGCATCAAGAAGTTCAAGGTCGACAAGAATTTCTGCCTTGCCGATCGCGCGAAGGTCACGATGACCGCGCCGTTCATGCGTGCCTATGCGCTTCTGCTGCTGGCGACCTGCCACAAGCGCAACGCCCCGGCAATCGGCGGCATGAGCGCGCTGATCCCGATCAAGAACGATCCCGCGAAGAACGAGACCGCGCTGGCAGGCGTTCGCACCGACAAGCAGCGCGATGCGACCGACGGCTACGACGGTGGTTGGGTCGCGCATCCGGGCCTGGTCCCGATCGCAATGGAAGAATTCGTCAAGGTTCTCGGAGATCGAAAGAACCAAATCGACAAGAAGCGCGACGACGTCAAGGTCACCGCGGCCGACCTGCTGGATTTTCAGCCCGAGAAGCCGATCACCGAGGCCGGACTGCGCATGAACATCAACGTCGGGATCCACTATCTCGGCTCGTGGCTGGCCGGCAACGGCTGCGTCCCGATCCACGACCTGATGGAAGATGCCGCGACTGCGGAGATCAGTCGCTCGCAGGTCTGGCAGTGGATCCGTTCGCCGAAGGGAGTGCTTGACGACGGTCGCAAGGTCACGGCCGACATGGTGCGGGCGCTGATCCCGGACGAACTCACAAAGGTGAAGGCCACCGTGGGGCCGGACTCGCCGACCTATGACCGCGCCGCGCAGATCTTCGAGAAGATGAGCACGCAGGAGGCGTTTGCCGAGTTCCTGACGCTGCCGTTGTACGAGGAAATCGCCTGAACCGGCGACACACCGAAAGTCGGCGATGCAGGCATCGGCGTATCGTCGGCTTCGAACGCGCCGGCCACGGCGCGACGCAGGGGAGGGGATGTCATGACGCTGTGTCCGATCGCTGTCGTTGCCGGCTGCCGCAAGTGCCCGGCATTTCCCATCTGTCCGCTGAAAAGCGTGATCGGTGACCAGCCGAAGCACGGCGAGAAGGCGGCCCCAAGGGCACCGGCATCCAGGAGGCGCGGCAAGCAGGTCTGAGGGCTATGCGCGTGCAGCGGGCTGATGCGAACAGCCGGCTGCGCGGCAACATTCAGCCAATGAGTATTCCGATGATCGCCGCCGTGATGCAGGTTGACAGCAGGCCGGCGAAGATCGATTTCATGCCCAGCGCCGCGAGTTCGGTGCGTCGCGTCCTCGGCAGCAGCGCATCCAGCCCGCCCAGCATGATGCCGAGGCTGCCGAAATTCGCGAAGCCGCACAGCGCATAGGTCATCAGCAGTTTGCTGCGCGCCGAGAGCTGATCGTCCGGCAGCTGCGCCATCTCGAGATACGCGACGAGTTCGTTCAGCACCGTCTTCTTCCCGAGAAGATTGCCGGCGACCATGACCTCGCTCGACGGAATTCCGATCAGCCACGCGAGCGGGGCAAAACACCAGCCGAAGATTCGCTCGAGTGTCAGCGGCCCACCTCCGACCGCCGGCAGCAGGCCGAGCAAGGTATTGACGAGCGCGACGAGCGCGACGAACACGATCAGCATCGCGACGATGTTCAGCAGCAGCTGGAGGCCCTCCAGCGTGCCGCGCGTGATGGCGGCGACGGCGCTCGCGTCCTTTCGCTCGAACTTCAGCACGGCGTCGTCGGTCATTGCGGGGGGCACCATCAGTGCGGCCACCGCGATCGCGACCGGCGTCGCCACGATCGATGCGACGAGCAGATGCGCCAGCGCGTCCGGCAGAACCGGGACCAGCAGTGTCGCGTACAGCACCAGCACGGTGCCGGCGATCGTCGCCATGCCGCAGTTCATCACGATGAACAACTCACCGCGCGACAGCCGCGCCAGGTAGGGCGCGATGACCAGCGGAGCTTCGACCATTCCGACGAACACGTTAGCGGCGGCCGATACGCCAACCGCGCCGCCGATTCCCAGCGTCCGCGTCAGCAGCCACGCGAACATGCGGACCACCGCCGGCAGGATGCCCCAATGGAAGAAGAGCGCGGATAGTGCGGCGATGATGAGCACCAGCGGCAGTGCGCGGAACGCAAGGACGAAACTCGCCGTCGGATCGGTGACCTCGTAGGGTGTTGCGCCGCCGCCCAGGTAGCCGAAGACGAGGGAGGTTCCCGCCAGCAGCGAACGCTCGATCGCCGCCAATGCGTCGCTGAGCGCTGACAGGGCGGACGCCAGCGGCGGCACCTTCACCAGTGCCGCTGCGAGCAGCAGGGCGAGCAGCAGTCCGCCGACGACCACTCGCCAGCGCACGTCGCGCCGGTCCTCCGAGAGGCTCCAGGCGATGCCGAGCATCGCGATCAGGCCCACCGCGCTCTGCAATGACTGCATTGCTCCCCCGAGCCGCGATTGGAGCACAGCCTCGGCCGTGGGGCGCTAAGCTTTAAAACGTTCCGGATCCGGCGGGGAGTGCAGATGAAGGCCGCAGACGTTGCTCTCGATCTGAACCACGCATTCGAACTCCAGCGCTCGGCGCATGACCATGCACCGTTTCCGGAGTGGAATGTGCGGCGCGACCGGCTTGCACGGTTGCGCGGCTTGCTTGAATCGAACGAAGCCGCGATCGAAGCGGCGATCGACGCTGATTTCGGTGGACGGCCGAAAACCGAAACGCAGATCAGCGAAGTCTTTCCCAGTCTGGCGGAGATCAAGGGCGCGCTGCGGCACGGCAGCGCATGGATGAAGCCGCGCGGCGTGTGGGTGTCGAAATGGTTCCTACCGGCGCGCGCCCACGTGATGCCGCGCCCGCTTGGCGTGGTCGGCATCATCGTGCCGTGGAACTATCCGCTGTTCCTGGCGGTCGGCCCGCTGGTCGGTGCACTGGTTGCCGGTAACCGCGCGCTGGTCAAGATGTCCGAATACACACCTGCATTCTCTGAACTGTTCCGGCAGCTGATTGCGAGGGGCTTCGCAACCGAAGAAGTCGCGGTGATCACCGGCGGCCCTGACGTCGCTGCGCAGTTTTCGGCCTTGCCGTTCGACCATCTGCTTTTCACTGGATCGACCGCGATCGGGCGCAAGGTGATGAGCGCCGCGGCGCAGAACCTCACGCCGGTCACGCTCGAACTCGGAGGGAAATCTCCGACCGTGGTCGCACCGGACTACCCGATCGGCAAGGCGGCGGAACGGGTGCTCGCGGGCAAGCTGCTCAATGCCGGGCAGACGTGCATCGCGCCCGACTACGTGCTCGTGCCGCGCGCGAGAGTGGCGGCCTATGTCGAAGTCACGAAACAGCAGGCCAGGCGGATGTATCCCCGCGGACTGGACGATCCGGACTACTGCAGCATCATCAACCAACGCCAATACGGGCGACTCGTCGGCTATCTCGACGAAGCGCGCGCCGCGGGTGTCGAGGTCGTCCCGCTCTTCGAGGGGCGGCTGCAGGACGACGAGGCGCACCGGCTCGGTCCTGCGCTACTGGTCGACCCGAAGACCAACATCTCGATCATGCGGGAGGAGATCTTCGGTCCCGTGCTGCCGGTCATTCCTTACGACGATGTCAAGGATGCGGTGGCCTTCATCAACGCGCAGCCGCGGCCGCTCGCGCTCTACTGGTTCGACGATGATCGCGCACGATCGGAGTGGGCGCTGCAGCAGACCCACGTCGGCGGCGCCTGTGTCAACGAGACGCTGATGCACGTTGCCCAGGAAGAACTGCCGTTCGGCGGTGTCGGCCCGTCCGGAATGGGCCACTACCATGGCAAGTGGGGCTTCGACACCTTCAGCAAGCTCACTCCGGTGTTCCGCCAGTCGCGTCTCAACGCGATGAACCTGTTCATGCCGCCGTACCAGCCGCGGGTCGAGCGGCTGCTGAAACTGATGAAGCGTTTCTGAGGCCTCGAGACGTCAGTCGAACGCCGCGAGCGGGATCGTCGTGACGAGATCCCCGGCACGCGCGGACGCTGATCCGATAGCGACCAGGGCATCCGCTTCGGAGACGGTACGCAACATCGCCGAGCCCTGGTCCTTCAGCAGTTCGACTGCCACGGTGTTCTGCTGTCGAACCAGGCGCGCACGCCGCCACTCGGTGCGGTCGGGCTTGACGCGAGCGTCCGAGATGAGGGGCAGCGACAGCGCCAGTAGACGCTCGTCTTCCGCACCTGCGATCCAGGCCAGCAGCGGGCGGGCGACCAGCTGGTAGACGATGTATGCGGCCACGGCGTTGCCCGGGAGGCCGAGCAGTCCGACCTCGTGCCCGTCGTTGCGCAAAGATCCGACCGCTATGCCACGTCCGGGACGGAAATCGAGGCCGATGAACCGCACGTCACCGTGGTGTCGCACGACGTCGGCATCGCCCTGCGCGGCGCCGCCGATTGTGAGCAGCACGTCGACCCCGCTGGTCGCGGCGCGCGCCAGCGCGCGCGCAAACGCAGCGCGGTCGTCCGCCGAGATGCCGAGGTCGAGCACGTCATGGCCGGCGGCCGAGGCAAGCGCGCAGAGCAGCGGGCGATTGCCGTCGTAGGCGCCGCTCGCAGGAAGATCCGCCGGAGCATCGACCAGTTCATCGCCGGTCGAAAGCACGCCAACCTTCAGGCGACGCATCACGTCGAGCGAAGCCGCGCCAACGCTTGCCGCCAGGCCCAGGTCCTGCGCCCGCAGACGGCGGCCTTTGGGCAGCACGCATTCGCCACGCTGCACGTGTTCGCCCTTGCGGCGCACATTGGCGCCGCTAACGATGCTGCGCGCCAGGCGAACGCCGGACTCCGTTTCCTCGGTGTCTTCGCTCATCACGACTGCGTCGGCTCCGTGTGGCAGCGGCGCGCCGGTCATGATGCGCACCGCCTGCCCCTGCGCCAGCGCGCGATCGAACGAATGGCCGGCGAGCGCTGTGCCGATCACGGCAAGCTGCGTCGGTTGAATGCAGTCCTGCACGCGAACCGCAAACCCATCCATCGCTGAATTGTCGAATGCGGGCGAATCGACGCGCGAGAGGACGTCGGTCGCAAGAATTCGCCTGAAGGCGTCGTTGACAGGAATGGTCTCGTGTCCGGTGATGCGAACGAACGACCTGCGCAGTTCGGCAAGCGCTCCGTCAACAGACAGCTCAGGCGGACTCATGCTGCGCGGCCTTCGGCGTCTTCGGCAGAATTGATGTTGCGGAATGCCGCAGCGTGTAGGCCGGTGATCTGCTCGGCCCTGGCAGCCATGCGCGCCTAGCCGCCGATGTACGACATCTCGACCTTGGGCAGCCTGGCGGTGGCTTCGGTCCGGAGCTCCGAATAGCGGTCGCCTCGAGTCTTCCAGATCCGGCCGATCACCGTTTCGAGTTGCTCCATCGTCGCCGCCGGTCGCTCACCGTCGCCTCGCAGAAGCGCGCGCAGGTCATAGCCGTGATTCGCGAAGAGGCAGAGGTACAGCTTGCCTTCGGTCGAGAGCCTCGCCCGGGTGCAATCGCGGCAGAACGCCCGGCTGACGCTGGAAATCACGCCGATCTCGCCGCTGCCGTCGCGATAGCGCCAGCGCTCGGCCACTTCCCCCTCATAGTTGGGATCGATCGGCTCGAGCGGCAGCTCATCTGCGATGCGCCGTACGACGTCGGCCGACGGAAGCACGTCGTCCATGCGCCAGCCGTTGGACGACCCGACATCCATGAACTCGATGAAGCGCACGATGTGCCCGGTGCCGCGGAAGCGGCGCGCCATCGGCAGAATCTCGTGGTCATTGACGCCACGCTTGACCACCATGTTGATCTTGATCGGTCCCAGGCCCGCGGATGCCGCCGCATCGATCCCGTTCAGCACGTCGCTGACCGGGAAATCGACGTCATTCATCTGCCGGAACACCGCCTCGTCCAGGCCGTCCAGCGAGACGGTGATCCGCTTCAGGCCGGCGTCGGCCAGCTGGCGCGCCTTCCGACCGAGGATCGAACCGTTGGTCGTCAGCGCGAGATCGAGGTCATGGCCGCCGCGCGTCTGCAGCGGCGCGAGCATCCCGATCAATTTGTGGAGGTCTTTGCGCAGCAGCGGCTCGCCGCCGGTCAGCCGGATCTTCTCGACCCCGTGCCGGATGAAGACGCGTGCAAGCTGCGTGATCTCCTCGAACGACAGCAGCTCCGCATGGGGCAGGAAACGGTAGTCGCGATCGAAGATCTCCTTCGGCATGCAGTAGGTGCAACGGAAATTGCAGCGATCGGTGACCGAGATGCGCAGGTCCCGCAGCGGCCTTCCAAGCCGGTCCTCAACGTGACCGCTGGCCGGTTCGACCTCGGCCGGGCGCGGCGCGGCCACCGAAGCGACACGGGTGTCGAGCAGAGGAATCACGCGATCTGTCATGGCGCGGATGTTACAAGGGGCGCAATGCCCTTCAAGCCGGCTGCCAACAGGGTCATCGGCGCAAGGCGCGGATCAAATGCTGCTGCGAGCCGGCACGGAAAATCGCGCGCCGGCCCCGGATCTCACCTCTCCGCGCGCTGTTCGACCTGCCGGCGCGTTTCGACCTGGGTCAGCGGGCCCTCCTCGATGGGCGGCAGCGCCGCGCGCTCGCGCGGTGTTCGCACCGGCACGGGTTCCGACGCCATTCGGGCAAGAGCGTCTGCATGCTTGTCAGGGGCCGTCTGCACCAGCATCAGCCCGGCAAGTTCCAGCACCGGCTTCAATTGCTCGACGGCCAGCGGCGCCGGCTGCGCAATCGGCAATGGCGTTGCTGTGACCCTGATCATCTCGGGGGCGTGCGGTACCTCGATGGCGGCTGGGATCACCGCGTCAATGGCAGGTCGCGGCGTCGATGCAACAACGGCCGCCGGCTCCTCGGCCGGAATCTCATCAGGCGCGATCACCTCGTGATCCGAGACCTCGGCCGCGACGCCGGGCTCGACTCCAGCGGCGACCTCCTCCCCGCGCCCGCCGCGCCCTCGGCGGCGGCGACGACGACGCCCCGCGCGCTCCTCCTGAGTTCCCTCAGCCGTGCTTGCATCGGCGGTCAATAGCGAACCGATCGCAGCCGGCAGAACTTCCTCCGCACCAGCAGCAGCGACGGGTTCAACGACGGCAGTTTCAGGCTTGCGCGGACGCCGGTCGCCACGAGGCTTGCGGGCTTCACCCGAGTCGGGTTGCGCACGCTGTTCCTGCGGACGCTCGGCCCGTGGCTCCCGCGCCTCGGGTTTCTGCGCCTCGGGCCGCCTGTCTTCGCGACGCGGCTCGTCGCGTCGGGTGTCTCGTTTCTCGTCCCGCTTGTCCTCGCGCTTCTCGTCGCGGCGTTCGCCGCGTTTCTCGTCGCGCCGTCCTTCGCGGTGGCGTTCTCGATCGTTGCGGCCGCGACGCCGATCTCCGCGCCGCTCCGTGTCCCGTGTCGGCCGCTCTGCAGTCGCGGGCGCTGCAGCAACCGGGGCCGGCTCGGGTAGAGGGCCGCCTGAAAAGAACGCCACGATCCGGTCCCACAGGCCGGGTTTGGCAACTGTGACCCTGGCCGGAACCGCGATCGGCTGCGGCAAGGTGACCGGCGCCGGCGTCTCGGGCACGATGCCCTTCACCACCGCTTCCTGCTTCGGACGGGCACGTTCTTCTTCGACGCGGCCCGCCGTGTACGGCGTATCGGTGCTCGGTGCGAGTTCGGCGGCGCGCTCGAAGCTCAGCTTGACGTCGTCGAGGCGCGCGTCGTCGTGCCGCAGGCGTTCGATGTGATAGTGCGGCGTGTCGAGAAACTTGTTCGGTATCAGCACGACCGAAACGCGCAACCGCGCCTCGATCTTCGCTATGTCGGCACGCTTCTCGTTGAGCAGGAAGCTCGCGACCTCGACCGGCACCTGCGCGTGCACGGCGGCCGTACCTTCCTTCATTGCCTCTTCCTGCAGGATGCGCAGGATGTGCAGCGCCGAACTCTCGGTGTCGCGGATGACGCCAACGCCGTTGCAGCGCGGGCAGGTCACGTGGCTGCCTTCGCTAAGTGCCGGCCGCAGGCGCTGGCGCGACAGTTCCATCAGGCCGAAGCGCGAGATCTTGCCCATCTGGACGCGGGCCCGGTCGTAATGCAGTGCGTCCTTCAGGCGGTTCTCGACCTGGCGCTGGTTCTTCGAATCCTCCATGTCGATGAAGTCGATGACGATCAGGCCGCCCAGGTCGCGCAGTCGCAACTGGCGCGCGACTTCATCGGCCGCCTCGAGGTTGGTACGTGTCGCGGTCTCCTCGATATCGGAGCCCTTGGTCGCGCGCGCCGAGTTGACGTCGACGGCGACCAGTGCCTCGGTGTGATCGACGACGACCGATCCGCCCGACGGCAGCGGAACCTGCCTCGAGTAGGCCGTCTCGATCTGGTGCTCGATCTGGAAGCGCGAGAAGAGCGGCACGTCGTCCCGGTAGCGCTTCACCCGGTTGAGGTTGTCCGGCATCACGTGCGCCATGAACTGGCGTGCCTGCTCGTAGATGTCGTCGGTATCGACCAGGATCTCGCCGATCTCCGGATGGAAGTAGTCGCGGATCGCGCGGATCACGAGGTTCGAT
>Ga0209705_10001751_pt1 | contig 11483 bp, 9 predicted proteins | sample PPLLaktember2015_5_FD_187262 | JGI IMG/M metagenome (GOLD analysis project Ga0209705, IMG submission 187262) | Freshwater sediment microbial communities from Prairie Pothole Lake near Jamestown, North Dakota, USA - PPLs Lake P8 Core (1) Depth... | ecosystem: Environmental > Aquatic > Freshwater... | reverse complement strand
GAACGCGCGGTCGAAGCGATCGAAGTGCTTCTCGTCCTTCACCATCGTGGCGCGGGCGAGGTAGTAGAAGTCGTCCACGCTGTAGCCGGCCACGCGCGCCTCGAGCGCCTGCAGCAGCGTCAGGTGCTCGGTCAGCGATACGGGAATGCCGGCTTCGCGCAGCGCGAAGAAGAATTTCGTCAGCACGTCTGCGCTGCCGCTTCGGTTCGTCGCGCTGTTGCGTCCGGTCGGGGCTGCCTCGCCGGGACGCCGTGAACCCATCCATGGGGGCTCCGGGCGCGGCGTCCATGCCGCGCACGGCCCGGCCAGGCAGCCCCGACCGGACGCTCCGCGCGATCCACCTCCGCGGCCGCGCGTTGGCTGACGCACTTCCTCGGCTGGTGCGCAGGAGTGGGTAGCTCATCCGACAGCCGTGACAACCCACGCGACAGCGTGCAAGGCACAGCCGAACCCGAGCTTTCGTGGCTTGTGTGCCGGGCGCCTTTCCCGGGCCGTGCGCGGCATGGACGCCGCGCCCGGAGCCCACAGGGATGTGCTTGCGGCGTCCCGGGAAAGGCGCCCGGCACACAAGCCGCGAAGGCGAGCAGCGGCGGAGCCATGCCAGCGCTAGGAGCGCGACTGTCGTCGCTGCAGGAAGATGAGCTGCTCGAACAAGTGCACGTCCTGCTCGTTCTTGAGCAGCGCCCCGTGCAACGGCGGCAGGCTCTTGCGTGGATCGTCCGTGCGCAGCGCTTCCGGCGGCACGTCCTCGGCGAGCAGCAGCTTCAGCCAGTCGAGCAGCTCCGACGTCGACGGCTTCTTCTTCAGGCCCGGCACGTCGCGCAGCTTGTAGAACGCGTTCAGCGCCTCCGACAGCAGCTCGCGCTTCAGGTCCGGGAAATGCACCGCCACGATGCGCGTCATCGTCTCCGCGTCCGGGAAACGGATGAAGTGGAAGAAGCAGCGGCGCAGGAACGCGTCCGGCAATTCCTTCTCATTGTTGCTGGTGATCACGATGACCGGGCGGTGACGCGCCTGGACGAGCTCGCGCGTCTCGTGGACGAAGAACTCCATCCGGTCGAGCTCGAGCAGCAGGTCGTTCGGGAACTCGATGTCGGCCTTGTCGATCTCGTCGATCAGCAGCACGGCTTGGGCGGAGCTGTCGAACGCCTCCCAGAGCCGGCCCTTGACGATGTAGTTGCCGATGTCGTGCACCTTGGCGTCGCCGAGCTGCGAGTCGCGCAGCCGCGAGACTGCGTCGTACTCGTAGAGGCCGTGCTGCGCCTTGGTCGTGGACTTGATGTGCCAGCGGTAGAGCGGCATGCCGAGCGCGGCGGCCACCTCCTCGGCGAGCTGGGTCTTGCCCGTGCCGGGCTCGCCCTTGACGAGCAGCGGTCGCGCGAGGGTGACGGCCGCGTTGACGGCCATCATCAGGTCCTCGGTCGCGACGTAGCGCTCGGTTCCCTCGAATTTCTGGCTCACGATTGGTCCTCGGTCAGCCTGCGGAAGGCGGCGGTGACGCCATCTTGCCAAATACCCCGGGGCCGCGGCGATACGACCGCTACTTTTCGACCGTCAGCAGCTTCATCGTGTTCGTGCCACCCGAGACCCCAGACAGCTCGCCGAGCGTGAGGATCAACTCGTCGCCGGGCTTGACGTGACCGCGGTCGAGCAGTTCCTTCGAGATGGCCCGGTAGAGCATTAGCGGGTCAGTGTGCGTGATGTCGAACGGCACCGGATACACGCCGCGGTAGAGCGCCACGCGACGCTGGGTACGCTCGTGGCGAGTGAAGGCGAAGATCGGGATGTCGGAGCGGATGCGCGACATCCACAGCGGCGTCGAGCCCATTTCGGTCAGGGCCACGATCGCCTCGACGTCCATGTGGTTCGCCGTGAACATCACGGCGTGGGCGATCGCCTGGGCAAACTCGGTGACCTTGCCCTCGAAACGGTCGCGGCCACGCTCGCGCGCGAGCTGGTACGTTTCGGCGCCCTCGATCACCTCGGCCATGGCCTCGACGGCGCGGCCCGGATACTTGCCGACCGCGGACTCGCCGGACAGCATGACGGCGTCGCTGCCGTCGAGCACGGCGTTGGCGACGTCCGACACTTCGGCCCGCGTCGGCACCGGGCTGTGGATCATCGATTCCATCATCTGCGTCGCGGTGATCGTGACGCGATCGAGCTTGCGCGCGACGTGCAGGATGCGTTTCTGCAGGCCCGTCAGCTGCGCGTAACCCACCTCGACGCCGAGATCGCCGCGCGCGACCATCACCGCGTCGCTCGCCAGCACGATCTCCTCGAGGCGCGGAATGGCCTCGCTGCGCTCGATCTTCGCCACGATGCGCGCATCGCTGCCCGCGGCCAGCAGCAGCGCCCGGGCTTCCTCGACGTCGGCGGCCTGGCGCACGAAGGACACCGCGAGGTAGTCCACGTCGAGCGCGGCTGCGAGCCGCACGTCCTCGCGATCCTTGTCCGTCAGCGCTTTCGCCGAGAGCCCGCCGCCACGGCGGTTGATGCCCTTGTGGTCGGAAACTTCGCCGCCGGTCGTCACCTCGCATTCGACGCGCGAGCCCGACACCGACACGACCCTGAGCTCGATCTGCCCGTCGCCAAGGATCAACTCGTCGCCGGGCTGCACGTCCCTGGCCAGGTCCGGGTAGGTCATGCCGACCGCTCGGTCCGTGCCGTCATGCGGATCGAGCGCGGGATCGAGCGCGAACGGCTCGCCCTCCGCAAGCACCGCACGCCCCCCTGCGAAGCGCTCGATGCGAATCTTCGGGCCCTGCAGGTCACCGAGCACGGCCACGTGCTTGCCGACGACCGCGGCAACCTGCCGGACGCCTTCGACGCGGCGGCGATGATCCGCGGCCTCGCCGTGCGAGAAATTCACGCGGACGACGTCGGCGCCGCGGCGGATCAGGTCCTCGAGGACGCCCGGCGCGTCCGTCGCGGGACCCAGCGTCGCGACGATCTTGGTGCGGCGAAGCATGCGTCAGCCGGCCGCCCGGGCTTCCAGCACTTCCACCGCCGGCAGTTTCTTGCCCTCGAGGAACTCGAGGAACGCCCCGCCCGCCGTCGAGATATAGGAGATGTGCTCACCGATGCCGTATTTCTCGATCGCGGCAATGGTGTCGCCGCCGCCCGCGATCGAGAACGCTGGGCTGCGAGCCACGGCCTGCGCAAGGATGCGCGTGCCTTCCCCGAACTGGTCGAACTCGAAGACGCCGACCGGGCCATTCCAGACGATCGTTCCGGCACCCTCGAGGGCCGCCGCGAAGCGCTCGGTCGTGTCCGGTCCGATGTCGAGGATCATCTCGTCGGCCGCCACCTCGTCGGCCGGCTTCACGTCCGCTTCCGCCGACGCGGCAAACTCGGTCGCGACGACGACGTCACTCGGCAGCGGAATCCCGGCGCCGGACTTGCGTGAGCGCTCGAGCAGTCCCCGGGCGATGTCGATCATGTCCGGCTCGTGCAGCGACTTGCCGATCGGCTGCCCCGCCGCCGCCAGGAACGTGTTGGCGATGCCGCCGCCCACGATCAGCTGGTCGACCTTGCCGAGCAGGTTCTCGAGCACGGTGAGCTTGGTGGAGACCTTCGAGCCCCCGACGATCGCGATCAGCGGCCGTTTCGGGTTGCCGAGCGCCTTCTCGAGCGCCTCGAGCTCGCCCGTGAGCAGCGGCCCCGCGCAGGCGACCGGCGCGAACTTCGCCACACCGTGCGTGCTCGCCTCGGCGCGGTGCGCCGTCGCGAACGCATCCATCACGTAGACGTCACAGAGCGCCGCCATCTGCTTCGCGAGCTCGTCCTTGTTCTTCTTCTCGCCCTTGTTGAAGCGTACGTTCTCGAGCAGCACGATCTCACCCGGCTCGCAGGCGACGCCGGTCAGCCACTCTCGCTCGAAGCGCACCTTGACCCCGAGCAGCTCGGCGACCCGCGCCGCGACCGGCGCGAGCGAGAACTCCTCGTTGTAGACGCCCTCCTCGGGCCGCCCGAGGTGCGACATCACCATGACGCGGGCACCGGCCGCGTGGGCCGCCTGGATCGTCGGCAGCGATGCACGGATCCGTGCATCGCTGGTCACGACGCCATTCTTGACCGGGACGTTGAGGTCCTCGCGGATCAGCACGCGCTTGCCCTTGAGGTCGAGGTCGGTCATGCGCAGGACGCGAACCATGATGTACTCCCGTTACTTCGCGATGACGCGGGCCATCTCCAGCACCTTGCAGGAATAGCCCCACTCGTTGTCGTACCAGGACACGACCTTGACGAAGGTATCGTCGAGCGCGATGCCCGCATCGGCGTCGAACACCGAGGTGCAGCTCTCGCCGCGGAAGTCGGTGGCGACGACTTTCTCGGTCGTGTAACCGAGCACACCCTTCATCGGACCCTCGGAAGCCGCCTTCATCGCCGCGCAGATCTCGTCGTACTTTGCCGGCTTGACGAGCTCGACCGTCAGATCGACCACCGACACGTCGGAGGTCGGCACGCGGAACGCCATGCCGGTGAGCTTCTTGTTGAGCTCGGGAATGACCTTGCCGACGGCCTTCGCCGCACCGGTCGACGACGGGATGATGTTCTCGAGGATGCCGCGGCCGCCGCGCCAGTCCTTGTTCGACGGGCCGTCCACGGTCTTCTGCGTGGCCGTCGCCGCGTGCACGGTCGTCATCAGCCCACGCTTGATGCCCCAGGTGTCGTTCAGCACCTTGGCGACAGGCGCGAGGCAGTTGGTCGTGCAGGACGCGTTCGAGATGATCGCCTGCCCGGCGTAGGACTTGTCGTTGACGCCGAACACGAACATCGGCGTGTCGTCCTTGGACGGCGCCGACAGGATGACCTTCTTCGCGCCAGCCGCGAGATGCTTTTCGGCGGTTTCCTTGGTCAGGAACAGGCCCGTTGACTCGACGACGATGTCGGCACCCACCTCGCCCCACTTGAGCTCGGTGGGATCCTTGACCGCGGTCAGCCGGATCTTGCGGCCGTTGACCACCAGCGTGTGGCCGTCGACCGAGATGTCGCCCTTGAAGCGGCCGTGCACCGAGTCGTACTTCAGCATGTACGCCAGATACTCCGGCTCGAGCAGGTCGTTGATGCCGACGATCTCGATGTCCTTGAAGTCGCGGGCCGCCGCACGGAACACCATCCGTCCGATGCGACCGAAGCCATTGATGCCGACCTTGATAGCCATGAGTGATCTCCCGGAAATGATGACGAAGGGCTACAGCAGTCCTTCCACGACCCGAATGACGTTGTCTCGCGTGAAGCCGAAATGCTCGAACAGCTGCTTGGCGGGCGCGGAGGCACCGAAGCTGTCCATGCCGATCACTGCACCGCCGCCAGAGACGTAACGCCACCACGCAGCGCGCACGCCGGCCTCGACGGCGACGCGCGGCACGTCCGGCAGGAGCACGCTGTCGCGATACTGCTGGGGCTGCGCGTCGAACAGATGAGTGCAGGGCATGGATACGACGCGCACCTTGCGGCCCTTGTCCGCGAGTCCCTTGGCGGCGTCCATGGCCAGCGCAACCTCCGATCCAGTGGCAATCAACACGCAGTCCGGGCGTCCGTCGCTATCGGCAAGCACATACCCGCCCCGTGAGATGTCGGCGACCTGCGTGGCCGTACGCAACATCGGCGGCAGCGCCTGGCGCGTCAGGATCAGGCTGGTCGGGCCGTCCCGACGCTCGACGGCATCCGCCCAGGCCACTGCGGTTTCAACCGTATCGCAGGGCCGCCAGAGCCGCATATTCGGGATGATGCGGAGGCTCGCGACATGTTCCACCGGCTGGTGCGTGGGGCCGTCCTCGCCGAGGCCGATCGAATCATGCGTGTAGACGAGAATCACGCGCTGCTTCATCAGCGCGGCCATGCGCACGGCGTTGCGGGCGTAATCCGAAAACACCAGGAACGTGCCACCGTAGGGCACGAAGCCGCCATGCAGCGCGACGCCGTTCATGATGGCGGTCATGCCGAACTCACGCACGCCGTAGTGCAGATAGTTGCCGGCCACCTGGCGCGGCGTGATCGTCTGGTAGCCCTTGAAGTCGGTGTTGTTCGACCAGGTGAGGTCCGCGGATCCGCCAAGCAATTCAGGCAGCGTGGCACCGAGCACGTTAAGGACCTGCTGCGACGAGATGCGCGTGGCAACTGCAGCTGGCTTCTCGACCGCGGAGTTAATGAATTGCTGCAGTTGCTTGCGCCAGCCGGCCGGCAGCTCGCCGCGCATGCGGCGCTCGAGCTCGGCCGCGAGTTCCGGGTAGGACTTTGCATAGGCGGCTACACGGTCGCGCCACGACTGCTCCGTGGCGGTGCCGGCATCTCGAGCGTCCCAGGCCTGCCGCACCTCGGCCGGAATCACGAACGGCTCGTAAGGCCAGTCGATATGCTCGCGCGTTGCGGCCACTTCCGCGTCGCCGAGCGCAGCTCCATGCACGCCGTGCGTGCCCGCCTTGTTGGGCGAGCCCCAGCCGATGATGGTCTTGCAGCAGATCAGCGATGGCTTCTCGCCTTCGGCCTTTGCGGCCTCAATGGCCCGCTGGATGGCGACCGGATCGTGTCCATCCACGTCACGCACCACGTGCCAGCCATAGGCCTCGAACCGCCGCGGCGTGTCGTCGGTGAACCAGCCGTCGACCTCGCCGTCGATCGAAATGCCGTTGTCGTCGTAGAAGCAGGTCAGCTTGCCGAGCTTGAGCGTTCCGGCAAGCGAGCAGGCCTCGTGCGACACGCCTTCCATCAGGCAGCCATCGCCGACGAAAACCCACGTTCGGTGGTCGATCACCTCGTGGTTCGGGCGGTTGAACGTTGCGGCGAGAAGCTTCTCCGCAAGCGCCATGCCCACGGCGTTGGCGAGGCCCTGGCCCAACGGGCCGGTGGTGGTCTCGATGCCAAGGTGCGGCTCGACCTCGGGATGGCCCGCGGTATGCGCGCCGAACTGACGGAAGTTCTTCAGCTGCTCGAGGTCGAGCGGATAGCCCGTCAGGTGCAGCAGCGAGTAAAGCAGCATCGAACCGTGGCCGTTCGACAGCACGAAGCGGTCGCGGTCCGCCCACTGCGGGTTGCCGGGGTTGTGCTTGAGGTGGTCGGCCCACAGCACCTGGGCGATGTCGGCCATGCCCATCGGCATGCCCGGGTGCCCGGAGTTGGCTTTCTGGACCGCATCCATGCTCAACGCGCGGATCGCGTTGGCGAGTTGCCGGCGGGTAGGCATGAGTGATCCTCGTGGAAAGCCTAGTATTTTACCGAGGCGACGGGCCGGGGTTCACCCTATTTGCCGGGATTGTGTCCGCCGGGGCTTCACGATAGAGGAATTTCACCACCACTTCGGGCTGCGGTCGTCGGTATACTCCGCGCCTCCCACGTCCGCCGGAATGCCATAGATGTCAAACAGTTACCTGTTCACGTCCGAATCCGTGTCCGAGGGGCACCCGGACAAGGTCGCCGACCAGATCTCCGATGCCGTCCTCGACGCAATGCTCGCGCAGGACAAGCGCGCACGAGTCGCCTGCGAGACGCTGGTCAAGACCGGTGTCGCGATCGTCGCCGGCGAGGTCACGACCGAGGCCTGGGTCGACCTCGAGGAAATCGTCCGCAGCGTGATTATCGACATCGGCTACACGTCGTCGCACGTCGGTTTTGACGGCCGTACCTGCGGCGTGTTGAACATCATCGGCAAGCAGTCGCCCGACATCGCGATGGGCGTGGACCGCGAGAAGCCCGAGGAGCAGGGCGCGGGCGACCAGGGCTTGATGTTCGGTTACGCAAGCAACGAGACCGAAGCGCTGATGCCGGCGCCGATCTGCTACGCGCATCGCCTGGTCGAGCGGCAGGCCGAGGTGCGCAAGAGCCACCTGCTGCCCTGGCTGCGTCCGGATGCGAAATCGCAGGTCACCTGCCGCTACGTGGACGGCAAGGTCGTCGGCCTCGATGCGGTCGTGCTCTCGACCCAGCACGACCCCGAGGTCAAGCAGTCCGACCTGCAGGAAGCGGTCATGGAACTGATCATCAAGCACGTGCTGCCGAAGGAATGGCTCACGAAGCAGACCAGGTTCCACATCAACCCGACCGGCAAGTTCGAGATCGGCGGCCCGGTCGGCGACTGCGGGCTCACCGGCCGCAAGATCATCGTCGACACCTACGGCGGCATGGCCCGCCATGGCGGCGGCGCGTTCTCGGGCAAGGATCCGTCGAAGGTGGACCGCTCGGCCGCCTACGCCGCGCGTTATGTCGCGAAGAACCTGGTCGCGGCCGGCCTCGCCGATCGCTGCGAGATCCAGGTCTCCTACGCGATCGGCGTCGCCGAGCCGACCTCGATCACGATCGAGACCTTCGGCACCGGCAAGGTCAGCAACGACCGCCTCGAGTCGCTGGTGCGCGCGCATTTCGACCTGCGCCCCTATGGCATCGTCCAGATGCTCGACCTGGTGCACCCGATGTATCGCGCGACCGCGGCCTACGGCCACTTCGGCCGCGAACCCGTCCACATGACCTACAAGTGGAAGGAGTTCATCGCCGGCAAGAAGGTGGACAAGAGCGAGGCGTTCACCGCCTTCACCTGGGAGAAGACGGACAAGGCCGAGGCGCTCAGGAAGGACGCGGGCCTCTGAGGCCAGGGGATGGGGGATGGGGGATCGGGGATAGGGGATAGTTAAGAGGCGGCGCCGAACCGTCGGGCTCAGCTTCCGACTATCCCCTATCCCCTATCCCCTATCCCCGATCCCCCATCCCCTTGCCGCGCCGCTCACGGCGCGGCACAATCCCCGCCCGCCTGAGGAGCGCTGCAACGGGCCGTCTGCCCGCCAGGCTCAGGCCATTGGGACATCCCAACCGCGCTCGCTGACCTCCGTGGGGTCGGGCGAGCGAATCCAACACCGATTCCCGGCCCGAACCGTCACGGTCAACGAGAGGACCGCACGATGAACGCCGTAGTTACGCCCACCCCGAACCGGGATTTCGTGGTCGCCGACCTGTCGCAGGCCGATTTCGGCCGCAAGGAAATGGCGATCGCCGAGACCGAGATGCCCGGCCTCATGGCCATTCGCGAGGAATACCGCGCCGCGCAGCCGCTGAAGGGCGCCAGGATCGCCGGCTCGCTGCACATGACGATCCAGACCGCGATGCTGATCGAGACGCTGAAGGCGCTTGGCGCCGATGTCCGCTGGGCGTCCTGCAACATCTACTCGACGCAGGATCACGCCGCCGCCGCGATCGCTGCGAACGGCACACCGGTCTTCGCCTACAAGGGCGAGACGCTGGACGATTACTGGGAATACACGCACCGGATTTTCGACTGGCCGAACGGCCAGTTCGCCAACATGATCCTGGACGACGGCGGTGATGCGACGCTGCTGCTGATGCTCGGCTCACGCGCCGAGCAGGACGCGTCGGTCATCGCGAAGCCGACCAACGAGGAAGAAGTTGCGCTCTACGCCTCGATCCGCAAGCGGCTCGAGACTCAGCCGGGCTGGTACTCGAAGCGGCTCGCGCAGATCCAGGGTGTGACCGAAGAGACGACCACCGGCGTCAAGCGGCTCTACGAGTTCGCGAAGAAGGGCCAGTTGCCCTTCCCCGCCATCAACGTCAACGACTCGGTGACGAAGTCCAAGTTCGACAATCTGTACGGCTGCCGCGAGTCGCTCGTCGACGCGATCAAGCGCGCCACCGACGTGATGATCGCCGGCAAGGTCGCGGTCGTGTGCGGCTACGGCGACGTCGGCAAGGGCTCGGCGGAGTCGCTGCGATCGCTGTCAGCGCAGGTCTGGATCACCGAGATCGACCCGATCTGCGCTCTGCAGGCGGCGATGGAAGGCTTCAAGGTCGTCACGATGGAAGAGGCCTGCGACAAGGCCGACATCTTCGTCACGGCCACGGGCAACGTGAACGTGATCACCCACGAGCACATGAAGCGGATGAAGCACCAGGCGATCGTCTGCAACATCGGTCACTTCGACAGCGAGATCGAGATTGCCGCGCTCAAGCAGTACCCGTGGGAGAACATCAAACCGCAGGTCGACCACGTGGTGTTCCCCGACGGCAAGCGGATCATCGTGCTGGCCGAGGGCCGGCTCGTGAACCTCGGCTGCGGCACGGGCCACCCGTCGTTCGTGATGTCGAACTCGTTCACGAACCAGGTGCTCGCGCAGATCGAGCTGTTCCAGCACGGCAAGAAGTACGACAAGCAGGTCTACGTGCTGCCGAAGCACCTCGACGAGAAGGTGGCGCAGTTGCACCTCGCGCGGATCGGGGCGAAGCTGACGACGCTGACCGCGGAGCAGTCGGCCTACCTCGGCTTGCCGGTCGACGGACCGTTCAAGACCGATCAGTACCGCTACTGACGACGCGCGATCGGCGCATCGGGGATCGCGACGGCCGCCTTCGGGCGGCCGTTGCCGTTACTGCTCCCAGTGGAACTTGTGCATGACGCGGTGCACGACCGGTGCAAAGATGAGGCCCGCGCCGACCAGGAAGACCAGGCCCGCGTACAGCGCGTACAGGCCGGCGAACAACTTGCCCCCATCTGTCCGCGGCGCATCCACAGGCCCCATTCCGCCCATGAGCATTGCCGAATTAAGGAATGCGTCACGCCAGGGCAGGTTCTCGAAGTACGCGTAGCCCGCCATGCCGGGTAGCAACGAGAACAGGAACAAGGCGAGCGCGGCCGCGACGTGGAGCAGCAGTCGCCCGACGAACTTGCGGCGAGGAATGGGTGGATATGGCTTGGGCTCGTACACGTGGATGCCCTCCCGTGGTACTGGGAACTGCACGCGAAGCTGCCATCACAGCTCGGCGTTCCGCAGAGCGAACGCCCGGCGGATCGGCCTGTCCAGTATGGATTGAACGTAGATCATTTTCGTTGCCATTCTCAGCCGCTATCCGGGCGGTCTGTAAGGTTGCGCACAGAGCCCGGACTGCCGGTATAACTGCCGGTATATGATTGTCCTGACGGCTGCTCAGGAAGATCGGCATGGCGCTCTCGACGCCCGACTCCCACGCCCCACAGCAGAATCACCTGCTGGATGCGCTGCCGATTGCGGAAAGGGAGCCGATCTACTCGCGCCTGCAACTAGTCGAGATGCCACTCGGGAAGGTCGTGTACGAGCCCGGGGATCCGCCTCGATACGCCTATTTTCCGACCGACTGCATCGTGTCGCTGCTGTACATACTGGAGGACGGCGCATCGACAGAAATCTCGATCGTGGGCAACGACGGCCTGGTGGGCTTGGCGTTGTTCATGGGCGGTGGAACGACGCCGAGCCGGGCCGTCGTGCAGAGCGGCGGCCATGCGTACCGCCAACCCGGGCAGAAGCTCAGGGAGGAATTCCACCGTAAGGCGGCAACTGTGCCTCTGACTCCTGTTATCCCTGGACCGCCTGCCGGCCAACGAACTGACGATGACCCATGAGCTCATCGCCAACATGCTCGGCGTCCGCCGTGAAGGCGTCACCGGGGCGGTCAGCAAGCTGCAAAGGCTCGGGGTGATCGATCACAGCCGCGGACACATCACG
>Ga0209705_10001749_pt1 | contig 11496 bp, 11 predicted proteins | sample PPLLaktember2015_5_FD_187262 | JGI IMG/M metagenome (GOLD analysis project Ga0209705, IMG submission 187262) | Freshwater sediment microbial communities from Prairie Pothole Lake near Jamestown, North Dakota, USA - PPLs Lake P8 Core (1) Depth... | ecosystem: Environmental > Aquatic > Freshwater... | reverse complement strand
CTGATCGCGGAACAGCATAAGCGTGGGTATGGAGCGGATCTGGAAGGCGGAAGCCAGCTCCTGCTGGTCTTCGGTGTTGACCTTGGCGAACACCACGTCCGCGTGCTGAGCCGAGGCGGCTTCATAAACCGGCGCGAAGGCACGGCATGGCCCGCACCACGGCGCCCAGAAGTCCACGAGGACCATGGCGTTTTTCTGGATAACGTCTTCAAAGTTGTCTTGGGTGAGATCGACTGTGCTCAAGAGGGAGGCTCCGGTGGCACCCGGGGGTGCATAGTTGAGGGGCGGATCGGCCCCGGACGGTAAAACTTTGACTATTATAATGTAATCACGGTTCATCGGGCCTGATCAGGATGGCGAAGAACGTCAGGGTACTGTGTCCGGGTGACGCCGAAGGTTCGGCACATGGCTGACCTGGCCTCCGGGGTGCTAAAAAAAACCAAGACAGGTCAATGAATTAGCTTCTGTTCCTTGCGATCTTGTTGTGGCATAAGAAATGCAAATCTTGTCTTGGGTGGCGCAGCCAGTCGATGGTAATAAAGGGAAGACAGGGGAATTCATGAGTACAGATGGCTATATCCGGATAATCCTGGGGGCTTTTGCCCTCTGGGGTTTGGGCAATGTCGCCCAAGCGGATATCTTCGTCTATCAGCTGCCGGGCGGGGCGCGCATTGTGACCGACCATCCGCTCAGCAACCGCGACTACAAGCTCGTACGGCACAGCAGGAACAGCAAGGGCGCGGGCGCGCTGGTTTCGAGCCGCAAGATTGCTTACGCCGTCACCGACCCGACCGCCTACGACCGGCTGATCCGGCGTACCGCGAACACTCACCAAGTGGATGCGTCGCTCGTGAAAGCGGTGATGCATATCGAATCCGCGTTCAATCCGCACGCCGTCTCCCACATGGGCGCACAGGGCCTGATGCAGCTGATGCCCGAGACCGCGCAGCGTTACGGTGCCGAGGATCTTTTTGACCCGGTGCAGAACGTGCGCGCCGGCGTGATGTACCTCAAGGATCTGCAGAAGATGTTCAAGAACAACACGCGCCTGGTGCTCGCGGCCTACAATGCCGGAGAGAACGCCGTGATCCGGCACCGAGGTGTGCCGCCGTACGACGAAACTCAGGATTATGTGCGCAAGGTGATGAAGATGCACCGTGTGTACATGGCAGAGCAGAAACCTGCAATCAAGGTGGCAAATGTCGCGGCGCCGCCGGCAGCGCGCAAACTGATTCCGGCATCCACACCGGCGGCAACGCCGAACACGGCCCCCGCACCGTCGACACCGTCCACACAGTCGAGCGTGTCCGGTTTCATTCCCGTGGCGGTAGTCCAGCCTGCCTCCGGAATCCCATCCGAGAAGAACCTGTAAAGATTGCTGCCTCTCGTCGGTATAGGCCGTTGCTGTTCCCTAGGCCAGCAGCACTGCCACGATCCCGGTCATAAAAATTCCGTCGAATGTCCCGGCGCCGCCAATGGCAGCCAGTGGTGTGCCCATGCGCCGGATGTCCTTGAGCCGCATCAGATCCGCTCCGATCAGCACACCGAGTGTTCCGCTGACATAGGCGAGCGCAGCGCTGTGTTCCGGTTTCAGCAACAACGCAGTCAGGGCCGCGGCGAGCGGCGCCACGAAAATCGGCATGCCGATTCCGATTCCCGGCAACGGTCGGCTGATCAAGTAACTCACCAGCGCCACGATCCCGACTGCGGCTACGACCGTCGACAGCGACAGCTCGCCGCGTCCGATCAGGTAGAGCGAAAACAGCACCGGGATCACGCCGCCGCCGACGTTGATGGCGATCAGTGTGCGCCCGTGAAACTCACGTGCCGTGTGGCGCAACAGTCCACGCAATGCCACCGGTACCGTCTCGGTGGGCGGTGCTTCGGCGCCCACCGTGAACAGCGGCAGGTTGATCGCGCTGCCAAACAGCGAAACGAACAACAGCAGAAAGCCGGATTCCGCGGACAAGCCAAGCTTGTCGAAGGCCAGTGTGAGCGCGCCAAACTGCACAAAGGTGACGAGTGTCACCAGCAGTGCAAGCAACAGCAACAATGGTCGGGGCGCAAAAGGAAGACGCATGAATATCAGAATATCAAACCACGCCTGATCCGTGCGTGATAGTCAGGCAGAAAGAAAAGGACCCGTCCTCGGCAGGACGGGTCCAGGTATTGTGGAACAGCTGGCGGCATGCCGCCAGCGGTGTACTCAGCGGGTGCTGGCCAAAGGGGACGGTATTTCCACTGACAGGCCGACGCTGAGCCAGTTCTGCATGCCGCCGCGATAGTAGTAGATCTTGTTCGCCGGATAACCGATACGCAGCAACGCCTGGATCGCACGCGGCGACTGGTCGCACCAAGGGCCATTGCAGAACAGCAGGATGTCTTTGGCCTTGGAGAAATCCCAATCCAGTTTGCGGTTGTTCTCGCCCAGCCCGTCGACAGAGCGATGAATGCTGTTCGACCAGTTGACCGACTCGCCGGTCATGACACCAAGGCGCGCCATGGCTTGGCGAAAGCCTGGATCCTTGTCGCTGGCGGTCAGGGTAGTGAAGGGAATATTCACCGAACCCGGGATGGTGCCCTTGGTGTAGAACGACTCCACGCGCGAATCGACCAGGATGCCGCTGCCTTTCTCTACCTTGTTCTTCAGGAATTCCAGAATTTCCAGCTCGCCGACCGTGGCGACCCCGGGCGCCACTTCCATCGGATGTATGCAGAACGGCGGACACTTGCGCGAAGTCTTGGCGAAGCTGCCGGTCAGGTCGTTGTTCTCGTTCTGGATGCGATCAATGGTGTAGCGTTTGCCATTGGCGGTGAATTTCACCTCCGGCAGATACTCGGTGATTTTGACTTCCTTGGCCGCGACCACGGAAGACAACAGCAAACTTCCCAATACGAAAACGATACGTATAAACATGCGATACTCCTCCGACTATTTAGCGTTGACTAATGCACGATTGGTGTTGGTAATGGCGATGATCTTCATCACTACGGGAATGAATCTAGCTATCCCATCGGATTTCTTCTTCTGGTACTCGGAATACACTTGGCCCTTTTCGGCGGAGGTCATGAGCGAGTACAACGCGAAGCTGCCGGGAAAGTTGTCGCGCAGAGCGGTTTCGAAGCCCTGGATGTTGGTAGACGTCGCCGTTGCATTCATTGCGGGCGCCTTGGCCGACTCATTTTTCTTGACTGACTGCAAGCGTTCCAGCTGCTCGCGCTCTTTCTGGGCTTTACCGAGAGATTCAAGACGGTTGCCCTCGGTATTGATGGCCTGCAGGTATGGGTCATTGCCCTTCGCGGCGTGTGCGGTCAGCATGAAAAAACTGCCCAGCAGGACAGCCACAGCATGCCAGCCCCTTGCACCGCGATTCCTGGTCGCGGGTGGAGCGCAGACTCGTGCCTGTGTTTCAGGAAAACTCATTGTCATGTGAAGTATCTCCATATAAGTCAGTCGTCTGTTGCGTTGGTGCACAAAGCCGGCTCGAGCACCATCCTGCAAGGAAATAGCAATAACCATGCCTGTCAACTGAATGGGTCACCGATTTGTACAAAGAATTCAGCTCAAGCTAGTAAAGCAGCCTGATAAGCTGGGAAAATCTCAGTGAGTGACTGATCTTGGTCGGCAGACCTGTTGTGGAATGCACGGAATCATGGCAAAACTGCAAATGGAAAAATATACGTCACGAACACGACGGTAAGAAAATGATCTGGATCATTTTCTTACTTCTGCGGAAGTGTGCCGGTGATGGTGCGCCGTCAGAATGGGAAAAATACGTTACGAGTTCCGCAGCACAAAAATGATCTGGATCAGTTTCTTTCTTGCATGGCAGTGTGCCAGTGATGGTGCGCCATCAGAATGGTAAAAATTTGCGTCACGTGTGCCGCAGTATGAAAATGATCTGGATCAATTTCTTACTTGTGTGGCAGTGTGCGGAGAGGTGCGCGGTCAGAAACCGAGGGATCTCGCCAAGCGTTTAATGCCGAGCCATTGTTGGCGCACGAAGTGCTCGCCATAGTCGACGCCATCGAGCTGGTCGCGGATACCGGTGGCGGGATAGTCGCGCGCAAAGCGTGCGCTGCCAAATACCAGATCCCAGAGCGGAAACAGCGGTGCGAAGTTGCAACCCATCGCCCGCCCCTCGTGGCCAATGCCGATGCCGTGATGCAGGCGATGGTAATGCGGACTGACCAGCAGGCGGTCGCCGAGCCAGCCGAAGGACAGGCGCACGTTGGTATGCGACAGGCTTTCGATCAGGCGCGTCACCACCACAATGCCGAGGAATTGCGCCGGCGGCACGCCGATGAACAGCGCCACGAATACCACCCACAGGTCGGAGAGCACGTCATCCAGCAGGTGATTGCGCCGGTCGGCCCAGAGCGAAAGCTGGCGCTGACTGTGATGCAGGGCATGCAGCGCCCACCACCAGTTGAAACGGTGTTGCAGACGGTGCCGCCAGTACTCGGCGAAATCCAGGATCGCGAGATACGCGAAAAACGAAACCAGTGGGTGGGCCGTGAGCCAGGGTGCGAGTTCCTCGAGGCTCGGCGGAATAATGCCATTCAGGCGCAGCGTGCCATCAATGGTTTCCTCCAGCGGCTGGAGCAGCAGGAACACTGCGAGCGGCACGATGCCGAGGTTGTGCAAGCCGGTGTACAACACGTCCACGCGTATCGCGCGCCGGTCCGGCCAGCGCTCTACCGGCCGCCACCACTCAAGCGGCCGCAGCAGGAGCAGCATCAGGCCGATTTCCAGCATGCCATACAAAGTCACCTCCAGCGCGCTGAATGCCTGTTCGGCATAGGCCATGAAGCCGAGCTGGTAGAGCGCCGGCTGCACCAGTGCCTCGAACAGCCAGGCATGCACAGCAGTGAACAGGCTGGAGAGCGTGTCGAGCATCAGCGTTGGGCAACGGCAAGTGGCGCGAAGCAATAGCCGCGCGCCTTGAGGCCTTGAATGAGTGGCGCGAGCACCGGCGCCAGCGGTTCGCGCCGCGACCAGATGCCGAGGTGCATCATGGTGACGGTACCGGGCTTGATGCGCTCCAGCGCCTGCTTGAGCAGCTTGTCGTTCGGAAATTTTTCACTCGGCAGTTCGTCGCCGATGAAGCCGGCCTCGTCCCAGTGCACGTGCACCGGGTAGCCACAATTGGCCGCCCAGCGGATTGCACTTTGAGTGGTGCGGCCGCCGGGTGCGCGCCACAGGCCGCTCAGGTGCTGGCCGGTGAGTCCGTGAAACGACTCGTCCACCTTCTTCAGTTCGGCGCAGAAGCCGCGTTCGTCGAGTCTTATCTCCGGGCCGTCATAGTTGACGGTCGCCAGCAATTTGCCGTCTGGCAGATCGCGCTTCAGGTAGACGTGACGGAAGCTGTGGTTGCCGAAGGCATGGCCCTCGGCGGCGCGCGCCCGCCAATAGTCACGCCACGCCGGGTCGAGCGCGTGGTCATCGCGGAAGGTTTTTTCGTTGGCGAGAAAGAACGTGGCCTTGACCTGTTCCTGACCGAGAGTGCGCGCGATGGTCTCGGCCTGCGCCATGTTGCCGGTGTCGAAGGTGAGATACACCGTGCCGGTGCAGCGTGTCTCGCCTTGTGCCGGCCAGACGGTTGCTGTCAACAGCAGGGCAGCAGCAAGACTACTGACGCGGTGCATGGGTCGGGAAATAGATGCCGTGCGGTGAGCGCCCGACCGGGATACTGTGCTTGATTGTCTTCGTGGCCATATCCACTACCTGCACCTGCTTGATCCAACGCGAGGTGACCCACAGCTCCTTGGCGTCGCGCGTGAGTTCCATGTCGTCCGGGCCGCCGGGCACGCGGAATTTCTCCAGAACCTGCAGTGACTGCATGTCGAGGATCGACACGGTGTTTTCCATGCGGTTCGAGAGCAGCAGCCGCCGGCCGTCGCCCATCGCCTGGAAGTTGTGCGCGCCCTTGCCGGTTTTGAGTTTCTGTATGCTCTTCGGTGCTCGCCAGTCCACGATCTCGACATAGTCCTCGCCGGTGATCGCGACCAGCAGATGCTTATCATCCGGGGTCATCCAGATACCGGCCGGTTGGTGTCCGACCTTGTGTTTCCATAGCACATCGAAGGTCTTGAGGCTGATGGCCGCAATTTCGTCGCTTTCCTGCAGTGTGAAAAAAACCAGTGAGCTATCACGGTTGAAGGCGATGTGACTCGGCACCTTGGGCAGCGGAATGCGTTTGGCGAGTGTGAAATCAGCGGCGTGATAGATGTCTACCCGGTCGAGACGATTGGAGGCCGAGGCAAACCATTTTTTGTCCGGGCTGTAGCCGATCTGGTAGGGGTCGCTGATGCGTGGCAGGCGGCGCAGAATCTCACCGGTGAGAGGGCTGATAAACGCGAGGTCGTTACTCGCGGCGTTGGCGACGATCAACTCCTTGTCGTCTGGTGTGGCCATGAGGTGGTGCGGTTCCTTGCCGACCGGGAAACGCGTTGTTTCCTTATATGTCACGGTGTCCACGAGACTGATTGAGCCATCTCCGGAGTTGAGAATGACCGCGGTTTCCGCGCTGGCCGGCAGACAACCGAGGCCGGTGATGCACAGCAACAACAGGAAGGATACAGCGTGCCGCAAGCCGTGCATGGGAGTATGTCCGCAGTAGAATGTCATAAAATATAGTACGCCGGATAGTGAATTGCAGCTAGAGAAACAATGACTTGCCGCACTATCCGCCCGACCGGCGGGTGCTTGCAACAGAAAAGGGCTTTACGTAGTATGAGCCGCGGTTCGCCAAGGGCGGGCTTGTGTTGAAGTGGCGGCACGAAGAATAACTGTTTTTACCATGCGTTAACGCTATGGTGACATCGATTATCTTCAGTCTTTCCTTCAGCAAATTCATTAATCCGGGATTCGTCCCGTCTGTTGCTCCAATAGATGAGGTTACTATGCAGAGTGGTACAGTAAAGTGGTTTAACGACGCCAAGGGTTTCGGTTTCATCACTCCGGCGGATGGCAGTGCCGACGTGTTCGTGCACTTCTCGACCATCCAGGGAGACGGATTCAAGAGTCTGCAGGAAGGCCAGCAGGTGGAGTTCGAATCCGCCAAGGGCCCGAAGGGCATGCAGGCCACCAAGGTCGTGCCGCGCTAAAATTGCCTGGAAAAGCCCTGCCCCGCAGGGCTTTTCTCATTCTGCCGCTCGTGGCTTTATTTCGGTCAGCCGGCCGGAATCTGTCTTTGTATACGTACAATCTCCATTGTGCCGGCCTGCCCAATCAGGCGGTATTCGTCCATAATAAGCGCGTCTGGACCCGTCGTGGCCCGGGGCACCTTCAGAAAAATGCCCAACTTCGAAATTTCCAGAGCCGCCAGTCCTGCATTTTCCATCGATACTGACCCGAGCTGTTCGCCGGCCGGCACGTCTGCCCTGAACGCCTGCCAGGCAGGACACGGCGGCGAACGTCCCGTGCGCCCGGCGTCCGTTGCATGAGTCAGCCCGTCGATCAAACCCGCCAAAGCCTCGCGGCACTCGCCGTCGCCGCCGTCGGCGTTGTGTACGGCGACATCGGCACCAGCCCCTTGTACACCATGAAAGAGGCGTTCCACGGCGCGCATGCCATGGAGGTGTCGCCGGCCAATGTGCTCGGCGTACTGTCGCTGATCTTCTGGTCGCTCATCATCGTGGTGTCGGTGAAGTACGTGGTATTTATCATGCGCGCCGACAACAAGGGCGAGGGTGGCATTATGGCGCTCATGGCGCTGGTGCAACGCGCCACCACCGGCGAGTCGCGGGCGCGCTGGCTGCTGATGACGCTCGGCATCTTCGGTGCGGCGCTGTTCTACGGCGACGGCATGATTACACCGGCGATCTCGGTGCTGTCGGCAGTCGAGGGCCTGGAGGTCGCGACCCCGGCACTCAAGCCGTATGTGATTCCGATTTCGCTCGCCGTGCTGGTCGGGTTGTTCCTGTTCCAGCGGCACGGCACCGCCAGGGTCGGCGCGCTGTTCGGGCCGGTCATGTTGCTGTGGTTCGCCACGCTCGGTTTGCTCGGCACCCTGAGTATCCTGCGCTATCCGGAGGTGCTGGCCGCGGTGAACCCGGGCTATGCGGTCGCGTTCTTCGTCCAGCACGGTGTGGCCGGCATGATCGTGCTCGGCGCGGTGGTGCTGGCGGTCACCGGTGGCGAGGCGCTGTACGCCGACATGGGCCACTTCGGCAAGCGTCCGATCCGGCTCGCCTGGTTCGGCTACGTGCTGCCGGCGCTGCTGCTCAACTATTTCGGCCAGGGCGCGCTGTTGCTGCACGACGTCGAGGCGGCGCACAACCCGTTCTACCGGCTGGCGCCTGAGTGGGCGCTGTACCCGATGGTCGCGCTGTCGACAGTCGCCACCGTGATTGCCTCGCAGGCGGTGATCTCCGGCGCGTTCTCGGTTACCCGCCAGGCGATCCAGCTCGGCTACGCGCCGCGCATGAACATTGCCCACACTTCGGAGCGCGAGATCGGCCAGATCTACATCCCGTTCATCAATTGGGCGCTGCTGTTCGGCGTACTGGCGCTGGTGCTAGGCTTCCAGTCGTCCAGCAATCTGGCCGCGGCCTACGGCATTGCGGTCACCGGCACCATGGCGATCGACACCGTCCTGGCGTTCGTGGTGGTGCGCAGCCTGTGGGGCTGGAACTGGGGCGTGACCGTGGCCGGAATCGTCGCGTTCCTCACGATAGATCTCGCGTTCCTCGGCGCCAATGCCCTCAAGTTCTTCCAGGGCGGCTGGTTCCCGGTGTTGGTCGCCATGGCGGTGTTCACGCTGCTCGCCACCTGGAAGCGCGGACGGGTGTTGCTCAGCGAGCGGCTCCAGGAAATGGCCATCGCCATCGAGCCGTTCCTCGACAGTATCACCCGGCACCCGCCGGCACGCGTGCCCGGCACTTCGGTGTTCCTGACTACTAAATTCGAGGGCGTACCGCATTCGCTGATGCACAACCTCAAGCACAACAAAGTGCTGCACGAACGCGTCGTGCTGCTCACGGTCGTGTTCCAGGATATTCCGCATATCGACACCAGCGAGCGCATCGAAATCTGGCCGCTCGGCAACAACTTCCACAAGGTATTCGTGATCTACGGCTTCAAGGACGAGACCAACATCCCGCTCGCGCTCGAGCTGTGCGCAGCTCAGGGGCTTGAGTTCAACATGATGGACACCTCTTTTTTCCTGAGCCGCGAGACACTCATCCCCACGGCGAAACCGGGTATGGCGTTGTGGCGCGAGAAGCTGTTCATTAACATGGCGCGCAACGCCAGCAGCGTCACCGCCTATTTCCAGATTCCGACCAACCGCGTGATCGAGCTCGGCACGCAGGTCGAGTTGTAGCTAAGCAGGCGAGCAGGGATTATCCTCTGTGAGGATTATTTGGCATGACGAACCGGCGAACAACGGGCATCATTTCAACCTTGTCGCCTGACACCCCTTCTATTCCATAACATACCGGACTATTCCATGCAGATCGTAAAGCAAGCATTTCTCAGAATTGGGCTCACCGTCGTTCTCATCGCCGTGCTCGGGTTCGGTGGCTGGACATTGTTCGCTTTGACCTACAACTATTCGGACGGTGAACGCGCCGGCTATGTGCAGAAGCTCTCGCGCAAGGGCTGGATCTGCAAGACCTGGGAGGGCGAACTGGCGCTGGTTAACCTGCCGGGGGCAATGCCGGAAATCTTTCATTTCTCGGTGCGCGACGATGCCGTGGCGAAACGCATCCAGGAGTCTGTCGGCAAACGCGTTGCCCTGAGCTATGAACAGCACATCGGTATACCCACCACGTGCTTCGGCGATACTCAGTACTTCGTGGTGAATATAAAGATTGTTGAATAGGCAGGGTGGTGTTACGTATCAGACTTGCCCCGGAACCGTAGACACCCTTGTGGCTACATCGAGGCCGTAGTCGGTAAGCACATGGCGTTGAGCTACGAGCAGCACATCAAGCTGCCGACCAGTTGCTTCGGCGAAACTGAGTATTTCGTTATCGGGTTACGGGTGATCGAGTAACACAGCCGGCCGGGACTTGCAGGCCGAACCAGGGAAGGAGCATGCAGGGCGATCCTTATCTCTGGCTGGTTATCGGCGGATTGCTGAGCATCTTGATTTCGGCCGCTGGATGATCGCGGCGACCGGCTGGCTGGCGCCGCTGTTTCTGTTGCACTACGCGCATGTCGTACCTATGTGGCCGGGGCTGTTGTGGTTGTGGCTGGCCGCGGCGCTGGCCCTCGGCATTGCCAACTGGCGCGTTATACCGGTGCCGGTTTTTATTTACCCGTTGGCCGCGCTGTTCCTGTCCGCATCGCTGGTCCTGCCGTATCTCGCCGACCGGTTGCTTGCGCCTTCTCTGCCCGGCTTCCTTTCGACACTGGTGTTCCCGCTTGCCTGGACGGCGGTGGAGTATCTTGGCGCGCGCCTCAGCCCATTTGGCACTTGGGGTTCGCTAGCCTACACGCAGGCCGGCAACTGGCCGCTTCTGCAACTGGCCTCGGTCGTGGGCGTGTGGGGAATCGTATTTGTACTTGCCTGGTTTGCGTCGGTCGCGAACTGGCTTTGGGAAGGCGGTTTCAGCAACGAGGCGGCCGGCGCAGGCCTCGCGGTCTGCTGGGGCTGGTCGGCCGTGGTGGATACCTGTGGACGCGAACTTGCGTGTCTCGATCATTTCGCGGTGAGCGAGCGGGTATTGATTGCCGAGGTATCGATTGCTGGCCCGCGCACGCTTTATGCGCGCATCGGTGACGCCTGGGCCTGGTCGTGTGTGTCCGGACTTGTGGTGGTAGCTGTGTGGGCGAGCCTGCTTGCACCTTGAGCAGTGACAAGACCAGTATCGGACATAGTGATGCTCGCAGCAGTTACTAAAGGGAATCAGGCCCGGCACGCACGGCTTGTTGCGATTGGTGTGGTGTCATTTCAACCCGGCGGAACGGCGAGGCTAGTTTCGGCGGGAGCGGGGTACTCGCGCAACATCGCGATGAAGGCCTCGGCCACCGGATGCCGGAGATTGTCGCGGTGGCGGGCGATCCACAGGGTGCGCGGGATCGTGAACCCCGGGACGTGGACGCGGTGCAACATGCCTTGGGCTACGCGCTTACCGACCGCGAAGCGCGGCAGGAAGGCGACATGCTGTCCGCGCATCAGAATCTCGACGATGGTCTCAGTTGATCCGGCCTCGATGGCGACCGGAACCTCCTCAATGCCGATGCGGCGCAGGGCCTGGTCGGTGGTGTCGCGCGTGGCCGACCGGCGTTCGCGCATGACGTAACGCAGTTCGCGCAGGTGCTCGACCGGAATTTTGTCGGCAAACGCCAGCGGATGGCGTGCACCGCACACCAGCCAGATCTCGTCGTCCATCCACTTCTGCACCAGGATATCCGGATGATCGGGCGCTGACTCCAGCAACGCCAGGTCGGTGGCGCCGGTGGCCAGCCGGGCTACGATGGTCCGGCTGTAGCGCATGCGGCTGACGACGCTGAACTTCGGGTGCAATTCGGTGAACCGCAGC
>Ga0209705_10001748_pt1 | contig 11498 bp, 10 predicted proteins | sample PPLLaktember2015_5_FD_187262 | JGI IMG/M metagenome (GOLD analysis project Ga0209705, IMG submission 187262) | Freshwater sediment microbial communities from Prairie Pothole Lake near Jamestown, North Dakota, USA - PPLs Lake P8 Core (1) Depth... | ecosystem: Environmental > Aquatic > Freshwater... | reverse complement strand
CGACGCCCGCCCCCGCCACGGTCGCGCGCCCGTCGACGCAAGCCAGACCCGAATCGACCGTTTCCCGTCCGGCGCCGGAGACGAGAACCGGCCCGGCCGTCACGCGGCCTGCGCCTGAAGCGAAGGCGGCCCCTTCCGTGACGAGACCGTCGCCTCAGGCGACGCCCGCCCCCGCCACAGTCGCGCGCCCGTCAACGCAGACCAGGCAGGCCCCGGCCGTCTCACGGCCTGCACCCTCAAACACCATCTACAGGGTCGAGCAGGGAAACAAGGCCCGCCAGGAAAGTGCCCGGGGACGCGAGAGTCTCTCTACTCCCAAAGGCAAAGGGGAGAGCCCGTCAAAGGCGTCACCCGGCGTGTCAAAACCCGCCCCGGCAGAGAGATCTTCTCCCGCGCAGGGCGGCGGGAGGCAGCAGGGCGGCGGGCCCGGCCGCAAGTAGAGAACCAACGGGGAATCGCTGATCGATCATAATTGACAACACGCTCATCGATGGAGGACCGACATGGTTTCAGAGTGGAGTCACGATAAAAAGGGATCGGCATACCGGATCGTCCTGATCGGTATGCTTGCCGTCCTGATCTCAATAACCGGCACCGAGGGAATGGCCCAGGCGGCCGCCCTGAAGCAGAAGACCTTCCAATCGCCCGATGCGGCCGTCAATGCCCTGATGGATGCCACCAAGGCACATGACGTCAAGGCGCTCGTGGACCTCTTCGGACCGGGTTCGGAAGACCTCATCTCCTCGGGCGACGACGTGGACGACGCCTGGGGCCGGAGCATGTTCGTGAAGGCCTATGGGGAGGCACACCGCCTCGAGAAGGCGGGCGACAAGAAGAGAATTCTGTATGTCGGCAAGGACGACTGGCCCATGCCGGTCCCGATCGTGAAGAGCGGCACGCGGTGGCTCTTCCAGACGAAAGAGGGCCGGCAGGAAATTCTCAGCCGCCGGATCGGCAAGAATGAACTCGACGCGATCCAGACCTGTCTGGCCACCGTGGATGCCCAGAAGGAGTATGCCGTCCTGGACCGCGACACCGATCAGTTCCTGGAATACGCTCAGAAGTTCGAAAGCGAGAAAGGAAAAAGTGACGGTCTGTACTGGGAAACGGCCCCGGGTGAGCCCCTGAGCCCGCTGGGGCCGCTCGTCGCCCGTGCGACGGCCGAAGGATACGGGAATGCCGAGTTGTCCCCCTACCACGGATACTATTTCAGGATCGTCACGGCCCAGGGGGAGAATGCCAACGGGGGCGCCTACAGTTACATCGTGAACGGGAACATGATCGGCGGATTCGCCATCGTGGCCTATCCGGCCCTGTACCGGGCCTCCGGCGTCAAGACCTTGATCGTGAACCACGAAGGGGTCGTCTACGAGAAGGACCTCGGGCCGGAGACGGCGAAGCAAGCCGTGGCCATCACGGCCTTCGATCCGGACAAGTCATGGAAGAAGGTGGCGGCGCAGTAGGGTGCCGCAGAGCGGCAGTGGAAGAAGTGTCTGAGTGAAGAAGTGACAGGAGAAAAGAAAGAGGCCGTCCTCCTCCAGGGGCGGCCTTTTGTTCCGCTTCAACGGGGAAGAGGGCAGGGGGTTCAAGAAAACACCGGGTTCTGCCGATAAACAACTGTCGGGCGGCAAATCCTTTTCGTAACGAGGAAAGAAGAATGGAAAGAAACAAAACGCTATCGTTGTGTGCCAACCCGCTTTCGGTCTGGACCGATCTGGCATTGAATACCTGCGAAATGCTGGCGGCCTCGGCAGAGGTCATCGGCCATCGGGCGGGCCGCATGGCCGTGGCCGGCCCCATACCCAACGCCAGAGACCAGCGTGAATTCGCCCTGATGGGACAGGAAAAGATCGATGCCGCCGCGGAATCGGCCCGGGCCATGGCCGACTTCGTGATGATGATGAACTGCCAACTCGGGGCTCAGGCCTTCTCGCAGATGCTGACCGGATCCACGGCGATGATCTCGCTGGCGGCAAGCAGCAGCATCGGCCAGTCCATCGAACGGCAAGGGGAGCTCGTCCGCACCATGACCGAGTCCGCCATTACGGCATCGCAGCTGCCCAACTCCGCCGGTCTGTTGGCCCAAAGCGCGGTCGAGCCCATCTATGCCCGGACAAAGGCAAATGCCAGGCGGCTCGGCAAGCGTTAGCCCTCGCGGCAGAGCGCAGCAAAGAAAATCCCCCTTTCATCCCCCTTTTGTAAAGGGGGATGAAAGGGGGATTTTCTTTCAGATGCCTTGCGGCATGTGGCTTTTTTCTTCCCGCATCCCGAAGCCCGCATCCCGAAGCCCTTTCCCCCTAATCAACCATTTACCCAGTCAACCAGTTATTGCTGCGTAGCAGCCCGTCACTGCCGCGCAGCGGCCCGGGGGCGGCCTTGTTGCGTCCAGTCCGGGTCGGGCGGCACTGGAGGCCTGAGCGCCCGGCTTCATCAGGTGCTGGAGGGTGTCAGGGAGAATTGAATCTCCACCCGCCGGTTTTTCAGCCTGTTGTCGTCGCTGTCGTTGGCAACCAGGGGATGGTCTTCCCCGAAACCCCTGATGGAGAGCTTTGTAGGCTGAATGCCCAGATGGACAAGGGCCCTGGCGACCTGGGTGGCCCGGTCGACGGAAAGCTCCCAGTTGGAGGGATATTGCCGGCTGTGGATGGGCCGGTCATCCGTATGGCCGTGTATCGTGACCACCAGATCGGGGCGCTTCACAATGACGGCGGCCACCTTTTCCAGCAGGGGTTGAACGGCGAGTTTGACCTGGGCCTGCCCGGAATCGAAAATGATGCGTTCCGGAAAGGTCAGGACGATATATGTGGAGCGACGCTCCACCGTCACGTCCTGCCGGTCGTGGCCCAGGATGGCCAGCAGCTCCGATTCCAGAGAGGGGATGGCCTGCACCGCCGGCGGCGTCTGCACCGCAGGGACCGGCATCATTGCAGCGGCAGGCGGGGTCGCCGTCACCGCAGTCTCCTTCTGCCGGTGAAGGCTCATCCCGAAAAGGAGGACAAAGCAGACCAGCAGCAGCATGAACACATCCGTCAGGGTCAGAAGCCAGATCTCGTTTCCGGCCTCGGTCCGGGACGATTTCCTTTGAAAGCGCTGTGATCCGGCCGCCTTTTTCAGAGGCGCCGGATCCGGGGCCTGCTCAGCCGCGGGGGAGATTCGGGATACGTTCTTCATCGGTTCATTTATTTGGCTTGTTCAGGGGAAGGCAGCAACACCAGGTTGGGCCGGGTGAGGGCCCGATTCGACACTCCCATGGTCGCAGAGAGCGTCTCCAATTTGTAGCGGATCGCCCGTGGGTGTTCCTGGTCGAAGAGATCCAGGATCCCCTCCTGGACGATATCCATCTGCAATTCGTTCTGGTCCATGAATTCCCTGAGCTTGTTGGACAGGGGCACAAAGCAGATATTGGCCAGAATCACGCCGTAAAAAGTGCTCAGGAGCGCAACGGCCATGTACCCGATCAGGCTCTGAGGGTCGCTGATGTGCCCGAAGATGCGTATGAGGCTGATGATGGTGCCTGCAAGGCCCAGGGCCGGGGCAAGACGGGCCATGTTGTAGAGCATCTTGTGGGCTGTTTCGCACTGGTTGTGCGTGCACATGGCCTCCTTGTGCAGGAGCTGTTCGATCTTGTCCCGCGAGTAGTGATAGGCGATCAATTCAACGCCCGTTTTCAGGAGACCCGGCGGCAGATTGTTTGCCTCCTGCTCCAGGGGGCGGACCCCCTTTTGCCGGTAGATGTGAGCCAGGCCGATGATGCTCTCGATCGTCGAATTCATCTCCTCGCGGAAGGTAAAGGATTTTTTGAGCAGCCGGGTGGTCCAGGCCAGCTTTTTCAGAGGGTAGGCGATCAGTGTGGCCGCAAAGGTTCCACCCAGGACAATCGACAGGGCGCAAAGATTGGAGGCCAGCCCCATCTCCTTGACATCCAGATTGAACGTCATGACAAAAATGGCAGTCAGAAGAAGTAGAGCGCAAATGGCTTGTCTGATCATGAGGCGGCTCCTTTTGTGGTTTGCTTCAGCACCGTTGAAAGGCAGAAATTGTGCCACCGGAAAGCAAAGACGGCCTTTTCCCTAACTGGCCGTTATGACGGGCACTATGATTCGTCGCGCCCCGGGCTTCAGGCCCCGGGCAGTCCATTTTGGAGTCTCTGCAGGCATTTTTTTCCCATACAGGGGATCATCGGTTCCGCAAGGACCTGCCCTTACCTCGGGGTTGCCGGGAAGGGGAAAGGCATCGAGGCAGGCAAACCGGCAATCGGCATTGCCCCCGGAGCGATCTTCCTGTAGATTGTGCGGCAACGGGCTAAGAACATATGGCGAAATCCGAAGTGGTCCAGGGGTTTTGCGGGCAGAAATTTACGATGAAAACGATCCTGAGCTATGCGGGGCGGTTGCTCTATTTTCTGATGGGCTGGCGGCTTGAGCCGCTCCCGCCCTACGTTTCCAACAAGCACGTGATCATCGGCTTTCCCCACACGTCCAACATCGATACCGTCAGGGCCTTCACGGGCTTTCGCATCATCAAGCGAACGGGCCACATCATGATCAAAAAAGAAGCGTTTTTCTGGCCCATGTCCATTCTTCTGAATTCCTTGGGCGGTATCCCGGTCGATCGCAAGGCCCCCCAGGGCGCCGTGGAACAGATGGTGGACGTATTCAATTCGCGCGACGAGTTTCTCCTGGCCATCGTGCCCGAGGGCACACGCAAAAAGATACGCACGATCAAAACCGGATTCTGGCACATCGCCAGGGGCGCCGGGGTATCCATCATCTGCTGGTATATGGACAACGAACATAAAACAGCCCGGTGGCTGGGCGAGATTGTCCCCGGCGAGGACAAGATGGCGGACCTGGTCCGGATCCGGGATCTCTACGAGGAGGCCGGGTATCGATTCCCGCTGGAGGCTGCTGATTCGCAGCAGGGGGAAGCAGCTTCGCTGCAGTGACAACTTTTCACCCTCACCCCGGCCCTTGCTCTCCCCTCAAGGGAGAGGGAAATTAAGGCAAAGGCCTTGATATGGGGATGAAAAGGGGGATTTGATTTTCATCAACGAATCAACCGTCATGGCCGTTGTACGGCAGGGAGATAAGAAGAGGCCGCCCTCGTGCTGAGGGCGGCCTCTTGGTTTTCCAGGTCTTGGGATGCGTGATTACGCGAAGCTTCGCTGAAACAGCCCGGCGATGGCCTTCTTGCCGTTTTCTTCCAGGAAGCGCGTCCCCGTTCCCGTGAAGTGGATGTGGGTGATGACGGGCTCGTTTCCGCTTTTGCACTCGAGCCAGTCCGACACGTTCCACATATACCAGGCGTTCCGCTTCTGATCGAAGACGTAGAGCGGCTTGTTGCACAGCTTGGCGAACTCGGCGCCCCACCCCGTGCCGCCCTTTACGGTCTTGTCGGCCTGGATTTCCCCGATCACGTAGATTTCCTGCCCCTTGTTGATCTGGTACCAGATGCTCTGCAGGACCTTACGGATGGTCGGGCTGGTGGTGTAGCTGCGATTCATCAGTTTTGAGACATATTCCAGGCTGACGTCGCCGTTTTTCAGCTCCTCGTGATTCAGGACGCGAAGGCCCCGCTTGCGGACGATCGTGTGCCCCTCGAAGGTAAAGTTCACCTCCTCGATTCCGCATCGCTCGGCGTTGGCCCCGAATTCAGCCTCGGCACCTTTGATGCCGCCGCTGAACAGAATTACATCTTCTTTCTTCATGGTCATTCCTTTTTTCACCCTGTGATTGTGAGGCTGCCGCATAAAGCCCAGGGATGGCCTCCGGCGGTCCGATTGTGTCAGCCTTCGTCCCGGATCAGCATCGTTGCAGGGTCCAGACGCAGGCGGTTCTCGACGGCATCGGCCGCGATGCCCCGCAGGGGCTGGATCGCGATGTCCGCACCCTTGGGCTCGAGCTGCAGGATCACATCGAACAGATCGCTTACCTGAGCAAGGGCCGGCGGCATCCCTTCCGCCGTCGGTTTCTCGTGCCGATGGGTGTGCACGGTGAACCAGACGTAGACCCCGAGCCTGCCGGCGAGGAGCTTCAATGCCATCAGGCGCTCCCGGTCCGCCTCTCCGAAGGGGAACCCGTCGATGAGGACCATCTCCGGATGAAAGATGTTCTGGGCTGTCAGGTCCGTCAGCCGCTCCTCCAGCTTGGGAACGGTGAACCCCTCCACCTTGAAGGTCATGATGAACCGGTGAGGCAGGAGGTCCTCGAGAACCCCGTCCAGCCTGGTCAGTTTGGCGCGGTCGGCAAGGTCCTGGAAGAGCTTTGCGTACCAGAGGCTGACCTTGGTCACGGGCTCATCGAGGCTGATGTGCAGGATGTTTTTTTCCTGCAGCATGGCATTGAGGGCCAACTGCACGAGAAACGCCGTCTTGCCGACTCCGGCAGGCGCCAGCACCGCACCGAAGCGGCCGGCCGTCAGAATCTCTTCACCCCCCCGGCCGAAAGACCGCAGCGGGTTGCGAAGGATCAAGTCTTTTTTAAACATTTCGATATTCCTGTTCCTGAGATGGATGACGTTTTCTGTTCGTTGTGTCTGCATGACCTGTTTTACATACAAGTCATTGCGAGGAGCGGAACGACGAAGCAATCACACAGAGAGATTGCCACGGACTTCGTCCTCGCAACCTTCGGGATTGCCGCGTCTCGCAAGCTCGACTCGCAATGACAGTGTCCTGATTGCTGCCTTTCACCCTCACCCCGACCCTCCCCTCAAGGGAGAGGGAACCTATAAGGAAAAGGGCTTTTTAGGCTGCGTTTTTCTTCCGGGCCGCGACTTCCTCCGCGATTTTCTCCGCGATCGACTGCGGCACCAGCTTGTACATCGCAAATTCCATCGTGAACTGCGCCTTGCCCTGCGTGGAGGATCTCAGAACCGTGGAAAACCCGAACATCTCCGCCAGGGGGACGTGGGCCTCGATGACCGACATGGGTCCTTCGTCCTGGGCCCCGACGATCATGCCGCGGCGCTGATTCATCAAGCCGATGACCGGGCCCTGGAACTCCGTCGGCGTCTCCACGACCACCTTCATGACGGGCTCGTGAATGACGGGTTTTGCCTTGGCATAGCCTTCCCGGAAGGCGCCGCGGGCCGCTGCCTGGAAGGCGATGTCCGACGAGTCCACCGTGTGGGAGGCCCCGTCGTTGATGACGATCTTGATCCCCGTGACGGGAAATTCCATCTTGGGCCCCTTGGCCAGGCAGGCCCGGAAGCCCTTTTCGCAAGCCGCAATGTACTGGGTCGGGATGGAACCTCCGGTCACCTTGTTGTCGAATACGAACTCCTCGTCGGCGATGGGCTCGATCCAGCCGGCCACGCGGCCGTACTGGCCGGAGCCGCCCGTCTGTTTCCTGTGGATGTAATTGAACTCGGCGCGCTGCGTGATGGTCTCCCGGTAGGCCACCCGCGGGGTTCCGGTGGTGACCTCCGCGGCATACTCGCGTTTCATGCGCTCCACGTAGACCTCGAGGTGCAGCTCGCCCATGCCCTCGATGATGGTCTCGTTGGTCTCGGCATCGACGTGACACCGGAAGGTCGGGTCCTCCTTCGTGAAGCGGTTGAGGGCCTTGGACATGTTGATCTGCGACTTGTTGTCCTTCGGCTCGATCGCAAGTGAAATGACCGGCTCGGGGACATACATGGACGTCATGGTGAGGTTGACGCCCGGGGAGACGAAGGTATCGCCTGAGGCGCACTCGATCCCGAACAGGGCGCCGATGTAGCCGGCCGACACGGCTTCGATGTCCTCCATCTGATCGGCGTGCATGCGCACCACCCGGCCGACCTTGACTTTCTTGCCGGTCCGAACGTTGACGATGGTCGAGCCCTTGGCAATGGAGCCCTGGTAGCCGCGGATGTAGGTCAGCTGCCCGTATTGGCCGTCTTCGAGCTTGAAGGCGAGCGCAACGACCGGCTTTTCCGGGTCGCTCTCCAACGTGACGGGCGCTTCGTTGTTATCCGTGTCCAGGGCCGTGTTTTCCACGTCCGTGGGGCAGGGCAGCAGCGTAGTCACGGCATCGAGGAGGGGCTGAACGGCTTTATTCTTATAGGCCGAGCCGATAAAAACCGGTGTGAGCTCGCGACGGATCGTTCCTGCGCGCAGGGCCGAGATCAGCATCTCCTGCGGGATCTCGCGCTCCTCCAGGGCAGCCTCCATCAGTTCATCGGAGAACATGGTTGCCGCCTCGATGAGCTCCAGCCGTTTGGCCTTCGCCTCGTCCCGGTACCCGGCGGGAATGTCCTCGACACGGACCGTTTCGCCGTTTTCGCCGTCGAAGTACAGGGCCTTCATGGCGACCAGGTCGATGACGCCCTTGAAATCCATCTCGAGGCCGATGGGAATCTGCATGGCCACGGCATTGTGACCCAGCTTCGATTTGAGCTGGGCGGTCACTCGGGCAGGATCGGCGCCGCTGCGGTCGCACTTGTTGATAAAGGCGATGCAGGGCACCTTGTAGCGCTTCATCTGCTGGTCCACGGTGATCGACTGGGACTGCACGCCGCCGACGGAGCACAGCACCAGGACCGCGCCGTCGAGGACCCTCAGGGAGCGCTCCACCTCGATGGTGAAATCGACGTGCCCGGGGGTGTCGATGATGTTGATCTCGTGGCCGAGCCACTCGCAGAAGGTCGCCGCGGAGCAAATCGTGATCCCGCGCTCCTTCTCGAGCTCCATGGAATCCATCGTGGCGCCGACGCCGTCTTTCCCTTTGACGTCATGAATCGCGTGGATGCGTTTGGTGTAGTAGAGGATTCGTTCCGTCAGTGTCGTCTTCCCGGAGTCGATGTGGGCGCTGATCCCGATGTTCCTGACCTTCTTGATGTCGTTTTTCATGTGTTCTTCCCTGCAGTTGGAGTGCTGTGTACTTTTACGGAAAAGAAAACTCCCCGCATCTGATGGTTGCTATCAAACGGGGGAGCCATCGAACCAAATACTAAAATATCTGGAACTCTAGCAACTAAATACTACGTAATTTTTGGAATATATGCTTCTATCAGTCAATTGTCAAGAATTATTTAAGAAAATATCAGGCCGACGTGATGCCCGGCAGCAGGGGAAGGAAGTGTCCAAGTACCGGATTGCATAAATGAAAACAAAGAGAGGACCGGGGACCTGGAGGCAGGGATGGGCCGCTGCGCGGCAGGGGCCGGAGCTTGTTTTGCGGCGGTTTATCTGATACCAGACAGTCAGGGCCTGCGCCCGAGCCCGAAGATCCCGGCAAGGAGCGGGCCGGAGAAAAGGAGGGGACATGAAGAAATCTCTCGTGCCTGTCGTTTTCGCTTCCTTCATCCTTTTCGTCCTGTTCACTACGGCGCTGGGCGATGAGACCGGGTGGTTCCATCCGCGGAATCAAGATTTCGTTTCCTGGGACGGCCGTCAGCTTGCCCTGGGCGCCTCTCCCGATGTTCCCTACGTGTCGACGCCCCATGCGATCGTGGACGAGATGATCCGCCTGGCCGACGTGAAGGCGAGCGATGTGGTCTACGACCTGGGCTGCGGGGACGGGAGACTGGTCATCGCGGCGGTGAAGAAAACGGGATGCCGCGGGGTGGGCATCGACATCGATCCGGAGCGAATCAAGGAGAGCCGGGCGAATGCGAGGACCTCCGGTGTGCAAGACCGAATGCGTTTCGTGGAGCAGAATTTCTTCCAGAGCGACATCCGGGAAGCCACGGTGATGCTGATCTACCTGTTTCCCGATGTCAACATCAGGCTGCGGTTCAAGTTCCTGGGCGAGATGAAGCCCGGCTCACGCCTGGTCTCCCATTCCTTTGACATGGGGGACTGGATGCCGGACAAGTCGGCCAGCATCGGGGCCCAGCGAGTCTATTACTGGATGATTCCTGCTAATGCGACGGGGACCTGGAAGTGGACAGTCCCGGGAAAGCGGCAGGAGGCCTGCATGCTGGAGATGGAGCAGAAATACCAGCAGATCAGGGGCAGGCTCACCCGGGGGGACCAAAAAACGACTCTCACGGATTCGAAACTGGCGGGGGACTGGATCACGTTCCGGGTCGAGCAGGACGCGGGCGGCCGGAAAACAGCATGGGACTTTGCCGGGACGATCCGCGGGAACTCCATCACGGGAACGATCACGTCAACGGAGGGGCCGCGGGCGCAGAACAGCCGGTGGAAAGCGGTGCGCGACCCGGCGACCCTGCGCCCGATCGAATCGGGGTATGCGCATTCGGATCTTCTCTGGTACTAGCAGGCGGCAGAGGAAAAAGTGATCGGTGACCAGTGACCCGTGGAAGAAAAGGATGATTTCGGGAACGAGGGTCGCCGCGCTGAAGGAATGGACATCGTCTCCGGAAACCCGTATCTTCGAATCGTGCGCGGAAGCCCCTGTTTTTTTCTTGCGCGTTTTCCGGTCATGTGTCCCGGGCAGGAGCCAGCGGCGCCTGTGCATGCAGTCTTTCGCAGAGGGAAGGGCATGGAGAGATCCTGGGTTCTCATCGTCTCGATCGGTCTCGCCGTTATTGCGCTTCTGACGATTTTACCCAAAAGTCGTGTCGATCTCGCTTCGCCGGAAGACACCGCTTTCCTGTGGGACGGGCTGTACCTCGGCAAGCAGACCTTTGCTGATGTCCCCTACGTGTCGACGCCGTACGAAGTCGTAAACGAGATGATTCGCCTCGCCGACGTGAAGGCGAGCGATGTGGTCTATGATCTGGGCTGCGGGGACGGGAGGCTCGTGATCGAGGCGGCGAAGAAAGCGGGCTGCCGCGGGGTGGGGGTCGACATCGATGCGGAACTCATCGCCGCAAGCAAATCGAGTGCGAGGGCGGCCGACGTCGAGGACCGGGTGCGGTTCGTGAAGCAGGATTTCTTCGAAGCCGACATCGGCGAAGCGACGGTGATGCTGATCTATCTCTTTACCAATGTGAATATCCGGCTTCGCCCCAAGTTCCTGGGCGAGATGAAGCCCGGGAGCCGCCTGGTGTCCCATGCCTTTGACATGGGGGACTGGAGGCCGGATCTTTCGACCCGCGTCGGGTCTCGACACGTCCATCTCTGGCTGATTCCGGCCAATGTGACGGGAACCTGGACGTGGAGCGCACCGGGCAAACCCGGGACCGCTTTTGCGTTGAAGCTGGAGCAGAGATACCAGGCGATCCGGGGCACCCTCACCCAGGGGGATCATCAATCGGTCCTGGCGGATGCGAGGCTCACCGGGGACCGGATCACGTTCCGGGTCGAGCAGGACGTGAGCGGCCGGAAGACAGCCCGCGAATTCGCCGGGACGATCAGCGGGAACTCCATCACCGGCACGATCACGTCAACAGAGGGGCCGCGAGTGCAGAATCACCGGTGGAAAGCGGTACGCGACCCGTCGACCCTGCGCCCGGTCGAATAAGAGTGCTCGAACGAGAGGGTCAAGGGTTCAGGCTCCAGGGACGAAGCCTCAAGCCGCAAGCAACTGACTGGTGAAGAGTGCAGGCCCGCCCGGCGGGCTTGCGATATAGACATGATTGCGGTATTTTGATGCCTCTCTTTT
>Ga0209705_10001746_pt1 | contig 11506 bp, 14 predicted proteins | sample PPLLaktember2015_5_FD_187262 | JGI IMG/M metagenome (GOLD analysis project Ga0209705, IMG submission 187262) | Freshwater sediment microbial communities from Prairie Pothole Lake near Jamestown, North Dakota, USA - PPLs Lake P8 Core (1) Depth... | ecosystem: Environmental > Aquatic > Freshwater... | reverse complement strand
TTTGCAATTTTCGGCGGGTATGAAAGAATGCAGCTAATCGAACTTTATTGATGGTGGCGGCCATGATCGACCGAGAAGGGTACCGCCCGAACGTAGGCATTATATTGTGCAACGCGCACAACCAGGTCTTCTGGGGCAAGCGCGTCAATCAGCACGCCTGGCAGTTTCCCCAAGGCGGCATCAACGCAGGGGAAACGCCGGAACAGGCTATGTTCCGGGAACTGGAAGAAGAGGTGGGCTTGCAGGCCGAGCATGTGCGCATTTTAGGGCGCACGCGTGAATGGCTGCGTTACGACGTGCCGCCGCACTGGACGCGGCGCGACAGTCGCGGCCTCTATCGCGGTCAGAAGCAGATCTGGTTTTTGCTGCGCCTGACCGGGCGTGATTGCGACGTGTCGCTGCGCGCCAGCGGGCACCCCGAATTTGATGCCTGGCGCTGGAATGAGTACTGGGTGTCAATGGAAGCGGTGGTCGACTTCAAGCGCGAAGTCTACCGCCTGGCGCTCGAGGAACTGGAGCGCTATCTGCACAAGGACGTGCGTTTTTTGCGGCAACGCGCACGTCGCCTGTGCGACCGCAGCGGCGCGGAACTGGACCTGCAGCTGAAGCCCTGAGCGCGGTCGTTGGAGGCGTAATGAAGATCCGGATTGTTGCTTCAACCACGCTGTCGACCGATGCGAACGCCGTTCCGGGGCTGCCCTTGTGGCAGCTGGCCCCTACCCGCGACACAGCCGGGGGGCGGCTGACCGATTTCATGATGCTGATTCCGCGCCTGCGCAGCCGGCCCCGCGCCGAGATCGAGCGCGCCTCGCGCGACATTCAGGCCGTACTGGCGCTGCATCAGGATGTGGTGTTTGCCGACCTCAATCTGAAGCTGAATCTGCTGTGGGTGTCGCTGCGCCCACGGCCGGGGGCGATCAGCGAACTGGTCGCCGCGATCCGGTTGCGCGTGCCCGAGGCGGTGCTGGTGGGGCACTACGCCGACCCGCGTTAAGCGGCTCCGGTTCCCGCCGGCTGCAAGTCCGAACCGTGCATGGCAGGGCTTCCGGCGCCGCCGAATGCTCCTGAATAGCCCTGTGAATGGCAGGGAAACCCGCGTCCTTTCTGCGTTTCCGTTCACCCAAAGCGGCGGAATTCGTTAAAATGAGCGTTTGCTAATTAACCCGCTGGAGCAAACATGGCCGTTTCTGAACTTCAGGTGCAAACCGCACTGAAAGAGTTGGTTGATCCCAACACGCACAAGGATTACGTCTCGACCAAATCCGCTCGCAACATCAAGATCGACGGCAGCGCCGTCTCGGTCGACATCCTGCTGAGTTACCCGGCGCAAAGCCAGTTGGCCACCATCAAGCAGCAGGTCGAAGACAAGCTCAAGACCCTCGAGGGGGTGACCGGCGCCACCGCCAACGTCAGCTTCAAGATCGTTTCGCACAGCGTGCAGCGCGGCGTGAAACTGATTCCCAACGTCAAGAACATCATCGCAGTGGCATCCGGCAAGGGCGGTGTCGGCAAATCCACCACCGCCGTCAACCTGGCACTGGCGCTGTCCGCCGAGGGTGCGCGCGTCGGCATGCTGGACGCCGACATCTACGGCCCGTCGCAGCCGACCATGCTCGGCATCACCGACAAGCCCGAATCGACTGACGGCAAGAACCTCGAGCCGTTGATCGGTCATGGCATCCAGGCAATGTCGATCGGCTTCCTGATCGACGTCGAAACGCCCATGGTGTGGCGCGGCCCGATGGTGACGCAGGCGTTGGAACAGTTGCTCAACAATACCAACTGGAGCGAGCTCGACTACCTGGTGGTCGACCTGCCGCCGGGTACCGGCGACATCCAGTTGACGCTGGCGCAGCGCGTGCCGGTGACCGGTGCGGTGATCGTCACCACGCCGCAGGACATCGCGCTGATCGACGCGCGCAAGGGTCTGAAAATGTTCGAGAAGGTCGGCATCCCCATCATCGGCGTGGTCGAGAACATGAGCCTGCACATCTGCTCGAACTGCGGCCACGAAGAGCGCATCTTCGGCGAAGGCGGCGGCGAACGCATGTGCAAGGACTACAACGTCGAATTCCTCGGCGCGCTGCCGCTCGACGGGGCGATCCGCGCCGACACCGATTCCGGCAGGCCGTCGGTGGTGTCCGATCCGGAAGGCCGCGTGACCGAGATCTACAAGCAGATCGCGCGCCGCGTTGCGGTTAAAATCGGCGAAACCGCGGTGGATCACTCCGCCAAATTCCCCAACATCGTCATTTCCAATACCTGATGAGCATCAAGTCCGACCGATGGATCCGCCGCATGGCGGCTGAGCAGAACATGATCGAACCGTTCGAACCGGGGCAGATCAAACAGGCCAATGGCCGCTCCATCGTGTCGTACGGCACGTCGAGCTACGGCTACGACGTGCGCTGTGCCGACGAATTCAAGCTGTTCACCAACATCAATTCCACCATCGTCGATCCCAAGGCGTTCGATCCGAACTCCTTCGTCGAGGTGAAGGGCGATTCCTGCATCATTCCGCCCAATTCCTTTGCACTGGCGCGCACGGTGGAATACTTCCGCATTCCGCGCAACGTGCTGACCATTTGCCTCGGTAAAAGCACCTATGCGCGTTGCGGCATCATCGTCAACGTGACGCCGCTGGAACCCGAATGGGAAGGCCACGTGACGCTGGAGTTTTCCAACACCACGCCCCTGCCCGCGCGCATCTACGCCAATGAAGGTGTGGCGCAGATGTTGTTCCTGGAGTCCGACGAGGTGTGCGAAATCTCGTACAAGGATCGCGGCGGGAAATACCAGGGCCAGGTCGGCGTGACCCTGCCCAAAATTTAACGCCACCGTCTCCCGGTCGACGTACAATCCGCGTTTTTCCCACGCTCAGACTCAGGGGCCGCCATGCGCTTCCGCTTTCCCGTTGTCATCATCGACGAAGACTTTCGCTCCGAAAACGCCTCGGGACTCGGCATCCGTACGCTTGCCGAAGCCATCGAGAAGGAGGGCATGGAAGTGCTCGGCGTCACCAATTACGGCGACCTGACCTCGTTCGCCCAGCAGCAGGCGCGCGCCTCGGCCTTCGTGCTGTCGATCGACGACGAGGAACTGGCAGGCAGCGACGAGGATACGGGCAAGGCGCTGCAAAAGCTGCGCGCCTTCGTTGAGGAAGTGCGCTTCCGCAATGCCGAAATCCCGATTTTCCTGCACGGCGAAACGCGCACCGCGCGCCATATCCCGAACGACATCCTGCGTGAACTGAACGGCTTCATCCACATGCTGGAAGACACGCCGGAATTTCTCGCCCGCTATATCGGCCGCGAAGCCCGTGCCTACCTCGATTCGCTGGTGCCGCCGTTCTTCCGCGCGCTGACCCATTACGCGGCGGACGGCTCGTATTCCTGGCATTGCCCCGGCCACTCCGGCGGGGTGGCATTCCTGAAGTCGCCGATCGGCCAGATGTTCCACCAGTTTTTCGGCGAGAACCTGCTGCGTGCCGACGTCTGCAACGCGGTGGACGAACTCGGCCAACTGCTCGACCACACCGGCCCGGTGGGGGCGTCGGAGCGCAACGCCGCGCGCATATTCAACTGCGACCACCTGTTCTTCGTCACCAACGGCACCTCGTCGTCCAACAAGATGGTGTGGCACGCCACCGTTGCGCCGGGCGACATCGTCGTGGTCGACCGCAACTGCCACAAGTCCATCCTGCACGCCATCATCATGTGCGGTGCGATCCCGATTTTCCTGACGCCGACGCGCAACCACTACGGCATCATCGGGCCGATCCCGCTGGACGAATTCCGTCCGGAAAACATCGAGAAGAAGATCGCCGCGCATCCGTTCGCCAAGGATGTGAAGCGCAAGCCGCGCATCCTCACCATCACCCAGTCGACCTACGACGGCATCCTCTACAACGTCGACATGATCAAGGAGCTGCTGGGCGACTACATCGATACCCTGCATTTCGACGAAGCCTGGCTGCCGCACGCGACCTTCCACGACTTCTATCGCGGCATGCACGCCATCGGCAAGGACCGCCCGCGCGCCAAGGATGCGCTGGTGTTCGCCACCCAGTCCACCCACAAGCTGCTGGCCGGCCTCTCGCAAGCTTCGCAGATCCTGGTGCAGGACTCGGAGACGCGCAAGCTCGACTTCCCCCGCTTCAACGAAGCCTATCTGATGCACACATCGACCTCGCCGCAGTACGCCATCATCGCCTCGTGCGACGTGGCGGCGGCGATGATGGAGCCGCCTGGCGGCCCCGCGCTGGTGGAGGAGTCGATCAAGGAAGCGCTCGATTTCCGTCGCGCCATGCGCAAGGTCGACGCGGAGTTCGGCGACTCCTGGTGGTTCAAGGTTTGGGGGCCGCAGAAACTCGCCGAGGAGGGCGTGGGCGACCGCGAGGACTGGATGCTGAAAGCCGGCGAGCGCTGGCACGAGTTCGGCAACCTCGCGCCCGGCTTCAACCTGCTCGACCCGATCAAGGCCACCGTCATCACCCCGGGCCTGGACATGGACGGCGCGTTTGCCGACTGGGGCCTCCCGGCGGCGATCGTCACCAAATACCTGGCCGAGCACGGCGTCATCGTCGAGAAGACCGGGCTGTACTCCTTCTTCATCATGTTCACCATCGGCATCACCAAGGGCCGCTGGAACACGCTGGTGACCGCGCTGCAGCAGTTCAAGGCCGACTACGACGAGAACCAGCCGCTGTGGCGCGTGCTGCCCGAGTTCATCGAAAAGCATCCGTGCTACGAGAAAACCGGGCTCAAGGACCTGTGCGACCAGATCCACGCCATCTACAAGGCCAACGACGTGGCGCGCCTGACCACCGAGATGTATCTGTCGGAAATGGCGCCGGCGATGAAGCCGGCCGACGCCTTCGCCAAGATGGCGCACCGCGAGATCGAGCGGATCGAGATCGACCAGCTCGAAGGCCGCATCACCGCCATGCTGGTGACGCCCTATCCGCCCGGTATTCCCTTGCTGATTCCGGGCGAGCGCTTCAACAGCACCATCGTGCGCTACCTGCAGTTCACCCGTGACTTCAACGTGAAATTCCCGGGCTTTGAGACCGACGTGCACGGCCTGGTCGAAGACGTGGTCGACGGCAAGGCCACGTACTATGTCGACTGCGTGATCTGAACCGGTCGCCAGGCCTTGCGACCGGCTTGATTTGTCAGGCAAAAAGCGTATGATTCGCAGTCCCCGGTTTGCCGGGGATTGTTTTTTGACCTTGGCTTTTTTACCTTGCTCTACCGCACCGCAGCGGGGGGCTGAACCGAAAGGAAACTTGATGCGGCATTACGAAATCGTATTTATCGTCCATCCCGATCAGAGCGAGCAGGTGCCCGCCATGATCGAACGCTACAAGAGCAATATCACCACGCGCGGCGGCAGCGTCCACCGCCTGGAAGACTGGGGACGCCGCCAGATGGCCTACCCGATCCAGAAGGTCCACAAGGCCCACTACGTGCTGATGAACATCGAGTGCGACCAGGAAACCCTGGAAGAACTCGAGCATGGCTTCAAGTTCAACGATGCCGTGCTGCGCCATCTGACCATCAAGCGCGACGACGCCGTGACCACGGCCTCGCCGATGATGAAGGAAGAAAAGTCGCGCGACATGCTGGACAGCGTCAAGGCAGAAGGCGTCAAGCCGGAAGCAGAAGCTGAACAGCCCGCTGCAGCCTGAGTGAGTGAACCGGCTGGTCATCAGCGGAGCCTTCATCCAGGTTGATCCTGTGCGTTACAGTCCGGCGGGTGTGCCGATTGCAGAAGCGGTGATTCTTCACCGCAGCAGTCAGACGGTAGCAACCCAGACCCGGCAGGTGGAATGTGAGTTGACAGTACAGGCGAGCGGATCGCTTGCCAGCCAGCTGGCTCAACTGACCACCGGGACGCAGGTCAAACTGGAAGGCGCGTTGAACCGACGCAGCGTGAACAGCCGACAACTGATCCTGATATTGAATCGAATCGAAAAGGAATAAATCATGGCACGTCCCATGGGTGGTAAAACCGGCGGCAAGTTCGCCAAAAAAGGCGGCCGCGACAGCGGCAACCGCGGCCTCTTCAAGCGTCGCAAATTCTGTCGCTTCACCGCTGAAAAGGTGGTTGAGGTCGATTACAAGGATATCGAGGTGCTGAAGGAATTCATCGCCGAAAACGGCCGCATCATTCCGGCCCGCATCACCGGCACCAAGGCGCACTACCAGCGCCAGCTGGGCACCGCGATCAAGCGTGCGCGCTTCCTGGCGCTCATGCCCTACACCGATCTGCATTGAGGAGACGACCATGCAAATTATCCTGATGGACAAAGTCGTCAACCTGGGCAATCTGGGTGACGTGGTCAAGGTGAAAGACGGCTATGCCCGCAACTTTCTGATCCCCACCGGCCGTGCGCGTCGCGCCACGCAAGCCAACATGGATGCGTTTGCTGCGCAGAAGGCCGAACTGGAACGCGTTGCCGCCGAAAAACTGGCCGACGCCCAGCGTCGCGCCGAAAAGCTGGAAGGCAGCAGCGTGAAGATCAGCCAGAAGGCCGGCGTGGATGGCCGTCTGTTCGGCTCCATCACCAACGCCGACATCGCCGATGCGCTGAAGGCGCAGGGCCATGAAGTGGTCAAGGCGGATGTCCGTTTGCCCGAAGGCCCCCTGAAGGCCATTGGCGAATACCCGGTGACGCTGGGGCTGCATACCGATGTGACCGCCAACATCACGGTGGTGGTGGCCGGCGAGCAGTAAGCCGCCCGGGTCCGCCAGAAAGGGAGCCGCTGGCTCCCTTTTTTATTCCCGGATGTACACGCTTTATCCACAGCCTTATCCCTTGGAGGAGGGGGGGCTGAAGACTAGAATCCTGCCATGGCCGCTATCCACTCGTTCAACACAAATACCGATTCCCAGCTGACGCAAATGCGCCTGCCCCCGCATTCGCTCGAAGCCGAACAGGCGGTACTCGGTGGCCTGCTGCTGGACAACAGCGCATGGGACCGCATCGGCGATGTGGTGTCGGAAAGCGATTTCTACCGCCAGGATCATCGCCAGATTCTGCGCGCGATCGTGCGGCAGATTGCTGAAAACCGTCCGGCGGACTCGGTGACGGTGTCCGAGGCGCTGCAATCGATGGGACAGATCGAAAGCGTGGGCGGGCTGGCGTATATCGTTGCGCTGGCGAGCAATACGCCGTCGGCGGCCAACATCCGCCGCTATGCCGAAATCGTGCGGGAGCGCTCGGTGATGCGACGCCTGGCCGAAGTGGCGACCGGGATCGCCGATACCGCCTATTCGCCGGCCGGGCGCAGTGCCTCGCAACTGCTCGACGAGGCCGAAGCCAAGGTGTTCGAGATCGCCGAATCCGGCAGCCGCGGGCAGGCGGGTTTTACCGAAATCAAGCCGCTCCTGAAGGAAGTGGTCGAGCGCATCGACGAGCTGTATCACCGCGACAACGATTCCGGCATCACCGGCGTGCCCACCGGCTTTCACGACCTCGACCAGAAGACTTCGGGCCTGCAGCCGGGCGATCTCATTATTGTCGCCGGGCGCCCCTCCATGGGTAAAACCGCGTTTTCGCTCAACATGGCCGAGAACGTCGCGCTCGACACCGGCCTGCCGGTGGCGGTGTTCTCGATGGAAATGGGCGGCACCCAGCTGGTGATGCGGATGATCGGCTCGGTCGGCAAGCTCGACCAGCACCGCCTGCGTACCGGCAAGCTGGGCGAGGACGACTGGCAGCGACTGACCTACGCACTGGGCAAGCTCAACGATGCACCGGTCTTCATCGACGAGACGCCGGGGCTCAACGTGCTGGAACTGCGCGCACGGGCGCGCCGGCTGATGCGCCAGTGCGGCAAGCTCGGCCTCATCGTGATCGACTACATCCAGCTGATGTCGGCCAGCAGTTCGGGCGAAAACCGCGCCACCGAAATTTCCGAAATCTCGCGTGCGCTGAAAGGGCTGGCCAAGGAACTGCACGTGCCGGTGGTCGCCCTGTCGCAGTTGAACCGCGGCCTGGAACAGCGCCCCAACAAGCGCCCGGTGATGTCCGACCTGCGCGAATCGGGCGCCATCGAGCAGGATGCCGACGTCATCCTGTTCATCTACCGCGACGAGGTCTACAACCCCGACACGCAGGACAAAGGCACGGCGGAAATCATCATCAGCAAGCAGCGTAACGGTCCGATCGGCACCGTGCGCCTGGCCTTCATCGGCGAATACACGCGCTTCGAATCGCTGGCGCAGCCGGGCTCGTACTAAGCGGATGCGGCCCATCCAGGCACGGATTTCCATTGGGGCGATGGCGCACAACCTTCGTGTGGCGCGCCAGCACACGGGGACGGCCCGCGTGTTTGCCGTAGTCAAGGCCAATGCCTACGGCCACGGTCTGTCGCGCGCACGACGCGCACTGGCGGCAGCGGACGGATTTGCCGTGCTGACGCTGGAAGAAGCCGCCAACCTGCGGCAGATGGGCGTGGATCAGCCCATCCTGCTGCTGGAAGGGATCTTCGGCGCGGATGAAATTGCCACCTGCGCCGAACTCGACCTGTGGCCGGTGCTGCACCATGCAGCGCACCTCGACTGGTTTGAACAGCGCCCCCCTGTACGTCCGTTGCAGATATTTCTCAAGTTCGACAGCGGCATGCACCGGCTCGGCTTTCCGCTCGCCGGCCACGCGGAGATTGTCGCGCGGGCGAAAAGTCTGCCCGGCGTGGCCGGCATCACCTTGATGACGCACTTTTCCCAGGCAGACGAGGTCGCAGGGGTGGACTGGCAATTGCAGCCGTTTCTGCGGGAGATGGGCGGATACGGCCTGCCCTGGAGCAGCGCCAATTCGGCGGCGTTGCTGCGCTATCCGGATACCTTGGGGGCGTGGGCGCGGCCGGGTCTGATGCTGTACGGCGCTTCGCCGTTTGCCGACCAGCCGGCCGACCGGTTGGGGCTGCGTCCGGCCATGACCCTGCAATCTGAAATCATCAGCGTGCAGACCCTGCAGCCGGGCGAAGGCGTGGGCTATGGCCAGCTGTTTCACGCCGAACGCACGATGCGGGTGGGCGTGGTCGCCTGCGGCTATGCGGATGGTTATCCGCGCCACGCGTTGACGGGCACCCCGGTTCTGGTCAACGGCCGCCTGAGTCAGACCCTGGGGCGGGTGTCGATGGACATGCTGTGCGTGGATCTGAGCGGGGCTGCCGATGCAGGCGTCGGCAGCCCGGTGGTGCTGTGGGGGGAGGGGCTGCCGGTGGACGTGGTGGCCGCAGCCGCCGGCACCAGCAGTTATGAACTGCTGTGCGCGCTGGCGGCGCGGGTTCCGGTGGTTGAGAGCGACTGAAAGCCGCATGAATAAAGCGGAGTTCGCACCGCTTTATTCATGGCGTCGAGTCAGCCTCATAAAAGCACTCCAGATGGCGTTCACCCTGGGTGATTGTCGCGCAGTCGAACGTCTGGACCGCCGTGTTCAATGCTGCGGAAAATGCGGCAAAGTCAGCAATGCCCTCGTAAATTTCCATCCAGGTTTCCGCGTTGTCGCAGCGTTGCAACCGTCTCGGCGGCTTGCCGCAATGCGTCGCCATTGCGCCCAGCAGCGCATCGATCCGGGCGGCGGCCAGTGGCGCCTTCTTGGGATCGATGCGGTAGTAGACGTAGGCGGACGTCACCTATTCGGGCAGCGCGTAGGGTAGCGGTTTCAGGCGCAGCGCGGGACCGTCGGCCGCTTTCAGGTGCAGGGTTTGCGAGTTTGCGCTTTCGACCTGCGCCACGGCCAGCACATCGAAGCCGCCGGCCGGCGCCGGGGCGGCATTGACCACGGTGCCGGTGGCCTGGCCCTCGATGTCGGCGCTGTACAGGCTGTCGCCCGGGGCGGCTTCTGCATCGACATGCGCGAGGAACATGCGGCGCTTGAGCTTGCCCAGGTACTGGCTGCGGGCGACGATTTCCTGGCCGGGGTAGCAGCCCTTCTGGAAGCTGACGCCGCCGATCACTTCGAGGTTGACCATCTGCGGCACGAACTGCTCCTGGGTGGCGGCGACGATCATCGGAATGCCGGCATTGAGCCGCAGCCAGTCCCACACCGGAGCGCCGACCGGGGTGGCCGACTGGCGCAGCACCTGCCACACGGCGGGGGCCCGCTCGGCGACGATAGACAGCACGAACTTGTCGTCGCCCACGCGGACCACCAGGCCGGCGTCGCTAATGATCGAGCGCATCGCGGCCTCGGGAACGGCGCCCATGGCGGCGGTCACGGCCGCCTGCGCCTGCTTGCCTGCAACGACCAGCCGCACGGATTCGTCGCTGGCGTCGCGCCCCTGCACCTTGGAACGCAGGATGAACATGGACAGGCGCTTCAGCACGCTGGGCAGGATGTCGCCCGAAAGCTGCAGGCAATAATCCTCGCCCTGCCGCCACAGCAGAAAATTGCCGAGCAGGCGCCCCTTCGGGCTGCAGTAGCCGTTCCACTGCGCGGCGTCGGCGTGCAGGCTGCGCACGTCGTTGGTCAGCTGGCCCTGCAGGAAGGTGGCGGCCTCCTCGCCACGGAAGGCGATAACGCCGAGTTGCGACAGATCCGCCACAATGGTGCCGTCCGCAGCCGCTGCACACTCGGCGGCAGGGTCGCCATAATTCAGCACGGTGGGGTGGTCGATGACCGCGCCGTGCGTTTGCAGAAAGGTTTTCCAGGATTCGATCACGATGCGGTCCATTCAAAAAGGAATGCGATGAAGTCCAAAAGTGTACACGCTGATGCGCGAGATTGAACTCAAACCCTCACGCCGGCTGGGGCTGTTGCTGCTGGGCATGGCGGCGCTGGCGCTGCTTGCCGTCGGGCTGGCCGCCTTGCCGGTGGCGGTGCAGCTGACCCTGGGGGGCGCCGTGATCGGGCTGGCTGCCTGGGGTGGGCGGCGGGCACGTCCGCGGGCAAGGCTGCGGGTTGCTGCCGACGGCCGGCTACAATGCCTGGATGATGCGATGGAATGGCGCGATCTCGAGGTGCTGGGGGACAGCTTCGTGTCGACCGGCTTGATCGTGCTGCGCTACCGCACAGCAGGATCTCAGGTACGGACGCTCACTTTGTTGCCCGACAGCGCGGACGCCGACGCCTTGCGCCGGCTCAGGGTGTCGCTTCGCTGGGCAGCCCGCACACGCTCGGACACAGCGTTCCCGGACGCGGGTTGAGCACGGTGTTGCCGGCGATCGGCAGCGTTTCGGGGTAGTCGAGGCTGTAGTGCAGGCCGCGGCTTTCCTGCCGCAACTGGGCCGAGCGGATGATGAGGTCGGCGCTTTGCACCAGATTGCGCAGCTCGATCAGGTCGTTTGACACTCTGAAATTCCGGTAGAACTCGTCGATTTCTGCCCGCAGCAGGCGGATGCGGTGGGTCGCGCGCGTCAGCCGCTTGTTGGTGCGCACGATGCCGACGTAGTCCCACATGAAACGGCGCAGCTCATCCCAGTTGTGCGAGATCACCACTTCCTCGTCGGGATCGGTGACGCGCGAGGCGTCCCACAGCGCCAATTCGAGCGCGGG
>Ga0209705_10001744_pt1 | contig 11514 bp, 10 predicted proteins | sample PPLLaktember2015_5_FD_187262 | JGI IMG/M metagenome (GOLD analysis project Ga0209705, IMG submission 187262) | Freshwater sediment microbial communities from Prairie Pothole Lake near Jamestown, North Dakota, USA - PPLs Lake P8 Core (1) Depth... | ecosystem: Environmental > Aquatic > Freshwater... | reverse complement strand
CGGTGCCGACGTGCACACCAGGGTCTCGGGCGTGTCCGACCACTATGCGCACAGCGACGCGCATGCGCTGGCCATCTGCCGGCGCATCGTGGCGAACCTGAACACCCGCAAGCAGGTGACGCTCGAGGTGCGCGAGCCGGTCGAGCCGCTCTACCCCGCCGAGGAGATGTACGGCGTGATCCCGGCTGAAGTCAGGAAGCCCTACGACGTACGCGAGGTCCTCGCGCGCATCGTCGACGGCTCGGAGCTCGACGAGTTCAAGCAGAACTACGGCACCACGCTGGTCACCGGCTTTGCGCACCTGCACGGCTACCCGGTGGCGATCCTCGCCAACAACGGCATCCTGTACTCGGAAAGCTCGTTGAAGGCCACGCACTTCATCGAGCTTGCCGCACAGCGCGGCATTCCGCTGCTGTTCCTGCAGAACATCGCCGGCTACATGGTGGGCAAGAAGTACGAAGCCGGCGGCATCGCCAAGGACGGCGCCAAGATGGTGACCGCGGTCGCCACCGCGAAGGTGCCCAAGTTCACCTTGATCCTCGGCGGCTCCTTCGGCGCGGGCAACTACGGCATGTGCGGGCGCGCCTACTCGCCGAGGTTCCTGTGGATGTGGCCCAATGCGCGTATCTCCATCATGGGCGGCGAGCAGGCCGCGAGCGTGCTCGCCACGGTGCGCGGCGAGTTCAAGTCGACGGCGGACGAAGAAGCGTTCAAGAACCCGATCCGCGAGCAGTACGAACGCCAGGGCCACCCCTACTACTCCAGCGCGCGCCTGTGGGACGACGGCGTGGTGGATCCGGCGGACACGCGCCGGCTCCTCGCGCTCGCCCTGTCCGCCTCGCTCAACGCACCCATCGAGCCGACCAAGTTCGGCATTTTCAGGATGTAGCCGGCATGCTCAAGATCACGACGACCGGCGGCGTGGCGCGGGTGATGCTCGACCGGCCCGAAATCCGGAACGCGTTCGACGACGCGCTGATTGCCGCGCTGACCAGCGCGTTGCGCGAGCTGGACGCCGACCCGGGCGTGCGTGCCGTGGTGCTCGGCGGCAACGGCCCGGCGTTCTGCGCCGGGGCGGACCTCAATTGGATGAAGCGCATGGCGGGCTACGGCTACGAGCAGAACCTGGCGGATGCACGGGCGCTGGCGGAGATGCTCAAGACGCTGGATCGGATGAAGAAGCCGACGGTGGCACGGGTGCATGGGCCGGCGTTCGCCGGAGGCGTGGGGCTGGTGGCGGCGTGCGACATTGCCGTCGGGTCCACAGAAGCTCGCTTCTGTCTGTCTGAATCCAAACTGGGCCTCTCCCCGGCAACCATCAGTCCTTACGTCGTCCGAGCCATGGGCGAGCGCATGGCGCGGCGGTACCTCCTGAGCGCGGAGATCTTCGACGCGAGCGAGGCGAATCGCATAGGCTTGCTCAGTATGGTCTCGCCGTCCGAAAACCTGGACGGCGAGATCGATGGAATGCTCGGGCACCTTCTCCAGGGCGGGCCGCAGGCGCTCGACAAGATCAAGAATCTGATCCGATTCGTTTCCTCGGGTCCCGTCTCCGACGAGATGATCGAGGACACCGCGGCGCGCATCGCCGAGATCCGCGTCTCGCCCGAGGGGCGCGAAGGCATCGCCTCGTTCCTCGAGAAGCGCAAGGCGTCCTGGAAGCCCTGATGTTCCGCAAGATCCTCATCGCCAATCGCGGCGAGATCGCCTGCCGCGTCGCCCTCACGGCGAAACGCCTGGGCATCGGCGTCGCCGCGGTGTATTCGCAGGCCGACGCGGAAGCAAGACACGTGCGCATGGCGGACGAGGCGTTTCTCATCGGCCCGGCGAGCGCGGCGGAGAGCTACCTGCGCGGCGAGCGCGTGATCGAGGCGGCGAAGCGCTGCGGCGCCGAGGCCATTCACCCGGGTTACGGATTTCTGTCGGAGAACGAGGCTTTCGCCCGCGCCTGCGCGAAGGCCGGCTTGGTCTTCATCGGCCCCCCGCCGGAGGCGATCGCCGCCATGGGCGACAAGTCGGCGGCCAAGCGCCTGATGGAGAAGGCGGGCATGCCCCTGGTGCCCGGCTACCACGGGGAGAAGCAGGACGCGGCGCTCCTCGCGACGGAAGCGCGCAAGATCGGCTATCCGGTGCTCATCAAGGCCTCCGCCGGCGGCGGCGGCAAGGGCATGCGCATCGTGCGCAAGGCCGAGGAATTCAAGGCAGCGCTCGAGGGCGCGCAGCGCGAGGCGAAGTCCGCGTTTGGCGATGCGCGCGTGCTGATCGAGCGCTATCTCGATCGCCCGCGGCACATCGAAGTGCAGGTGTTCGGCGACACCCGGGGCAACTGCGTGCACCTGTTCGAGCGCGACTGCTCGGTGCAGCGGCGCCACCAGAAGGTGCTGGAGGAAGCGCCCGCGCCCGGCATGACGGCGGCCCGCCGCAAGGAGATGGGCGAGGCGGCGGTGGCCGCGGCGCGCGCCGTGAACTACGTCGGCGCCGGGACGGTCGAGTTCATCGCCGAGCAGGACGGGCGCTTCTACTTCATGGAGATGAACACGCGCCTGCAGGTCGAGCACCCGGTCACCGAGATGATCACCGGGCTCGACCTCGTGGAGTGGCAGTTGCGTGTCGCCGCGGGCGAGCCGCTCCCGCTCGGCCAGGCGGACCTGCGGATCCGCGGCCACGCCATCGAGGCGCGCCTCTACGCCGAGGACCCGGAGCGCGGATTCCTGCCGCAGACCGGGCGCCTCGCGCACCTGCGTTTTCCCGACGCCTCGCCGCAGGTACGCGTCGATACCGGCGTCGAGGCCGGCGGCGCGATCACCCCGCACTACGATCCGATGATCGCCAAGCTCATCTGTTGGGGCGAGGATCGGCCGGCCGCGCTCGCGCGACTGGCAAACGCATTGAGCGAGGTGGAGATCGTCGGCCTGAGCACCAACGTGGCGTTCCTCGAACGCGTCGTGCGCAGCCGCGCCTTCGCCGCGGCTGAACTCGACACGGGGCTGATCGAGCGCTGCCGCGATGAACTGTTTGCACCGCCCGCGCCCGTCACGCACGAGTTGCTCGCCGCTGCCGCGGTGGCGGAACTCCTCGAGGAAGCGGACGCTTCGCGCGAGCGTGCGCGTGGCTCGAGCGATCCGCATTCCCCCTGGGACGCGGTCGACGGCTGGCGCCTCAACCAGGGCTCGCATCACCGCTTTGTGTTCATGGAGCAGGGGCGTCGCCATGAGGTCACCGTGGAGTTCCGGGCCGGCGGCCACGGCCTGAGGATCGGCGAACGGGAGTACGCGCTCGCCGCCGAACGCGCCGGCGATGTGGGGCTGCGCCTGCGCCTGGACGATCACGCATTCGAGGCGCGCGCCGTGCGCGTGGCGCAGGACTGGTGCGTGGCCGCGGGCGGCGTGCGTGCCGTGCTGACGCTCGCCCAGGACCTTCCAGCGGATGAGGACGAAAGCGCCCCGGGCAGCCTCGCCGCGCCGATGCCGGGAAAGGTCATCGCTCTGCTGGTGAAACCCGGCGCGAAGGTGGCGCGGGGCGCGCCCCTGCTGATCCTCGAAGCGATGAAGATGGAGCATACGATCAGCGCGCCGGCGGACGGCGTGGTGACGGCAATCCACTTCGCCGCCGGGGAGCAGGTGCCCGAAGGCGCCGAACTGCTGACCCTGGAGTAGCCATGGCCGCCATGCCGAAGAAAGTGCGCATCGTCGAGGTGGGGCCGCGCGACGGCCTGCAGAACGAGAAGCAGGAGGTGCCCACGAAGGTGAAGCTGGAGTTGATCGAGCGGCTCGCCGACGCCGGCCTGCCGGCCGTCGAGGCCACGGCCTTCGTGTCGCCCAAGTGGATTCCGCAAATGGCCGACCACACCGAGGTGCTGGAAGGCATCCGCCGCAAGCCTGGTGTGTCCTATCCGGTCCTGACGCCAAACCTGAAGGGTTTCGAGGCCGCGCGCGCTGCGGGTGCGACCGAGGTGGCGATCTTCGGCGCCGCCTCGGAATCCTTCTCGAAGAAGAACATCAACTGCTCGATCGCGGAGAGCCTGGAGCGCTTCCGGCCGATCGCCGACGCCGCACGCGCGGCGAACGTCAAGGTCCGCGGCTATATCTCGTGTGTGCTGGGTTGTCCGTACGAAGGCGAGATCGCCCCGGAGAAGGTTGCCGAGGTGGCGCAGGCGCTCTACGACATGGGCTGCTACGAGATCTCGCTCGGCGACACGATCGGCACGGGCACCCCCGGCAAGACGAAGGCGATGATCGAGGCGGTCGCGCGCCGCGTGCCGCTGGGGAAGCTCGCCGGCCACTACCACGACACCTTCGGCCAGGCGCTTGCCAACATCTACGCCTCGCTCGAGCTCGGCGTGGCCACCTTCGACACCTCGGTAGCGGGCCTGGGCGGCTGTCCTTATGCCAAGGGCGCCTCCGGCAACGTCGCCACGGAGGACGTGGTGTACATGTTGCAGGGACTTGGCATCGAAACCGGCATCGACCTCGGCAAGGTGGTGGATACCGGGCAGTGGATCTGCGGCGTGATCGGCAAGGAGCCCGCGTCCAAGGCCGGCAACGCGATCGCCGCGAAGAGGGCGGCTTGAGCATCGCGTCGCCCTGCAACAAGGTCTGCGTGATGGATGCCGAGCAGCGCTACTGCCTGGGGTGCCAGCGGATGCTCGACGAGATTACGCGCTGGGGCGCCATGAGCAGCACCGAGCGCGAGGCGGTCATGGCGCAACTCGCGGCGCGCAAGGAGGAGCAGGTGTGCGCCAAGTGACTTTGTACTTCGATTTCGTCTCGCCGTACTCGTACTTCGCCTTCAAGCGCCTGCATGAGCTGCCGAACGACGTGGCGGTGGAACTCAGGCCGGTCCTGTTTGCCGGGCTGCTCAATCACTTCGGGCAGAAAGGACCGGCGGAGCTGGCGCCCAAGCGCCGCTGGACCTACCGCTGGTGCACCTGGTGGGCGAAGGAGCTGGGCATCCGGTTCCATTTCCCCGCCTCGCATCCGTTCAACCCGCTGCACCACCTGCGCCTGGCGATCGCCGCCGGGCCCACGCCGGAGAACGTGGGACGCATCTTCGATGCGGTCTGGACGACGGGTGCGGAAGCCGCCGACCCGGCGGCATTCAAGACGCTTGCCGCCTCGCTCGGCGTGGACGAGGCGCGCCTTGGCGCGCCCGAGGTGAAGGACAGGCTGCGCAGCAACACCGAAGAGGCTGCGGCGCGAGGCGTGTTCGGCGTGCCGACCTATGAAGTAGACGGCGAGCGGTTCTGGGGCGCCGATGCGCTTGGCTTCGTCAACGCTTACCTCGCCGATCCCTCGGTACTGAGGAACGACGAGATGCGCCGCGCCGACGCGTTGCCGGTCGGCGCGGCGCGCAGAACATAGGCAAGACCCGGTTTATTCCATTGCCGCAAGACCGCGGCATCAATTTGCAACGAGCAAGCTGCCCCTGATTCTCCCTGCCGCGGATTGGCGATAAGCTGCGCGCCGTAACCACCGACAGAGGAGTCGACACATGCGCAGCACGATGAGACGGATGCCGGCGATGGCTGCAAGCCTGCTGGTCATGAGCGGCTGCTCCATGCTGCAGCCGGCGGATAAGGGCCTGTCGTTCTTTGTCACCAGCGCCGGCCCGGGCAATGGCGGCAACCTCGGCGGTGTCGAAGGCGCGGACCGGCATTGCCAGTCGCTTGCCGCAGCGGCCGGCGCGGGACACCGCACCTGGCGCGCCTATCTGAGCACCCAGGGCAAGGATCTGACCGATCCCAACGTCGTGCATGCGCGCGACCGCATCGGCACTGGCCCCTGGTACAACGCCAAAGGCGTGCGGGTCGCGAAGAACGTCAAGGAGCTGCACTCGACGCGCAGCAACGTGAACAAGGAAACCGCGCTGGACGAGCGCGGTCGGCTGGTCAACGGCCGCACCGACAACCCCAACAAGCACGACATCCTCACCGGCTCGCGCGCCGATGGCACCGCGCATCCCCCGGCCGGGCGCTTCCCGGACATGACTTGCGGCAACTGGACCAAGGGCGGGCCCGAGGGCTCGGCGATGACAGGTCACCACGATCGCGCCGGCCCCATCGACCACGCCTGGGCGACGTCCTGGAACATGGCGCACCCGACGATCGGCTGCACCCAGGACCTGATCCGCAAGACGGGCGGCGACGGGTTGTTCTACTGCTTCGCGGAGAAATAGCTCAGGTGTACTTGCGGGTGTCGTCGATGACCTTGCCGTCGTTCGGCAGGGTCCCCGGCGACACCAATTCGACTTCACCCCGCAGCTTGGTGACGTCGCGGATCGAGGCGACGATCGCTTCGGCAAGGCCCGCCGTCTGCTGTTTCACTTCGCACTTGAGGGCCATGCGGTCGTTACCGGTTTCCCCGGCGACCACCAGGCGCGCCTTGAGGATGTCCGGGTGCCGGCGAAGCACCTCCGCCACCTGCTTCGGCGTGACGAACATGGCGCGCACCTTGGTGGACTGGTCGGCACGCCCCATCCACCCCTTGATGCGCGTATTGGTGCGCCCACAGGGACTCGTCCCCGCGAGCACCGCGGAAAGGTCGCCCGTGCCGAACCGGATGAGCGGGTAGTCCGGATTGAGCGAGGTCACCACCACCTCGCCCACCTCGCCCGCAGGCACCGGATCCCCCGTGCCGGGGCGCACGATCTCGAGGATCAGCGATTCGTCCAGGATCATGCCCTCGGTCACCGCGCCGTCCGGCAGCGCGCTCTCGTAGGCGAGCAGGCCGATGTCCGCGGTGGCGTAGAGTTGCATCACGCGGATGCCGCGCGCGCCCATCGCCTGGCGCAGCGCCGGCGGCAGATACTCGGCGCCGACGATGGCCTTGTTCAGCGACGAGATGTCGATCCTGAGTTCGTCCGCCTTCTCCACGATCAGCTTGAGGAAAGACGGCGTGCCGCCGTAGCCGCTCACCCGCAGGTCGCGGATCGTCGCCGCCTGCATCTCGGTCTGCCCGATGCCGCCCGGCACCACGGCGCAACCCACCGCGAGCGCGCCGTGCTCGACCATCGAGGCGGCGGGCGTGAAGTGGTACGAGAAGGCATTCAGCACCAGGTCGCCGGGCCGGAAGCCGGCGGCGTAGAGCGAGCGCCCGGTGCGCCACCAGTCCTTGCCATGACCCTCCGGATCGTAGACAGGACCCGGCGAGACGAACAACTTGGCGAGCTTGTCGAGCGGCGTGGCGTTCAGCCCGCCGAGGGGCGGCAGCGCCTTTTGCAGCTCGGGCAGGTCCGACTTGCGCGTCACCTGCAGCTTCGCCAGGGCGGCGCGCGTCGTGACGGCGGACGCGTCGACTTCCTTCAGGATGCGCGCCCAGCCCGGCGCGTGCAGCTTGGCGTGCGTCAAGTGCCTGGGGAGCGCGGCCATCAGCGCCTCCTCGCGTGCCTCGGGCAGGCGCGCCTCCAGGGGGTCGAAGAAAGCTACAGCCACCGCTTCCTTCGGCGGTAGGACTTCACGTCGCGGAAGCTCTTGCGGCCGCCGGTGGAAAAGCCCAGGTAGAACTCCTTCACGTCCTCGTTCTCCGCGAGCGACTTGCCCTCGCCGTCCATCACCACCCGCCCGTTCTCCAGGATATAGCCGTAGTCGGCGTAGCGCAGCGCGATGTTGGTGTTCTGCTCGGCCAGCAGGAAGCTCACGCCCTCCTTCTGGTTGAGGTCCTTCACGATGGTGAAGATCTCCTCCACCAGCTGCGGCGCCAATCCCATCGACGGCTCATCGAGCAGGATCATCTTCGGCCGCGCCATCAGCGCGCGGCCGATGGCGGTCATCTGCTGCTCGCCGCCCGAGGTATAGCCAGACTGCGCCTTGCGCCGCTCCTTCAGCCGCGGGAAATAGCGGTAGACCTTCTCCAGGTCCGCGTCCAGGTTCGCGTTGCCGCGGGTGTAGGCGCCGGTCAGCAGGTTCTCCTCCACCGTCAGGTGCTGGAAGCAATGCCGCCCTTCCATCACCTGGCAGATGCCGCGCTTGACGAGCTCCGAAGGATTGAGCTGGTCGATGCGCTGGCCCATGAACTCGATGTGGCCCTTGGTCACGTCGCCGCGCTCGGCGCGCAGCAGGTTCGAGATCGCCTTCAGCGTCGTCGTCTTGCCGGCGCCGTTGGCGCCGAGCAGCTCCACGATCTGGCCTTCCTGCACCTGCAGCGACACGCCCCGCAGGACCAGGATGACGTGGTCGTAGATGACCTCGACGTTGCTGACCGAGAGATAGCTCCCGGTCACGGCCTGCGGCTTCGGCACAGCGGACATTACGGCTCCACACGTGAAGAGGGGGAAGGCGCGCCTTCCCCCCTCTTCGATGGCTGACGACTGCCCTAGTTCGCCGCCGCGCTCAGCAATCGCGCGGCTTGATGCCCTTTTCCTTGGCGTACTGCGCCGCGGACTCCTCGATCATCGGGCGCACGATCGACTGGTCGGATTCGATCCAGCCGGAGACGACGTTCCACTTGCGGCCGTCCCATTGCATGAATTTGACCGCGCCGCCGCCCTCATGGTCCTTGCACGAGACCTTCAGCGGCTGCATCAGGTCGCTTGCGCCCAGCTCCTTCAGGCGCTTGGCGTCGAGATTCAGGTTCTCGATGCCCCAGCGCATCTGCTCGCCGGTGATCGCATTGCCCTTGCCGAACTTCGCCTGCGCCGTGCGGATGGCTTCCACCGTGATGATGCCGGCGACCACGCCGCGCGTGTGGTAGATCGAGCCGATGCGCGACTTGTCGTCGAACTCGCCCTTGCCCTTGCCGTAGACGTGCTTCAGGACTTCCTTCATCACCGGGTGGTTGGTGCCCGGAAGGTTGAACGCCGCCGCGTAGTAGCCCTTGGCGGCGTCGCCCGCCGGAATCACGTCCTCTTCCGCGCCGGACCACCACACGCCGAGAATCTTCTCGCGCGGGAAGCCGGTGCGTGCCGCGGTCTTGATCGCCGTCGGGTTCATCACGCCCCAGCCGCGCAGGATCACCCAGTCGGGCCGCTGCTGGCGGATCTGCAGCCATTGCGACTGCTGCTCGTTGCCCGGGTGCGGCACCGCGATGTGCGTGATCTGGAAGCCGTACTTCTTCGCCTGGACGTCGAGCACCGGGATGGTTTCCTTGCCGTAGGCCGAGTCGTGATACAGGTTCACGATCTTCTTGCCCTTCAGCTTGTCCATTCCGCCTTCCTTCTGGCCGATGAACTTGATCTTGGCGGTGTTCTGCGACCAGTAGGTCGTGATGAGCGGGAAGATGTAGGGGAACACGCGCCCGTCGGCCGCGTCGGTGCGGCCATAGCCCATCGAGATCACCGGGATCTTGTCTGCCGTCGCCTTCTCGATGATCGAGTACGTGATGCCGGTTGAAAGCGGGTGGATTACCGTCGCGCCCGTCGGTCCCTTGTTCTTCGAGCGCTCGTAGCACTCGACGCCGCGCGCGTTGTTGTACTCGGTCTCGCACTTCTCCCAGGTGAGCTTGACGCCGTTCACGCCGCCGTCGCGCTCGTTGATCACGGTCATGTAGTCGATCATGCCCGCGAAGAAGCCCGACCCCCCGGGAGCATACGGCCCGACCCAGTAGCCGTTGGCGGGAATGAACTGCTCCTTGGCCTGGGCCACGGCGGCGCCGGAGAAGCCGGCGGCACCGACCGCGAGCGCCGTCAAGGCAATTGCGATCCGATTCATGGATTTCCTCCTCCTAAGGCTCTGTTCCAGATAGCGGAACGAGCAGTATAGCCAAACCATTCCGAGTGTCTAGTGCGGGAACGGCCACAGGCGCAGCTTCTCCTTGGCGATCTGCCACAGGCGCGCCAGCCCATGGGGCTCGACGATGAGAAAGAAGATGATCAGCCCCCCGAAGATCATCAGCTCGATGTTGGAGACGATGGCGTGCGAGATGTCCAGCCCGAAGGTGTGCGACGCGGCGCCGAACAGCACACTGAGGAAGATGGGCAGCAACGTGATGAACGCCGCGCCCAGGAACGAGCCCAGGATCGAGCCGACGCCGCCGATGATGATCATGAACAGGATCCTGAACGAAAGGTCGAGCGTGAAGGCTTCCGGCTCGACGGTGCCCAGGTAGGTGTAGGCGTACAGCGCCCCTGCGACCCCGCAATAGAACGAGCTGATGGCGAAGGCGAGCAGCTTCGTCTGCATCATCGGGATGCCGATGACGCTCGCCGCCACGTCCATGTCGCGCACCGCCATGAACGCGCGCCCGGTCCCGCTGCGCATCAGGTTCTTGGCGAGCAGCGCCAGCACCGCGACAATGGCGAGCGTGAGGACGTACTTCCTCTCTGGTGAGTCGAAGGCGTAGCCCAGTATCTCGATGGCCTGCGCGGTGATGACTCCCGTGGCGCTGTCGTTCGTGAACCAGCCGATCCTCTGGATCGCCCACAGCACGAAGAACTGGCAGGCGAGCGTCGCCACGGCGAGGTAGAAGCCCTTGATGCGCAGGCTCGGCAGTCCGAACACGATGCCGACCGCCGCCGCGCAGATCCCGGCGAGGATGAAGCTCGCAATGGCGCCGAGCCACGGCATGCGCAGCACGAAGTTGTAGGCCATGAAAGCGCCCACGGCCATGAAGGCCGCCGTGCCAAGCGAGAGCTGTCCGGCGTAGCCGGTGAGGATGTTCAGACCCAGCGCAGCGAGCGCGAAGATCAGGAACGGCGTGAGGATCGCCGACAGCCAGTACTGGTTCGCGACCATCGGCACGACCACGAACGCGACCACCAGCAGCAACGCGACTGCGATGCGCTCCTGGCGAATCGGGAAAATCTGCTGGTCCTCGCCATAGGTGGACTTGAACTGGCCGGCTTCGCGGTAGAGCATCGTCAGACCCTGTCTATGATCTTCTCGCCGAACAGTCCCTGCGGGCGCACCAGCAGGAACAGCAGCGCTATCACGTAAGCGAACCACGACTCGATGCCGCCGCCCACCATCGGCCCGATGTAGACCTCCGCGAGCTTCTCGGAGGCGCCGATGATGAGGCCTCCCACGATCGCACCGGGAATCGACTCGAAGCCGCCGAGAATCAGCACCGGCAGCGCCTTCAGCGCAATGAACGTGAGCGCGTACTGCACGCCGTTCCTCGCGCCCCACATGAGGCCCGCGACCAGCGCCACGAACCCCGCCACCGCCCAGACGATGGCCCAGATGTGCTTCAGCGGGATGCCGACCGCGAGCGCCGCCTGATGATCATCGGCCACCGCGCGCAGCGCGCGCCCGATGCGCGTGTACTGGAAAAAGAGCGCGAGCGTCGCCACCAGCACGGCCGCGATGCCCGAGGCGAACAGATCGAACTGGCTGATGAACATGCCGGTGGAGTCGGCCAGCCACTGCATCGGCACGTCCGCGATGCCGAGGTCGAGCCCGTGCGGCTGCGAGCCCCACACCGCCTGCGACAACCCCTCGAGCACGAAGGTGAGGCCGATGGTCGCCATGAACAGCGTGATCGGCGGCTGGTTGACGAGCGGCCGCAGCACCACCTTCTCGATGGCCATGCCCAGCACCACCATGACCGCGAGGGTGATGACCAGCGCCAGCCAGAAGTTCAC
>Ga0209705_10001736_pt1 | contig 11552 bp, 8 predicted proteins | sample PPLLaktember2015_5_FD_187262 | JGI IMG/M metagenome (GOLD analysis project Ga0209705, IMG submission 187262) | Freshwater sediment microbial communities from Prairie Pothole Lake near Jamestown, North Dakota, USA - PPLs Lake P8 Core (1) Depth... | ecosystem: Environmental > Aquatic > Freshwater... | reverse complement strand
ACGGCCATTTCGCGAAATACCTCGAACCGGGGGCGATGGCTTTCTTCCCCAGCCTGCAGGTCGCGCCCGGCGAGCGCGTCCTCGATGTCGCCTGCGGTGCCGGCCAGCTCAGCTTGCCGGCTGCCCGCGCCGGCGCCGACGTGGCCGGCGTCGACATCGCCACCAACCTGATCGAGCAGGCGCAGTCCCGCGCGCAAGCCGAGGGACTATCGATACGCTTCGACGAGGGCGACGCCGAAGACCTGCCTTGCGACGATGAGGCGTTCGATCTCGTCTTCAGCCTGATCGGCGCCATGTTCGCGCCCCGTCCCGAGCAGGTGGCAAACGAGCTGGTGCGCGCGTGCCGGCCGGGAGGGCGCATCGTCATGGGCAACTGGACGCCCGGCGGCTTCGTCGGGCAGATGTTCAAGACCCACGGCCGGCATGTCCCGGCGCCAGCCGGCATGCCGCCCCCGGTGCTGTGGGGCGACGAGGAGACCGTGCGCGAGCGCCTCGATGGCGGCGTGGCCGAGCTGCAGCTCAAGCGCAAGCTCTATCCGATGAAGTATCCGTTCGCGCCGGCGGAGGTCGTCGAATTCTTTCGCAGCTACTACGGTCCGTCCAATCGTGCCTTCGCCGCACTCGATGCCGACGGGCAGGCCGCGCTGCGTCGCGACCTGGAGTCACTGTGGTCTGCACACAACCAGGCGGATGACGGCACGACCGCGGTCGAGGCCGAGTATCTCGAGGTCGTTGCCATCCGCGCCTGAAAGGCTGAGGCGTGTCCGGCCCCGGGTGGTGTGGGCACGCTGAATCCTGTGCCGTTCAACAGCCGACGGGCGATTCCTGCCGGCTGTCGCTTTAGCGATCGCTCGAGCGATCTCTTTCTGGTCCGGCAACAGGCTTACCCCCCAGACATGGTCCTGCTGCAGCGAGCCATCCAGCCGGGCTGGCTTTTCAGCACAAAAAGCTCGCGTTCCCGGCTCGATCGCCATGTCCCGAAGAGGCCTCCTTCCGTCTCGATATTGATACAAGCCAATCCACCGACCGGGGGTAAAATAGACCCGCAGTTGGTCTCCCAAAGCTTCGCCGGCATCCGCGGGGCCAAGCCTGCCAAGTGATTGCCGACAAGGGCGCGCGGCCCGCCGGATTCCCTTCCTCCAACCTTCGAGCGTTTACCCAGGACACAAATGCGAATTGCAGTTATCTCATTGATGCTGGTATCGACGGCGGTATTGGCCGAACCTGCCGTTCAGCAATACGATCCCGCGCGTTTTGAGCAGCGCTTCAAAAACGCGGATGTCGACAGCAACGGTCGGCTCTCGCGTCAGGAGGCCTACGCCGCGTTTCCACGCATGCCGGAGTTCTTCGACGAGATCGACAGCAACAAGGACGGCACCATCACCCTGACGGAAGTCGAGCAGGCACTGGAGCGTCGGGTGAACGCGGCGATCGGGTCGACAAATCGCTATGACGCGTTTGCTTCCGGCAAGGGGGAAATCGGGAACACGGACGCTGCCATGGCTCAGGGTCAGGCATTGCCCAGTGAGATGGAAGCGAAGCGCCTGTATCGACAGCAATACTACGAATCCATTTCCGGCGAGAAGGCCCTCTCCAGCGAATTGGGTGAGCCGGGGTCGAAATCACCTTCGTCGCCCCTGTTCGACAAACGATACTGAAAACCTGCGGCCGGCATGCCGGACGAAAGACCTCCCTGGCTTCTCCAGGGATGAAGGCCCCTTTGGCTTGGCGGCGGCAAGCGATGAACCGAACAGGGCGGGCCGAGCATTGAAGAAGCATAAGGTGGGGACGACGAGCAGCGAATTCGACGCCGACCAGCGCGGCACAGGTTCTGCCGTTGAATTGAAAGAGGATGGGATATGTCTGGAAACGGTTTGAGGAGCAGCAATTGACCTGGCTCGTGCGCTTGATTCTCGTCTTGGCGGTATTTACGGGCGCAGGGGCGGCCTTCGCTTCCGTGCCCGACGACAATTCCGCCGCATCGCTCCATGCCAAACATGCGGCCCTGGCGAATCGTCTGCATGACAACCCGTTCAAGCGGGCGCTTTACCTCGACTCATCCGAAACTTCCAGCGGCCTGAAGGGTGATGTCTACACCCTTGTCGATTATCCGATGGCCCGCGTCAGCGCGGCACTCGACGATCCCGCGCACTGGTGCGAGGTGCTGATCCTGCATATAAACACCAAGCACTGCCGCGCCTCGGCAGGCCGGAATGGCAATGTGCTGACGGTCAGTGTCGGCAGGAAAACCGCGCAGCCGCTCGAAGATGCCTATCCCATCGAGTTCGCCTATCGCGCTGCCTCGGTGACGCCCAGCTACCTGGAAATCCGGCTCGATGCAGAGAAGGGGCCCATGAGCACCAGCAACTATCGCATCCTGCTGCAAGCCGTGCCGATTGGAAAAGGCCAGACCTTCATGCGCCTGACTTATTCGTATGACTACGGGTTGGCCGGGCGACTCGCGATGAAGTCATACCTCGCCACGATCGGCAGCGACAAGGTGGGATTCACCCCGGTCGGCAGGCAGTCCAATGGCGAGCCCGAATACATCGGCGGGGTGCGTGGCGTGGTCGAAAGAAACACCATGCGCTATTACCTCGCCATCGATTCCTACCTTGCTTCCCTGAGTTCGCCGCCGCCCCTGCAAATCCAGCGGCGTCTGCAAAGCTGGTATGCCGCCACCGAGCAATACCCCCGGCAGTTGTATGAAATCGAGCGAACGGTTTACATGGACATGAAGCGGAGTGAATATCTGCGCCAGCAGGCATCGTATTAAGGACGGCGGTTGCCTGCCACGGCGTCTGTGCCTGCGTCCCGTTTGCCCTGCCGCGAAGCACGCCTAGCTCATCACCTGCCCATGTTCCCGCGTGTCGTGGAACGCGACCTTGGGCCAGCGTTCCTGCGCCAGCTGCGGGTTGACGCGGGTGTAAGCGAGATAGACCAAGTTGCCGTTGACGTCCTTCGCCAGGCGCAGAGAATTGGGGCGGGTGAATTCGGCGAGGTACAAAGGGTCCGGGCAGGTGACCCAGCGCGCCATGTGGATGCCGGCATTCTCGACCGTGGCGTCGACGCCGTATTGGGTCTTGGGCCTCCTTCCTGATTATCCGATCCATGACGGTTGACGTTATATAACGAATCGCGTTATGGTTTCGGCATGATTCTCGACTTCGCTGACAAGGAAACCGAATCGGTGTGGCGCGGCGAACGCTCGCGCAGACTCCCTGCCAGCCTTCAGGACATCGCGCGGCGCAAGCTGCGGATGCTGAACAATGCGCAAACCCTGGAGGATTTGCGCGTTCCGCCCGCCAACAGGCTGGAGCCGCTGAAAGGCGAGCGTAGAGGGCAGCACAGTATCCGCATCAATGACCAGTGGCGGATTTGTTTCAAATGGAAAGACGGCAATTGCAGCGAAGTCGGGATTGTCGATTACCACTGACCAGGAGTGCGTCATGGCCAAACTGAAAAACATTCACCCCGGCGAGATCCTGCTGGAAGATTTCCTGAACCCAATGGGTATCAGCCAGAATGCGCTGGCGAGGGCGATCAACGTACCGCCCCGCCGGATCAATGAGATCGTGTTGGGCAAGCGCGGCATCACCGCTGACACTGCCCTGCGCCTGTCGCGCGCATTCGGCACGAGCGAGGGATTCTGGATGGGCCTGCAGGCCGATTACGACCTGGAAGAAACGCGCAAGCTGATCGATGATGCGTTGAAGAACGTGGAAAAGTTGGCAGCATAGGGTGCGCATGCCTGCCAAGACTTTTGGCAGGGTGCTGATCTTCAATTTTCCATGGTTCACTGTAGGCGCGACGGCCCTTACGGACCGCGGCCTTTTCAACTGGCCCTCTCGTCCGTCTGAAACTTGCCGATCGCGGACCGGTTGACGGCGCGGACCCGGCTTCTGCCCGTTCCAGCTTTCCAGCCCTAGCTCATCACCTGCCCATGTTCGCGCGTGTCGTGGAACGCGACCTTGGGCCAGCGTTCCTGCGCCAGCGAGAGGTTGACGCGGGTATCGGCCAGATATACCAGGTTGCCGTCGACGTCCTTCGCCAGCTTGAGCGAGTTGGCGCGGGTGAATTCTGCGAGGTGGACGGGATCCGGGCAGGTGACCCAGCGCGCGGTGTAGATGCCGGCGTTCTCGAAGCTGGCGTCGACGCCGTATTCGGTTTTCAGGCGATGGGCGACGACCTCGAACTGCAGTTGGCCGACCGCGCCGATGAGCAGGGTGTTGTCGACAAACGGCTCGAACACCTGCACCGCACCTTCCTCGCCGAGTTCCAGCAGGCCCTTGTTGAGCTGCTTGGCGCGCAGCGGGTCGCGCAGGCGCGGGCGGCTGAACAGTTCGGGGGCGAAGTAGGGGATGCCCTTGTACTGCAGCGCCTCGCCTTCGGTGAGGGTGTCGCCGATGTGCAGCTGGCCATGGTTGTGGATGCCGATGATGTCGCCGGCCACCGCGTCTTCCATGCGGGTGCGTTCGTTGGCCATGAACACCACGGCGTTGGCGATCTTCATTTCCTTGCCGGTGCGGCGGTGGCGTACTTTCATGCCGGGGGTGTAGCGACCGGAGCAGACGCGGAAGAAGGCGATGCGGTCGCGGTGCTGCGGGTCCATGTTGGCCTGGATCTTGAACACGAAGCCGGTGAACTTCGGCTCGGTCGGGTCGACCACGCGCTCGACCGCCTCGCGCGGCTGCGGCGGCGGCGCCCAGTCGGACAGCGCACGCAGCACCTCGCGCACGCCGAAGTTGTTGATCCCCGAGCCGAAGAATACCGGCGTCTGCCTGCCCTTGAGAAAATCGTCGAGATGGAAGGTGGCGCCAGCGCCGCGCACCAGTTCGATCTCGCCGAGCAGCGTGTCGGCTTCGAGCGGGAACAGCTCGCGCAGCTTGGCCTCGCCCAGGCCCTGCAGCGACTCGAACTGCTGGCCGGCATTTTCCTCGCCGGCCTTGAAGCGCAGGATCTCGTCGTGGATCAGGTGGTAGACACCCTGGAAGCGCTTGCCCATGCCGATCGGCCAGGTCACCGGCGCGCAGTGGATCTTCAGGATCGACTCGATCTCGTCGAGCAGCTCCAGCGGCTCGCGCACCTCGCGGTCGAGCTTGTTGATGAAGGTGATGATGGGCGTATTGCGCATCCGGCACACTTCGAGGAGCTTGATCGTCTGTTCCTCGACGCCCTTGGCGGCGTCGACAACCATGATCGCGGCGTCCACGGCGGTCAGCACGCGGTAGGTGTCTTCCGAGAAGTCCTTGTGGCCAGGGGTGTCGAGCAGGTTGAAGACGCAGTCGCCGTAGGAGAACTGCATCACCGAACTCGCCACCGAGATGCCGCGTTCCTGCTCGACCGCCATCCAGTCCGAGGTGGCGAACTTGCCGCTCTTCTTGGCCTTGACCGTGCCGGCCATCTGGATCGCGCCGCCGAAAAGCAGAAGCTTCTCGGTCAGCGTGGTCTTGCCGGCGTCGGGGTGCGAGATGATCGCGAAGGTGCGGCGTTTGGCGACGTCGCGTGCCAAAGGTGAGGCGCCGGTTTGTGCCGGCGCTGTCTGGGAGGAGTCCATCTGGAGAGGTGAAACGATAACGAGCTGACCGTCATTTTACCGGAGCGGCCGGGCAAAACCGATAACTAAACCTTTCCTCCCGATACCGTTGATTGAGCAGGCCGGCTGAACGGGAGTCCGCTCAGCCGCTGTTATTGGACCCGCACCCTGAATTGCAGACTGAAACTTGGCGAAGGAGGGCCGGCAGAGGCATCCCCGCTCATGCTGCCCGAAGGCCTGAAGCGCAGGTGAGTCACCGCTGGCGCATAGGGGCCGCCAGGAACTGGAATCCAGTTGGTTCCCCCGTCAGTCGAAACATCCATGCAGCCGGCGACGCAGGCCAGGCCGCTTGAACTGTTCACGAAAACAAAAGGCAAGCCGCCGCCCAGATCGCCTAGGAACAATTCGGTGTTGGCCGGAATGGGGTCGATGATGGTGAGGGTATTGCTATCCACAGCTCCCGAACCCGTGTTGGTGACCATCAAGGTGTAATCGACCTCGGCACCTGGAATGTTTTTCGGGGAAGAGGTGCCGTTTACTGGATCCGAATAAACCGCCACCGTTTTCAGGAAGACCAGGCTGGGCGTGCCCGCAACGGTCAGGGTACCCGAAGCGGGAGACAGGCTGGCGCCGGCGTTGGCCGAGCTGACGCTGCCGGCGGCCAGGGTGTTGATATAGCTGCCGGTCGTCGATGAAGTGACGTTGACCGTGACGGTGCAGCTGCCGCCGGCCGGAATGGTGCCCCCGGACAGCGCGACGCTGTTGCCGCCGCCTGCGGCCGTGAGGGCGCCGCCGCAGGTGGTGCCGGCCGCCGGCGTGGCGGCATTGACCAGGTTGGACGGGTAGGTGTCGGTGAACGCGACGCCGCTGACGTTGGTGCTGGTATTGCTGTTGATGAGCGTGATGGTCAGCGTTGAGAGACCTCCCGGGACGATGCTGGCGGGACTGAACGCCTTGGTGACCGTGGGACGATCCAGGACGGTCAGTACATCGCTGGCGGTCGCGCCGCCGCCGCCGCTTGCGGCGAGGGGATTCGTTGTGTTGGTGTACACCCCGGTCGTGGCCGAAGTCACCTGGACGGTGACCGTGCAGCTGGTGTTGTTGTTCAGGGTGAAGCCGGACAGGGTGAGCGAACTGCCGCCCGCCGTCGCCGTCACCGTGCCCACCGTGCTGGAGCCCGTGCAGGCGCTGGTCACCACCGGCGTGGCGGCGTTCACCATGCCGGCGGGGTAGTTGTCGACCACGCCGACATTGTTGCGGTTGGTTCCGGACACGTTGGTCAGCACCAGGCTCAGCGTGGAACTGTCGCCGGTGCCGATGGAGGCGGGCGAAAAGGCCTTGGCGAGGCCCAGCACATCGGCGGAGAACGTCGCGCTCGCGCCCACGGCATTGCTCACGCCCTGTGCAGACGTGACGTCGTCGGCAGCAATGGTGTTGACGTAATTGCCGTCGCTGTTGGCGTAGACACGGATGGAAATCGTGCAGCTGCCACCTGCCGGGATGGTTCCGCCGGCAAGCGAAAGCGTTGAACTGCCATTCCCTGTCGTGGCCGTCGCCGTTCCCCCGCAGGCATTGCCTTCGCCGGCATCGCTGAAGTTGGTGTTCAGGTTGCGCAGGTAATTGGCCGAGCCATTGCTGTTTTGCGGATAGTCGTCCGTGAATGCCACGCCCGTTATTGCAACCGCATTCGGGTTGCTCAGCGTGATCGTCATTACGCTTTGATTGCCCGCGGCGTTGCCGGAATTGGGCACGCTGGAGGGGCTGAAGCTCTTCTGCACCGTGATGGGCGTCAAGACGTCCAGCGTGGCCGAGGCTGCCAGGGTGTTCGTGCCGATGTTGGCCGTGGTCACACCGCCGGCAGGGATCGTGTTGGTATGGCTGCCGGCCGCGTTGCCGGTGACACTCACGGTGACGGTGCAGATGCCGCCCGCCGGGATGGTGGCGCCCGAAAGCGCAAGCGTGCTGCCGCCCGCTGTAGCGGTCGCCGTGCCGCCGCAGGTTGTCGCAACGGCGGGCGTGGCTGCATTGACGATGCCGGCAGGATAGGTGTCGGCAAAGGCGACGCCTGTTGCTGCGGTTCCGGCATTGGCGTTACTCAGCGTGATGGTGAGCGTGCTGCTTCCATTGATGGCAATCGAACTCGGCGAGAAGCTTTTTGATACGACTGGCGGCTGCGTAACGGTCAGCGTTGCGCTGGCCGCCACTGTATTGCTGGCCCCGCCGCTTACGGTGAGTCCGCCGACCGGAATGGTGTTGGTGGCCGTTGCGGTACCGGTTACGGCAACCGTCAATACGCAGCTGCCGTTCGCGGGGATGCTGCCCCCACTCAGCGAGATCGAGTTTGACCCGGCCGTCGCCGTGGCCGTGCCGCCGCAGGAATTGGTGAGCGCGGGCGAGGCGGCGTTGAGGAGGCCCGCCGGATAAGTGTCGGTGAATGCCGCCCCGGTCAGGGCGGAAGCGGTGAAGTTGGTGAGGGTGAGCGTCAGGGTGGACGTCCCGTTCATGTTGACCGTTGCGGGCGAGAACGCCTTGCCGATGGATACGGTCGGGCACACGACATTGATGCCGGTCGGATCGGCTGCGCCTGCGGTCCCGAAAGCGGTCTGGCTGATATAGGTGGCTGCGGGCAGACCGCTGCTGTTCTGGCTATTGTCGGCATTGTCGGTGAGGCCGATCGCCTCGCCGCCGCTTTGCACGGAATTGGCCTGATTCAGCTGATTGCCGCAGGCCGTGCTGCCGCCGGCCACGGCAGCGCGGAAGGTGGCCTGAATGATCCCGCCCGGGGGGAGGCTCACGGCCGAAGCGAGCAGGCTGCTGTTTCCGGCGGTGCCGTTGTAGCTTGCGCTGGCGCTGCCGCTCGCGCCGCCTGTAGCGGTGATGGCGAGAGAACTGGCGACATAGCCGAGGCCGGCCGGCAGGGTGTCGGTGATGTTGAAGCCGCTGATGCTGCTGGACGAGCCGTTGCGGTAGATGACCGTGTATTCGACGGTGTCGCCAGGGTTCACCTGTCCGGCCACGCCGCCATCGGTGAACAGGCGCACTGCCTTGATGGCAGGCGGACAGAAGGCGCCGCCCTGCGCACCCGGAACATTCGGCAGGTCGAAGGCGGAGAGTCCGCCCGCCGAGGAGGTGGTGCCGTAGCTGTCGCCGTTGCTCGTGCGTCCGCTCAAGCCCGACGCAAAGTTCGCGGCAAGACTCAGGCCGCTGGCCGGGCTGTAGGCGATGAAGCCGCCGCCGCCCCCGCCGCCGGGCCCATGGCGATCCGCGGCGGAGGTCGTCGAGCGCCAGGCATTGCCGCCGTTGCCGCCCGACACGTTGACGCTGGCGCTGCCGCCGCTGTAGGTCTGCAGCACGACGGAGCCGCCGGCTCCGCCGCCGCCCGCACCGTCGTTGGCGACGTTGTAGGCATCGGCGCCACGCGCGTCGATCAGGCCGCCCCCGCCGACGCTGCCGGCACGCACGATGACGATGCCGCCGCCCGCCGCGCCACTCGAGCAGAGCGCGCCGCTGGAGCACGCAAGTCCCGCCGGGGCGCTGTAGGTGCTGGCATCGCCGGTCGAGTTGTTGGTGGTGCCGGCGCCGCCGCCGCCGCCCATGAACACCCGGTTGAACGCCAGCGTGCCGCCGTAGGCTGCCCCGCCGAGGCCGCCCACGGGCAGGTTGGTGTTCCAGCTGTTGCCGCCGCGTCCGCCGGCGCCGTAGTTCGAGCCGCCGCCGCCGCCGGTGTTCTGGTCATTGGCACCGGGGTTGCCGTCAGTGCCGCCGCCGCCGGCGTTGCCCGGAGCGCCGCGCGCGTAGGAACCGTTGGGATAGCCCTCGGTACTGGTATCGAGCAATACCGGTGTGCCGTTGTAGTCGGCGGCGTTGTTGAGATAGCGGCCACGCCCGGCGATGCCCTCGCCTTTTGCGCCGTTGGTGTTGTTGGTCGCGAGGGTGCGGTAGTCGGTGCTGGCGCCGCTGCCGCCGCCCAGCCCGCGTCCGGCGCCGCCGCGAAAACCGAGGCCGGCGACATCGATTGCCGTGGCGCCGGACAGGGTGAGCGTGGCCACCACGTCCAGCGCGACCACTGCGCCGGTCGTGCCGTTCCACGCAGGGGCGGTGACGTTGCTGGCGGTGGCGTTGAAGTAGCTGGGGATGCGGATGGCCTGCCAGCTGCTCTGGCCGTTGCTGCCAGCGGTGTAGGCCCGGGTGCGGTAGCTGTTGCTGAGGGAGGGGGTGAACGTCAGGGTGCCGCCACCGGCGCCGACGGAACTGGTGGCCACCACGTATTCGTACAGGCCGGTACGGTTGATCGCCGTGGAGCCCGATCCGGAGGCGCCGCCCGAGCCGTAGGCGCTGCTGTTCGCGCTGTTGATGTCGGCATCCTGCATCTGGATGATGAGCACCAGGTCGCCGGCATTGATGTTGTTGCTGGCGCCGCCCGCGCGACGGCTACCGAGGCTGATCGAGTTCGCGCCGGTGGATGGCGAGCCGCTACCGATCCAGTAGTCGTTCACCACTCCGCTGAAGGAACCCGACAACGGCGTCGACGTCGAGCACACCAGGGCGGCGTGCGCGGGCAGGGCGCCGCCGAGGATCAGCAGGATGGCGGCGAACAGGATGCGAGCAGTGCTGCCTGCGAGCGAACGCCACCCAAAGCTGCACGGGCAATCGGCCAATCGGGCACGCCGGATCATGGCTCGCGGAAAGCTGAGGGTTGCGCAGGGCATGAGCGTCACTTGATGCGTACTCTGAACTGCAGGGTGAAACTGGGCGAGGGCGCGCCCAACGGTGTGTCGCCATTGAGCCGGCCACTGGGTCTGAAGCGAATGTGTGTCACTGCGGCATCGAAGGTGCCATTCGGGACATAGGTCCAGGTCGTGCCGCCGTCGCTGGAGAAATCGATGCAATCGGTGAAGTTGTTCAGTGCCGTGAACGGACAGGTCAGGCCGCTGGCCGGCGTGATGCTGCCGACGAACACATAGGGCGCCCCCCCATCGAGGCTGCCGCTGAAGAACTCGGTATTGGCAGGGACGGGGTCGACGACGACAAGCGTGTTGTCCTGCACGGGGCCGTAGCTGCTGTTGGTGACCTGGATCTGGTATTGGACCTGGGCCCCCGGTATGGCTTTCGGGTTGACGGCTCCATTGACTGGGTCATTCAGGATGCTGACGGATTTGAGGTGCGTCAGTGAAGGAAGCGGTGTCCAGGTGAGCGTGCGGGCATTGGGTACGGAAGCGGTGTTGTAAGAAAACTGCGCCTGATCGGTGGGGCTGAAACGGTAGCCGATGGTCGCACCCGCACCCTGATCGTTTGTGGACTGATAGTTGTATCGAAACGAGCCATTCTCGTTCAATACGACTTGCAGCGTGTTCGAGCCGGTATTGGGATAGGTCGGTACTGCCAGGTACGAGATCACGAACTGCCGGTTGGGAGCAGTCCCCAGAGTCTGGTATTTGACCCGCCCGGCGACGCCGTTCGGGTTGAGATCGTCCCAATAGGGCAGCAACACGTTGTTGACTGGTGCTGTGGCGACGGGGGTGTTGTTCCAGGTGGTCGACGTGGCGCCGAAAAAGATCCAGCCGTTGCTGCCGATCCGGAGTTGCGTGTAGTTGGTGCCGCCGAAGTTGAAGGTGAAGCCGATGGGGATCAGGCCTGAAAAGCTGTCGTCGGTCAGTGCCGGCGACACGTTCGTGCCGGACGCCGAGATGTCGATCCAGGTATACGGCGCGGTCGGGCCGCTGACGAGGTAAGCGGCGCGGGCATGCATCGCAAACCCCAGCAGGACCGTGAGGAGGATGCTCAGGCACCTGGCAAGGCGACGCCGCCCAGCCGCTTTGTTCATCGTTGCCCCTCGATTCGTAGTTCCACCCGTCGGTTGGGCTGCAGGCATTCGACCCGGGCCTGCAGGCTGCGCACTTCGTCGCAATGAACCAGCGGATGGGTACTGCCTGCGCCGGAGGTATGGATTATTTCGGCTGGCAGGCCGCGGCCGGCGAGATGGTTCTTCACCGCCTCGGCACGGCGTTCGGACAGC
>Ga0209705_10001735_pt1 | contig 11554 bp, 6 predicted proteins | sample PPLLaktember2015_5_FD_187262 | JGI IMG/M metagenome (GOLD analysis project Ga0209705, IMG submission 187262) | Freshwater sediment microbial communities from Prairie Pothole Lake near Jamestown, North Dakota, USA - PPLs Lake P8 Core (1) Depth... | ecosystem: Environmental > Aquatic > Freshwater... | reverse complement strand
GCAGTGAGGGCAGCCGTACCAGAAAAACTCGACGACTTCGATCCGGTTTCCGGTCGCGACGGGCTGGGGGTTGATGACGATGTAGTCGACCTTCTCGCGCAGCGGCGCCTGCTGGGCGCACGCAAGGCCGATGGAAGCGAGCGCGAGCATGGCGAGCGCGAGCAGCTGTGAGCAGGCACGCGCCGGTACGATCACTTCGCCCCTGCTTTCTTGCGCGAGCCTGCTACCAACTGGTCGAGCACTTTGAAAAACCGGTCGTAGTCGACCGAGGCCCCGGTCGACGTCATCGACGGTCCGGTCAGGAAGCGGCCGTTGACGACCACCGCCGGCGTAAACGGAACGTTGTAACGGCGCGTGGTTTCCACCGCGCGCTTGGTGAGGCTCTGAACCGCGAACGAGTTGTAGGCGTCGGTGAATTTCTGCTTGTCGACGCCCTTGGAGGCGGCCCAGTCGAAGAGCACCTTGGGCTCCTGCAGTCGGACCTTCTGGTCGTGAACCGCCGCAAAGACGTCGTGGTGCAGCTTCTCCACCGGCCCCATCGCTTCGAGCGTGTAATAGATGCGGGCGAAAGGCAGCCAGGAATCCTGGAAAACCGCGGGGATGCGCTTGAACACCACGTCCGCGGGCTTGCGCTTGAGCCACGCCGAAAGTGAAGGTTGCAGCGAACGACAGTGTGGGCAGGTGTACGAAAAGAACTCGATCACTTCGACTTTGTCGCCGCTCTCAGTCGGCTGCGGCGGGGTGATCGGCTGGAAGTCCTTGCCTGCGACCTGCGCTGACGCGAGGCCGGTCATGGAAAACAGGACGAGCGCGACGGCTGCAAGGCGCAGCCAACCTGCAAAACGGTGCATTACGTGAACTCCTGGAGATTGCGTTTAGCGGTCGGCCTCGCGCGTCTTGATGAGCGTGGTCTGAACGCCGTTCTGCTTGAGAGTGTCGCGAGTGCGGTTAAGTTCTTCGACGCTCGTATACGGGCCGATACGCACGCGGTGCCAGATGCCTTTGTCCGGCACGGCGCTCGTCTCGATGCTGGCCTCGATGCCGAGCAGCGCAAGCCGTGCCTTGAGGTTGTCGGCATCCGGCGCATTCTGGAACGCGCCGGCCTGTAGAAAGAACGCTTCCTTGCCTGCCGCCGTTGACCCCTTTTGCGGTTCCTTCGCCTGCTTGTCGGAGTCTTCGCCCGGCAGGATCTTGTAAAAGTCGAAGCGCGGCTTGGATTCTTCGGCCTTGACGGCCTTCTCGTCGACTTTCGCGGTCTTCGCCGGCGGGGCTTTTGCGACGTCGGGCTTCGCCGCCTGGCGCGCGGAGGAGAACGGGTTGGGCATCTTGTTGATGTACCAGGCGACACCCAGAGCGATACCGAGTCCGAGGACGAGGCCGATCAGGATGCCTGCGAGCAAGGAGCTGCCGCTGCCTCGCCCGCGCCGGCGGTCGCTGCCCTTGTAATCCCTCGACATCGGTCTATCTTACATTTTTTCAGGTGCAGACACACCCAGCAGGGCGAGTGCGTTGCGCAGCACGTGGCGCGCGGCAGTCGCGAGCGCAAGGCGAGCGAGCTTCACGCGCTCGTCGTCGACCAGAATGCGAGTGGCATTGTAGTAACTGTGGAAGTCCGCGGCGATATCTTTCAGGTAGAAGGCGATCAAGTGCGGAGAGAGCTCGCGCGCCGCGTTTTCGACCGCTTCGGGGTATGCGATCAGGCGCTCGAGCAGCACACGCTCCTGCTCGGACGTGAGCTCGGCCGTGTCGGCAGCGCCGAGAGCGGCCGGGTCGCCGCCCCACTGCTCGTGAACGCTGCACACGCGCGCGTGAGCGTACTGGATGTAGTAAACCGGATTCTCGTTGCTGCGAGATTTCGCGAGGTCGAGGTCGAAATCGAGGTGCTGATCGCTTTTGCGCAGCACGTAAAAAAGCCGCGCCGCATCGTCTCCGACCTCTTGCCGCAGCTCGCGCAGCGTCACGAACTCCCCTGCCCGCGTGGACATCGAGACTTTCTCGCCATTGCGGTAAAGCACCGCGAACTGCACCAGCGAGACGGTGAGCTGCTCTTTGTTGAGTCCGAGCGCCTCCAGCGCGCCCTGAACGCGGGGAATATAGCCGTGGTGGTCGGCGCCCCAGACGTCTATCACGAGATCGTAGCCGCGCTCGAATTTGTCGATGTGATAGGCGATGTCCGACGCGAAATACGTGTACTGGCCGTTTTCGCGCTGGACGACGCGGTCCTTCTCATCGCCGAACGCGGTCGAGCGAAACCACTGCGCGCCGTCTTTTTCGTAGATGTGGCCGCCTTCGGCAAGCCTTGCGACCGCGCGGGCGACCTTTCCCGAGTCGTAAAGCGAGCGCTCCGAGTACCACGTGTCGAACGTGACTCCGAACTGTGTCAGGTCCTCGCGGCAGTCCGCGAGCTGCCGGCCGAGCGCGTAGGCGTGCACTTCTTCGTAGTTGCCGCCGAGCAGCGACTTGGCGCGCGAGATGAGCGCGTCGAGGCGCGCTTCAGGCTCGGTGGCGTCGTCGGGTGCGCCTCGCACGAGCTCGGCCACCGGCTTTACGTAACGGCTGCCGCGTTCGCCATAGAGCGCGCGCGCCATGTCGCGAATGTAGTCCCCGCGATAGGCGTTCGCCGGGAACTCGACCGTTTCGCCGGCAAGCTCGAGGTAGCGCAGCCACGTCGAGAGCGCCAGGATGTCCATCTGGCGTCCGGCGTCGTTCACGTAGTATTCGCGCTCCACGGCGAAGCCCGCGGCGTCGAGCACGTTGCAAAGGCTCGCGCCATAGGCCGCCCCGCGCCCGTGTCCGACGTGCAGCGGCCCGGTCGGGTTCGCGGACACGAATTCGACCTGTACCTTCTTGCGCCTCCCGAGCAGGCTCTTGCCGTAGTCGCCGGCCTGCGCCAGCACCTCCGTGACGACCCGCTGCTTGAACGAAAGCGCGAGAAAAAGGTTGATGAAGCCCGCGCCGGCGATCTCGGCTTTTTCGACGTAGGGCGAAGGTGGAAGCGCGGCGACGATCGCAGCCGCGATGTCCCGCGGCGAGCGCTTGAGCGCGCGCGCGAGCTGAAGCGCGACATTGCAGGCGTAATCGCCATGCTGGGCGTTGTTGGGCCGGTCGAGTACCACGGCGGCAGCGGCGCTTTCGGGCCACGCCGTCTCCAGCGCGTCGGCGATCAGGCGGGCGCACAACGCTTTCGCATCGGTCGGACTGATTTCGGGCATGTGCTTCAGAAAGTGAACTGCACGGCCGCACGCCTATCACTGACCAGGGCAATGAGGCAGAGGCTGGCAAAGCGTTGAAGAAGCGGGATTTTATCAGTACGCGCGAGCGCGCCGGAGCTTACAGCTCGGCCGGATCGACTTCGAGCGTCCAGCGCGCGGCGCTCGATTTCGCCGCGGCGAGCCGTGCCGACCACTCGCGCAGGAAAGCCTGCAGCGCGGGGCGGGAAGCGCACTGGACGAGAAGCTGCGCACGCTCGCGTCCGGCGAGTCTTACCATGGTCGCCGGCACCGCATCGTAAACCTCAACCTCGCCCGCGAAAGTCCGCGCCATCGTGCGCGCGTGCTCGAGGAACTCGAGGGCGGTCGCCAGATGCGCGGACTCCGCGCGCAGCAGCGCCTGGTGCACGTAGGGCGGAAAGCCGCCGGTCCCCCTCTCGGCGAGGAGCTGGTGCGCGTAACCGTGCAGGTCCTGTGCGCGCAACGCGGCGTACAGGGGGTGGTCGGGAAACTCGGTCTGGATCAGCACTTCGCCTTCCACCTCGCCGCGGCCGGCACGGCCGGCGACCTGAGTGAGCAGCGCGTACAGCCGTTCGGAAGCCCGAAAATCGGAGCTGTAAAGCATGCCGTCGGCGTTGAGCACGCCCACGAGAGCGATGTGCGGGAAATCGTGTCCTTTGGCGAGGATCTGGGTGCCGACGAGAATATCGACTTCGCGGGCGCGTATGAGCTCTCGCATATCGCCCCACGAGTGCTTGCGACGGGTGGTGTCGCGGTCGATGCGCAGCACCCGCGCGGTGGGGAACTGGCGCACGAGCGCGTCCTCGATGCGCTGCGTCCCCTGCCCCAGCGGTGAGAGCGCAGGATTGCCGCAGTCCGGGCAGGCGCCGGGAACCGGCGCCTGGTAGCCGCAGTGGTGGCAGTGCAGCTCGCGTTGCGGCATGTGCAACACCAGCTGCGCCGAGCAGCGGTGGCAGCCCGAGAGCCACCCGCAGCTGTGGCACATGAGCACGGGCGCATAGCCCCGGCGATTGATGAAAACGAGGCTTTGCTCGCCGCGAGCGAGCGTCTCACCGAGGGCCGCGAGCAGGCGCGGCGCCAGCCCGTCACGCCCGCGCGCGCCATCCAGCGGGATGCATTCGATGCGCGGGGGGCGCGCATTGATGCGCTCGGGCAGCTCGAGGAGGGCGTAGCGGCCGGTGGTCGCGTTGTAATAGGTTTCCAGCGCCGGCGTCGCGGAGCCGAGCACGACCGGTACGCCACGCTGGTGCGCTCTCACCACCGCAAGGTCGCGTGCGGAATAGCAGAAGCCTTCAGTCTGCTTGAGCGAAGTGTCGTGTTCCTCGTCCACGACGATGAGGCCGAGCTCCGGCAGCGGCGTGAAGACCGCGAGCCGCGTTCCCAACACGATGCGCGCATGCCCCGACTGCGCGGCCAGCCAGTTCCGCGCGCGCTCGGTTTCGTTGAGACCGCTGTGCAGGCTGACGAGCGGCGTCTCGGGAAAGCGGCCCTGCACCATCGCTTCGAGTTGGGGCGTGAGCGCGATCTCGGGCACCAGCATCAGAACTTGCCGTCCCGCTTCGAGCACGCGTTGGCAGACGCGGAGATAGACTTCGGTCTTGCCGCTCCCCGTCACTCCGCACAGCAGGAAGGGCTGGAAGCGGCCGAGCTGCGCTTCGATCGACGCTATCGCGAGGCTTTGCGCCGGAGTCAGCGCATTTGTCGTGGCCCCGTCCTCAGCGCGGTGCGCCGTAGCAGGCACGGCGGCGGCTGTCGTAATGCGCTCGATCCAGCCCAGCTCTATCAAGTCGTGGATCGCCGATGGCGCGCTCGGCGCAATCGTTCTGACGGCGACGGGAGCGAGCGCTCGCTGCTCCTGGAATGCGGTAAGAAGTGCGCGCTTGACGCGCGCCCGCACGGGCAGTTCGTCCACGTTGGCGGCCGCGCCCGCTACGGTGATGGCGTAGTGGATCTGCCCAGCAGGATCGGCGCGCACGTGTTTGAAACGCTGGGGCAGCGCGCCCATGACGACCTGGCCGACCGGATAGTGATAATAATCCGCGGCAAAGCGCAGCAGGCGCAGGTCCTCGCTGCCGAGGCGCGGCTCGGGCATCACTCTGGAGATGCTTTTCAAGCGGTGCGCTGCGACCGCTGATCGAGGAGCGACCTCGAGAACCACGCCTATCAAGCACCGTTTGCCGAAGGGCACCAGCACGCGGTCACCGGCGGCAGGCGCCTCGCATGCGTCCGTGCGATAGTCGAAAGTCTGCGCGAGCGGGACGTCGAGTCCTACGCGTGCGATGGGCATAGCCATGCAGCGTCGGCGTTCGTCGCCGCGGGGCGGGCGATTTCACGACGCGCCCCGATATGCGCGACAAGCGCTTTATCTGATTGAGAAAACCGAAAACTGTTCACAGCTGCCTGTGGATAGATGTGTTGATCGTTGGTGCCGCACGCCGGCCGTCCCCTCGTGTGTGCGAATTTGCCCCCACAGTGCCGTAGCGACGCGTCAGGCGAATAGGCTGCTACAACAACAACTTACAATCAGACGTTGAATGCCCGACGCGCGGGTGCCGCGGCAGTTCGAGCTAAGGTGTTGCTGTGAATAAGTTTTCTCGGCGGCCGCGAGAGGAGTGCCGCGGTGCCGCACGCTAGTGGTACGACCGACTGAGGTCGTGTACTGCATCGACGAGCACGCCGACGTGATCCGGGTCGGTGTGCTGGGAGATGCCATGCCCCAGATTGAATACATGCCCCGCGCCGGTCCCGTACGCGGCGAGCACGTTTTGCACCTCGTGGTGTATGCGCTCCGGCGCGCCGAAAAGCACGCCCGGATCGAGGTTGCCCTGCAGCGCAGCGCGATCGCCTATGCGGGCTCGCGCGGACGCGAGGTTCACCGTCCAGTCGAGTCCCACGGCGTCAGCGCCGATCGCCGCGATGTCCTCGAGCCAGGCGCCGCCGCCTTTGGTGAATACGATGCGGGGCACTGTCGCGCCGTCGCGAGTGCGCGTGAGCCCGCTCACGATGCTCTCCATGTAAGCGAGCGAGAACTCGCGATAGGCAGCGCCGGTGAGCGAGCCACCCCAGGTGTCGAAGATCATGACTGCCTGCGCGCCGGCATCGATCTGCGCATTGAGATATGCCGTCACCGCGCGAGCATTCACCGAAAGGATCTGATGCAGCAGATCGGGGCGGCTGTACAGCATCGTCTTGATGAGCCGGAAGTCAGCGCTTGCTCCGCCTTCCACCATATAGCACGCGAGCGTATAGGGGCTGCCGGAGAAGCCGATCAGAGGCACGCGGTTGTCGAGCGCTTTACGGACCTGGGTCACCGTGTCGATCACATAGCGCAGATGTTCCGACGGGTCGGGAACGAAAAGATTGCGCACTTCCCATTCGTTGCGCAGCGGCCGCTCGAACTTCGGCCCTTCCCCTTCGACGAAGTACAAACCGAGGCCCATCGCATCGGGCACCGTGAGGATGTCCGAAAACAGGATGGCGGCGTCGAGCGCGAAGCGCGCGAGCGGCTGGAGGGTGACTTCGGTAGCGAAGTCCGGGTTCTTCGCGAGCGCGAGAAAGCTGCCGGCGCGCGCGCGGGTCGCATTGTATTCCGGGAGGTAGCGGCCCGCCTGGCGCATGATCCAGACCGGAGTGTAAGGCGTCGGCTGCCGAAGCAGCGCCCTGAGGAACGTATCGTTTTCGAGCCTGCTCACGTCGTTCAGCGCGGCAACTCGGAGCATCCCATGAGGAATTCGTCGACGGCGCGCGCGCACTGGCGGCCTTCGCGGATCGCCCAGACGACCAGCGACTGCCCGCGGCGCATGTCGCCCGCGGCAAAAACCGTCGGCAGCGACGTGCGGTAGTTCTCGGTGTCGGCCGCGACATTGCCGCGCCCGTCTTTCGCGACGTCGAGCGCAGCGAGCATGCCCCCGTGTACCGGGCCGAGAAAGCCCATTGCGAGCAGCACCAGGTCGGCTTTGATTTCGAACTCGCTGCCCGGCATTTCGCGCATGACCATCTGGCCCTTCTCGTCTTTCTGCCAGGCGATCCGGGCGCCGACGAGCTTCTCGACCCTGCCGTCATGGCCTTCGAAGCGCTTGGTTGCGACCGCCCAGTCGCGGTGGCAGCCTTCCTCGTGCGAGCTCGAGCTGCGCAGCTTGACGGGCCAGTAGGGCCAGACGAGCGGTTTTTCCTCCTGCTCCGGCGGCTGGGGCAGCAGCTCGAACTGCGTCACCGACTTCGCCCCGTGCCGGTTGGAGGTGCCGACGCAGTCCGAACCGGTGTCGCCCCCGCCGATGACGACGACGTGCTTGTCGGTCGCGAGGATCTGGTCGGGCACGGCGTCGCCTGCGACGACCCTGTTCTGCTGCGGCAGGAACTCCATGGCGAAATGAACGCCATCGAGATCGCGTCCGGGAACGGGGAGATCGCGCGGGTGCTCCGCGCCCCCCGCCAGGACGACGGCGTCGAACTCGGTCAGCAGGGCGCCCGGGTCGACGTTCGCACCGACGTGCCGGTTCACGTGGAAAGTCACGCCTTCCGCACGCATCTGTTCGATGCGGCGATCGATCGACAATTTCTCCATCTTGAAATCGGGGATGCCGTAGCGCAGCAGCCCGCCGATGCGATCGGCTTTCTCGTAAACCGCCACCTCGTGCCCGGCGCGGGCGAGCTGCTGCGCGCAGGCGAGCCCGGCGGGTCCGGAGCCGACCACCACGATGCGCCTCCCTGTCTTGCGCTCGGGCGGTTGCGGCACGACCCACCCGCTTTCCCACGCGCGATCGGCGATCGCGTGCTCGATCGACTTGATTCCGACCGGGTCGTTGTTGATGTTGAGCGTGCACGCCGCTTCGCACGGCGCGGGGCATACACGGCCCGTGAACTCGGGGAAGTTGTTCGTCGAATGGAGGCTTTCGATGGCGCGCTGCCAGTCCTGCCTATAGACGAGATCGTTCCAGTCCGGAATGAGGTTGTTGACCGGGCAACCGCTCATGCAGAACGGCGTCCCGCAGTCCATGCAGCGCGCAGCCTGGATGCCCGACTGCTCGTCCGTCAGACGCGCGACGAACTCGCGGTTGTGCTTGAGCCGCTCCTGCGGCGGCTCGTAGGCTTCGTTGAGCCGCTCGAACTCCATGAAACCGGTGATCTTGCCCATGACTGCTCGCTCTTCTGAGATAGGTAAGGCGCGCTGCGACCGGCGCCCGCGACGGGCGCAAGCCATCGCGCGCGCCGTCGGTCAGGCGGCTATTCTGCTGTTCCTGACGGCGAGCTCGGCCAATGCCCGGCGATACTCTTTCGGGAACACTTTCACGAAGCGCGTGCGGTATTGCGCCCAATCCTCGAGGACTTCGCGCGCGCGGTTGCTGCCCGTGTAGCGCGCGTGCTTGTCCAGCAGGCGGCGAAGCAGCACTTCGTCGGCGACGCCCTGGTGCCACAGGTCGCGTGACACTCTCGCTTCCTGTTCGGCTTCGGCAAGCACAGGCTCCAGATCGACCATGTTCAGGTTGCAGCGGCTCGCGAAGCTCCCGTCCTCGTCCAGGACGTAAGCGATGCCTCCGGACATGCCGGCGCCGAAATTGCGGCCGGTGATCCCGAGTACGACGACCGTGCCGCCCGTCATGTATTCGCAGCCGTGGTCGCCGACGCCCTGCACCACCGCATCCGCACCCGAATTGCGAACGGCAAAACGCTCGCCGGCGACGCCGCGGAAATAGGCTTCGCCCGCAATGGCGCCGTAGAGAACGACATTGCCCGTGATGATGTTGTCGCGCGGGTCGCCGCGAAACTTCGGCGACGGCTGGACCGCGATGCGCCCGCCCGAAAGGCCTTTGCCGCAGTAATCGTTGGTGTCGCCGATCAGCTCGATCGTCACGCCTTTCGCAAGGAAAGCGCCGAGGCTTTGTCCCGCGGAGCCGGCAAAGCGAATCCGGATCGTGTCGTCGGGCAGGCCTTCATGGCCGTAGCGCTTCGCGATGGCGCCCGAGAGCATCGTCCCCACGGTGCGGTTGATGTTGCGGATCGGCATGTCGATCGCGACTTTGTCGCCGCGCTCGAGCGCCGGTTGCGCGAGCTCGATCAGCCGGTGATCGAGCGCCTTGTCGAGCCCGTGGTCCTGCGCTTCGACGTTGAAACGTGCGACTTCGGGCGCGGCCTGCGGCAGATGGAAGATCCTGCTGAAATCCAGTCCGCGCGCTTTCCAGTGCTCGATCCCTTTCTGGGTATCGAGCAGGTCGGCGCGGCCGATCAAGTCGTTGAAGCGGCGGATCCCGAGCTGCGCCATGATTTCGCGCGCCTCTTCGGCGACATAGAAGAAGTAATTGATGACGTGCTCGGGCTTGCCCGAGAATTTCCGGCGCAGCACCGGATCCTGGGTAGCGACGCCCACCGGGCAGGTGTTGAGGTGGCACTTGCGCATCATGATGCAGCCTTCGGCGACGAGCGGCGCGGTCGCGAAACCGAACTCGTCCGCGCCGAGCAGCGCGCCGACGATCACGTCGCGGCCGGTTTTCATCTGACCGTCGGCCTGGACCGCAATGCGGCCGCGCAGCCGGTTGAGCACGAGCGTTTGCTGGGTTTCGGCGAGTCCGAGCTCCCACGGCGTGCCGGCATGCTTGATCGAAGACCACGGGGAGGCGCCCGTGCCGCCGTCGTGCCCCGAGATCGTCACGTGATCGGCTTTGGCTTTCGCGACGCCGGCCGCGACGGTGCCCACGCCCACCTCCGATACCAGCTTCACCGAGATCGAGGCCGCCGTGTTGGCGTTCTTCAGGTCGTGTATGAGCTGCGCCAGGTCCTCGATCGAGTAGATGTCGTGGTGCGGGGGCGGTGATATGAGCTCGACCCCCGGCGTCGAATACCTGAGCAGCGCGATGTACTCGGAAACCTTGCGGCCGGGGAGCTGACCACCCTCGCCGGGTTTCGCCCCTTGTGCCATCTTGATCTGGATCTGCTCGGCGCTCGCGAGGTATTCGGCAGTGACTCCGAAGCGTCCCGAGGCGACCTGCTTGATCTTGGACTTGAGCGAGTCTCCGGGCTGAAGCTCGATGTCGCGCTCGATGCCGCTCAAGCGCGTAGCGAGCGTCTCACCCGCCTTGACCGGGGCGTAGCGGTTGCGGTCTTCGCCGCCTTCGCCGGTGTTCGATTTTCCGCCGAGGCGATTCATCGCGATCGCGAGCGTCGTATGCGCCTCGGTCGAAATCGAGCCGAGCGACATCGCGCCCGTCGAGAAGCGCCTGACGATGTCCGCGGCGGGCTCGACTTCCTCGATCGGAACCGGCGTGCAGAGATCGGTCCGCAGCTCGAAAAGGCCGCGGAAAGTCATGTGCCGGCGCGACTGGTCGTTGATGAGCTGGGCGTATTCCTTGTACGTGGGATAGCTCCCCGCCCGCGCGGCGTGCTGGAGCTTCGCGATCGCGTCGGGCGTCCACATGTGCTCTTCGCCGCGCACGCGCCAGGCGTACTCGCCTCCGGCATCGAGGGCGCCGGCCAACACCGCGTCGCGGCTGAAGGCGGCGCGGTGGATGCGTATTGCCTCCTCGGCGACTTCGAAGATGCCGATTCCGCCGACGTTCGAGGTCGTGCCCGAGAAATACTTTTCGATCAGCGTGCTCGAAAGCCCCACCGCTTCGAAGATCTGCGCGCCGGTATAGGACATGTAGGTCGAGATGCCCATCTTGGACATGACCTTTTTCAAGCCCTTGCCGATCGCCTTGATGAAGTTCTTGCAGGCCTGCTTCGCCTCGACGTCCACGCCGAATCCGCGGCCCCTGGCGAGCTCGCACAGGGTGTCGAGCGCGAGGTACGGGTGCACGGCTTCGGCCCCGTAGCCGCCGAGCAGCGCGAAGTGATGCACTTCGCGCGCCGAGCCGGTCTCAACCACCAGCCCGGTGGAAGTGCGCAGGCCTTTGTTGACGAGGTGCTGGTGAATTCCCGAGAGCGCGAGTAGCGCCGGGATGGCGAGCTGGTCGCGATGCACCCTCCTGTCGGAGATGATGAGTATCGAGTAGCCGGCGCGCACCGCGTCCTCGGCTTGGGCGGCAAGGCTCGCCAGGCGCGCTTCGATCGCCTCCTTGCCCCATGCCAGCGGATAGGTGATGTCGAGCTCGAACGATTTGAACTTGCCGTCGCTGTAGCGCTCGATGTGGCGGATCGCTTCCATCTGGTCGAAGTCGAGCACCGGCTGCGAAACCTCGAGCCTGAGCGGCGGGTTCATCTCGTCCACGCCGAGCAGGTTCGGCTTCGGGCCTATGAAAGACACGAGGCTCGTCACCAGCTCCTCGCGGATCGGATCGATGGGCGGGTTCGTGACCTGGGCGAAAAGCTGCTTGAAATAGTGGTACAGCGTC
>Ga0209705_10001734_pt1 | contig 11554 bp, 10 predicted proteins | sample PPLLaktember2015_5_FD_187262 | JGI IMG/M metagenome (GOLD analysis project Ga0209705, IMG submission 187262) | Freshwater sediment microbial communities from Prairie Pothole Lake near Jamestown, North Dakota, USA - PPLs Lake P8 Core (1) Depth... | ecosystem: Environmental > Aquatic > Freshwater... | reverse complement strand
GGTGAGCGGCTTGCCAATGGCTATGCTGAGTTTGCGGTTGAGGTGCCTTATGATGTGCGAGCCCTGACCCTGGTCCGGGTAACAATCTATGAAATTGGCTTGCCCATCTCGCCCATACGCTATCTGGCCAGCCTGGAAGTTGTACTGGGGCCTTGAAGCCGAGAACTTCTGATTGACCAAAATTGGTAATTCCTTTTACAATATCCCTATGGCCCGTGTGCGCATGCAGTTGCTGTGCGCCGGCTTTTACCGCACCGACCACGACCCGCCGGCTCACTCATAAAATTCCTCGCCTCTTGGCGCGGCTTACTTGAGTTGCGCAAGAAATTTGCCGTAACTTGTGTTGGCTGTCACCCCGGCCTTAATTTAACCCCTTAGATCATTTAGTGTTAGCCCAAGGAGTTTGAGATGGCGAACCGTCCCTTTGTTTCGAAACGTGCGCCCAATTATGCCGATATCCCGGACGAGAAATGGAACAACTGGCGCTGGCAGCTCAGTAACCGCATTAATACCGTTGAGGAATTTGAGAAAATCCTCCCTCTAACGGAGAGCGAGCGCAAAGCACTCTCGTCGGCCAATTTGTTCCGCGTGGATATTACACCCTATTATATTTCCCTGATTGATCCAAACGACCCTAATGACCCAATCCGCAAACAGGTGGTGCCAACCGCTGCTGAAATGGTGCCATTTACGGCGATGATGGAAGATTCGCTGGCGGAAGACCGCCATTCGCCGGTGCCCGGGTTGGTGCATCGCTATCCAGACCGAGTTTTGATGCTGGTGACCACCCAATGCGCATCATACTGCCGCTATTGCACGCGCTCGCGCATTGTGGGTGATCCCTCGGCGACTTTCTCGCGCACAGAATTTGAGATGCAGATTGAATATCTGAAACGCACTCCCCAGGTGCGAGATGTGCTGCTGTCTGGTGGGGATCCACTTGTGCTGGCGCCGCGCATTCTAGAAGAAATTTTACAGCGCCTGCGTGAGATCCCACATATCGAGATCGTGCGCATCGGCTCGCGTGTGCCCGTCTTCTTGCCCATGCGCGTCACCGATGAATTGTGTGACATGCTCCAAAAATATCATCCCTTATGGATGAATATTCATGTAAACCATTTTAATGAGATCAGCCAGGAACTGGCCCAGGCAGCCGATCGCTTGACCCGCGCCGGTATACCCCTGGGCAACCAGGCGGTACTCCTGGCGGGTGTGAACGACAACGTTCATATTCAGCGCCAACTGGTTCAGGACCTGGTGCGTATGCGCGTGCGGCCTTATTACCTTTACCAGTGCGATCTGGTCGAAGGCGCCGGGCACTTCCGCACACCGGTAGCGAAAGGGATCGAGATCATGGAAGGCTTGCGCGGGCATACCTCTGGCTATGCTGTGCACCAGTACATCATTGACGCCCCAGGTGGGGGTGGGAAGATCCCGGTGTCCCCCAATTACATGCTGAGTATGTCGGATCATAAGATTATTCTACGTAATTACGAAGGCTACATCACCACTTATGAAGAGCCGACCGATTACCACCCACGCGACGCAGCGCGTTATTTAGGGGAGAAACGCCCCGAGCCCGGTCAGACTGGGATCAGTGGGCTGCTGGATGGCGAGCAGTTGTTCATCAAGCCAGAAGGCTTTGATGAGCTGCACGACCGGCATGGTATCCAACACCGCCTCAAGGACTCCCGCAAATGGGTGCCTCTGGGAATTGGCGATGGGGAAAAACCACCGGCTGAGGCGGATGAATAGCCACTATCTGGCCTAAACTGAATGTTTTTAAGGACTGCCTCGTGACCATACACAGGCAGTCCTTTTTTAGGCGGGATGCGATCCAGGTTTGCGGATTTCCCTTGACAATTTGGGTCAATGCTTTATAATTATTAGGAATAAGTTCATAGAAATTATCTTATTTGGAGATGAAATTGATGGATATCTGCATGTGTCTGAAGCGGGGTTGGTAACCACTGCCTCGTCTGAAAGACACTTCTTGAAGTAGCTTACCCAGGCTCCTTCCAGCCAACAGAACGACGAGGGTGGTTGCGACCCCGCATGCGGTACAAACTGCATTGCGTTGATGCGCATGAGCGCGGTCGCCTACCCTTTTTTGTTGTCTGTTGGCTTTTTTGTTGGGCAAGTGGAGTTTAGCAATGGATTTCGTTAGCATCACGGATGTCCCGGCTACTAAAGAGCTTGCTTCCGGGCTGGAAGCAGTTGTAGGAAATACCCCATTGCTGCCTTTAAGACGGATCACTGCCCATCTCCCAGGGCAGGTCCAGGTGATGGTCAAGGCTGAGTGGTTTAACCCTGGAGGCTCAGTGAAAGATCGCCCAGCCTTGAATATCCTGCGCACTGCGCAGCGCAGCGGGCAGCTTGCCGGTGGGAAGCGCTTGCTGGATTCAACCTCCGGGAATATGGGGATTGCCTATGCTACTTTTGGGGCAGCCATGGGGATCCCGGTGACGCTGGCTGTGCCAGCCAACGCCAGCCCCGAACGTATAGCTATACTGCGGGCACTGGGCGCTGAATTAGTGCTAACCGACGCATTAGAAGGTGCGGATGGGGCGATCCTGGTTGCTCGCCAGATGGTTGCCGATCACCCCGATACTTATTATTACGCCAACCAATATGATAACCCGGCCAACTGGCAGGCGCATTACTGCACGACTGCCCCAGAAATCGTCCAGCAAACCGCTGGTAAGCTGACTCATTTTGTGGCTGGCTTAGGCACTTCTGGGACGCTGACCGGTGTGGGGCGTTATTTGCGGGCGTATAACCCTGCTGTCCAGATCATCGCTGGCCAACCCGATGCGCCTTTCCACGGCCTGGAGGGGCTGAAGCATTTGCCAAGCGCCATCCGGCCCGGAATCTACGACCCAGACATGCCCGACCGGGTGGTAGAAGTATCCACCGAAAGCGCCTACGCCATGGTGCGGCGGCTGGCGCGCGAAGAAGGCCTGTTTGTGGGTATCTCTTCAGGGGCAGCCGCGGTCGTTGCGTTGCAAGTGGCTGAAGAACTGGAACGAGGTCTGGTCATTACCGTTTTCCCGGATGCGGGCTATAAGTATCTGAGTGATGCAAAACTTTGGTCCGACTGATTGTGGCGAAAACTGGTGTTATTAAGTTCAGGCGAGAATGGTGGTGAAGATGCAATTAGAAATCTCGACCGAGTTGTTAAAACAGATCTGGCGGCATGGCGAAGCTGCTTACCCCGAAGAAGGCGCCGGTCTGTTATTGGGTATGGAATTGGATGGCCGTCGCCAGGTGACCGCGCTCCTGCCGCTGACCAATGCCCGTGAAAATACAGCGCGCCATAACCGCTACTTGATCACAGCCCAGGATATGCTGTGGGGAGAGCAGGAAGCCATGCGCCAGGGTCTTGATATTGTGGGAGTATTTCATTCTCATCCCGATCACCCTGATCGCCCCTCGGGGTTTGACCGCGATTGGGCATTACCCTGGTATTCGTATCTGATAACTTCCGTCCAGCAAGGTGTGGCGCAAAGCAGTCGCTCCTGGCGCTTGCTGGATGATCGCAGCCAGTTTGTTGAAGAAGCGCTGGCGATCACAGAAGCCAGGCCTTATCAACCCTTATCATAACTACTGGAGGAAACCATGTCTCTGTATTTTGTCCAACACAAACACAATGATGAAACCTGCCCGGCGAAAGACCCCTCCGCCGGAGCCATGCTGCTGACGCACATCAACCCGATGAATGCTCGCCAATATGGGGTAAATATTATTGGGGATGCCGTGCTCGATGGGCAGCATACTTTCGTGCTGATTATCGAGAGCGATGAGCGCGCCAAGATTGAAAACTTCATGCAGCCCTTCCTGCGGGCTGGAACGGTTGAAATCCAACCGGCCTCCACTTGCGAGGTGGTTGTTGAGCGCGCCGGTTGTTGAATTGATTTATGAAAAGATGGTTCTCTGATTGAAATGGAGCGTTACAATTAACTATGCCAACTTTACGAATTCCAACCCCTTTGCGCCCGTATGCTGCCGGGCAAAGTGAGATTAATGTACAGGGCTCAACGGTGGCTGAGGCGCTTGACGAACTCGTACACAGCTACCCGGCTCTCCGCCAACACTTGTTTTCAGAAGACGGTGATTTGCGCGCCTTCGTCAACCTGTATATTAACGACGAGGATATCCGTCACTTGCAAGGCATTCAGACGCCTATAGGCGAGGGCGATAGACTACTCTTAATCCCCAGCATTGCTGGCGGGTAGAAGATGTGGATGAAATGATGTTACCTTCACTATCCCATGCGGAAATCCTGCGCTATTCGCGTCACTTGCTGATTCCTGAAGTTGGTCTGGCGGGCCAGCAAAAGCTCAAGGCAGCCTCGGTGCTGGTGATCGGCACCGGTGGGCTGGGCTCACCGGTGGCGCTCTACCTGGCGGCAGCAGGTGTAGGGCGGATCGGACTGGTGGACTACGACGTGGTGGATACTTCCAACTTGCAGCGCCAGGTGATCCATGGCACCAGTGGCCTGGGCGTCCTGAAAGTCGAGTCGGCGCGCCAGCGCATGCTGGACCTGAATCCGGATATCCAGGTAGAGGTGTACAACGAGCCATTTACCTCAGCCAACGCCATGCGTATTGCACAGGATTACGACATCCTGATTGATGGCACCGACAACTTTCCTACCCGTTATCTGGTGAACGATGTGTGCGTCCTGCTGGGAAAGGCCAATGTGTATGGCTCGATCTTTCGCTTCGATGGGCAAGTGAGCGTGTTTGATGCCCGGCGCGGACCATGCTACCGGTGTCTCTTCCCTGAGCCACCGCCGCCCGGGTTGGTGCCTTCGTGTGCAGAGGGCGGCGTGTTGGGGGTGCTTCCGGGGACGATAGGAACACTTCAGGCGACCGAGGCGCTTAAGCTGATCCTGGGGATTGGCGAACCCTTGATTGGTAAGCTGCTGTTATTCAACGCGCTGGATATGTCTTTTGATTTTGTAAACCTGCGTAAACACCCGCGCTGTAGAGTCTGCGGACCAGAGCCGGAAGTCACCGAGTTGATTGATTACGAAGCCTTTTGTGGCGTTCCGGGTCATGATCATGAAGAAGGCAGTGTAGGTGGGGGGTATGATATTGAAGCAGCAGCTCTGGCAGAGCGATTGAAACAGGGTAATTTTATTCGCTTGCTGGATGTGCGCGAGCCGCACGAATTACAGATTTCGCAGCTTGAAAATGCCACCTTGATCCCGTTGGGTCAATTAGCTGCGCGTCTCTCGGAGCTGGACACAGCGGAGGAGATTGTCGTTTTTTGTAAAGCAGGCACACGCTCAGCCCGGGCTTTAGAATTGATGGTCAGCGCCGGCTTTCGGAAGATTAAGAACTTGAAAGGCGGGATCAATGCCTGGGCGCGGCAGGTCGACCCGAGCCAGCCGATCTATTAAAACCGGCAGCCTTCTTTCAGTTACGAGTGCGCATCCTTGCACAAAGGGTGCGCATTTTGTTTTGGACTAACGAAGAAAACCATGCTATAGAGTAGCTGCCTGAAGGAGTTTCGTTGTAACTTAAGTCACATACGGAAGTGCATGTCAATGTTAAGATGAGTGGAATATGAGAACCCAGCGCTTGTTTGTTCCGTTGCCAGTTTATTCGCAAGTGATCCAGGGAAGGTGAACCGATGAAATGGGCTCTGGCAATTGGGATTCTATCGATCCTGGCCGTGGTAGGGGTGGGTATGTACGTGACGGACTTCACGGCGTACCTGGGCAATAACCCGACCACGTGCAACAACTGTCATGTCATGGATGCAGTCTACGAAGGCTGGTTCCACGGCGGGCATAAGGAATGGGCGAATTGCAATGACTGCCATACCCCGCATGACCTGATCCCGAAATATTGGGTCAAGGCGATGTCTGGTTACCACCATGTGACAGCCTTTACCTTTGGTGAGATCCCCGACGCGATCCGCGCCAAAGAAGCTTCACGGCAGGTCGTCCAGGAAAATTGTATTCGCTGTCATGAAGCGACCGTGGATGATATTTTAGTGTCTGCCACTGGCGCTGAGATGGACAACGAACGGTATTGCTTTGAATGCCATCGCAGTGTGGCGCATGGCGATCGCGGTATTTCAATCTTACCTTACCAACACTCGGAGGGAGACTGATGAAACGTTCTAGTACAGTACTCATCCTATCTGGAATCATTGTCGTCTTAGCAGTAGGGCTGATCGCAGTGCTCTTGTTTATGAAAAACCAACCTGCACCGGTGCGCGGGGTTACCCCTCTGATGGAAATTGCCCAGATGGAGGCAGACTCGTCCAAATGGGGATTGAACTTCCCGAACCAGTACAGCACGCTTTTGCTGACGGAAGGGAACAATACCCAGACTGCCTATGCAGGCTCCAATCCATTTTCCAAGCTGGAACGTGACCCGCGCCTGCTAACGCTGTTTGCTGGATATAGTTTTAGTAAAGAATATAACGAAGACCGTGGGCATTTGAATAGCCTGACAGATGTGCGCGCAATTGCGCGCGTTGATGAGACCACCCATGCCACCTGCTATTCCTGTAAAAGCGCCAACAACCCGGGAGTGTGGGATGAAATGGGCATGGAAGCTTACGACAAGATGATGTTTAGCGAGATGACCCCCCGGCTGGAAGAGCCGATTGGCTGTGCGAATTGCCACGAAGCTAACAGCATGCGGTTGATTGTTACGAACCCGGCTCTGGAAGAAGCCCTGGAGGCGCAGGGCAAAGATTGGCGCACCTTCACACGCCAGGAAATGCGTACGGTTGTATGCGCGAACTGTCATGTTGAGTACTACTTCAAGGGAGAAGGCAAGTATCTGGTATTTCCCTGGGCAAAGGGCACCAGGATCGAGCAAATTTCTGAGTTCTACCAGGAGATCGAGTTCACCGATTGGACGCACCCCCAGTCTGGCACGCCAATGATCAAAATGCAGCATCCCGATTATGAGTTATTCACTGCAGATAGCACGCACTACAAAGCTGGGGTAGCCTGCGCCGATTGCCATATGCCTTATACGCGCGACGGAGCGGCTAAATTCTCAACCCATAATGTCCACAGCCCGCTGCTCAATGCAGAAACAGCCTGTGGAGCCTGCCATACCGATGTGAAATATGTAACCGACCGGGTCTCCATGATCCAAAACCAGGTATGGGCGACAATGGAAGCCACTGAGGATGCGCTGGTTGAAGCTATCCAGGCTTTGGAAGCCGCCACCGCGATCGCGGATGTTGATGAGGCGCTGTTGACAGAAGGCCGTAACCTGCACCGTGAGGCGCAGTTACGTTGGGACTTCCTGGCTGCCGAAAGCAGCATGGGTTTCCACAATCCCGAAGAAGCCTTGCGCATTCTTGCTGATGCCACGAACCTGGCGCGCCAGGCACAGATCAAAGCCATCCTGGCTGCTGGTACGCCAGACATTATCCAGATCAGCCAGTAAACAACCTGCTGGTCAACAACGGAATAAATGCGGGAGCTGTCAGCCAATCGGCGGCAGCCCCCGTTGTTATTCTTGCTTATGAAACCTGACGAGCCTAATTGTAGGGTCCTTGCGCCCAATCCAGGAGTAAGTCTTTGTTTAAAACCCGGATCTGGCGGCGCTGTACATGGATCGCCCCGCTGCGTTCCAGCTCGCGCAAGGAGCGTGCAACCACCTCGCGCACGGTGCCCAGGCGTGCCGCCATTTGATCCTGGGTCAAGCGCCCGGAACTTTGACCTTCTAAGGCTTCCACTGGCAATTGGCTGAGCAGGCGCGCCAAACGGTTAGTCACTTGATAAAAAGATAGTTCTTCCACCAACTCGATCATCTGGCGCAGATTGTGCGCCAGATTCAAGATGGCCGCTTCCGCCATGGCGGGGTCGTCATACAGCACTTGTTGGATTGCACTTGAATCAATGACCCATATCTGACTTTCTTCCAGAGCGGCTGCATTAACCACATTTGGCCCGTGGTCAAATACGGGCACTTCGTTGAAGGTCGCGCCTGGACCTAATACTTTGACAACCAGCTCTCGGCCGCGGGCTGACAGGCGGTACAATTTGACGCTGCCCTTATGTAAAATACACAACCCATCACAGGGCTCAGCATGCCAAAGGATCGTCTCGCCTGCTTGATACACCCTCAAATTCATGCCTGCTGCCAGGATATTCAGTGCCTCCTGATGGATATCCTTGAAATAGGTGACGGTGCTTAAGACTTCCAGTTTCCGAGCTTGAGTCGTTGGCATCAGTTTCATAGCTTAATTATACCCGAGCCGGTTTGCCAGAAGTCGCCAGAACGAGCCTCTGATCCCTAAGCCTGAGGTGAACAATCCTGGGTTTCTGGGGTAGAATTTAGAGTATAGTCATCTGGTTAACTCCAATACGGGATAACTGAAAGCAGGGAACCACAAAAAACCTGATCCCGGATTCGCATTGGTTATCATCCAACCAGGTGCGTAAGTCCTGTTAGTTAGAACTCTGTGGGGTAGGTGGGAGGAATTTATGGCAGAAGTGGTTGAAGCGCAGGTTGTTCAATCTCCAGTGCCCACTGATTTAGGAGATTCCCGGCTGTACATCAACCGGGAATTAAGCTTATTAGATTTCCAACGCCGTGTTTTGGAAGAAGCTCAGGACAAAAAGAATCCACTTTTGGAGCGGGTAAAATTCCTGGCTATTGTGGGCTCAAATCTTGACGAATTTTTCATGGTGCGGGTGTCGGGTTTGCGCAAGCAGGTCGAATCGGGTGTGGTGGACGTTGCCCCGGATGGTCTCACTCCCGCCGAGCAGCTGGCCGAAATTCGTAAAGTAACCACGCGTCTGCTCTCTACAGGTCTGCAGTGCCTGACGGAAGATTTACTGCCAGAATTGGATAGCAGTGGGATCCATGTCAAAGACTATAGCGGCCTGACGAAAGCTCAAAAAACGATCGTTGATCATTATTTTCAGGATGTGGTATTCCCGGTGCTTACACCGCTGGCAGTGGATCCTGGACACCCATTCCCACATATTTCAAATCTCAGTCTGAACCTGGCGGTGCTGCTGACCGATAAAAAAGGCGCTGAGCATTTTGCACGCATTAAAGTACCAGGCACATTGCCGCGTCTATTACCGATCAAACGATCTTCAGGCAGCGTGCGTAAGGATGGCACGGTACCTTTTCACCATTACTTTGTCTGGCTCGAGCAAGTCATGGCCGCCAACCTGGATAAACTCTTTCCAGGCATGACCATTCGCGAGACTTACCCATTCCGGGTGACGCGCGATGCGGATATGTTGATCCAGGAGTTGGAAGCCTCCGACTTGCTGGAGACGACTGAGCAGAGCGTCCGCCGCCGGCGCTTTGGTTCGGTGGTAAATCTCAGTATTACCAGCGCCATGCCGGCGCGCATCCGTAATTTACTGGTCGAAAACCTGGAAATGGACAGCAATGATATCTTCGTTTTTGATAACCCACTTGGGTTAAGCGCTTTGTTTGGTTTGCACGCCATCGACCGGCGCGACCTGAAAGAAACGCCCTTTAAACCAGCTGTGCCGGTTCGCTTACGGGAATTCGCCCAGGACAGCAATATCTTTAGCGCCATCCGCCGCGGGGATATCCTTATCCACCATCCTTATGACTCCTTCACCCCGGTGATTGATTTTATGACGGCTGCGGCGCGCGACCCGGATGTGCTGGCGATCAAACAGACCCTTTACCGGGTCGGACGCGACTCGCCGGTGGTTGAAGCGCTGCTGGAAGCCCGCGAAAATGGTAAGCAGGTAGCAGTTCTGGTTGAGCTGAAGGCGCGTTTTGACGAAGAGAGTAATATAAACTGGGCCCGCACGCTGGAACGTGAGGGCGTGCACGTGGTTTATGGTTTGCTAGGCTTAAAAACTCATTCTAAGATTGCATTGGTTATTCGTAAGGAAGGTGAAAGCATCCGCCGGTATATGCACCTGGCCACCGGCAACTACAATTCGGTCACAGCACACCTGTATGAAGATATCGGGATGTTCACATGTGATGATGATATTGGCGCTGATGCGACCGATTTGTTCAACTACCTGACGGGCTATTCTTCCAAGGTGAACTACCGCAAGCTGTTGGTGGCGCCGGTGAACTTGCGCCAGGGAATGGATGCTTTAATCCGGCGCGAGATTGAGCACCACAAAAAAGGCCGCCCAGCGCGTTTGGTATTCAAAATGAATTCCCTGGTGGATGCGCTGATTATTCGCTCGCTATATGAAGCCTCGCAGGCAGGACTCAAGGTTGACCTGATTGTGCGCGGGATGTGCTGTCTGCGCCCAGGGATTCCGGGGATCAGCGAGAATATCCGGGTTATCAGCGTGGTGGGGCGTTTCTTAGAGCACAGCCGGGTTTTCTACTTCGAGAATGGTGGGCAAGAGCAGATTTACCTGGGCAGCGCCGACCTGATGCCGCGTAATATCAACCGGCGGGTGGAAGTTCTCTTTCCGGTCACCGAGCCGCGCCTGATTCGTTATCTGCGTGATGATGTCCTGGATACTTACCTGAAGGACAATGTGAAAGCACGGTTGATGAAGAAAGACGGCACCTTTGGCCGGGTGCGACCGAAATCCAATGAGCCGGAGATCAACGTGCAGGAGTGGTTGTTGCAGTTCAACCAGACATCCCAAAAATGAACGGCTGAATTGCTGAAAGGGACGCTATTGCCAATGTTTTTAACACCGGAAGAACGTAGCTGGCTGGAAGCGCTGCTGAGAATGAATCCGCCCGCGGGATATCAGCGCCGGGCGGAGGTTTTGCTGCTGACCGATCAGGGCCTGACCAGCCGCCAGATCGCTGAACAAACGGGGTTAAGACCCAGCGGTGTACGCTACTGGCGCGCTCAGTTTCGTGGGCGCGGCATGAGTATTTTTGGTACTCAAACGGGTGAGCTCCTGGTTGGCGAGCAAAGCGTGGAAAGCGAGGCTGCTTTACCTGAGCCTGCGCCTGCTGCAGAGATCGAACAACCCAAGAGCACAGCAGGAAAAAACCAGACCCATGTGCGCGACCTGGCGCTTGATCTTTTTGATCAAACTCAGAGTCTACATAAGCTGGGGGAGGTTGACCGGCGTTTGCTGGCTGAGGCGGTGATCCATTCTAAGGCAGAACCTCCCAAGGCTGCGCGTAAGGATCTCCAGGCAGCCCGTACCTGGCTGACAGATCTGGGGTGCGCGGATCTTGCACATGCCGAGCAAGACAAACTGATAGCGCTCCTGCTCTTGCAACGGGGTAAGGTCAAGGATATCGCCATTCAGCGCTTGAACTTTTCTATGGACCAGCAAAAGGAAGTGCTAATATTGTTGGGAATATTACGCATTGCCTGGGGCCTGGATGCGTCCCACTCCCAGCAAACCCAGCTCCAGGCAGTTGAAATAAGCCAGGCCGGGGTGCAGGTGGTGGTTCGTGGACCGTTTGCCACCCATGACGCTGCGGCAGCTCAGCAGAGCGCAGGCCTGTGGGCGCGAGTTGGCCTGCCACGCGTAGAAGTGCTGGAGGCGACCAAAGCCCAGGAGAGACATGCTGGCGATTTAACGTTACCTTTGCCTCTGGAACGCACCAACCTGCTTGCGGATGATTCGCTG
>Ga0209705_10001733_pt1 | contig 11558 bp, 14 predicted proteins | sample PPLLaktember2015_5_FD_187262 | JGI IMG/M metagenome (GOLD analysis project Ga0209705, IMG submission 187262) | Freshwater sediment microbial communities from Prairie Pothole Lake near Jamestown, North Dakota, USA - PPLs Lake P8 Core (1) Depth... | ecosystem: Environmental > Aquatic > Freshwater... | reverse complement strand
GCGCACCAGCATCCTCGGCGGCCAGGTGCAGATGATGTTCGACGCCGTCCCGACCATGGCGGCGAACGCGCGCGCCGGCAAGGTGAAGGCGCTCGCCACCTCCGGCAAGTCCCGCTCGCCGGTGACGCCGGATCTGCCGACCGTCGCGGAGGCCGGGGTGCCGGGCTACGAGTCGGGCATCTGGCTCGGCCTGATGGCGCCGGCGCGCACGCCGCGCCCGGTGCTCGAAAAGCTCAACGCCGAGGTCAACAAGATCATCAACTCGCCCGAGGTGAAGGAAGCGTGGGCCAAGCAGGGCGCCTTCCCGATGGGCATGTCGATCGACGGCTTCGACAAGTTCCTGCGCGAGGAGGTCGTGAAGTGGGCGAAGGCCGTCAAGGCGTCCGGCGCCAAGGCGGACCGGTAGTCCTAACGGCGTAGTGCCCGGCGCCGCCGCTCGCAACAAGGCGACCGCAGGATGCTGCCATGCCACGCATGGCAGCGCACAACATCGCCGACCTGCAGGCCGCCGCGCGCCGGCGCCTGCCCGGCGTGGTCTGGCGCTACATCGAGGGCGGCGCCGAGGACGAGCTGACGCTGCGCGCCAACCGCGCGGCCTTCGAGGCGCTCCACTTCACGCCGCGCACGCTGGTCGACGTCTCGCGCCGCTCGCAGAAGGTGACGGTGCTCGGCTTGCCGTTCGATTCGCCGTTCGGCGTCTCGCCGATGGGGCCCCTCGGCCTCACCCGCTACGAGGCGGACATCGCGCTCGCCCGCGCGGCGCGCGCCGCAAACGTGCCGTTCGTGCTCTCCACGCATGCCTTCGTTCCGCTTCCCCGCGTGGCGAGCGAGTCCGGCGGCGCGCCGTGGCTGCAGCTCTACCTGCCGATCGACCGGGTGCGCGCCAAGGCCGAGCTCGAGCGCATCCGCGAGGCGGGCTGCGAGGTCCTGGTGCTGACCACCGACGTGGCGGTCCGCGGCAACCGCGAATACAACGAGCGCAACGGCTTCGGCGTGCCGCTCAGGCTCACCTGGCGCAGCATCGCCGGAGGCCTCGCGCACCCGCGCTGGCTGGTCGACGTCTACCTGCGCTCGATCCTCGGCCGCAGGCTCGGCGAGTCGCGCACGCGGCGCGACCTGCACGACTGGAACGACTTCGTGTGGATGCGCGCCGCCTGGCCGGGCAAGCTCATCATCAAGGGAATACTTTCCGCAGAGGATGCGCGGCTCGCCGTGCAGCACGGCGCCGACGGCATCCTCATCTCCAACCATGGCGGGCGCCAGCTGGACGGCGCAGCCTCGACCCTCGACGTGCTGCCGGAGATCGCCGCCGCGGTCGGCGAGCGCATCGCGATCTTCGTGGACGGCGGCTTCCGGCGCGGCGCCGACATCGTCAAGGCGCTCGCGCTCGGCGCCGACATGGCCTTCGTCGGCCGCGCCGCGCTCTACGGCGTGGCCGCCGGCGGCGAAGCGGGCGCGCGGCGCGCGCTGCAGATCCTCAAGACCGAGGTCGACCGCGTGCTCGCGCTGCTCGGCTGCAACTCGATCGACGAGCTCGGCCCGCATTTCGTCGGCGGCGCGCGCAGCGATCCGGAGCAGCGCGCGCTCGGCGCCAAGCCGACCATCGTGCGCCTGGGCGAGCGCCAGGCGCCCTGAGCCCGAGCGGCGGCGGCTAGCCGCGCGAGAGGATCAGGTCGACGCAGCGCAGGAACACCGGATCGGGCGGCCGCCCGATGCCGTTCAGCCAGGCCTCGATGCTGGGCACGTCCACGCCAAGGTACTCGGCAAGCTTGTGCTCACCGCCGAGGATCAGGCAGGCGTCGTGCAGGGTGCGCACGTAGACGTGCGCGTTATTGTGGGTGGATGGGCATAGGTCTTGCGCCCGCGCATCATGCCGCATCCGCAAGGCGGGGCAATGTCGTGCGCCCGGCCCTTATGCTATAGGGCAGGCGACTACGGCAGTTTCAGGCGGCGCGGTGCTTTGCCACGGCGTCGCGCAGCGCTTCGAGCGCAGCGAGGCGCGCGAGAATCGCGCCGAGCTCCTGCAGCATCTCCTGCCTGAACTCTGCGGCGCCGACGAAAACCTCGCAGGCGTAATCCTCGACGGCACCCGCGTGCTCGCGGCACTCGCGGTCGCTCACCGCCGAAGTCGCGGCGCGGCAGGCCTGCTGCACTTTCTGCAGGACGCGCTCGTCGCGCGTGCCGCCCGGATGACGCGTCACCAGCTCGCGAATCTCTTGGCAATGCTTACGGGCAATGTCCAAGTCAACGTAAGGCATCTTCTTTTTCTCCACCCCCTGGTGGTCTTTCGCGTTCCGGAGCCTCGCTCTGTCGGCGATCGCCCGCGGCTCGCGGGCGTGCTCCGTATTCCGGGTCACACTTTGCAGCAACTTGATCGCCTCGTCGATCTGTCGGGACAGGACGACAGTCCGTCAGCAGCCCAGCCTCGCGGCGAGCGCCACGAAGTCCGCGGCGGAAATATCCACGCACGCCGGGTCAGGCGCGAGATCGGTGCGCTGCCCCGGCCCGTGCTCGGCTGGCCGCGCGACGAACGCCGTGCGGAGTCCCTGGGCCTTCGCCGCCGCCAGGTCGCCGTTGTGCGCTGCGACCATGGTCACCTCGTCCGGGCGCAGGCCGAGGTGCCGGCAAGCCGCGCGGTAGGCCTCCGGCAGCGGCTTGTAGGCGCGCGCGGTCTCCGCGCCCAGGATGCAATCCCAGGGCAGCCCCGCGTGCTTCGCCAGGTTCACCATCAGCGCGATGTTGCCGTTCGAGCAAGGCGCGATGATGTATTTCTTCTTCATGCGCGCCAGGCCTTCCACCGCGTCGGGCCACGGCGCGAGCCGGTGCCAGGCGCGGCTCATGTGATCGAGGTCGGCTTCGGCGAGCCCGGTGATCCCGTAGCGGCGCACGAGGGCCTCCAGGCTTTCGCGATGCAGGACATCGAGGATCGTCCATTCGCGCCGGCCCGAGCGCACCGCCTCCATCGAGGGCTGGTAGAGCTTGCGCCACTCGATCGCGAACTCGAGCCAGTCGATCGGCGGCAGGTCCTTGCCGCGCGCGAAGGCGGCGAGGTCGCGGCTCACGCTGGAGCGCCAGTCGACCACGGTGCCGAAAACGTCGAAGAGGCAGGCTTTCATCGGTAGAGCAGCACCTCCTTGCGCTCCTCGAGCCAGGACTTCTCGTCGCGCCGCGCCAGCGCCTCGAGATCGCCCGCCTTCGCCGCCGGGTCGTCGACCCAGCGGCGCAGCGCCTCGCCCCCGTTGATGAGGTCGATGGCGAGCCGCTCCCGCTCGTATTCGTAGGGAAAGTCGCGCCACAGGTCGTAGTCCGGCCGCAGCTTGCGCAGCGCCTTGAAGGCGAGCGCCATCAGGCGCCAGGGACGGAATTCCTCATGGCCGTAATGCGGGTCCTCGACATGGATCTGCACGCCGGCGCAGAGCTTTCCGGCGTGCTTCTGGAAGGTCGGCTCGAACCAGCATGGGCGCAAGCGGCAGCCTTGCATCCACTTGGGGGAAATTTTTTTCATCTCTTCCACGAGCCCAAGAGAATCAATGTCCGGAGAACCCCAGACTTCGAGTGGCCGCGTCGTGCCGCGGCCCTCCGAGAGCGTGGTGCCCTCGAGCATGACCGTGCCCGGGTAGCAGCGCGCCATCGGCAGGCCGGCGGCGTTCGGGCTGGGATTCACCCACGCGCGGCTGCCCTGCGGCCAGCCGTAGCCGGGCGCAGCGCGCGGCTTCCAGCCTTCCATGCGCACCACCTCGCACTCGAGGTCGAGCCCGAGCGCGCGCACGAACCAGCGCGCCGCCTCGCCGAGCGTGAGGCCGTGGCGCATCGGCAGCGGCCCCGCGCCGACGAAGCTCTCCCACCCGGCGCGCAGCCGCAGCCCCTCGACCGGGCGGCCGGCGGGATTGGGCCGGTCGAGCACCCACACCGCCTTCCCCCGCGCCGCCGCCTCTTCCAGCACGTAGCGCAGCGTGGTGAGGAACGTGTAGACGCGGCAGCCGAGGTCCTGCAGGTCGACGAGCAGCACGTCGAAGCTGTCCATCATCGCGGCGCTCGGCCGCCGCACGGCGCCGTACAGGCTGAACACCGGGATGCCATGCCGCGGATCGGTGAAGTCGGGCGACTCCACCATGTTGTCCTGCTTGTCGCCGCGCATGCCGTGCTGCGGGCCGAACGCCGCCGTGATCTTCAGGTCCTTCAGCCGAACGAGGGCATCGAGCGAATGCTCGAGATCCGCGGTCACCGAAGCCGGGTGCGCCAGCAGCGCGATGCGCCTGCCGCGCAGCGGCTTGCGCAGCACGCGATCCTCCAGCAGCCGGTCGATGCCGAACTTCACAGCTCGAGCGCGAACGCGTCGCGATGGTGGAAGTCGGGCCTGCCGGGCGGGTGCCCGAGCGCCCAGTAGGAAAGCGAGCCGTCCGCGGCCTCGATCACGGCCGCGAGCCCGATGAGAAGCTTCCTGCCTTCGACTCTGATCAACGCCTCGAGCTCCAGCTTGCCGGGGTCGCGGCGCACCGCGATGCGCGGGTCGAGCGCTGCGTCGGCGAGCGCCGTGCCCTGGCGGTAGCGCTCGAACGCGTGGGCCGCCCATTCCCCCGAGGGCGAAAGGTTGAACTCATGGTAAGCGGGCACGTCCGCGGGAGCGACGAAGATTTCGCAGCAGGTGTGCGCCCACAGCCCGTGCACGATGCGCGGCGGCCGCGGCGCGGGAATGCGCAGCCCCTCGAGGTCTCCCGCCAGGACGAAGCGGACGGCCAGGCCGCCCGCCCCCCGCTCTACCGCGGCCTGCACGCTGCGCACCGCGCCGGGGACGCTCTGGGGATGGCAGACGAGGGAATGCACGCGGGCAAGCCTACCGCCAAACTTGTGCGCTGCCGCACCTTGCGCGCGACCGGTAATCGTATTAGCGTCCGCGAGGAGTAGTTAACAGGGGAAAACCCCGGTCGTGCGTACCCTAGTCTTCGGGGTAACCGCGCAAGAGGAGGCGCGGGGCATGAGGATGAACACCACGCTGGTTGTCAATCCGAAGGGCGGGTCGGGGAAGACCACCGTCACGACCAACCTCGCCAGCCATTTCGCGGCCGGCGCCGTGCCGACCACGGTGATGGACTACGACCCGCAGGGCTCCTCGCTCAACTGGCTGCGCCTGCGCGCGCCGCACGCGCCGAAGATCCACGCCGCCAACGGCGCCCCGGCCAAGGCCGGCCAGCTGCGCAGCATCGCCATGCACGTGCCCCCCGACACGCGCCAGCTCATCATCGACGCACCGGCCGGCGCCTCGGGCCTGCTCCTCCAGGAGCTGCTCTCGCGAGCCGACTGCATCATCATCCCGGTCGCGCCTTCGGCGATCGACATCCACGCCACTGCCAACTTCATCCGCGACCTGCTCCTGAGCGGCCGGCTGCGGGTGCGCAACATCCGCCTCTCGGTGGTCGCGAACCGGGTGCGGAGCTCGATGCCCGTCTACCAGCCGCTCGAGCGCTTCCTCACCTCGCTCAGCCTGCCGCTGCTCACCCGCCTGTCGGACTCCGACGCCTTCCTCAAGGCGGCGGAGACTGGCGTGGGCATCTTCGAGATGGACCCGCTCGTCACGGCGGCGGAGCGCGAGCAGTTCATGCCGATCGTCACCTGGGTCGATCCCCAGGCCGCCAGGGCCGCCGTTACGCCGCGGGTCATCGAGCTTCCCCGCGTCGCGCAGGCGCGCAGCACGATCAGCGTCCCGGCGTTCCTCCGCCGGCAGTAGCGGCCCCAAGCCACACCGCCCGCACCCGGCCGCGGACCTGCGCGACCCGGGCCGCGATCTCCTCGGCGCTCAGCGAGCTCACCGGGTGGTCGATGACCACCGGCGCGAGCGCCGGCATGCCGAGTGCGGTGCGCGTGAGATCGGTCTCGCGCACGAACTCCGTGGTGATGATGACTGCCGTCGGGATGCCCCTGCGCTCGAGCTGGATCGCATCGCGCACGCACGCCGAGGTGCACGAGCCGCAATCGCCGATGGCGGTCAGCACGAGGTCGTTCTCGGCGGCGATTTTCTCGATCAGCTCGGGCGCGGCGTCCTTCGAGAAGCTCTGCTTCACGTAGTAGTTCACCGCGGCGAACGCGATCTCCTCGCCGAGCGCGGCCGCCGCGCCGCGCAGCAGCTTGTTGGCGTTCCACTTCGAGTTGTCGAGGATGCCCAGGCGCTTGCCCTCGAGGCCGCGCAGGCGCGCGGCGATCGGCGTCACCGCGGAATTGACGGCGCCGCGCGGATCGAAGACCCGGGCCTGCCCCTTCACTTTCATCAGCATCGCGACCTCCTTACACGGCGCAGGTGCCGTCGGCGCAGTCCGCGGCCGCGACGCCGCTGATGGCCTTCCACACCGGCGTGCTCATGTGGCCCCAGCCGGGAATGAGCAGCGAGAAGCGTCCCGCCTCGCTGCCCATGACGAAGAGATGGATGTGCTCGGCGCCCGGCACGATGGGAATGCGCGAGTCGGGCTCGCGCTTGTACCACTTCGGCAGGTTGCGGTTGTAGACCTGCCCGTAGCGGTGATCGCGCGAGAGCGCCGCAAAGCGGTGGCCGCTGTGCATCCACAGGTAGTTGCGCACGTCGGCGCGGGTCCAGCCGTGCTGCGCGATGGTCTTCGCGTGCTCGAGGCCCAGCACCACGGCGCAGGACCCGCTCAGCACGGCGTTGTTCGAGGCGGTGGTGCTCATCGCCGAGCAGATCGTGTCGAGGATGCCCTGCGGGTCGTTCGAGACGTGGTCGGTGACGCTGTGCGGCGCTTCCGCCGCCATGGCGAACACGGTGGAGTCCTCGGCCTTGTACCCCTGCTCCACGTGGTAAGGCGCCAGCGGGCTCTGCGCCTCGTTCTCGCAGACGCAATAGCTGTACTTCGCCGGGCTGCCGAGCGTGCACTTGTCGAGGTCGCCCGGCCAGCCGCCGCCGACGTTGAGCAGGATGAGGCGAACCGCGCGCCCGATCGTCGCGTTGGCGCGGTTGCCCGGCCCGAACGCGTTGGCGCCGCCGTTCATGCCGATCGCCCTGGCGATCGGCCCGTTCACCACCACGAGCGGCGCCGCCACGTGCGTGGTCGCCTGCACCCCGTTCAGGTTGAACGCGGGATCGGTGAGCGCGAGCATCGCCGCGCGCACCACCGGCGCGTACTCGGGCTTGCACCCCGCCATGACCATGTTGATCGCCAGCACCTCGCGCGTGAGCTCGCCCCAGCGCGGCGCCACGCGGCATTCGACAGTGCCCGGCTCGCCGCCGAGCGCGGCGACGACCGCGTCGACCTTTTCCTGCGTCGGCGGCACCACCGGCAAGCCGTCGGTGAAGCCCTGCTCGAAATAGTGCTCGACGAGATCTGCGCCGGCATCGACGAACGTTTCCATGTCTCTATTATTGCGCAGGGCGGGTCTCGGCGTCCGTTGCGGCGCCAGCAGCACTAACGGCCTGTCGTCGCGGGTGCGCTCGTTCGTGGACTTCGCCGCCACGCAGCTCCGGCGCACCCTCGCCGGGTCGGCTTGAGCGACAAGTCGCAACGCTTTTGCCCTGTATCAAAGCGCCGTCGCGGCAAGAGCGTAGCGTGAGCGCTTCCGGAACGAGAAAGGAGTCATGTCATGAAACAGAACGTCGGAACCGTGGATCGTGTGATCCGCATCGTCGCCGGACTGATCCTTCTCAGCCTGGTCTTCATCCTCGAAGGCAACGCCCGCTGGTGGGGGCTCGTCGGACTGGTGCCCTTGGTGACCGGATTGATCGGCTGGTGCGCGCTGTACGTTCCCTTGGGAATCAACACCTGCCGCACCGGACACGACACGCCGGGAGCAGCGCGTCCGTCGATATAGACAGCCCCTTCGAATCACCTGAAACCGTGGTGGTGCGTCTCGCCGCCGCGGGGACGCTGCTTATCCGCGAGGGCGAAGTGCTCGTACATGAGCAAGTCCACGACCTTCAGGAACACATCGGTTGGCGTCTCGTGCGTTCCATTCATCCATGCATGGAGGTAGAGCGGCCGCACGTCAAGGTAGGCGGCGAGTGCCTCGAAACCACCGATGACTTCCGCTGCACGCCGGAGCGTGCTCATGTAGACCGACTGAGAGTGCGCCATATCGTCCTCCGGTTTTGCCACAGGCCTACTCTCCCAAGAGCGTTCAGCGCTGGTCAAACTTTTCTGTCGGGGAGACGACGCTTCATCCCGACAGAGCGCGCTATCTCCTTGTTTGGCCGACGCGCGCAAAAACAACACGCGGGTCCTGCGTGCCGGAACGACTTCTCGGTCCTGGATTCCATGATGCTTTGGCACCACCGCGCTCCGAACGACCTCTTTCCCGCCGGCTCAAGGCGAGTAGTCTTGGACAAATGGAAAGGAGGCAACGCCCATGAACGTGTCGGCAGTGCGCTTTCTCTGCATGGTCGGCATCCCCTTCGCATTCGCCATCGCCACCGGACAAGCGCACATCGCGTTTGCGGCGGGCGAGGCCGCGAAGATCGAAGTGCCGGAAGAAGGAACCGCGGCTGAGCGCGCGAAGACGCTCTGGAAGGCGAGCCGGCCCGTAATCCTGGCCGACGCCAAGGCGAACTATTCGGATGCCGAGTACATGAAGCGGCGCGGGCCGGTCTGGAACGCCTGGATCAGGCTCCAGATGAGCACCGCGGGCGAGAGCAACGGGGTGGGCCGCCTGATCCCCGACATCCTGGGGCTGCTGAACGACGTGTACGGCTGGACCGCGGACCCGCCCAAGACGCGGCAGGAGGGACGCGACCGAAAGCGCAAGTTCGTGGAAGAGCGGGTTGCCGAGCTGGACAAGAGAGTGGCGGGGCTGAAGTAGCTCGAACGGGAACTCGATCGAGGCCGCGGAGAACGCGGCCGGCCGAGTCAGACGGGCGCGCGGTCAACTGGTCAGGGCGCCGCTGCGCAACTATGCAGCCATTGCACCGCTTCATCCATGTCAAGAAAACGCCGCACTGCCCAGCCGCGATTCCCGCCAACGGACACGATGAAATCCATCACATCGACCTGGTCCGGCAACCCCACGATAGCTGATCTGAAACTGCGGTCGAATCCTATCGCCGGCAGCAGCTCGGCATGGCGAACGACGTAGTTGTAGTAGTTGACGAGGTCTGAAAGCCGAGCATCTATGATGATTTTCTTGCTGCCGATTTCGAGCGACGCTGCGATGACCGCAGCGAGCGCCTTGGTGGTTTCATCGAATAGGGGCGCCCCCTCTTGAACAAGGACGGCGATATCGTCGCGAATTTCTACACGAAATCTGGCCGCCGCCATGACATGGAGAAAACGATGCAATCCATGGTGCAATCGCCATGCCGTCCTTGTTAGCCGGGTGTCAGCCCGAAGGCTCGGTTGCCGTGCCGAAGGTCCCGGGAAACTTGTAACTGACGGTTTCCCAATCTGAATTTGGCGCGCCCGGCAGGATTTGAACCCACGACCCCCTGGTTCGTAGGTAATTCGCTAGGCTTGCTTCGGATTGCCAAGCTCCAAAGCGGGGTGTCGAGAGGTACCAACTCATAGCAGCTCGTTGATGGAATAAGCGGCGTGGTCCTTGAGCTTGTGCCACACGCTCCTTCGATTCCACTCCTCCAGGTCGATCTCCTCTGCCCGCGGCAGGTATTTCTCGAAGATCGCATCCAGCTTCTTCGCGGTTTTTTCGTCCAGGATTCCCAGGGTCACCTCGTCGTTGGTCTCGAAGGAGCGGTCGTCGAAGTTAGTGGAGCCGACGGCGCTGTAGATGCCGTCGACCGTCATGACCTTCTGGTGCAGAAGCGTGTGCGGGTACTCGAAAAGCCGCACGCCGTTGCGCATCAGCTTCTCGAAGTTGCGGTGGCCGGCGTGCTGCACCATCGGGTTGTCGGAGCCGCTGGTGGAAGGCATCAGCACCCGCACATCCACGCCGCGCTTGACCGCCTCGCCGAACGCGTCGATGGCCATGGGCTCGGGAATGAAGTATGGATTCTGGATCCAGATGCGCTGGCGGGCGAGGCAGATCAGCGTGTGGTGGAGGATCTTCACGGCCGGCGCGGAATTCTCGGGCTTCGCGTAGACCAGGTGCATCTGCAGGTCGCCCACCGGCTCGAGCGGTGGGAAGGAATCGGGGCCGGCGAAGAGCTCACCGGTCTCGCCTGCCCAGTTCTCGCTGAAAGAGCCCTGCACGCTGTGCACGATCGGGCCGCGGAGCCGCACGCTCACGTCGCCGAAGTGCTTGCCGTCCTCGGCGTCGCCGAGCCATTCGTCCACCACGCAGTGCCCACCGACGAATGCTTCCTTGCCGTCGATGACGAGCATCTTGCGGTGGGTGCGGTCGTTCAGCACGCCGATGTTGCGCAGCTTCTTCTCGTGGAAGAACACTACCTTGGCGCCCGCCTTCTCCATCATCTCGAGCTCGCCGTCGCCGATGCCCTTCGAGCCGTTGTCGTCCAGCATGACGCGCACCTTGACGCCGTCCTTTGCCCGCTCGGCCAGCGCCTTCGCCATGCGCTTGCCGAGCTTGCCCTCCTTCCACAGGAACGTCTCGTAGTGCACCGTCTTGCGCGCCTTGCCGACGCGCTCGATCAGCACGTCCCAGAAGTGGCCGTTCTCCAGGATCTCGACGGAATTTCCATCGATTACGCTGCCGAGCGTGATGCCGGCAAGCGTCGGCATCAGGGTATCGATGCCCGCATCACATTCGATCGTGAGGTGGGGGTCGCGATGGCGGCGGATCGACCAGATCACCAGCCCCATGACGATGATGAGGAGGAGGAGGCAGGCGAGCGCGATAGCGGAGATCGTCCAGGATGCGTCCAAGCGGGTTCCTCCGGAAAGTGCCGGGATTATCGCCTGAGGGTGCGAACCTGCGCCTGGAAGTCCGGCGTCGGTCGCTTCTCGGAGAACTCTGCCTGAACGCGCCAAAGGGGCGCAGTATTTGCCATAAGGCCGCTATGCCGCCCTTGCAGCCACAAGCATGAATCATTGTGACGAGAAGCACCGCTCATCGAACCGAAATATGCCGGAGCCACTCACTTTTCGCGGCACGGACGCGTCGAGTTTCAGCAAGAAACGGGAGGCGGGACTTTCGTCGAGTAACTAAAGTCGCCGCGTGTCCGAATCCCGGTTCGGCAGAGCCTTTCCAAAGCTTGCTTGGGCGAACCTCTGCGCTCATTGCGCAGACCAGCTCGCTTTGGCAGCCGCGCCGCTGCTTGCGGTAGTCGTTTTCGGAGCTGGGGTGGGTGTCACCGGTCTGCTGCAGACCGCCCAGCTACTGCCGTACCTCGCATTCGCCATTCCACTCGGTGTTGTGGCCGATCGGATGCGCAAAGCGAGACTGATGGCGGCCGCCGAGCTGCTTCGGACCGTCGCGCTCGTCCTGATCGTGCTCCTCGTCGCGACGCAGGCATTGACTCTTACGCTGCTCGGCATTCTCGGTTTCCTCGCCGCCTCTGCGACGGTCGCATACAGCGTGGCGGCGCCAGCGCTCGTCCCAAGCCTCGTGCAGAAGGATCGGCTCACGGCCGCCAACGCACGGCTCGAGCTGGGAAGAACAGTGGCGTTCACCGCGGGGCCCGCGGCGGCCGGCATTGCGATCGATGCGTTGGG
>Ga0209705_10001731_pt1 | contig 11568 bp, 12 predicted proteins | sample PPLLaktember2015_5_FD_187262 | JGI IMG/M metagenome (GOLD analysis project Ga0209705, IMG submission 187262) | Freshwater sediment microbial communities from Prairie Pothole Lake near Jamestown, North Dakota, USA - PPLs Lake P8 Core (1) Depth... | ecosystem: Environmental > Aquatic > Freshwater... | reverse complement strand
AAAAACTCATCCCGCTGGTGATCCTCAACGCCACCCTGGGCAAGCCGCTGCCGATCTATGGCGACGGCATGAATGTGCGCGACTGGCTGTATGTCACCGACCACTGTTCGGCGATCCGTACCGTGCTGGAACAAGGCAGGGTGGGAGAAACCTACAACGTCGGCGGCTGGAACGAGATGCCGAATGTCGAGATCGTTAAAACGCTGTGTGCGCTGCTCGACGAAATGCGCCCCGACCTGGCCGGCCCCTATGCGCGCCTGCTGACCTATGTGAAGGATCGCCCCGGCCACGATCGCCGCTATGCGATCGACGCCAGCAGGATCCATCGTGAACTGGGCTGGAAGCCGGCCGAAACCTTTGAAACCGGTATTCGCAAAACCGTGCGCTGGTATCTCGACAACATGCCCTGGGTGGACCATGTCGCAACCGGGGAATATCGCAAGTGGCTCGATACCCAATACAGCGGGAGGAGCACGTCATGAGCCGCAAGGGAATCATTCTCGCCGGCGGTTCAGGCACCCGCCTGTACCCGGCAACGCTTGCCGTTTCCAAGCAACTGCTGCCGATCTACGACAAGCCGATGATTTACTACCCGCTCACCACGCTGATGCTGGCAGGGATTCAGGACATTCTGGTGATCTCGACGCCGCAGGATACGCCACGCTTTGAACAGCTACTTGGCGACGGCAGCCAGTGGGGCCTCAATTTGCAGTATGCCGTACAGCCCAACCCGGAGGGGTTGGCACAGGCGTTCGTCATCGGCGCGGATTTTGTCGGCAATGGCCCCAGCGCACTGGTGCTGGGCGACAATATTTTCTACGGCCACGAGATGGCTGAGGATCTGCGCGCCGCCAGCAATAAGCAAACCGGCGCCACGGTATTCGCCTATCGGGTGCAGGACCCGGAACGTTATGGCGTGGTGGAATTCGACTCTGCCGGCAAGGCTGTCAGCCTGGAAGAAAAGCCTGCCCATCCCAAATCCCACTATGCGGTGACGGGCCTGTATTTTTATGACGTGCGCGTGGTGGAACTCGCCCGCAGCCTGAAACCGTCGCCCCGAGGCGAACTGGAAATCACCGACATCAACCGTCGCTACCTCGAAGCGGGAGCGCTTGATGTGTCGATCATGGGCCGCGGCCATGCCTGGCTCGACACCGGCACGCACGAGTCGATGCTGGAAGCCTCGCTGTTCATCGAGACGATCGAAAAACGCCAGGGCCTGAAAATCGCGTGTCCGGAAGAAATTGCCTATCGCCAGGGCTACATCAATGCAGAACAGGTGGAGAAACTGGCCGCGCCGATGAGGAAGAATGGCTATGGGCAGTATCTGTTGGGCATCCTCAACGAGCAGGTGTTTTGATGAAGGCGATCGAAACTCCGCTCCCCGGTGTTTTGCTTCTGGAACCCAAGACCTTCGGGGATGCGCGCGGCTTCTTCCTCGAAAGCTGGAATCGCAAGACCTTTGCCGATTTGGGACTCGACAAGGATTTTGTGCAGGACAACCATTCACGTTCGGCCAGAGGCGTGCTGCGCGGCCTGCATTACCAGCTCAACGACCCGCAGGGCAAGCTGGTGCGCGTGGTGAGCGGCGCGGTATTCGATGTGGCGGTCGATTTGCGTCGATCCTCGCCGCACTTCGGGCAGTGGGTGGGCTACGAGCTGTCTGCCGAGAACCGGCGCATGATGTGGGTTCCGCCCGGATTTGGACATGGCTTCATGGTGCTGTCCGACAGCGCCGATTTCCTTTACAAGACCACCGCCTACTACGCACCGCAGTGGGATCGCGGCATCCGCTGGGACGATCCGCAGATCGCTGTGCAATGGCCGCTGGAAGTGGCGCCCACCCTGTCCGACAAGGATCAGGCCTTGCCGTTTCTCGAGGACGCAGAAGTCTACCCATGAGCAGGCGACGCATTTTGCTCACGGGCGCCAACGGCCAGGTCGGCTGGGAACTGCGGCGCACCCTGGCCTGCCTGGGCGAGGTGGTCGCACTGGATTCCAGCACGATGAACCTGGCCGATGCCGATGCGGTACGCAAGAAAGTTCGTGAAATCGCGCCGCACATCATCGTGAATCCGGCCGCTTACACCGCGGTGGACAAGGCCGAGAGCGAGCCCGAGCTGGCGCATGCGGTGAACGCCGCCGCCCCCGGAATTCTTGCCGAAGCCGCCGGCAGGAGCGGCGCGCTGCTGGTGCATTACTCGACCGACTATGTGTTCGATGGCAGTGGCGCCACGCCATGGGGAGAAGACGATGCCTGCGGTCCGCTCAATGTCTATGGAACGACCAAGCTGGCAGGCGAGCGCGCCATCCAGGCCGCAGACTGTCGCCATCTGATTTTCCGCACCTCCTGGGTGTATGGCGCGCGCGGCAGCAATTTTCTGCTGACCATGCGCCGCCTGCTGCGTGAGCGGCCCGAGCTGAAAATCGTCGCCGACCAGATCGGCGCGCCGACCTGGTGTCGCGATCTGGCCGAGGCGACGGCGCAGGTGCTGGGCCAGATCGTCTCGCCGGCCAGCGGCTTCGACCGAACAGCACCCTGGGGCGTCTATCACATGACGAATGCCGGCGAAACTTCGTGGCACGGCTTCGCCGAGGCCATCCAGGCACTCGATGAGTTCGACGAAACCTGTTCAGCGACCCACCTGCTTCCCATCCCTAGCAGCGACTACCCGACCCCGGCTAAAAGGCCGCTCAATTCACGCCTGAGCAACGACAAGCTGGAACAGGCGTTCGGCCTGCGGCTGCAGGATTGGCGGTCGGCTCTGGCGCTGTGCCTGGAGCAGTCGGCAAGATAAAACCATGACCTGGAGATGTGTGTGAAGGTGTTATTGACGGGCGGCGCCGGTTATATCGGCTCGCACACCGCCGTGGAATGCCTGGCTGCAGGCCACGAAGTGGTGGTATTCGACAACCTGTCGAACAGCAACCCGAAATCGCTCGAGCGGGTGACGCAGATTGCGGGCAAGCCGGTGACCTTCGTGCAGGGTGATATCCGCGATCGGGTGGAACTGCGCAAGCTGTTTGCAGGCCACAGAATTGACGCGGTGGTGCATTTCGCCGGGCTGAAGGCGGTGGGCGAATCGGTGAAAAAGCCGCTGCTGTATTACGACAACAATATCGTGGGCAGTGTGGTGCTGTTCGAGGAAATGGCGACGGCCGGGGTGAAGGCCGTGGTGTTCTCCTCGTCCGCCACGGTGTACGGCGATCCCGCCACGGTGCCGATCACTGAGGACTTCCCGCTGTCCGCCACCAATCCATACGGCCGATCCAAGCTTTTCATCGAGGACATGCTGCGCGACATGGCGCATGCGGATGCGGACTGGAACATTGCCTTGCTGCGCTATTTCAATCCGGTGGGGGCACACGAATCAGGGTTGATCGGCGAGGACCCGCGCGGCATTCCCAATAACCTGATGCCCTATGTGGCGCAGGTGGCAGTGGGACGACAGCCGCAACTCAGCGTATTCGGCGGCGACTATCCAACACCGGATGGCACCGGCGTGCGCGACTACATCCATGTGGTCGATCTGGCGCGCGGGCATGTGGCCGCATTGAACAAGCTGTTGCAACGTGGTGGAGTGCAGACCTGGAACCTGGGGACCGGGCGTGGCGTGAGCGTGCTGGACATGGTGCGTGCATTCGAGGCGGCCAGCGGGAAGACCATTGCGTATCGGATCGTGGCGCGGCGTCCGGGCGATGTGGCGCAATGCTGGGCGGATCCCTCACGGGCAGCTCTGGAACTGGGCTGGCGTGCGGAATACGATTTGATGCGCATGTGCGCCGATGCATGGCGCTGGCAGCAAGCGAACCCCGAGGGGTATGGCTGAGGTTCGGCGAACCGCAAGCGGCCAGCCAAAAATCAGCTCACGGCCTCCCAGTGTTGCAGCTTCAGTTGCAGGGTTTGCTGGCCATTGAATTCGTTGGGCATCAGCGCGTAGACAGCGAGGATGCGTTCCGGCAACGGGTCGGAATGAAAGAAGTGCATGGCCTCGAAAACGTTGCCGTTGCGTGCCAGCCTCAGCCTCAGCTTCAGATGCTTCTCTCCGACGACGCGCTGCGCCGTGACATCGAAGACCCCGCTGAACAACGGCGCCGGGAAGCCTTGTCCCCATACGGCATGGTCGAGTTGTACGGCGAGGACGTAGCTGTGGTCGGCGGCATCGAGTTCACCATCGGTTTCGATCACGCCCTCGAGGGCGGCCGGATCGATCAGTTCGGAAACGATTGCTTCGAACGCCAGGCTGAATGCCTCATGGCGCCCCGCTGGAATGCTGAGTCCTGCCGCCATGGCGTGTCCACCGAACTGCTTGATCAGGCCTTGATGGCGCTTGTCGATGAGGTCGAGTGCATCCCGCAGATGCAGGCCGGGGATGGAACGGCCCGAGCCTTTGAGTTCGCCAGCGTCGTTGCTGGCGAAGACAATGGTTGGGCGGTGATATTTGTCCTTGAGTCGTGAGGCCAGGATGCCGATGACGCCGATGTGCCAGCCAGGCTGAAATGCCGTGAGGGTGTGGCTTTCGTCGGGATTGAAGGTGGCGAGGATGGCGAGTGCTTCTTCCAGCATGTCGGCTTCGACCTCGCGCCGGGCGCGGTTGAGTGTGTCGAGTTGCTGCGCCAGTTGCTGCGCTGCCCCCGGGTCGTCGGTCAGCAGGCATTCGATGCCAAGCGCCATGTCGTCGATGCGACCCGCGGCATTCAGGCGCGGTCCTAGCATGAAGCCGAGGTCGAACACGGTGGCACGCGCGGGATCGCGCCCGGCAGCGCGAAACAGTGCATTGACCCCTGCGCTGGCCTTGCCGGCGCGCATCCGCGCCAATCCCTGGGCAACGAGGGTGCGGTTGTTGGCGTCGAGTTTGACCACGTCGGCGACGGTGCCGAGCGCTACCAGGTCGAGCAGGGTGCGCAGGTCGGGTTCGACCTGGTCTGCATACACGCCGCGCTGACGCAGTTCGGCGCGCAATGCCAGCAGCACGTACATCATCACTCCAACCCCTGCCAGGTTTTTCGACGCGAACACGCAGCCCGGCTGGTTGGGATTGACGATACAGGCGGCATCCGGCAACGCATCGCCCGGCAGGTGATGGTCTGTGACCAGCACCGGGATGCAGAGGGCATTCGCCGCCGCCACCCCCTCCACGGCGGCGATGCCGTTGTCGACCGTGACGAGCAGATCGGGGTGGCGTTCGGCGGCAAGCCTGACGATATCGGGAGTGAGGCCGTAGCCGTGCTCGAGCCGGTTGGGGACCAGATAGTCGACCTGTGCACCGAGCATGCGCAGACCGCGCACCCCGACAGCACAGGCGGTGGCGCCGTCGGCATCGTAGTCGGCAACGATGAGCAGGCGCTTGTTATCGCGGATGGCGTCGGCCAGCAGGTGGGCGGCACGCCCGATATGCAGCAGGTCGGTGGGTGGCAGCAGTTGCGACAGTCGATGTTCGATCTGATCGGGATGGGTGATGCCGCGTGCGGCATACAGCCGTGCCCAGGCAGGCGCGAGTCCGGCCTGTTCGAGGGCGGTGCGGGCGGCAGCCGGGCAGGGGCGGGTGGTGATTGCAGGCATGGCGCGATTGTATGGGCAGAAGAATCCGGAAACCTGAATCAGGGATTCAGAATCTGTTGAATTGCCGATTCTGTCTGCCGGACACACGGAGTAACATCGTGGCATGAGTCATCTTCTCCCGCTATCCCGAGTGGCCAAGCTGGTCGGACAGCCGCGGCATGCGCTGCAGGAAATGATCCGCACCGGCACGCTGGCGACGTTTGACGGCATGATCGAGCTCGACGAATTGCTGCGCGCGTTCCCCAAGGTGAAGTGGGACGACGATGCAGAGTTTCGCCGGGTCACCGAAATCAAGGACAAGGCATTCGCCAAACGGGTGCGCGAGCGCGCCTTGCCCGACAAGGATGTGCTGGTGGCGCGCCTGAATGAATTGGGCGACGAATACGCGGCTGCCAGGGCCCTGTTGTCGCACTACGGCAATGTGATGGCCTGGCTGGACGAGAAGATCGACGAATTCGAGGAAGACGCGAGCGCCGAGACGCATCATGCCCTGCACAGTGTGCGGGCATTTCTGTTGCGCAACCTGGCCGAGATGCCACCGGAAGCAGCACTGGCCCAGGCCGTGATTGCGCAGGAAAGGATACTCAGGATCATGTCAGCCCACGTCACCATCCAGCCCAGCGGCCATGAATTCTTTGTGGAAGGCAACGACACCTTGCTGGAAGCCGCACTCCGCAACGGCATCTCGCTCAACTACGGTTGCAGCAATGGCAATTGCGGCGACTGCAAGGCGCGTGTGGTGTCGGGCGAAGTCAAGAAAGTCCACGCCCACGACTATGTGCTGAAGCAGGCCGAAAAGGACGCCGGTGTGGTCCTGCTGTGTTCCTATGCGCCGGTCAACGATGTGGTGATCGAGGCCAATGTGGCGGGTGCGCGCGATATTCCGGTGCAGCAGCTCGCCGCCAAGGTGAAATCGGTCGAGGTGTTCAATCCGCAGATGGCAGCATTGCACATTCTGGCCCCGCGCAGCCAGCGCCTGCGGTTCCTTGGTGGGCAAAATATCCAGGTCGGATTCGGTGGGGTGAGCGGGCGCTATGCGATCGCCAGTTGCCCGTGCGAGGACCGCCACATCGAGGTGCATATTCCTCGCCGTTCCGGTGATGCTTTTGCAGATGCCCTGTTCGCCAAATTGTCAGCAAACGATTCGGTAGATGTGGAAGGGCCATACGGTGAGTTCGTGCTGGACGAGGACTCGCCTCGTCCGGTGATTTTTCTCGCGTTCGGTGCAGGTTTTGCACCGATCAAGAGTCTGATCCAGCACGCCATGTCGCTTGAACTGGCCGAATCGATGGACCTGCACTGGCTGGCCGACGCGGCCGGGCATTATCAGGATAATCTGTGCCGAGCCTGGACCGATGCGCTGGATAACTTCAACTACGTGCCGCATGCGCCTACCGATGATCTGGAGGCCTTGCTCGAAAGCATCGTGATGGATTATCCGGATCTGCTTCGCTTCGATGTGTATGCCGCGGGCACCGCAGCGCAGCTTGAACAGGCGCGCGCGCATTTCGTGCGCGCAGGTCTGCCCGACGAACGCTGGTTTGCGGGCTCCCTGGACATCTGAATGCTGCGGTTGTTGGGATATCTGTGGGCGTTGCCGGTGACATTGCCGGGCGTGCTGGCCGCGATCATTGCACGCGGCAGCGGAGGTACGCTGCAGCAGGTGGATGGCGTACTGGAATCCGCGGGCGGCTGGCCCGCCTGGGTATTGCGCCGGGGCTTCCCTTTTAGTGGTGCGGTGGCCGCGATCACACTGGGGCATGTGGTCGTGGGTGTGTCGCTGGACGCGCTCACGGCAACCCGGGCGCATGAGCGTGCGCATGTCAGGCAGTTTGAGCGTTGGGGAATGTTGCTGCTGGTTTTGTATCCGCTGGCCGGGTTGCTTGCCTGGATGGGGGGCGGCAATCCGTATCGCGACAATCTGTTCGAGCGTGAGGCACGCGCCGCTGAATCTGCTGAGCCGGGTAAACCGGGACGGACAGGTTCAGCCGCTGTTCATTCTGTTGGACGGTGAGATTCTTCGCCGGGGTCGCCGGTATCCGGATCGATCCAGTCGGAAATGCCAATTTCATCCTCGGCCTCTTCTACCGTTTCGCCGGGCCCATAGTCGCTGTCTGCGTTGTATTCCATATCCTGAACGGCTTCGAACAGGCTGGCAAAGGGGCCATATTCTTCGCCCGTGTCGGCATCGATCCAGTAGCAGCCATCTGGCCGTTCGATAATGCGGGTGTGATCGTAGTCGGGTGGGGTTGCAGGTATGGCGTTTTTCATTGCGTGTCCTCCGTGTCTAGCCACTATAGGTAGCGAAGGCGGGTAGGGCAAGCGCTCAGGCCGGCCCGACAATCAGGGACAACCCCAGCAGCGAAGCCAGCATGAGCAACAGGTGAGCCCAGCTCCACAAACGGAAATGGCGCACCAGTGTCGTGACTTCCCGGTTGGCAATCAGATATGGCCGGCCATGGGCGGGTTTCTGCATCAGATGGATGCCGTCCTTCAGGCGAATGTCGAGGTGGGCGCGGTCGACCTCGTCGGACGCGGCCTGACGTGCACGCTCCCATTCGTCGAGGCTGATTTCACCGTCGCGGTCCGCATCGAAGCGCGCCAACAGGGCGGTTTTGTCCTGCTTCCATTCAGTCAGCAAGGTGGCCATATCGGATTTCTTGTCGAGCATGGCGTTGGGGCCGCCGAGGGTGACGTGCTCCCCGATGACGTAAATCGTCTCCCCCTCGATCAGGGTCCATTCGGTCTTGCGGTAGTTGTCCGCATTTGAAACCTGTTTGTGTGAAGTCATGATCTCCGCGTCATCGGGGTCGACCAGCGCATGGCCGCTGCCATCGTTGATGCCGAACGTGTCGTGTGATACGCCGGACTCGACGTATTCCCAGCGATCGCCGTTGCGATGCTCGATGCGGTAGCGGTACCACAGGCAGGGTAGGTTGTTGATCGGGCTGACCAGGATTTCACCCGGTGGTTGCTGGCCCCGTCCTACGATTTCGATATAGCCCTGGGGTGCGGATGCGATCCGCGATGTCGGAGTGTCGGCCACGGTGCGATAGCGTTTGAGGTTGGCATACCAGGCCCAGAAACTGGTCAGCCCGACTAGCGCAAAGCTGATTTGCCAGCCCAGACGAGAATGCATCTGGAAACCAAGGAACAGGATCAGCAGGTTGCCGCCACCCAGCGCGAGATTGGCGTAATCGTGCCGCCACTCGGTCGCCCAGCGCGTGTGGACCATCAGCTATTGAAAAGCTGTTTCAGGTCGACATCCTTTTTCTCTTCTGAGGCAAAGCGCAGCAGCGGGAACTGTCGGAAGCCGAACAGCCGTGCCACGACGGTATCCGGGAACTGTTCGACGCGCACATTATTGACGTTGACCGAGTCGTTGTAGAACTCGCGGCGGTCAGCGATGGCGTTTTCCAGCCCGGTGATGCGTGCCTGCAGATGCTGGAACGTCTCGTTGGTTTTCAGTTCGGGATAAGCTTCGGCGACCGCAAACAGATTGCCCAGACCGAGGCGTAGCGCGCCTTCAGCTTGCCCCAGCGCAGGAATGTTGTGAGATGCGCGCGCGTTGGCGACCTGGCTGCGCGCCTGCATGACTTTTTCCAGCGTCTCCTGTTCAAACTGCATGTATTGCTTGCAAGTCTCAAGCAGTTTCGGCAGTTCGTCGTGGCGCTGCTTGAGCAGGATATCGATATTCGACCAGGCCTTGCCGACGTTGTGTTTCAACGCCACCAACTGGTTGAAGATGAATACGCCGAAAATAGCGAGTAGTGCGAGCACGATAAAAAATATCAGAAGGCCGGACATCGTTGTGTTCCATTTAATGGATGAATTCGCAGAAATAGCGGATGAAGATCCGTTCAACTTGAATGCGGCAAGGTCAGAGTCGCGCGGCAACAATGGCCGCAATTTCACTATCGTCGAGCCCGATCGGGTTGGTTTTCATGCTGCTGCCGCGGCTATTGGCCACAATGCGCGGGATGTCGGTTTGTGTCACCCCAAAATGTGCCAACGTCGGCAGCTTGAGTTCGCGCGTCCAGGCTTCCAGGGTGTCGACCAGAACGGCGTGAGCCGTATCCCGGTTCAGCTGTCCCTGTTTGCTTAGCAGGCGTCCCACCTGGGCGTACTTTTCCAGCGTCGGGTGGTCCGGTTCACGTGCGCGCAACGCATCGATGTTGATACGCGTTGCCGTTGCCACCAGCGTGCCGCATGCGACTCCGTGGGGAATCGGAAAAAATGCACCCAGCGGTGCTGCCAGACCATGCACGGAACCAAGTCCGACTTGCGCCAGCGTGATGCCGGACACCAATGCCGCATAGGCCATTCGTTCGCGCGCCGCTGCGTCCCCGGCGTCAGCATACAGAGACAGCAGGCCGTCGCGCGCAGCCTTCATGCCGCCCCATGCAAGCGAATCGGTCATCGGCGCAGCCCGGCTGGAAACGTAGGATTCCAACAATTGCGTCAATGCGTCCATGCCGTTGGCCGCGATGACGGACTGCGGGCAGTTCGCCAGCAGATCCGGGTCGACCAGTGCAAATTCCGCTACCAGTTTCTCGTCGCGAAACGACTTCTTGAAACCATTCGGACCCTGCACGCTCAGCACAGCGTTTTGGGTTGCTTCCGAACCAGTCCCCGCAGTGGTTGGCACGGCTATGAACGGCGTGGCCGGGCCGTCGTAGGAAAGCTCGGGTCCCACGCCTTCCAGATGATCCATCACCGAATTGCCGGGTTTGAGCAGGCCTGCAATCGCCTTGGCGGCATCCAGCGCACTGCCGCCGCCTATGCCAATCACTCCATCAATCGATTCGGTACGAAATTCACGTACGGCTTCATCGATCATCTGCGGGGAGGGTTCGCCCGGGATGGACAAATGCAACCAAGAAATTCCCTGCGCTTTCAGCCCGCCTGTCACGGTCGACCAGAAAGGCGAGTTCCGCATTGAGCCCGCGCCGGTAACAAGTAATGTTCGCCGGCCGTACCTGCGAGCAATGGCCGGCAATTTTGCAAGGGAGCCCGAACCGAACTCGATGCGTGGCAAGCGCGAAATGGAGAAATTGGTGATGCGCACGGTCAGCTTTCATTCGACAGATTACGTTGAATGGTAGCGACTTTGCTGGCGGTATGCCTGTCGGGGCGCATGCTGATGCTGCAGGGTTCCCCGCCTTGATGCTTTACCGATTATTTCGTGCGTCCCGTCTCCGGGGCAATGGAAACACTTATGTTTCGACAGGCTATTGAAAACAATGCGGATATTGGCCACTGCGTGATGACGCGCCCTTCCGAAGGGGGCAGGGGTGTTGACGCGGTCATGTTCGCTTTGCTATAGTTCCGCTTCTCGATTGACGCAGTTTCGTTTGCGACAGGCGCGGGGTGGAGCAGTCTGGCAGCTCGTCGGGCTCATAACCCGAAGGTCGTAGGTTCAAATCCTGCCCCCGCAACCAATTCGAAATAATGTGTTGACGTTTTATGTGAACTACGTAGAATGCGCACCTTCTCGAAACGGCCTGCTTGTAGGATTTGTGGGTTTAATCGATTGATCTTTAACAATTTACAGCCGATAGGTGTGGGTGTTGTTGCGGTAGTTGGGCCGATTTTGGTTGGTCTGACAACTAGCATAAATGCTCACACTTGAATTGAAGTTAATTCATTTTGAGTTGAGCGAAGAAGTATTGAAGTAATTAGCAGAGATTGAACTGAAGAGTTTGATCCTGGCTCAGATTGAACGCTGGCGGAATGCTTTACACATGCAAGTCGAACGGCAGCACGGGAGCTTGCTCCTGGTGGCGAGTGGCGAACGGGTGAGTAATGCGTCGGAACGTACCGAGTAATGGGGGATAACGCAGCGAAAGCTGTGCTAATACCGCATACGCCCTGAGGGGGAAAGTGGGGGATCGCAAGACCTCACGTTATTCGAGCGGCCGACGTCTGATTAGCTAGTTGGTGGGGTAAAGGCCTACCAAGGCGACGATCAGTAGCGGGTCTGAGAGGATGATCCGCCACACTGG
>Ga0209705_10001724_pt1 | contig 11591 bp, 8 predicted proteins | sample PPLLaktember2015_5_FD_187262 | JGI IMG/M metagenome (GOLD analysis project Ga0209705, IMG submission 187262) | Freshwater sediment microbial communities from Prairie Pothole Lake near Jamestown, North Dakota, USA - PPLs Lake P8 Core (1) Depth... | ecosystem: Environmental > Aquatic > Freshwater... | reverse complement strand
CGCGGAGTACGCGCTCAGGAAGTCGAGGTACTTGCGGCCCTCGACATCGTGCATCCAGATCCCCTGGGCCTTGCTGATGACGACGTCCAGGGGATGGTAATTGTGGGCGGCGTAGATGTCTTCGAGCTGAATGAGGTCTTTGCTGTCCATGTCATGGCTCCTTTGCGCGGACGTTTGAATGGCGGAGAGGGCGGGATTCGAACCCGCGGTGCACCTTGCGGCACACACACGCTTTCCAAGCGTGCTCCTTAAACCGCTCGGACACCTCTCCGTTCCTCAGGTTCCGATGAAGAATGGTGCCTGGAGAGGAAAACCTTATCAGAAAAGCGCCTTCCGGTCAACGCGCCCGCCCTATCCACTGACGCCTCTGTCGATGCGATACACCCATTTCATTCCGTGCGGCCGCGGCGGGGTTTCGGGATTCATCTGCGCTCGCTGCGGTGATCTTTCACGCCATCCCGCTCCGGAGCCGGGTTAAAGACTCCGCGTCTCCCTCCCGTGATGGCTAGATCACCGCTTTATGCTCGCTCCGATGAAACCCCTCAACCCCTCATCCGCGGCCTTCGCATGATGGTCTCAGACCTGAATCTCGCCAACGAGAGCCTGTTCCTAAAAAGACGCCCGATGACCAGGGGTTGGATCAGAACGGCGGGCGGAAGATGTTGATGGCGTCCTTGAGCAGGGCGGCGGCGGCGCCGCGGGGGTTGGAACGGCCGCCGGTCACGCTCACGGAGCCCATGGAGTCGGTGAGGAAGGTGATGCCCTTTTCCGTGCCGTTGACGTGAGCGAGCGGATGGGAGGCGTCGATGAGCGACGGCCGGACGTCGATGGTCCATCTCCCGCCGAGACGCCCCGGGGCGGCTGTGGCCAGGAGCTTGACCGAGCGCCCTTCCCGGCTGGCGGAGCGGACAAAGTCGGGGGCCAGCCCGGTGATGCCGGCGACATGGACGTCCTTGAGGACGTAAGCCGTGTCCAGGCAGGCGTTGGTGACGAGCAGGATCTTGCAGGCCGAATCCCAGCCGCCCACGTCGTTGGTCGGGTCTGGCTCGGCGATCCCCTTGTCTTGGGCGACTTTCAGGGCCTCGTCGTAATCCAGACCCTCGGCCATGCGGGTCAGGATGTAGTTCGAGGTCCCGTTGAGGATGCCCTGGATCCCCTCGATGCGGGCCCCAGCGAGCGAGAACAGCCCGACGTCGAGGGTCGGCAGCGCGGCGGCGGTGGCCCCGCTGAACTTGAGCAGAACGCCGTTCTCGGCCGCCTGAGCCTTGAGCGCCGGCAGGCCGACGACCAAGGCACCCTTGCTGGCCACGACCGCGTGCCAACCGGATTGGAGGGCCGCCATGATGTAGGACATCCCGGGCTCGCCCGTCTCCAGGTTGGACAGCGTGCACTCGACGAGGCAGCCTCCCCGCCCGTGCCTGGCGATGACCTCCTCGGCTTTCAGCCCCTCATGCCAGTGAGGGTTCCCGGACGTCCAGGCCGCGCCCGCCCGAGAGATCTGCCGCGGTTCGAGCGGTTGGCCCGAATAGAAGCAGCCTTCCGTGCGGGCGACGCCCAGCACCTCGAAACCCAGGCCATAGCGCCGCTCCAGGTCCCCGCTTTTCTCTCGCAAGAGGGAGAGGAAGGCCCGGCCGACCAGGCCATAGCCCGTGAGGACGAGGGGGATGGCTTTCATGGACAGACGGACAATGGCGGAGAGGGCGGGATTCGAACCCGCGATCCCAATTGCTCGAGATAACGGTTTTCGAGACCGTCGCCTTCAACCACTCGGCCACCTCTCCGCAAGATCAGGACGCGAAACGAAGCCCGATTATAGCCGAAATCATCGTTTGTTTCTACGCGCGCGAAAGAAGCCGCGGAGGAGCGCGGCGCTCTCCCCGGCCAGGACCCCGCCGCGGACCTCGGGCCGGTGGTTGAGGCGCGCGAAGGGGAAACGCATCGTCGATGCGACCGCCCCGGCCTTCGGGTCGGGCGCGCCGTAGACGAGCCGGCGGATGCGGGCCTGGACGATCGCCCCCAGGCACATGGCGCACGGCTCGACGGTGACATAGAGGTCGCAGCCGGGGAGCCGGTAGTTCCCGGACTTCTTCGCGGCCCGGCGGAGGGCCACGATCTCGGCGTGGGCCGTCGGATCGGACGTCCGGACGGGCCTGTTCGAGCCGCGGGCGACGATCCGTCCGTCCCTGACGATCACGGCGCCGACGGGCACCTCTCCCCCGGCCGCGGACTTGGCGGCCTCGCGAAGGGCGGCTTTCATGAGCTTCGAATCGTCCATGGCCGGATGATTCTACTCCGGATCGCCGGCGCCGCGCAACGCCGCGCCGCTTTCGCGAACGCGGGCTTGGCCGGGACGGCGTTTTCGGATTATAATCCGGGCTTCCGCTCGAAGGAGAAGCCCATGGACAAGTTCGAATGCCTCGCCTGCGGGCCCCTGGCCTCGCGCGACCCCCACTCCCCTTTCTGCCCCGGATGCGGCGAGCCGGTCTTCGTCGCGGACTCCGGACGACCCGGCGGCCGCCGCATCCATGAGGGCCGGCGGCTGGCCCTCGAGGTCTTCGCCGATTTCCTGCCCCTCGAGCGGATCGACCCGGCGCTGAGCTTGGGCGAAGGCCTGACGCCTCTCGTGCGGCTCGACCGGATCGGCTCTTCCCTCGGCCTTGACGGCGTCTACGCCAAGAACGAGGCTCAAAGCCCGACCGGGAGCTTCAAGGACCGGGGCACGGCCGTGGCCGTCCAGAAGGCCGTCGCCATCGGCGCGAAGAGGTTCGGCACCGTCTCGACCGGCAACATGGCCGCGTCCACGGCGGCTTATGGCGCCCGGGCCGGCCTCGAGACCTTCGTCCTGCTCAAGGAAGGGACGTCGGCCTCCAGCCTGCAGGCGGCCGGCATCTTCGGCCCCCGGCTCGTTGCCATCGAAGGCGACTACGGCGCCGCGTTCAACGCCAGCCTCCGGATCGGGAAGGACCTCGGCATCCTGTTCATGAACTCGATCGACCCCTATCGCCTGGAGGGCTACAAGGTCACGGCCCTCGAGATCTTCCTCCAGCTCGGCCGCCGCGTTCCCCGCACGGTCATCGTGCCGTTGAGCTCGGGCGGACATCTCCTCGGCCTCATGAGGGGTTTCGCCGACCTCGAGCGCGAAGGCCTGGCCGCGTCTTATCCCCAGATCGTCGGGGTCCAGGCGGAGAACTGCGCCCCCCTGGTCAGGGCCTTCGACAAGGGCCTGACGAAGTACGAGCGGGTCCCGGTGGGCCCGACGGTCGCCCACGCCATCGCCAATCCGACCCCCCCGGCGGGCAACGCGGTGCTGCGCCTCGTCCGCGAGAGGGACGGGCTGCTCGTCGCCGTCTCGGACACGGAGATGCTCGAAGCCCAGAGGGAGCTCGCCTCGCGGGAAGGGATCTTCGGCCAGCCGGAGTCGGCGACGACGCTGGCCGCGCTGCGGAAGCTCGCCGCCGCGGGGCGGATCCGGAGCGGCGACGGGGACGTCGTCCTGGTCGTGACCGGCAGCGGGCTGAAGACGCTCCACCTGCTCGTCTCAACGCCGGTCGAGGTCCACCGCTTCGACCTCGAAGGGCTCGCCGCCGGCCTGGCCGGCCTGTGCCGGCGGGTCTAACCTGCCTTATTCACGAAACGCCTTTTCTCTCAGGAAGACATAAGAACCCAAGACTGGCGTTTTGTGAATAAGTCAGGTCTTCTTGACCAGGAAGTTGAAGATCTTGTCCCGGTTCGGGAACAGGGCCGGCGTCCCGCCGGTGTGCACGAAAACGACCTTGTCGGCCGGATTGAAGAACCCGGTCTTGATGAGGTCCCGAAGGCCGATCATGGCCTTGGCCGTGTAGACGGGGTCGAGGACGATGCCTTCCGTTTGAAAAACCAGCCGGATCGTCTCGGCCACAGCCTTGTCGACCGCCCCGTAGCCCTCGCCGAGGTACTCGTCGAAGACGGTGACGTCGTCCGGCATGATGCCCAGTCCGAGCCCGAGCGCTTCGTCCGTGGCCCTGGCGATCTCGATGACGTCGTCGGAGAACGGCCCTTTGGGGTCGGAGACGCTGATGCCGAGGACCCGGCAGCCGGGGGCCATGGACCGGGCGCCGACGACGAGGCCGGCCTGCGTCCCGCCGGAGCCGGTCGCATGGACGACATAATCGGGCTCGAACCCGGAGGCCCTCGCCTGTTCGAGGATCTCGGCGAAGCCGGCGACGTAGCTGACGGCCCCGAGCGGCTTGTCCATGTCGCCGCGGACGAGCGAACCGCCGACCGGCACGAGATAGGGTTTGTGTCCCTCGCCTTCGGCCGCCCGTCCGGCCTCCTCCAGGACGCCCATGGCCTGGGCCGCCTTGACGATCCGGCCCTTCTCGGTCTCGAGAAAGCGGATGTCGGCATCGAGGATGACGTCGAGCAGGACGTTGCCGTCGGCCGTGGCCGCCTGATCGGCGGGCTTGAAGAGCATCAGGACGGGCTTGATGCCGAACGTCCGGGCCGCCGCCGCGGTCTGCATGCACCAGTTCGACTGGAGGCCGGCCCAGGTGATGACCACATCGGCCTTCTTCTCGAGCATGTCGGCGATGATGAATTCGAGCTTGCGCGACTTGTTGCCGCCGAAGGCCAGGCCGGTCAGATCATCGCGCTTGACGTAGATCTCCGGGCCGCCGAGCCGGGCCGAGAGCCGCTCGAGCTTGCGGAACGGCGTCGGCTTGTGAATGATGTCGACGCGGGGGAATCTCTCGACGCGGTCGAGGACATCTCGGACCTGGTAGGCCATGGCCGACCTCCTCCCTTCAGTATCGGGGATCCTTGAGCACCGACCCCCAGGTCGACTGGGACTTGCCGTCGACCGTCAGGACGATCCGGTAGTCGCCCGGCTGGATGGGGAACGAGGCGAAGCTCGCGTCGCCCATGGCCCCCCCGTAGCCCATCTCGCGGGCCCGCCGGGCCCGGTCCTGGGCGGCCTTCTTTTCTTCGGGGGTCATCTCGCGCCGGCCGGTCATGTTCCAGACCACGGTGTTGAGCCCGATCTCGGTCGGACCCGCGATCTCGTTGACGAGCATCGTGCCGGCGTAGATCTGGACCTTGGCCCCTTCCTTGGGCTTGGCTTTGAGGAGATAGGAGATGGAGAGCCCGGCCGGCTCGCTCTCACCGGCGAAGTTCGAGCTGCTCGATTCCCGCCGGTTCTGCCCCACCCAGCGCGGCTTGGGTTCGACCGCGAAGAGGTGGACGTCCCTGGCCAGGACCTCAGGGGTGATCTCCTGGAGCGGCTTGATGTCGGCGATATAAGCGCCCCGGCCGTGGGTGGCGACGATGAGGTCGGCCTCGCGAGGGTGGATCTTCAGGTCGTGGACCGGCTGGGTCGGCATGTCGGCGTCCATCTTCTTCCAGGCCTTGCCGCCGTCGAACGAGACGTAGACCCCGAAATCCGTCCCGGCGAAGAGGAGGGCGGGATTCCTGGGGTCTTCGCAGATGACGTTGACGGGCCCCTCGGCCAGTCCCGCGGCGAGGGAGGTCCAGGTGGCGCCGTAATCCGTGGTCTTGAAGATGAAGGGCCGGAAGTCGTCGTTCCGGAACCCCGTGTAGGAGACGTAGGCGGTCCCGGGATCGGACGGCGAGGCCGCGACGCGGCTGACCCAGGTGCCGGGGTTCCCCGTGATCTTGTCGTTGAGCTTGGTCCAGGTCCCGCCGTTGTCGCGGGTGACCCAGACGTTCCCGTCGTCCGTGCCGGCCCAGAGCAGGCCGGCGACCAGGGGCGATTCGTCGAAGGTCGTGATCGTGCAGTACTGGATGTTGCCGTCGCCGCCCTCGCCCCGGACGGTGAGCTTCGACGGGTCGTTGGTCGAGAGGTCCGGGCTGATCTCGATCCAGCTGTCGCCGCGGTTGCCGGACATGACGACGATATTGCCGCAGTGATAGATCGTCTCGTTGTTATGGGCGGAGACGAGGATGGGCGAGCACCAGTTCCAGCGCGTCTCGGGCTTCAGCCGGTCATAGGCGATGCTCCTGGACTCTCCCGTTAGGAGGTCGATCCGGGTCAGGGTCCCGAACTGGGATTCGTTGTAGAGCGTGGCGTTCGTCGTCCGGTCGAAGGCGTTGTACATGCCGTCGCCGCCGCCCATGCCGAACCAGTCTTCGAGGCGGATGGCCGGCCCGGAGCCGCCGGCCCCGCCGAAGCGGCCGCTCGCGCCGGTGTTGGTGCTCGGGCCCATGTGGCTCCCGTTGTCCTGGAGCCCGCCGGCGACGCGGTAAGGATAAGACATGTCGTAGTCGATGGCATAGAACTGGGCCAGAGGCAGGAAATCGGGATGGTACCAATTAATCCCCCCGTCCCAGGTCACGCCGAGGCCGTGGTCGTAGCCGAGAAGCATGTGCCGGCTGTCCGCGGGGTCGATCCACAGGGCGTGGTTGTCGCCGCCGAAGCGGAACGGCGACGTCCAGGTCTTCCCGCCGTCCTTGCTGGCCAGGACGCCGACGCTGAGGACGTAGACGAGGTCGGCATCGTTCGGGTCGACGATGATCTGGCCGTAGTAATACCCCGGGGCGCCGCCGATCGAACGCTTCTCCGGGCTGACCTTGGTCCAGCTGGCCCCGGCGTCGTCGGAGCGGTAGATCTCGCCGTCGATCATGCCGGAGCTCGACTGGCCCTCGAGGATCTCCTTCCAGCGGTCCTCGGCGGACATCCCGGGCTTGTTGGCGTTCTCGATCTCGGCGTAGAGGATCTTCGGGTTCTTGGGGTAGACGGTCAGGCCGATGCGGCCGAGGATGCCGCCGGGCAGGCCGGCCGTGAGCTTCGCCCAGGACTTGCCGCCGTCGGTCGTCTTGTGGATGCCGGAGCCCGGCCCGCCGATGCCCCAGGTCCAGGGCTTGCGGAACTTGTCATAGGCCGCCGCATAGAGCGTCTCCGGGGCGGACGGGTCCATGACCACGTCGACGACGCCCACGGCGCGGCCGTCCACGGCGATGTCCAGGACCTTGGCCCAGGACTTGCCGCCGTCGGTCGTCTTGTAGAGCCCGCGCTCGGCGTTCTCGCTGTAGAGATGGCCGAGAGCGGCCACATAGACGATGTCGGGATCGGCGGGATGGATGACGATGCGGCCGATGTGGTGGGACTCCTTGAGACCCATGTTGACCCAGGTCTTGCCGGCGTCGACCGACTTGTAGACCCCGTCGCCCCAATAGGTCGAGCGGGAGTTGTTGGCCTCGCCCGAGCCGAGCCAGAGGAGCGCGGGATCGGTCGGCGCGACGGCGATGTCCCCGATCGAGAAGACCTTCTCGCGCTCGAAGAGCGGCTCGAAGGTCTGGCCGTTGTTCTCCGTCTTCCACAGTCCGCCGGAGGCCGAGGCCGCGTAGAACGTGTTCGCCTGCCCGGCCGGGACGGCGAAGTCGACGAAACGGCCGCTTTGCCGCGTCGGTCCGATCGAGCGGAAATCCACGCTCTTCAGGACGACGGCGGGGTCGAACGCGGCCGCGGGGGCCGCGCCGCCCTTCTTGGCCGCCCTCGTCTGGGCTTGGAGGCCGGAGGCGCCGGGCAGGATCAGGGCCAGGGCCAGAATGGGGATCGTCAGTTTCCGTGTCATCGCATGTCCTCCTTGTCCGGGATCAGGATTCATCCGTCCTATAAACGACATTGCGCTTCTCCAGTTCGTCGACGACCGCCCGGAAGACGGTCTCGTCGGCGCCGAGCGTCTCCGGGGGCGAGATGCCCTTGCGCCGGAACGCGCCTTTCAGGACGAGGCGGGCCGCCGCGGCGGCCGGAAAGCCCGTGGTCCGGGCCATCGACGAGAAACCGGTCGTCCGGTCCCTGCGGTCGAAGAGGTCGTATTGGATGCGTTTCGGCCGCCCGTCCGCCCGGCCCTCGACGACGATGCGCATGACCGTGAACTCGTCGTCCTCCTCGTGGAGATGCCAGTGTTTGAACAGGACGGCCGATGTGGCGTCGAGCGGGCGGACCCGGCAGCCGCGGACGTCGATCTCGTCCGTGCCGAAGAAGCCGCTGTCGCGCAGGGCCAGGATGTGCCGGACGTGTCCCGGGTACCGCAGGGTCTTCTCGATCATGTTGGGGATCTGGACGGTCGTCAGGAGGGAGCGCAGGCCGTCCGAGTTGAAGGCCTCGAGCGTGCCGATCTCGGGGAAGTCCATATTCTCGACGTCCGAGAGGGCCGGCTTGACGACGAGGTGCCCGTTCTCGATGTAGCGGGCCGGCCGGGTGTACTCCTCGATGACGTCGGCCGGCGAGAAGGGGGCCTTGTACTCGAACGGGAACTCGCGGCGGAAGGGCAGCCCGCCCACGTAGCAGGCGAAGCGCTCGACCGTCATCCGGGCCGCGTGGTAGCCGCAGATCATGTTGCTCATGCCCGGGGCGACGCCGCAGTCGACGATGGCCGTGATCCCGGCCGCCCGCGCCGCCGCGTCGAGGGCGAGAGCGTCCTCGGGGAAGAACGAGATGTCGACGACGTCCCGGCCGGCGGCGATGACCTCGCGCAGGGTGGCGAAGCCCATGGAGCCGGGCACGGCCCCGACGACAAGATCCGCGGGACCGACGATCTCCCGGAGCGAGGCGGGCGACGACAGGTCGGCCTGGCGCGCCCGCACGGCCGTCCCCTCGAGCTTGGACAGGTTGCCGCGGTCGACGTCGACGGACGTGACGTCGAATTCCCCGGCCAGATCGAGGGCGATGATGCGGCCGACCATCCCCGATCCGAGCACGACGATCTTTTTCATGGAGTCTTCTTCTTATAACCTATGTCCACCCGGCTTTCAACTCAGTATCCGCCGTGCTCCTCCGCGACCTCGGCCAGAACGGACACGTTCGCCCGAGGCGTCGCCGGGGCGATCGAGCAGGCCGTGCTGAGGATGTACCGGCCCCCGGGCTTGCCCGCTTCGAGCCGGCGCCGGGCATCGGCCCGGGCCGCGGCGACGTCGCCCGCGAGGAGGACGTGGACCGGATCGATGTTGCCTTTGATGAAGATCCGGCCGCCGACCCGCCGCTTGGCGTCCGCGAGCTCGACCCGGCCGAGGGGCGGCGGATCCAGGCACTCGATCCCGGACGCCCCTGAATCGGCCATGAGCTCGAGCCGGTCGTGGATGTCCCCGCAGGTATGGATGTAGGCCCGGACATCCTTCGCCTCGACGGCCCGGGCGATGCGGCTTTCATAGGGCAGGACGAACGTCCGGTAGAAGGAGGTCGAAAGGAAGCCCGCGCCGGCGAAGGGCGAGGAGATCTTGACGGCGTCGATCCCGGCCGCCTCGATCATCCCCTCGGCCAGATCGATGATCCCCGCCGTGAAGCGGTCGAGGACGGCCGCGGCCCGCCCGGGATCGTCGAGGAAGCCGAGCATGGCCTGTTCGAAGCCGAAGAGATCGAGGACATAGTCGAGAGGCGAGGTCACTTCGCCGTGCACCGAGAAGTCCCGTCCGGTCCGGGCGCAGGTCTTCTCGATAGCGTCGAACCGGTGGGACGGATCGATCTCGAAGCGCAGGCCCTGGGACACGGGGATGTAGCCGATGCGGTCCGGGAGGGACGCCGGATCGAAGCCCTCGAAAGCGGGGCGCGGGCGGGGAGCCGAGGCCCGGACGACGGGCAGGTCGTCGGCCGGAAAAAAGGTCTCGTCCCCGTTCGTCCAGCGGACGGACTCCCCTTCCGGGCCGCGGGAGACCGAGGCGACCCGGCGCTCCCAATCCGGGGCGTGGCCGTGGAGGCTGACGAGGATGCCGTCGAAGCGGTACAGGGCCCGCAGCGCGACCAGGCCGTCGACGAATTCGTCGACCCCGTGCCAGAATCGCGAAGGCGGGGCGCCGGTCTGGCCGAGCATGTGGCCGATGCTCAGCTGGCACATGACCGGCACCCGGTCGGGCCGCCGGCCCGCCATCGCCGCGGCCAGCCGCCCCTTTGAGGTCATCCCGCGTTCCATGCCCGGCAGGATAGCCCCGAAGCCGCGGCCGGTCAAGCGCGGGGTTTACGCCATCGCCCGGGAAGCGTTCCGGCCGCCGCTCCGTGTCACTTGATCTCTGAGGTGCAGTGCGGGCAGCGGACCGCCTTGAGAGGGACGGCCGTGGCGCAGAAGGGGCAGTCCTTGGTCGTCGGCGCCGCCGGCGCCTCGGCCTTCTTCAGCTTGTTCATGGCCTTGACGACCAGAAAGAGCGCGAAGGCGACGATGAGGAAGCTGATGACCGCGTTGAGGAACTTCCCGTAATTGATCGTGACCGAGTCGGACAGGCGGAGGACGAGGCTCGAAAAATCGACGTTGCCGATGAGCAGGCCGATGGGCGGCATCAGGACGTCGGCGACGAGCGAGGAGATGACGGTCCCGAAAGCCAGGCCGATGATGATGCCGACGGCCATGTCCACGACCGAGCCGCGCATGGCGAATTCCTTGAATTCCTTGAACATCCGGACCTCCTGCGAGCTTGTTCCCGCTTCCTTATAACGAAGGCGGCCCCCGGCTGTCAATCCTTGACGATCGGGAAGACGGAGATCCGCAGTCGGGCGCAGCCCATGGGGATCAGGTCGACCTCCTCGACCGGCCCCTCCCCCCGGGCGGGGCTGGACGGAACGGGCCCGGCCATGCGGCCTTCCTCCGTCCACCCGGGGACGCGCCGGACCCGGGCTTTGAGGACGATCGGCGCGGGATCGGGGACGAAGGGCTGGAAGGGAGGGGTCGAGCGGGAGGCGAAACGCACCGCGGGCCCTTCCCCCGGGCCCTCGAGCGCGAGCCCGAAGTTCCAGGGCGTCTCCGGCAGGACCTCGAAGGCCGGCCAGGCCTCCGTGCCGCCGTAGCGCCGCCACGTCTCCCCGATCCGGAGGGAATACCAGAGCGGCCCGCGACGGACCGAAACGGCGCCGCCCCGCGAAGGCCATTCGACGATCTCGATCTCCGGATCGAACTCGAGCCGGACCTGGTCGCCGTGACGCCACGTCCGCCGCAATACGGCGTAGCGCCCGCCGCGGAAGTCCCCGTCGACCGGCTCGCCGTTGAGGACGATCCGGACCTTCCTGGCCCAGCCCGGGAGCCTCAGATAGAGCGGAAAGGCCGCCGGCCGGTCGCACGACAGGCTCAGCCGGACCTGGTCCTCGAACGGATAGGCGGTCTCCTCCGCGATCGAGATCTCCGCGCCCTCGCCGACCTTGGCCCGGACCTCCGACGCGGCGTAGAGCGTCGCGGCCAGGCCGTTGTCGGCCGTGGCCATCCAGAGATGCTCGGCGTAGTACGGCCAGCCGAAGGCGATGTTGTGCTGACAGCAGCGATAACTCCAGGGATCGAACGAGACGAGCGTCCCGGAGTTCTGGAAGTCGTGGTCCCCGCTGCTGTCGCAGGAGATGAGGTTGGCGGCCGTGAGATAGTGGAGCCCCTTGAGGTCGGGCGTCATGGACGCAGGGAGAGAATTGAAGGCGATGTCCTCGGCCCTGTCGGCCCAGACCGCCGCGCCGGTGATCTTGAGCAGGGATTCGAAGCTGGCCATGAACTCGACCATCGTGCACGTTTCGGCGCCCTGGCGGGGATCGTCCTTGCCGGGACGGATGTTCTCGTCGGCCGCGAACATCCCGCCCGGCTGGCGCCCGTAGCGTTCCATGACCTGGCGGTAGTTCCACTCCACGGTCT
>Ga0209705_10001721_pt1 | contig 11599 bp, 6 predicted proteins | sample PPLLaktember2015_5_FD_187262 | JGI IMG/M metagenome (GOLD analysis project Ga0209705, IMG submission 187262) | Freshwater sediment microbial communities from Prairie Pothole Lake near Jamestown, North Dakota, USA - PPLs Lake P8 Core (1) Depth... | ecosystem: Environmental > Aquatic > Freshwater... | reverse complement strand
ACTTTTGCCAGCCGGGCCGATCAAAGGTTTTGCCAGTGACTTTGTCACTATACCAGTTGACCGTAATGTCCGGTTCCTGAGCTTTGACCCACCGCTCCAGGTCGGCTTTTTGGCTTCTGGTTGATTGTTGTGCGGTTGACACTCGAATATATATTGCTGTATGTTTAGTCATAGAATATCCTCAACTTTCCCCACGGTTTTCCCGCGGTTTTCTAATGGTTTACTGTAACATTTCACCTTTATCAATTTCCTGCAATACCCGGCCCATATTGTTATGATATGCCTGGACTAATTTTACATACCGTTGTATCGGCAGGCCGTCTAATCCCTCGGCCTCGGCTATTTCCTTGGCGCGCTCGGCCATTGCCTGGCAAAGTCCCTGATTAGTAAAGTTGAATACTTTGCAGCGCCGTGCAAACGGACCGCTAAAATTCCCAAACAAATCTTCTTGTAGCGGTTCGGTAGTTGTGAAAATGACCAGCCGGTTCGCTGGTAATCGCTCCAACAGCGTCAACCATGCCTGGACAGCCTTGGCCGTCATTGCATGCGCCTCATTGACGATAACAACCTTCCAGTTTCCAAACATGGTGGACAGGCCGAAATTGACCTCCAGGTCACGGACGGCCTGAACAGAGCACTTATCGCCGTCAAGTTCAGTTATGTTAAAATCATCGCCCGCTACCTGCCGAGCGATAATCCATGCCAGGGTAGTTTTGCCGGTTCCAGACGGTCCCTGAATCCAGAGCGCGTCCCTGTCCCATTGTTGCCGGTTCAGCAGGTGTTTTATCTGCTGTTTCACCTTGTCCTGCCCGATAAAGCTGTCAAAATCTGTCGGTCTGTATTTTTCGTACAACTGCATTATTCATCACCCCCTTTGCCATTCAGTATGTAATCCACGGCTTTTTGTGCCTGCGCCGCTGCATTCACAACCAGCTTTTTATCGCCTTTGATTTTTTTTCGCCATCCGTCGATATAGGCTGCGCTGTTGTCGATAATCTGGTTATCAATCTCACAGACGCCGCAAAGGAAAGCCGCGCCCATCTCTGCAATCAATTCCTCTTTTGAATAGGTATTGCTGCCAAAATTAAGGTCTCTGTCCTTGTCATGCCTGCCGAGCCGTGAGTCATGGCCGGTACTGTGCGCCAGTTCATGGAAAGCCGTCGCGTAATAATCTTCGACACTGGTGAAGTTTTCCCGTTTCGGTAAGTGAATCTCATCTTTCGACGGGATATAACAGGCCCGGCCCTGATCGTGGTATATTGGCGGGCAATCGGCCATATTACCGAAAACGTTTTCACAAGCGCCAATGGGCGAAAAATCCAGGTCTGGCGTATCGTCTATAGCGTCAACCGGCAATTTTGACAGGTCCACGCCTTCACATTGCGCCAGGTTAAAAACCCGGTAATACCGCAAAAACGGCACTTTGTCGGTTGTTTTTTCGCCGGTTTCCTTGTCTGTCTGGACATAATCCAGCCACTTCCAGAACACCACAAACGTCGATTTTTCGCCTGCCTTCACGTTTCCGCCGTACTGCTGCGCCTGCTTATAGGTGAACCAATAGGGCGAATCATAACCCATTACCTCGGCGGTAATTGCCAGCAAAAACACATTTACGCCGCGGTAGGGCTTTTTGCTGATCGCGTTTTTGGGTATCCCTTCAAAACCTCCCTTCCAGGGCTTATGCCAGGGGATAGTGCCTTTGTCTAATAATTCCAGAATTTTATCAGTAACAATTTGATAAACATCTGGACCGCGCGACTTGCTTACAGTAGAATTACCCATCGTAATAACCTCCAATACAGGTTGTTACCACGCCGCGGGTATTGGTAGTACGCCGCGGCACTTTTTTTGTTGACCACGTTGGCCAACGTTCAATATAGCATACACCACGTTTTGCAGTTTGTCAATTAAAATTCGTCCGCAACGGCAAAAAAACTTTTGCAACGTTGATTTTACAAGCACTTACGAGCGAAATTTTTTTTATATTCATACGCTACACTTTTCAGGTTTCACCAAATACGCCAACAGCATAATATCGCAGTCATATCTAATAGGGACTGGCAAGGTCGATCAATTCAAAGTAAATGTAAACCGATGGTAAAGCCAACGGTAAACCGCTGGAAAAGTCATTGTAAACCGATGGGAAAGTCATAGTAAAGCGATAGTAAAGCCACGGTAAAGCGCAGGGAAAGTCCCTGTAAAGCGTTGGAAAAGTCACGGCAAAGCGCCGGAAAAGTCATGGTAAACCGATGGTAAACTGCTGCTTTGCTGCTGCTTTACTGATGGTTTACCAATTGCTTTACCAACAGCATGATCGATGTTTTCAAGTGATCGAACCCCCCCACAGGTACCGGTACCTCAAAAAGTAGACATACCGTCTTTCGTACACTGTTTTTCAATTTTTTCGATTTGTCAATGTTAAGATAGGCAAGATAGTCGGACAAGATGTCAGCTTGTAGTGTAAAGTCGCAGTTTTTCTGACATAAGACAATTATCTCTTACGTTTGCTCAGTATTGCCAAGCCGCCCAAGGCCAGCAGGGACAGTGTGCAGGGTTCGGGGATCGTTGCAATCCAAGCTTCCTGATAGCCGTCCGGGTTAATTCCACGACCAACAAATGTCAGACCATCTGAGGATATTCCAGATACCATATCTAATCTCCAATTGGTTAATTCTAGATCATAATCATTCTCCAACATATCTTTGATATAACGCATGTTGTTATCGGTATCCCACATACACGCTTCGCCCGAATCGGGCATAACACATCCAGCTATGATTGAACCGTCATCTGATACAGTATATGCATGTCCTTCACCTAATTGCTGCATACCTTCTATTTCAGTCCAGCGAAAAGCTTTAACATTATTTCCACTCGCATTCATCCAGCAGTATCCTGCTACAACTAACCCATCAGCAGAAACATCTCTCGCATAACTCGAGTAAGCTTCATCAAAGTAACCTAAACCTTGCATGCCTTCATCCTCTGTCCAGCGAAATGCTTCTGTGCCTAATTGGGAACTGCCCCACCCCACAATGACCGAGCCATCGTCTGAGACAGCTTCTGCTATGCTGTCGTTCTGCCCTCCCCACAAAAAGCCTAGCCCAACCATTCCGTCGGGCTCTGTCCAACGATATGCTTCTTCTCTGTTACTCCCGGTACTCCACCCTACCACGACATAGCCATCAGCCGAGGCGTCGACTGCAGTACTTCTAAAACCACCACTCAGATAACCTAAACCTTGCATGCCTTCATCCTCTGTCCAGCGAAATGCTTCACCACCCAATGCGGAATTGCTGTAACCTACGACAACTGAACTGTCGGCAGAAATACCTTCAGCTTGGCTATAGAATTTCTCTCCAGGTAAAGCACCTAATCCTACCATCCCGCTGTCATTTGACCATCGGAACGCCTCATACCCAAGTTCACTTCCGTTTCTGCTCCAGCCTACCACAATAGAACCATCAGATGAGACTGCATATGGTGCGCTACCAAACTCACCGCTTGGTAGATCACCCAGGCCCTGGAAACTGGCAGCATTTGAAATCGAAATCCAAAATACATTTGTCAATATAATCCCGAACAACACTGACGTTGTTTTTCTCATATATGATCTTTTCATCTTCCACCACCTTTCCGCCCAATAGGGCAATAAAAAAACCGGCGCAGAAAGACTACACATCTCTCTCGCCGGGTAAGACTATTCAAAATAAGACCAAATGGAACGACTACGGAAGTGCTAAAAAAAAGGAGCACCGCTACATCGTGCTCGTACTAGGTCCGCTAGAACCCATCGCAAACACAAGCAGACAGTGCCCCAATACGGGGCACCGACCTAATGTACGTTTTCTCACAAATAAACTTCCGGTTTAACGTAAGACGCCCACTGGTACAGTGAAACTTCATTATTCAATTGTCTGGCTGAAAATATCCCAGCCAACTATCAGGATACCAGATCAATTGGCTGAAAACAAGGGAAATATCGGTTTTGCTATGACCCAGAATCTTCACTCTATGTGTAAGTGCTTAATTCGTAGTATGTTATGAAAGGCAGCGAAGCGGCAAGAAGGATATTCTGGAGAATATGAAACCCCGGCGATGGCGGTCTGCAAAGGACTACAAGAGCGTGGGGTTGGTGACAGCCCTACGCACAAAGTTAGGCATAGCTTGACAGGTGGGGTATTGTTGGTGATAATGGCTCGGCATGGTACGACAGGAAGGGCGGTCTGCAAATTTACAATGTATTTACTTTTGTGAGATAGGGTAATGAACAATTTTGGCGAAAAGGTAAGTTTTATCTGGAATGTTGCAGATTTGCTTCGCGGGCCGTACCGGCCGAATCAAGTACCGGGATGTAATGCTGCCGATGGTGGTGCTGAGGCGGCTGGATTGTGTGCTGGAGCCGACCAAGGAGAAAGTACTGGCCAAATTGGCTGGTCTCAAAGGAGGTTCGGTTAAGAATGTAGAACCAATCCTCAACCACGTTGCCAAACATCAGTTCCATAACACAAGCCGTCTGGATTTCAATAAGCTCAAAGGCGATCCCGACAACATTGCGGCCAATCTGACCAGCTATATAAAGGGTTTTTTTCTAAGGCCCGTGAGATTATCGAATATTTCGGCTTTGAAGAACAGATCGCCAAGCTGGATGGTGCCAATCGGCTGTATTTGGTGGTGAGTAAGTTTGCTGAGATCGACCTGCATCCGGAGAAGGTCATCAATACGGAGATGGGTTATATCTTCGAGGAACTCATCCGCAAATTCAATGAGGCGGCCAATGAGGAGGCGGGCGATCACTTCACCCCGCGTGAGGTGATTCGTCTGATGGTCAATTTGCTGCTGGAACCCGATGGCCACACGCTTACTAAAAAAGGGATTGTCCGGACCCTATACGATCCTGCCTGTGGAACGGGCGGGATGCTATCGGTTTCTGATGAATATCTGCGGAAGTTAAACCCTGATGCCTGCCTGGAAGTGTATGGGCAAGAATACAATAAATTTGCCTACGCCACCTGCGGGGCGGATATGATGATTAAGAGTCAGTCCCTGGAAAATATCAAGTTCGGCGATTCCTTCGGTGATGGCAAGACCTGTGATGGGCTGCCGGACCATAAGTTTGACTATATGCTGGCTAATCCGCCGTTTGGTGTGGAATGGAAGCCGGAAGAAGATGCTGTTCGCAAGGAACACGACCAGCAGGGTTTTACCGGGCGGTTCGGAGCGGGGTTGCCGCGTATCAACGATGGTTCGTTTCTGTTCCTCCAGCACATGATCTCCAAGATGAAGCCGGTCAAGGATGGGGGCAGCCGGATCGGAATTGTCTTTAACGGCTCGCCGCTATTCACCGGGGATGCCGGGTCGGGCGAATCCAATATACGCCGATGGATTATCGAACACGATTGGCTGGAAGCGATTGTGGCGATGCCGGATCAGCTTTTCTATAACACCGGGATTTTTACGTATGTCTGGATTGTCACCAACCGCAAGGAGAAAAAACGAGAAGGTAAGATTCAGCTTATCAATGCGGTGGATTTCTTTGAGAAGATGCGCAAGAGCCTGGGCAATAATCGCAACGAGATCAGCCGCAAACAAATCGAGGAGATTACCCGGTTATATGGTAATTTCCGCCAGGACAAATATGTCAAGATATTTGACAATGACGATTTTGGTTATTACAAGATTACGGTCGAGCGACCGTTGCGGTTGCGGTTCCAGGCTACGCCTGAACTGATCGAGGCACTTAAAGAGGTGAAGGCGTTTGAGAACCTGGCCAAATCGAAAAGGAAAAAGGGTACGAAGATACACGATTCGGAGATCGAGGCGGGACAGCGGCTTCAGCAGGATATATTGGATGCGATGGCTACGCTCAATAGCCAAAAGGTATATAAAAACCGTCCGGCTTTTTTGAAAGACCTTGATGGAGCGATGAAAGCGGCAGAAATCAAACTGCCCGGACCTGTCAAAAAGGCTATCATAAATACATTTTCTGAGCGGGACGAGACCGCTGATATATGCACCGATGTCAAAGGCAACACTGAGCCAGATACCGAGCTTAGAGACTATGAAAATGTACCGTTAAAGGAGGAAATTGGCGAATATTTCAAACGCGAAGTTTTGCCGCACGTGCCCAATGCGTGGATTGATGAATCCAAGACCAAGGTCGGCTATGAGATCCCCCTTAACCGGCACTTCTACCAGTACACACCGCCGCGGCCGCTGGAAGAAATTGAAGCTGATATCAAGGCCCTCGAACAAGATATTGTTAAAATGCTCGCGGAGGTGACAGGATGAGTGAAAATCAGATTAACGAGAAGTCACTGGCTAAACTGCGGGAGTTGCTTCTTCAATTACCAACCCACAGAATCTACAAGACCGATAGTATCATCTTGGTTTGGTGTTCATTTTGCGGGGGGTGTAAACTCTTCAAGCCACTTCATTGCCAGCTGTTGGAAGTCTACTAAATTGATCTTGTTATCCCCGTCGGTATCCAGTCTGTCACGATGTTCGAGAAGGAACACGGCATTGCCGCCGTGCGCACCGTTATGGTCACCATCGATAGCCATACTTGTTGCCGTACTAACGACACTATCATGAACTGTAACGGTATAACGATTATACTGCAGAGGTACACTGAAAGTTATGCTCATAAGAGGTGTTCCACTCCCACTTAACACAACCGGTATTGAAGAAGCCAATTCATCCGTAACAGTCACATCGCCTGCCGTGAAAGACACAGGTTCGCTCCACATGAGACGTAACTCGCTTACACCTGCATTACCGACAAAAATACCGCCTGTATCCGTTTTGGGTTCCTGCATGATCAAGGTCACCAAGGGTGCGCCTGAGATCGTGATTGTTCCATTTGTAATCATAGCGGCTATTTCACTGCCCCCCAAGGCCACAAATGTACTGTCATCGCCAATGTCGGTATTGCTGAGCTTCAAGTCATAGGTTCCCTCGGCAATCCCAGTTGTATCAATAATAAGTGTCGCTAGAACACCATCAGCAATAACACTGTCGCCTGAATTATTGAAGGCTAGTGACGATTGTGCGTATTGTTCAGCGCCTCCGATAGGCCCTCCCATGACGGTGAAGGGATGGACGTCCCATATCCCCCCCGTATAGTTGATTGCCTGAAATACAGGCTCGCTCTGTGGCCCCAATCCATCGCCAATCTGTGCCCGCAGGTTAAAACCGGTAACGAGTTCATCACCTGTAACCATTAGGATAATTGCTTGGCCTGCCTGATTTGCCTGTAGAGTGTGTGAACCTACATCAATAATCGCGGCAGCTCTAAGAGGCTTCGCCAGCACCAATATTATGAAGCTCAAGACAAATGTCGAAAATGCTGTGTTTCTCATGGTAACCTCCTCTATCGTCGATAAACAACTCCGTTATTTCTCCGTTGGCTTTGACCATTCCAAATTAGTATCGGAACAGTTTTTTGAAAACGCATACGTATTTAACCACAAGGCTTCCTCAGTTCACCTTGGCCAAAGGATAGTTACCCAAGAATGCCATTCCACTGAAGGGAAATGGCATCTCAGGCATAATTCCATTATCACCCTCCGCAAGAACATTTCTGTCGAGCAATCGGGTTGTGAATATCGGTTCTGACCCTTTAATCGTCAAACTGGAAAGTGTGACCAGTTTCATCCCGATATGCTGCAGAATATCCAAACTCCCTCTCGTGTCGAACCGCTGTTGGAAGGACTTGTGGCTCTGCTTGGCGGTCGTTATTAGGATGTCGGGCTGACAGGCGTACTCCGCCTCCAAGGCATATGATGAGTTCTCGCCATTTCCCGCCAAAAACCTATCAAGGAGAACGGATGCTTCCGGATTGATCACACAGGGTGGTCCATAAAGTGCAACCACTGGTACATCTTGAATTTCGACAGAACCGCTGGTCGCAGCGGCACCCACGGGGTCATCCCTCCATAAGGTGTCCAACTTCTCTGTGCCAAGCGACATCTCTACCTGGCCTGTCCCATAGTCTTGCCCGATTAAGCTTGAGTCGTGATCCAAGCCGACAATAGTTTTCTCAATCGGGCTTTTTGAAGTGACCTCTGATTCCCGAGTAGTCTCGTCAGCCAAGGCAGTCGCGATCAATTCCCGTTCAATTTCGTCCTTGTCGGTTGGGATGGTGTTCAGAGAGTCATCTTCCTCTTGTCTTGTTGGCACAATCAATTCTTGAAGCTGGTCATTGGCGTCGAACGCTTTGGTCCCAGGATCGTTGTTATCCTTCTGCAATGAGATCAGCACAGTGTTTACTAAACACTCATTTGCATCCACGTCGTTCGGAACAACGCTTGGAGCATGGGTCACCACAGTTCCCCAATCATCTGCAGCTGTCGGATGAGGTTCTTCTGCGCCGATTGCCAGATCATGGGCGGTGTTCCAATCGCAGGTGCTCGCCTCGGAGCTCACTTCAGGGGACGTTTCCACATCAGCCACGTTCATGTCGACGGGCGGTTCAATCAACTCCGAATTGGTGGCCAGCAGGCCGAGCCCCCCAGCGGGAACCGTGATAAGTTTCAATGCCGTGAGAAAATTGGTAGGATTGTCCCGGACTATCGCCAGATCAGTCCCGTCGACAAATCTGTCGCGATTGATGTCATAGGCATAGTTGATCGCTGCGGGATTCAGGAAATTACGGGGATGATCCCGTACGCCCGCAAAGTCCGTAGCATCCACAAAGGTATTGGAAAGACTGTTTCCCGTCTCACCAATCGCATTTCCGAAATAGAATACGTCATCGGCCGCTAAACCGGTATCCGCCGTTGCCAGCACCGTGATCTGCAACCATTCATTGTCAATAGTATTGTCTGGCCAAATCAGCATCACCCGGTCGCTGCCGCCGGTGCCAGAATCGGTACGAACTACCAAAGAACTGGGACTGGGTGCTATCGACCAACTTTCAGGATCATTGGAATTGCCATTCTTAAAAGCAAAGTCATCCAGGGAGAGCCCCGCTGGATTACTCAACCCAGCTATATCAAGCATGATACCGTTAAGGCCTCGCCAATAACTGGTATAGTTTGCGAAAGTTGCGGTAACACCTGGCAGGAGAGCACTCTTGTCTGTTGCGATGGCGCCATCGTCGCTAGGATTGGCAACGGGATTTTTACCATCAAAATAGCAGTTATTGTAGAAGACATAGCGTCCCACAACAGTCGATTCATAAAGGTTGATCTGGCCTTGGTAGATAGTTGGGGAAATTTCATGGCCACCATAAAGAATGAAATTGGAGTCCTCACCTTGGGCATCGATGCCAAGCTTCAGAGCAAAGCTCTGACCGGTACTGAAACCCGTCGTATTGATCACGAGTGTAAGCAGTAATCCCTCGGCTAGCACCTCGTCGCCCGTATTGCTGAATGTCACCGACGCTTGCGCTAATTGAGGTGTGGCGGGAATGACTCCCCCCATGACCGTGTACGGGTATGCATCCCAGATGCCACCGCCAGACTGAATGCTCTGGAATGTGGGCTCGCTAGCCCCACCCGCACCATCCCCAATCTGGGCATACAGATTGAATCCGGTAACCTTATCCAAGCCGGTCACAAAGACCTGTACCTGCTGATTGGTCTTCCCGGCAGGTAAATCATGACTGCCAACCTCAATGATCGGAGGTTCCTCAGCCATTACAGTGCCAGTCGCACTTGCGAAGCTACTGGTCAGCACTCCCATGGGCCAACCGTCATCGGTCACTTGCGCCAGATAACGGCATTGCCCCGGCTGCCACGTCACGACACCTGTCCAGCTCCAACCGTCGCCGCTATCGATGTCCACCCCCAGTTGTTCGTCGGGCGTACCTACTCCGTCACGATTCGCATCACGATAGAATGTCACAGCCGACACTCCGTGATCGTCGCTGACACCTTCGGCAGTCAAGACCATCGGATCGGCAATGGTCACCGGGTTCACCGAGAGATTCAGGCTAGTTATGACAGGAGGTTGGTTGTCACCCGGGGTGGCATTGTACTCGAAAGCGCCTGCATCAACGCGACCATTAAGAATACGGTTATAGCCGATACCGCGCTGATCGTAGAGCAACGTCTGGCCGTCCGGATCAATTGTGGCGATATCACTACCGGCATTGATGGCTGGACTGCCTGTCAGGATCGCGTGCGTCGGCGTAGGACCACCATTATCCGCCAGAACATCCAGCAATATATCTACGGGAGCTCCGGTAGTTCCGTAGACTGTGTTAGGTCCGTCCAAACCGGTCGAGCCGTTGATTATCCCGATCACATTATGGTCGCTGTCAGTATCAAAGTTCCCTTGGACGTCAACACCAGCTGGCGCGTTGTTACCGGCTATGATCGTATTGACCAGAGCAAATGTATCTCCGCCGGTAAAAGCTCCACCGCCAGTCGCCGAGCTGCCGCTGGCGGTATTCAAGATCACCGTGGTATTTATCAGCTCTGTTGTACTGACAATAGAACCATAGATTCCACCGCCGGAAGCATTCGTTCCATTGGCGCTATTCCCGGAAACAGTCGAGTTGCTGACAATGAGTTCGTTCTCGGAACCGCCATATAAACCGCCCCCGCGGAGAGCAGTATTGCCGCTAATGGTAGAATCAAGTATTTCCACTCGTCCTTGATCGCTGAAAATACCACCTCCATTGCTTGTGGCACTATTATTGTGTATCCAGCTTGAAATGATACTGACCGTGCCACCGGCATTGCCTACTGCGCCGCCATTCGTCGCGGCATTGCCATACAATTCCATATCCTCAAGGGTCAGGCTGCCGGCATTCGCGATGGCGCCGCCATTGCTGCCGATACCGCCGGTCAGACGCATATCGGATATGATGGCCGTTACCTCATTGGCAACATTGAAGACAACACCCGTTCCGGCGGCATTAATAGTCACCCGGGAAGCTCCCACGCCCACGCCTTCCATTTTCACCGGGTCCGTGATGCTCAACGGTCCGGTAAGGGTAAGCGTTCGCCCCGCCAGCGAACTGCTAAACTGGATCACATCCATTTCCACTGGATCGCCCGCCGGGGCATCGCCGACTGCCGTGTTGGTATTCGCCGCCTGCAAAGCCTCCCGCAGCGAAATGACCCCGTCGGCTGCTACCACATCAGCGGTCGTATCGACCACATACAATGTCGGTACTCCCTGATGTACCAACTCGAATTGTGCGGTCAGGTCATTCCAGCTACCTCCGCCCACCGGATCATTGACAATCGCCCTGATGTAATAGTAACCGTCGTCAACGGCCACCGACGCCCAGGGGAATTCGCCATCCAAATCGGTATAAGACAAGTTCCGTGCAACAGTGCCATTCGACGCGACGAGATACTCTTCATTACCGTTGAACAGTTCATCAATATCGCAGTACAGGCTGATCTGGCTGGTCGTAGGCACAACCCCCGTCCAGAGAACCGGCGTTGCCCAGGCCGCCTGGACGGTTCCACCGGCCGGCGCCGTCAGTGCGAAATAGGTGTCTTGGCGTCCCTCATAGGCCCCCAGATCCACGGTGCCATCCAGAATCCGCAGATGCGTACCGCCCCGCTGATCGGTCGTCAGCGGAAGGCCGGCGGTATCCAGCGCCCGGGCGTTGCTGCCGCCATTCATGCCCAGACTG
>Ga0209705_10001713_pt1 | contig 11624 bp, 10 predicted proteins | sample PPLLaktember2015_5_FD_187262 | JGI IMG/M metagenome (GOLD analysis project Ga0209705, IMG submission 187262) | Freshwater sediment microbial communities from Prairie Pothole Lake near Jamestown, North Dakota, USA - PPLs Lake P8 Core (1) Depth... | ecosystem: Environmental > Aquatic > Freshwater... | reverse complement strand
CTCAATACCGAGAGTAAGAGGAGTCACATCCAGGAGGACTATATCTTTTGTTTCACCGGTCAGCACTGCGCCCTGGATACCTGCCCCAAGGGCAACGCACTCATCAGGATTAATACCCTTGTCGGGTTCCTTGCCCAGGATTTTTTTGACCGTCTCCTGCACGAGAGGGACACGGGTAGAGCCTCCAACGAGAAGGACATGGTCAATATCTTTTGGCTCAAGCCTGGCATCGCTCAGTGCCTGCTTGACCGGACCAACGGTGGATTCAACAAGGTCCCCGATGAGTTGTTCAAGTTTTGAACGGGTGAGGTCGATGTTGAGGAATTTCGGACCGTTTGAATCAGTTGTTATGTAGGGGAGGTTGATATTAGTGGACTGGCGTTGTGAGAGCTCAATCTTTGCATTTTCTGACGCATCACGCAGTCTCTGCATCGCATACGGGTCATTACGAAGATCCACACCTTCCTTTTTCCGGAATTCCTCGACAAGGTAGTCCGTGATGCGTTTATCAAAGTCATCGCCGCCAAGGTGATTGTTACCGGCAGTTGATTTCACCTCAAAGACACCGTCACCGAGAGTCAGGATCGAAACATCGAATGTACCGCCCCCGAGATCATAGACAAGCACGGTGGCATCCTGCTCCTTGTCAATACCATAGGCCAGTGCGCTTGCAGTGGGTTCATTGATGATCCGCAGGACATCAAGGCCGGCAATCTTTCCGGCATCCTTGGTCGCCTGACGTTGCGCATCATTAAAGTATGCCGGTACGGTAATGACCGCTTTTGAAATTTTCTCACCGAGATATGCTTCGGCATCGATCTTCAGTTTCTGAAGGATCATTGCCGATATTTCCTGGGGGGAGTAATTCTTATCGTCAATTTTTATTTTTTCTGTTGTCCCCATTTTCCGTTTTATCGACTGGATGGTCCTCTGGGGATTTGTTACGGCCTGGCGTTTGGCAAGACTCCCGACCAGACGCTCTCCTTCTTTGGTGAACGCAACGATGGATGCGGTTGTCCTACCTCCTTCTGCGTTTGGGATCACGATCGGCTTTCCTGCTTCCATGATCGACATGCATGAAAATGTTGTTCCCAAATCAATTCCCAGAACCTTTTCTGTCACCATTTTTATACCTCCTGGTCTTTCTGATTTCCTTTTGAGACTGCTACTTTTGCGTATCTGATTACCTTATCATTCATCCGGTATCCACGGGCTATCACATCTATCACCGAACCCGCGGGTTCGTCAGACGCAATATGAGCGACTGCTTCATGCTCCGCAGGATTAAATTGTTTTTTTAGGGGATCCACAGGCGTTATCCCATTACGCACTAACCGGTCATGAAGAAGCTGGTGGATCTGATCCACTCCTTCGCGCAGATGGGCATCATCGGATTGTACTGCCCGTTCAAAATTATCCAGTACTTCAAGAATGTCAATAGCAAATCGTTCAATTGCAAGAGAGACAAAAAGCTCCCTTTCGCGTGCCGAGCGCTTTTTGAAATTTTCAAAGTCCGCTGCAAGACGCAGGAACTGGTCATTCAATTCAGCATATGCGGTTTTCTGTCTTTCCAGCTCGGCTGCACACGATGGACATTCCGTCAGGCAATTTTCTCCTTCCTGATCAGGTGCTCTCTCTTGTCCTGTACTGATTTCTGCGTCGTCCATAGTACATCCCGTTTGATGTTCCATTATCTATTGTATTGTGGTTCTATATAAATTTTGATATCATATTAATTCAAATACCTGTAAATTTCACCCAGTTTGACGAATGGGGCGTAAATTTTTGATTGATTTTATTTTGGGGCGATTTTTATCGGCCGATCATCAGAATTGCGTGTATGTTAAAAATAACTGTTATTCAGAATCCCTTTTTTCATATATGATAAAAAAATCACGCACAGAATACAAGTGACCACGATTTCCCGGTTCCTGCTTATTCCGGATTTTTTCGACAATTCCAACAGTATCCTTCCCTTTTTTAAGCCATTTCGGTTCCGTTAAAATCCTCACAATATTTTTCTCAACGCTCTTTTAGGGCAACGGCACGTAACGCCTCAGCACTCGCCGCTATGGCATTACTCTGTTGAGCGATAATTCCAGAGAAGGTAATACAACACAATCATAAAGCACAGGTGCGGTTCGGGAGGACAGGCACGGTCCCCTCCGATACCAGGTGATTCGCAATTTGTTGAAATTTTAGGGTTTCAACAGAGCTGCCATTTCAGGAAATGATCACGGAGAAGGTCAAACGGGAAAACCGGGGTTGTCGTGGTTACTTTGGCCATACTCATCCATCACCTGACATGCACGCTGCATACATTTTTCTTTCCTGTTATGCATACACTTCACCATGAAGTGGGCACTACTCTCGGTCTGGGACAAGACCGGTATCGTCGAGCTTGCCGAGGAACTTTCGCGTCAAAAATATAATATTATGAGCTCAGGCGGGACCGGAAAGGCACTTGCTGAAGCCGGGATAAAGTTTACTGAGGTTTCCAGCTACACCGGTTTTCCCGAGATGATGGATGGCAGGGTCAAGACGCTGCATCCGAAAGTGCACGGGGGTCTCCTGGGAAGAAGGCAGATTGATGATCTGGTAATGGCTAAGCATGGCATTAACCGGATTGATGTCCTCGTTGTAAACCTGTACCCTTTTGAGAAGATGGCAGGGCAGCACTTGGATCTCGAATCATTGATCGAGTTTATCGATGTCGGTGGACCTGCGATGATCCGGGCAGCAGCAAAAAATTTCAAAAATGTTGCAGTTGTTGTAGACCCTGAGGATTATCCGTCGTTAATTGCGGCAATTCAGGGCAATGAACTTTCTCTCGATAAACGCCTTGCTTTCGCAAAAAAAGCGTTTGCCAGAACGGCAGCCTATGATGGTGCAATCAGCAACTACCTGTTCGGTCTCAGTGATTCGTTTCCCACAACCTATACCGTTCAGTTCAGTCATGGCAGAACACTGCGGTACGGGGAAAATCCGCACCAGGAGGCTGCAGTGTATGGAGAGTTGGGTATTGCAGGAGCCATCCCCCTTCAGGGAAAGCAGATGTCCTATAACAATTATCTTGATGTCAATGCCGGGGTGGCACTCCTCCGGGAATTTGAAGATCCTGCTGCTGTCATTATAAAACATAATAATCCCTGCGGGGTCGCTCTCGGCACTGACATAGCCGAGGCCTACATCGATGCCCGCGAAGTCGATCCCGTTTCTGCTTACGGATCTGTCGTCTGTTTCAACCGTGAAATCAATAAAAACACAGCAGAAGAGATTGCCGGAACATTTGTTGAAGTCCTCGTTGCCCCGTCATTTTCTGAAGAAGCCCTTGCCATCATCAGGAAAAAGGAAAACATGCGTGTGCTGATTCTGCCGGACAAATCCGGTTCTGATGAAATCCGATCGATTGATGGAGGAATCCTTGTTCAGCGAACGCCCCCTTATCAGGAGCACTGGAAGGTGATCACCGATCGAGACACGACTCCCGATGAGCTGCGGGCAGTTCAGCTTGCCTGGAAGGTGTGTAAGCATGCCAGAAGCAACACCATTATCTTTGCCGATCAGAAGCGTACTCTCGGGATTGGTGCCGGTCAGATGAGCAGAGTGGATGCTGCAAAGATTGCAGTCGGGAAAGCCCGATCATCGCTGATCGGGTCTGCTGTCGCTTCAGATGCATTTCTGCCATTTCCAGACACCCTCGAAGTTGCGGCTGAAGCAGGAGCTACAGCACTTATACAACCGGGCGGATCTATCCGCGACAAAGAGGTAATCGATGCGGCGAACAGGCTTCATATGGCGATGATTTTTACCGGTGTCCGATACTTCAGGCATTGAGACTTCTTCAAATTCCTCATTTTATCCAGACAGAGGATACCATACCTAAAACTGTTGTAACTACCGGGTTATCCGGTATGAAAACCTGATACCGGGTTCTGAACTGATAAAAAGTGGCAGGGAAGGAATGAAATCCACAGTAACCGGCCAGTCACTGGACAGTAACTTTATCAAGCCGTTTCGATCGATACCGGTTTTTTATCTTGTCGGTAAAAAACGTCCCGGTTGACTGGGCACTTAAAAGATTTGCATAGATTTGGGAAGGAACATTCTGATATTGATAAATCAGCCCGGAATGAAACTCAATCTCCAGATTCTTTAATGTATTATCGTAACCTACACTTTTCAGGTTACAGGATTGAACGGGTTGTCTTTCCATACTATCACCATAACTTATTGGTGCTGTAAACAGATAATAGTTGGTAATAATATAATTCTGGAAATTATTCAAAGAAAATTCGGACATGATGACTCCAGGGATCATAGAGACTGAAACAAGAAGCACGACAATATCTCCTATGATGACCTGCAACTCTCCAGTTCAAAGTTGGCACAATGAATTAATGCTAAATATTTTCCATACTAACATTAAGTAAAGATGGACGAAGCTGCTGAGGTTTCACGGCTGCTCGATATCCTCGGGAACAGGAACCGGAGGAGGATCATCGGATTGTTACGTCAGAAACCCTGTTTTGTTACCGAGATCTCAGAGACACTGATGATCTCGCCAAAAGCAGTTATTGATCATCTCCAGATGATGGAACGGGAAGCAATTCTTTCCTGCCAGACAGATGACCGGCGGCGGAAATACTATTATCTTGCCAATGACATTCTTATCGACGTCAGTCTTAAGCGGACACGTGTGCCTGCAGAAGAGGAAGATGCCGGTGATGAAACTGAACGGATTAAAAACTCGATCAGGATGTTCGGGCAGATGATCAGAGCTCACGATATGATTCTCTCCAATCTCGAGCAAATCAACCACGATATCGAAATGAAAATCAGTGACCTTGCCCGAAACCATAAAGATTTATTCACAAGCGATCGAGAGATTATTGTATTAATCGCACTTTCCCATGATTCACTTACTCTCGACGAACTGGAACAAGTCACCGATTTGCCCCAAAAGGACCTTGGTGAAATCCTGAAACGGTTCGAGCGCAAAGGAATAATCGGACGGACAAAAGACCTGTATACACTCCGAGGCGTACATGCAGAATAATCCAAACAGTCCTTATGACGATGTTTTCAATAACCTCGCAAAGATCGTTGAAGACATCGTCAGAAACATGCCTGACAGTCATAATGCACGAATCATTGGATACACGATAGTCACCCGCAACCCTTCGAACGGGGAACCGGAGATCTTCCGACAGGGTCAGCCTGGCGATGATGAAGAAATCCCTTACGAAATCGTAGAATCTGACGACAGGATCTTCATTACCGTCATGATACCGGTCGATTCAAAAAATGCTCCCCTTGTAGACATCCAGGAAACAGGTGTAAGGGTGGATATTGATGACCGGAATGTATCTGTTATGCTCGATCATCCCATTGACAGGATTCACAGTTATTATCGTGTCCATCGCGGTATCATGGATATTACCCTGAAAAAGGTCAGTACCGGATAATATTTTTTTGAGGTACCCATTCTGATCCCTTATTTTCATGATTTGAGGTTCCCTGTGAACCCTCACAGATAAAAAACCGTACCACCCTGATGAGGATCACCTGCCACAGGGCTTTCCGAGGTACGGCGGGCCAGGGAGGGTTTCGGAAATTTACCGATTTTGCTGGATGATCAGCAGCGGAAACGTCCTCCCGGACGCAACGGCGTTCATCATCCTCTGTTTCAAAAACAATTCCTGAACGGTGAATTTCATAAAAATTTATGAGGATCACCCGCCTCAGAGGCCTCTTCGCGGCACGGCGGGTCAGAGGTTTTTAGAGTCTGTCAAAATATGGCTTAGTAGAAATCCTCAAAATATTTTTCTTAACGCTCTTTGGGGCTACGGCACGTAATGCCTCCACCCCCGCCGCTGTGGCACCCCCTGGGGCGATAACTCCAGAAAAGATAATACGACACAATCGCAAAGCGAAGGGGCGGTTCGGGGGGGACAGGCATTTTCCTTTCCGTAAACAGGTGCTTTACAACTCGGGATTTCCACTGAGCCCAAAATTTACCAACTTTGTTACCTGATCCGCCGCGGGGGCGTCCCTTCGGGGGCGGCGGCGTTCATCATAAGGAGCAGCTCTTCAAAGAACTGGTGAAAAGATAATCCGGGAACGGTTAATCGAAAATCGTCTTACCATTAAAAATGGTAATTGCAGACTGCCCCATCTGAGCGACTCTCTGAAATACAGAAATCCCCCCCCCACTAAACCTTGACAGGAAAATCTGAGGGAATATAAGGAGTGATAGATTTCTTCAACGAACGTATCTCGTGGAACTGGCGGAGCGAGACCGTAATATCCCGGGTAAATGCAAAATATCCTATCTGGGTGTTGCGGCAGAGCTTCATCGCCATGTCCATGAGTCCACGTGGATCCGGACGGGCTTCACCCAGCCAGATATGGAAGATGTTCCCCCCATCAACAATGGGGAAGAATACATGCTCGATTTCCATGCGTTTGGTGAGCGGGACATTTGCTCCCGGTGCCACATGAGTGCCATTCGTATAGTATATGGGTAGATCACGGCTCTTGCCCAGCATTTCCAGACCTTCTTCGATATCTCCCTTAATCACGTTTGCCGCATAATCGTGATACCGGCGATCGAGCAGATCGGCAACCGCAAACCTTTGCCCGGTTGTCTCTGCCGGTGTACGGGCAAGGGCAATGGTCATGTTATTCTTTGCGGAAAGTTCGCGACCATACAGCTCCATCTCAGTCATCGCACGTATGGCAAGCCTGAATGCTTCTTTTGATTCGTGGAGCTGCTTACCCGTGTGGTGCTGCACCATCTCATTGACACCGACGACACCAATCGTGTATACCAGTCCTTCAAGATCGACAGCAAGTGCGCCACGCTCTCCGGTGTTCGGATCCTTGGGGCGCTGCATTGCAAATGGCATCCGGCTGTTAGCCCGGATAAGGTCCATCCATCGGCGTTTGATCTTGAAAATATCCACCGCGACATCCATGAGCGCCTTGAGTTCAGCAAAAAGACGGGTATCATCTCCTTCTGCATTATATGCCGCACGGGGGCAGTTTACGGAAACAACCTGCCAGGAGCCCATCGAGAAATGCCTGCCATCCTCAAAATACATCTTTTTATCAAAATCAGAATCTTTGTCTGCCACCGTAGAAAACTGATATGCACAGCACTGGTAACAGGAAATCCCTTTACCGGCTCCGCGGTACGCAGGAAGCTGGTTATCGTAATAGGGTGTACCAAACTTCGAAGCGAGTTCAAAGGTCATCAGGTATAATTCCTGGAACGTTGGAAGGTCCGGGTTTTTCGTGTTGAACTCTTCACGTTCATTCATGAAATCCGGTTCAATAGAGATCTCGGGCTTTGGGAAGTTGAAGGGTTTGCCCCAGTAATCTCCCTCGAGCATCACTTCCATAAGGGCTTTAAAGAGCAATCGCACCTCACGCTCGAACTCACCATACGTGCGAAGGGGTGCTGATTTGCCGTCCCAGATCTTTCCTTTATAAATGCATGGCTTATCCTGCCAGAGAGTCGGCACACCCGGTGAGAGCTGGATTGAAGAGAAGACGAGCTGACCTCCACGGGCTACCATCATCTGTGTCATTTCATAGACAAACATCTGCATGTTCTGTTTGATCTCGTTATACCCCATTCCCTCCATATAAGGAGCCAGGAAGGTAAGGAAATTGTAATAACCCTGCCCGCCGGCAAAATTTGTCTGGGCGGATCCGAGCGCTTTTACGGCATGGAGGATTGCAACCTCCGGACGCTTCGCAGGACCAGCGACCGAAGCCTTTGTACCATTGCCGTCAGGCATCAGGCCATAATAGAAGAAATAGCGCAGGTCCCAGTCCTGGCAGAACGGGCGCGTACCGAAATACTCGAGGTCATGGATGTGCATCTCGCCGGACAGGTGATGATCGGCAAGGTCGGGTGGGAGCTGGAGCAGATATTGTTCCTTTGAGATTTTGTCTGCTTTCTTCTTATGGGAAGTCTCGGCATTTTCCTGGAGGTTTGCGTTGTCGTGTGCTTCAAATCCCCTCCCGACATCAATCTGGTGTGCATCATAAACCGGAGTACCGACACGGGTAGAGACATTACGGTACTGTATCATACCCCTCTCAAGCAGCGTGATATTGACAATCTCACGGATGAGTGGACCGGAAAGGGATTTCAGACCCATGTTCTTGATGCGGTTTTCAACCTCCAGGGCAATATCCTGGGCAGTCAATTCGTCAGCCCCTTCATAGCCATAGAAGGTCTCGACCAGCTTGGTTTCCTCAACAATCTGGCGGACAATACGATCGCGGTTCCATTCGATGATATGCCCGTCAGATGTACGGACGAAGGGGAGGACAGGTACGGTAATTCCGTCAAACGTCAGTTGTTTTGTCTCCCGCCGCGCCATTCATTCACCTGAAATTAGTTTTGATACCTGCTCTGCATCCAGCTCGCCGTGGGGAAAAATGTCTGCAGAGGTATAAAAATCTGAACTTTTTTGTAAGACCGGAGCTTCATTAACGAAGATTCCATTCATTCGCAGCTCGGTGAGGGACTCCGCAGTTGAGAGGTCCCGTTCAATGAATTTATACCCTCCTTTTTTTAAAAATCCTTTCAGAATGTCACAATTCGGACAATGCTCAAGTGTATACACAATCAACTGCAATTTTTCCGGCACAAAAACACCCTCTGGTCTGTCATCTATGAATTTGGAATTGCCCGTAAAAAAAACTTGGTTTATGCTCCTGAGCCCAAGCACTCCGGCAATCGATTACCATTAGTAGTGGTATGAAATAATAGTACCCTAATGGTCAGGGTGTTTATTGCACTGGAGCTTTCAGATGAGATCAAAAACGAGTTGGCCGCGGTCCAGCAGACGCTCCGCGGGTGCCGGGCACGTCTCACATTCGTGGAGCCGAAGAATATTCATATAACGGCAAAGTTCCTCGGTGAGGTCGATGAGAAAAAGCTGCAAAAAGTTATTGAAGCCCTGAAAAAAATCACCTTCAGTCCCTTTCCTGTCACAGCAGGAAGGGTAACCGTAAATAATCCCCGGCGCCCGCATACGGTCTGGTGCGCCATTGATGACGCGGGGGAAGGAGAGAAAATATTCACGCTGATTGAGGATGCACTTGCCCCCCTTGGATTTTCACGGGAGACCCGCAGGTTTACTCCCCATGCAACCGTTGCACGGGTGAAATCCCCGGATCCATCACTCTTTTCCGTGCTCAAAGACCTGGGCAGGACAGGATACGGCAATTGCACCATCCATGGCATGGTTTTAAAGAAGAGTACGTTGCTGCCCCAGGGGCCGGTCTATGAAGACCTCGAGGTGTTGAATTGGTAACCCGGCTGCCGCTGGAAGAGACCATTCTTCTGGATCTCCGACCGACAAGACAGGAACAGGAACATGTCTGGGGTCTGGCAAAGCGCCTGCTGGCAGCAATCGCACAAAGTGGCAGGGCAGAAGCGATGGTAGTGGGTTCCATCGCCCGGCACACCTGGGTGAAAGGCGACCGCGATCTCGATATTTTCATGCTTTTTGATCCGCTCCTCTCCCGCGAACAGCTTGAAGAAGAGGGCTTGTCACTCGCTCGCAGCATTGCAGGAGCGTTTACCGACCGTTTTCATGAAAAATATGCCGAGCATCCGTATATCAATGCAACTATCGATGACGTGGATGTAGATCTTGTTCCCTGTTATCATGTGGACAGCGCGACCCGCATACAGAGCGCAGTGGATCGCACACCGTTTCATACCCGGTATATCACCAGCCGGATCAACGGGTTAATAGATGATGTCCTCCTGCTCAAACAATTTACCAAGGCAGGTGGGATCTACGGGTCAGACCAGATGACGGAAGGCTTCTCAGGCTACCTGTGCGAGCTGCTTATACTCCATTACGGAGGATTCACCCCTCTCATCAGGGCAGCTGCAGGCTGGCGCCCCGGTCTGGTTATCGATATTGAAAAACATGCAGCTAAAAAATTTGATGAGCCCCTGGTGGTGATCGACCCGGTCGATCCAAAACGCAATGTTGCAGCAGCAGTATCCCTCGATCGCATGGCAGGATTTGTGGAGCTTGCCCGGGGTTATGATGAAAACCCGGTCTATGAATTTTTTGCTCATCCGATGGAGCGTTGCATCCTGAAAAAGGAGCTCGCTGCCATTATCTCACAGCGCAGGACATTTGTTTATGCCATCACCTTTGCGACACCCCAGTACATTCCGGAGATTGTTGTGCCTCAGCTGAAACGAAGTGCCATTGCGCTCCGGGAATTTCTGGAACGGAACGGATTTCTGGTCCATCACGCTTCCTATGATATGCAGACAGACAAGTGCATGTTCCTCCTTGAATTGCTGACAGGGGAGCTCCCGGCACTGCGACAGCATCATGGCCCCCCGGTCTGGAACCGGGAAAATGCGGACAAGTTCCGAAAAAAGCATCTTGCCGAGCACCTGTCAGGACCTTTTATTGAAGATGGAAGGTACGAAATGGAGGTCAAAAGGGAATACCAGACCGCAAAGAGCCTGCTCTCTTCCGATGCCCTCCTGACGGTGAGTCTGGGCAAACACATACGGCAGTCTCTGGAAAAGGGATGGACGCTGTATGAGGGTGCAGAATGCTGGCAGGAGGAGTTTGCTCCGTTCATCGCGGAATTCTTCGACCGTCGCTCACCGCTTACAAGGATACTGCGGGAGATATAAAGACGGGATCTTTGTTTTTTTTTGAGTTTCTGTTTTAAGATGAACGCCCCCGCCCCTGCCGGGACGCCACGGAGGCGGATTGGAACTAGAAATTCTCAAGACAATCCCCGACCCGCCGTGCCTCGGAGAGGCCCTGAGGCGGGTGACTCTCGTAAAATACTATAATTTTTATGGGAAACTGTACGAAAGAAGTGTTCGATCCAAACCATGAAAATCGTGGGATTCAGAGATGAACGTGGATTGATACCTGTAAATCAGATTTATGATGACCCCGCCGCCCCCGAAGGGACGCCCCCGTGGCGGATCAATAACCAATAATCCGAAACAAACCCCCTGACCCGCCGTGCCTCGGAGAGGCCCTGAGGCGGGGCGACTCTTGTAAAATACTATAATTTTTATGGGAAACCTGTATGAAAGAAGTGTTCGTCCCAAACCATGAAAATCGTGGGATTCAGAGATGAACGTGGATGGGTACCTGTGAATCAGATTTATGACGACCCCGCCGCCCCCGAAGGGACGCCCCCGTGGCGGATCAAATATTTGGAAATTATAAAAATCTCCTTGACGCACCGTGCCTTGAAGAAGCCCTGATGAGAAGAACCCTCAAAACCAATATCCCAATGAATTTCCCGGCTGAAAATTATTTTTTGGAATTTTTCTTTATTTTTGCTGTCGCCAGTTTCTCGATGGCTGTTGTATCAACATCCGGGCTGACCTCAAGTTTCCGGTTTCTTATAGCACGGTCAATGAAACCTTTTCCCGTACGGGTGCGGACGATCAGCGTGGTCGAGCCGGGGGGGCTGCCAATCGCACCGGCAGAGATATCTGAACATACTGCTGTCAGGTCAGTACAAATACGGCAGCCTTTTCTTACGCAGGTCTCCAGTTCTGCCAGAGGCACGATGATTGTGCTGCCATCCTGTTT
>Ga0209705_10001712_pt1 | contig 11625 bp, 10 predicted proteins | sample PPLLaktember2015_5_FD_187262 | JGI IMG/M metagenome (GOLD analysis project Ga0209705, IMG submission 187262) | Freshwater sediment microbial communities from Prairie Pothole Lake near Jamestown, North Dakota, USA - PPLs Lake P8 Core (1) Depth... | ecosystem: Environmental > Aquatic > Freshwater... | reverse complement strand
CTCCGGGATCGCGGCCGTCTTCGAAATCGCGCCGTGGCTCGAGGGCAGGAGCGAGGTCAGGAGGCTCGCGGCGGCGGGCTTCGTCCACGAGGCGTGGCTGAAGGCGTAGAACCTGCTGCCGTCCGCCTCGGCGATCCGGCACAGGTTCGGCGTCGCGATGGGGCCGCCGTAGCAGGAGAGCTGGTCGGCGCGCAGCGTGTCGATCATCAGGAGCAGGACGTTCGGGCGCGCGGCGAGAGCGGCGGGGACGGACGGCGGCGCAGCCGCCGGGGCCGGCGGCGGCGCGATCCGCGACGCTGCGATCGCGCCGGCGACGCAGGCGAGGGCGACGAGGGGGAGCGCGACGCGCGGCGAGAAGACGCGCCCCGCGGCGCCGCGCAGCAGGCGCGGCGCGACCAGGAAGAGCAGCAGCGCGATCACGGCGGCTGCGCCGAGAATCCCCGCGAGCACGGGAAGCGGCGGCATCTGCTCGTGGTAGAGGTCGCGTCGCACACGGAAGAGCGTCATCGCGAGGCCGAGCGGCAGCACGAGCGCGAGCCAGACCAGGCTCGGCGTCCAGCCACGGATCTCGTCGCGGTCGACCGGCAGCACGCCGATCACGGCGCCGAGGCCCGCGCCGCCCACGCCCAGGGCGAGCGCGTAGACGAGAGGCCCGAACCAGAGCACCTGCGCCTCGCCGCCGAGACCGCCGCGTGCGACGACGAGCGCCTCGAGCGCGCCGAGCACGAGGCCGCCGAGGAGTCCCGCGCCGAGCCCGCGCCACGCCGCGCTCGCGATGCGCGCGCCGAGCGGGGCGAGCGCAGCGTCGCGCGCCAGCGCACGGCCGGCTTCGCCGCCCGGCGCGGCGCCGAGCGCCAGCGCCTCCTGGGCGGCGGCCGCGTAGTCCACCTGCACGCCGTCCACGCGGCAGTAGGCGGGACGGTAGTCGCGCCCGCGCAGCCACCAGAAGACGCCACCGACGAGCGTCAGGGCCTCCGCCGCCCAGAAGCCGAGGGCCGCCGAGACGATCGCGGCGCCGGGGCCGATCATGTGGCCGAGCGTTGCGTACTGCGCCCACTCGCGGGCGCCGACGCCGCCCATCGTGGGCGCGATCACCGTGGCGAAGATCTGGATCGAGGAGCCGAAGGCGAGGGGCCAGAACTCGGCCTTGTCGCCGGCGCCCACCGCGAGCGCGGTGAAGTAGTACATCGCCGCGGTCGTGAAGTGGACGACGAACGAGAGCCCGAGCGCGACCAGCACGAGCCCCTTGCGGTCGCGGTACGCCGACGCCGCGCGCGAGATGCGCATCACCACGCCGGCGAGCCGCGCCTTCCCGGGGATCGGCACGGCGTCGAGCAGCCACTGCACGAGGCGCGGGTACCAGACGAGGACGAGGAGCCCCGTGATCACCGCGAGCGAGATCGGCACCGTGATCGCGGCCACGAGCGGCGCCTGCTCTCCGAAGATCCGGATGCCGAAGGGCAGGGCGATCAGGAACGACAGGAACATGCCCGTGAAGCCGAGCACCTTCTCGAGCAGGGTCGCCGCCGTGGCCTCGACGGTGCGGCCGCTGAAGCGCGCGGCGTCGTAGAGCTTGTAGCCGTCGAGGCCCGCCGTGCTCGGCAGGAAGGTGCCGATGAAGCGCCCCGTCAGGAAGGCGCCGAAGACGTGGCGGAACGGCAGCTCGATGCGCTGGCCCGCGAGCAGGAGCTGCCAGCGCCGCATCGAAGCGAAGATGCCGACGAGCTTGATGCCCGTGGCGCAGGCGACGAAGCCCCAGAACGTGCCGGCGTCGAGGCTGCGCAGCTGCTCCGCAATCAGCTTCCAGGCGACGACGCGGCTCCCGTCCTCGAGCTGCACCGGATGCTCGAGCAGCAGCCAGAACGCGCGCACCGTGAACCACGCCTTGAGCGCGGTCTGCAGCCGCCCGCGCCAGGGCGGCGGCACGATCCGGGTGAGCGAGAGCGCGAAGAGGAGCGCGAGGAGGAGAAGCTCGGCCAGGACCTGCATGGGCGACTCCGGGCATGATCCGGCCGAATCGGGACGGCGCGGCGGGCGGCCGGGAGCTTACTCGACCGCGGGTGGCTTCGCGTCGCTGGCCGGTGACGGTGGCGCCACGTACTTCGGATCGGCCGCGAGGATCTCCCGGCGCTTCGCGCGGTACTCGTTCTCGCCGACGGCCCCGCGCTGCCGCTCCTCCTCGAGATCCGCGAGCTTTCGCAAGGTCGACGGCGCGAGGTTGCGCGGAAGCTGCTCGTCCGCGACGGCGGCGCCCGGGCCCTCCTCCTCGATCGGCGCCTCGGCCGGCGCCTCCATCAGGATCGTGCGTCGCACGACCTTGCCGGTCGGCGTCACCTGCACCGCCGTCGGCTTGCGGAAGATCGAGTCGCGCCAGTCGACGGCCAGCTCCTGGGCGGCGACCACGGTCATCGCCTCGCTCGGCAGCACGCGGAACTTCTGGTCGGTGTCGTTGCGCCAGGGCTCGTTCGAGGGCTGGTTGCGATCGTCCTTCGGGATCATCCAGTCGATCTTGCCGAGCTTCAGGTGGAGCTGTTCGTTCTGCACGAAGGCGATGAAGCTCGTGAGGAAGTCCTCGTTGAAGATGCCGAGGCGGCGCGTCTCGCGCGTCGCGTAGACCACGACCTCCTGATTGGGCTCGGCCTTCGAGAGCGCCTTGGAGAGCGCGTCGCCGACGTCGAACAGGATGTCGGCGTCGAAGGCGGGCTTGCGGCTCTTCTCCTCCTCCTCGTGCATCCGCACGTCGATGCGCGAGAGGATGTGGCCGAGGCGCACTCCCGAGATCTGGGCCGGGTGCTGGAACAGCGCGGCGTCGCCCTCGCTTCGCAGCACGATCTTGAGCTTCGGGGTGTCGACGAGCACGTCGCGCTGCACCGACGCGCAGGCGAGGCCGAGGGGCAGGAGCGCGACGAGCGCGAGCGCGGCGCGCCGCGCGCGGCGGCCGGCCGGACCGCTCCAGGGCTTCGAGGCGACTAGGTCCACGCGTCCACCACCCGATGGACGAGGTAGCTCGCCCCGTAGGCGAGCGCGAGCAGATAGCAGAAGGCGAAGGCCGGCCAGCGCCACGAGTTGGTCTCGCGCCGCATCACGGCGAGGGTCGACATGCACTGCAGCGCATAGACGAAGAAGACGAGCAGCGAGGCCACCGTGGCTGGCGTGTAGACCGGGCGGCCGTCGGCGTGCACGTCGCGCCGGATCGCGTCGCGCAGCGAGCCCGCCTCGTCGGTCGCGGCGTAGATCTGCGCCAGGGTCGCGACGATCACCTCGCGCGCGGCGAGGCTCGCCACGAGCCCGACGCCGATCTTCCAGTCGAAGCCGAGGGGCGCGAGCACGGGCTCGAGGGCGTGGCCGACGCGTCCCGCGACGCTCTGCTCCATCGCGTAGCTGCGGGCGGCTTCCGCCGAGAGGCCCTGCGGCGCCTCGACGCGCGGGAACGTGAGCAGCCCCCAGAGCACGATCGAGACCAGCAGGATGATCGTCCCTGCGCGCTTCAGGAACGCGCGCGCGCCGCCCCAGACCTGCGTGAAGAGCAGCTTCAGCGTCGGCACGCGGTAGGGCGGGAGCTCCATGTAGAAGGGCAGGCCCTCGCCGGGAAAGAGCGTGCGCTTGAGCAGCGCCGCCACGAGCAGCGCCGAGAGCCCGCCGAGCAGGTAGAGGCCGAGCAGCACCAGACCCTGCAGCCCGATCGGCCCCAGGACCGCGCGGTCGGGCACGAAGGCCGCGATCAGGAGCGCGTAGACCGGGAGCCGCGCCGAGCACGTCATGAGCGGAGAGACGAGGATCGTGACGAGGCGGTCGCGCGCGCTCGGGATGGTGCGGGTCGCCATGATCCCCGGCACGGCGCAGGCGTAGGACGAGAGCAGCGACACGAAGGCGCGTCCCTCGAGGCCGATCCAGCCCATCACGCGATCGATCACGAAGGCGGCGCGCGCCATGTAGCCGAGGTCGTCGAGCAGGTGCAGGAGGCCGAGCACCAGCACGATCTGGGGCAGGAAGACGATCACCGATCCCACGCCCGCGACCACGCCGTCGATCAGGAGATCGCTCGCGAGGCTCGGGGGCAGCGCGCCGCGGAGCGCCGCCGAGAGCGCGCCCACGGCGGCGTCGATCCCGTCCATCGCGGGCTGCGCCCAGGCGAAGATCAGCTGGAAGAAGAGCACCATCACCGCGGCGAAGACGAGCACGCCCGCCACCGGGTGGAGCAGCACGCGGTCGATCGCGTCGGTCGTGCGGCTGCGGCCTGGCCGCGTCGTGAGCACGTGGGCGAGCACCGACTCCGCCCACGCGCCACGCTCGATCGCGCCCTCGGGCGGAACGATCGGCGGGCGGCTCCAGGCGTCCGGGTGCCCGAGCAGCCGGCGCAGCGCGTCGATCCCGACGCCACGATGCCCGACCACCGGCAGCACCGGGATGCCGAGGGCGGCCTCGAGACGCCGGAGGTCGAGCTTCCCGCCCCGCGCCACGAGCTCGTCGGTCATGGTGAGGACGAGGCAGGTCGGAAGCCGCAGGCGCAGCACCTGCGCCACGAGCAGGAGCGAGCGCTCGAGGCTGCACGCGTCGGCCACGACGGCCAGCGCGTCCGGCGGCGCGACGCCCTCGAGCTCGCCGGCGAGCAGGCGGCTCACCACCGCCTCGTCCTCGCTCACCGGTGTGAGGGAGTAGGCGCCCGGAAGGTCGATCAGGATGGCGGGGCGGCCCGCGAGGTCGACCGCGCCCTCGCGCCGCTCGACCGTGACCCCGGGGTAGTTGCCGACCTTGGCGCGCAGGCCCGTGAGCGCGTTGAAGAGCGTGGTCTTCCCCGAGTTCGGGCTGCCGACGAGGCCGAGGCGCAGCAGCGCTTCGGCGCCGTGCGGCGCGATGGCGGCGGCGCTCAACGTGGGGCGTCCGCGCACGCGCCGGCCGCCTCGCGCTCGACGCGCACGCGGCGGGCCTCGCTCCGCCGCAGGCACAGGCGATAGCCGCGGAGCTCGTACTCGATCGGATCGCCCAGCGGCGCGCGCCGCAGCGCGAGCACGCGCGTGCCGGGCAGGAGCCCGAGATCGAGCAGCCGCCGCTCGATCGGGCCGTCGCCCGTGAGCCCGCACACGAGGGCGCTCTCACCGGGCGCGAGCGTGTCGAGGCCGACTCGATCCGGCTTCAGGTCGGCGCGCGGTGTGAGCTCGGAGCACGAAGAGAGCGGGGTCGCGGCCATGGATCCGTCACCCGATCGGGCGCAGGGGGAGGCTGCCGAAAAGGAAAGTCGATTCCCGGAACCTACCGGGCGCGAACCGGCGCTGCCAGCCACGTGAAGCCCGCGGCGGGATCGTGCGATTTCCTTGACCCGCCAAACGGCCGCGGCTACGGTCCGCACGGTTTTTTCAGTCTGCACGAGCGGTTCCGTCGATTCGGCGCACCCGGGTGAGGGGGGCTTCGCGGCTCCCCCGAAGCGCAGCCTGGGCGCCGTGGGTCGCGGGGCTCCGTTCTGTCGCCGGGGGGGGCGCGCCATTCTCGCGGAGTTCAGCGGCGTCCTGCTGATCCTGGTGATCGCCCTGCTGGTGGCGGCCGGCATGCTGACGGTGCACCGGCTGCTCGGCCCCAAGCGGGTCTTCCCCGAGAAGCAGGAGCCCTTCGAGTGCGGCGAGCACCAGATCGTCTCGCCGCGCCAGCGCTACGCGGTCAAGTTCTACCTGGTCGCAATCCTGTTCGTCGTCTTCGACGTCGAGGCGGTGTTCTTCTATCCCTGGGGCGCCGTGTTCCGCGAGCTCGGCTGGTTCGGGCTCGGCGCGATGACGGTCTTCACCGTCCCGCTGGTCGTCGGCCTGCTCTATGAATGGAAGAAGGGCGCGCTCGAATGGTGATCACGCCGGAGATGCGGTCGCGCATCGAGGCGGCCATGGAGAAGTACCCGCAGAAGCGCGGTGCGCTGCTTCCGGCGCTCCACATCGTGCACGAGGCGGTCGGTCACGTGACGCCCGAGACGGCGCGCGAGCTCGCCACGCTCTTCGACCTCCGTCCGCCCGACGTGATGGAGGTCGTGCACTTCTACAACATGTTCTACGACCGGCCCCAGGGCCGGCATCACGTCTACGTCTGCACCAACCTGCCGTGCTCGCTGCGCGGCGCGCGCAGCCTCGTGCGCGCGCTCGAAGCGCACCTCGGCATCGAGGCCGGCGAGACGACGAAGGACGGGCGCATCACGCTCGGGCACGAGGAGTGCCTCGGCGCGTGCGCCTACGCGCCGATGATGCGGGTCGACGACGAGTACCACGAGGATCTCGACGTCGAGGAGGCGAAGCGCATCCTGGACGGGCTCGAGTAGTCGATGGGTCTCAAGGTTCCCTACGTCACGAGCTACCTGACCGAGCATTTCGCCGACGACGCCTTCGGCACGATCGAGGGCTACGAGGCGAAGGGCGGCTACGCGGCGGCGCGCAAGGTGCTGCGCGAGTCGACGCCCGAGAGCGTGATCGAGACCATGAAGGCGTCGGGGCTCCAGGGCCGCGGCGGCGCGGGCTTCGTCACGGGTCTCAAGTGGTCGTTCATGCCGAAGGGCACCGAGAAGCCCAAGTACTTCTGCGTGAACGCCGACGAGTCCGAGCCGGGCTCGTTCAAGGACCGCCTGCTGCTCGAGCGCGCGCCGCACAAGATGCTCGAGGGCATCCTGATCGGCGCCTTCGCGATCGGCGCGGAGAAGACGTTCATCTACATCCGCGGCGAGTACGCGTACCCCGCGAAGCAGGTGCAGCGCGCGATCGACGAGGCCTATGCCAAGGGGTACCTGGGCCGGAACGTCTTCGGCACGGGCTTCTCCCACGACGTCGTGCTCCACCGCGGCGCCGGCGCCTACATCTGTGGCGAGGAGACGGGCCTGCTCGAGTCCCTCGAGGGCAGGAAGGGCCAGCCGCGCAAGAAGCCGCCGTTCCCGGCGGAGTACGGCGCGTTCGGCATGCCGACGACGGTCAACAACGTCGAGACCTTCTGCCACGTGCCGCACATCCTCGCGAACGGGCCCGACTGGTTCCGCGGCTTCGGCACCGAGAAGAGCCCGGGCACGACGATCTTCGGTGTGTCGGGCCACGTCGCGCGGCCCGGCCTCTACGAGCTGCCCCTGGGCACGCGCCTCGACGAGATCATCTTCGAGCACGCGGGCGGCGTGCCCGGCGGGCGCAAGGTGAAGGGCGTGATCCCCGGTGGCATGTCGATGCCGATCCTGCCCGCGGGCCAGCTCGACGTGCCGATGGCGAACGAGTTCCTGCGCGAGCGCAAGACCATGCTCGGAACCGGCGGCGTCATGGTGATGGACGAGACCACCTGCATGGTCCGCGCGTCCAGCATCATCTCCTACTTCTTCCGCGACGAGTCGTGCGGCCAGTGCACGCAGTGCCGCGAGGGCACGGGCTGGATCCACAAGATCGTGTCGCGCATCGAGCGCGGCTCGGGCTCGGTGGACGACCTCGACCTGCTGCTCGACATCTGCGGGAAGATGGAGGGCCAGACGATCTGCGCCTTCGCCGACGCCGCGGCCTGGCCGATCCAGGGCATGCTCCGCCACTTCCGGGAGGACTTCGAGCTGCACCTGAAGCACCAGAAGTGCCCGTTCCCGGAAAGCTTCGAGCTCTAGATGCCGCAGATCACCGTCGACGGCGAAGTGATCGAGGTCGCGGCCGGGCGCACCATCCTGCAGGCGCTCGACGACGCCGGGCTGCTGATGAACGGCGTCGACGTGCCGCACTACTGCTGGCACCCGAAGCTCACGATCGACGGCTCGTGCCGGCTCTGCCAGGTCGAGGTCGAGGGCATCCCGAAGCTCCAGATCGCGTGCAACACGCCGGTGAAGGACGGCATGGTCGTCCACACCAAGACCGATCGCGTGAAGCGGGCGCGCGAAGGCGTGATGGAGCTCCTGCTCATCAACCACCCGCTCGACTGCCCGATCTGCGACCAGGCCGGCGAGTGCAAGCTGCAGGACTACGCCTACGAGTACGGCGTGACGCACGCGCGTACGAAGGAGCCGCGGCGCGCGGCGAAGAAGCGCGTCGATCTCGGCCCGACGATCGTGTTCGACCAGGAGCGTTGCATCCTGTGCCGGCGCTGCGTGCGGTTCTGCCGCGAGATCCCGCAGACCGGCGAGCTCGCGGTCTTCCACCGCGGCGACCGCTCGGTGATCGAGACCTTCCCCGGCGCGGAGCTCGACAACCCCTACTCGATGAACGTCGCCGACATCTGCCCCGTCGGCGCGCTCACGACGAAGGACTTCCGCTTCAAGATCCGCGTCTGGTTCCTGAACGACGTCCCCGGCGTCTGCACGGGCTGCGCGAACGGCTGCAACGTCCATCTCGGCGTCGCGACCAACAAGGTCTACCGCTACCTGCCGCGGCGGAACGACGCCGTGAACGACACCTGGATCTGCGACGCCGGCCGCATGACCTACAAGGAGATCGGCGCCGAGTCGCGGCTCCAGCGCGCCTACGTGCGCGGGCCGGGCGGGCTCCAGGAGTCCGGCTACAAGGCCGCCCTCGAGCACGCGGCGTCGCGCCTGCGCGCGCTGCTCGACGCCAAGGGTCCGGGCGTGATCGCGGCCCTCGCGTCGCCCCACGCCACGAACGAGGACCTGCTCCAGCTGCGCCGCTTCCTCGACGCCGCGGGCGTCCAGAACGCCGGCGTCGCGGTGCCGATCGGGCCGGCGGACGAGCTCTTGATCAAGGCCGAGAAGGCCGCGAACGCGACCGGCGCCCGCGCGCTCGGCTTCGCCGACGCGGCGGGCGTGGTCGACCGCATCCGCGGCGGCGGGGTCGAGGCGCTGATCGCCCTCGGCCACGACGTGCTCGACCCGGCCTACCTCGGCGGCGAGGCGGCGCTCGCGGGCCTCGACACGGTGATCGTGCTCGACACGCACCGCTCGGAGCTCGAGCGCGTGGCCCACGTGCTGCTGCCCGTGCGTGTCGCGGCGGAGAAGCACGGCACGCTCACGAACCACGCCGGCCGCGTGCAGCGCGTGCGGCCCGCGGTGGAGCCGGCCTTCGAGGCCTACGCCGACGGCGAGGTGCTCGCGAAGCTCGGCGCGCGGCTCGGCCTCGCGGGCTTCGACGGCAAGTGGGACGTGCGCGCGGTCTCGCGGGCGCTCGGTCGCGAGTGCCCCGCGTTCGTGGGCGTCGACGTCGAGAGCGTCGGCGACGAAGGCCGGTCGCTCGCAACGGTGGTGGCCGGCGCGACCACGGGAGCCAGCGTCTAGTGGAGCTCGCCGTCGTCATCAAGACGCTCTTCATCATCCTCGTGGTGATGGCGGGCTTCCTGCCGATCATCACCTGGGTCGAACGCAAGCAGAGCGCGGTGATGCAGGACCGGATCGGCGCGAACCGCGCCGACATCGGCGGCATCGCGGCCCTGGGCCTCCTGCACCCGGCGGCCGACGTGCTGAAGCTGCTCACGAAGGAAGACTTCGTCCCCGCCGGCGCGAATCGCGTGATGCACCTGCTGGCGCCCGTGATCGCCCTCGTGCCCGTGATCATCACGCTCGCCGTCGTGCCCTTCGGCGGCCGCTACGTGTTCGGTGACACCACCTTGAACCTGGTCGTCGCCGACGTCGACTGGGGGATGCTCTACATCCTCGCGGTCGGGTCGCTCGCGGCCTACGGCACGGTGATCGCCGGCTGGTCGAGCAACAACAACTGGGCGCTGCTCGGCAGCCTCCGGGGCTCGGCGCAGATGATCTCGTACGAGGTCACGATGGGGCTCTCGATCGTGAGCCTCTTCATGGTCTACGAGACGCTGAAGCTCACCGACATGGCGATCTACCAGGACGCCACGTTCCGGCTCTTCGGCTTCCTCGAGCACTTCGGCCTCATGAAGGACATCGGCTGGCTCGGCCTGCTGCAGCTCCCGCGCTGGGGGATCTTCCTCCAGCCGCTCGCCTTCTTCCTGTTCCTGACCTGCGTCATGGCCGAGAACAAGCGCCCGCCCTTCGACGTGCCCGAGGGCGAGAGCGAGATCATCGCCGGCTACCACATGGAGTACTCGGGGATGCGCTTCGGCCTGTTCTACACGGCCGAGTTCCTCGAGGTCCCGGTGATCGGGACGATCGTCGCGACGCTCTTCCTAGGCGGCTGGTCGATCCCGTTCCTGCCCCAGGAGACGCTGATCCGCGGCCTCACCCACTTCGGCGGCGAGGGCTTCGCGACCGGCCTCACGATGATCCTCCACGTGCTCACCTTCTTCCTGAAGGTGATCTTCATGATCTGGCTCCAGATGCAGATCCGCTGGACGCTGCCGCGCTTCCGCTACGACCAGGTCATGAACCTGTGCTGGAAGATCATGCTGCCGCTCTCGATCGCGAACATCTTCGTGACCGCGGTCGGGCTCCTGATCGTGGACGGCGCCGGCCGATGACCGCGTCGCTCGTGCTCTTCTACCTGTTCGCGGCGCTCGCGCTCGGCTCGGCGATCGCCATGGTGCTGAACGTCCGCAACACGGTGGCCGCGGCGCTCTCGCTGGTCGTCACCATGATCGCCCTCGCCGCGATCTTCGTGCTGCTCGAGGCGTACCTCGTGGGCGCGGTGCAGATCATGGTCTACGCGGGCGCGATCGTGGTGCTCTTCCTCTTCGTCGTGATGCTGCTGAACCTGCGCACCGACCTGTTCCCGGCCGGGCGCTCCTTCCTGCCGAAGGCGCTCGGCGTGATCGCCGCGCTGGCGCTCCTGGCCCTCTTGCTGCCGCGCATCGCGTCGCACCTGCCGGCGCAGACCGTGCTGCCCGCGGACTTCGGTGGCTACCGCAGCGTGGGCATCGCCATGTTCACGAAGTACCTGCTCCCGCTCGAGGTGGTCTCGCTGCTGCTCCTCGCCGCGATCGTCGGCGCCGTGGTGCTCGCGAAGCGGAGGATCGACTGATGATCCCGCTCTCCCACGTGATCTGGCTCTCGGCCGCGCTCTTCACGATCGGGGTCATCGGCGCGCTCACGCGCCGCAACCTGATCGTGATCCTGATGTCGGTCGAGCTGATGCTGAACGCCGTGAACCTCTCGCTCGTGGGCTTCGCCCGGGCCTGGGGCGACCTCGGCGGCCACGTCTTCGTGCTGATGGTGATCGCCGTCGCCGCCGCGGAGGTGGCCGTGGGCCTCGGCATCGTGATCTCCCTGTTCCGGAACCGCGACTCGGTCAACATCGAGGACGTGAGCCTGCTCAAATGGTAGAAGCGCACGCCGCCGCCCTGACCGTGACGCCCAGCACGCTCCTGCGCTGGATCCCGCTGCTGCCGCTCTTCGCGGCGGTGGTGCACGGCGTGATGCTCGGCCTCCTCCGCCGCACGATGCCCCGGAGCGGCGTGGTCGCGCTCTCGGTCGGCGCGGTCGTGCTCTCGTTCCTGGTCTCGGTCGTGGCCTTCGGCCAGCTGATCAGCCTGCCCGAGGGCCAGCGCGTCCTCGTGGACGACCTCTACACCTGGATCGGCGCCGGCCGCTTCAGCGCCGAGATGTCGTTCCTGCTCGATCCGCTCTCGGCCGTGATGATCCTGGTGGTGACGGGCGTGGGCTCGCTGATCCACGTCTACTCGATCGGCTACATGGGCGACGACCACCGCGAGGACGGCGGCTTCCAGCGCTTCTTCTGCTACCTGAACCTGTTCACGTTCGCGATGCTGATGCTGGTCCTCGCG
>Ga0209705_10001710_pt1 | contig 11628 bp, 14 predicted proteins | sample PPLLaktember2015_5_FD_187262 | JGI IMG/M metagenome (GOLD analysis project Ga0209705, IMG submission 187262) | Freshwater sediment microbial communities from Prairie Pothole Lake near Jamestown, North Dakota, USA - PPLs Lake P8 Core (1) Depth... | ecosystem: Environmental > Aquatic > Freshwater... | reverse complement strand
CTGGCAAAGTGCTAAAAGCTATCTCAAAAATAAGAGGGGATTGGGGTGTGTGCGGCGGCTTTGCCGCCGCACACACCCCAAATTACCATTTTTGAGATAAGTGCTAGTATCCTTCAACGGCTGCGCGCAGAGCCGCGATATTTTGTCCAACACTGGCGTGCTGATTGAAGATCGCCGAACCCACCACCAGCACGGTGGCGCCGGCTTGCACAACCTGACCGGTGTTATCGGGTTTCAATCCGCCATCCACCTCAATCTCCACATGCGACAGGCTGCGCTCATCCAGCATGCGCCGTAAACGGGCAATGCGAGTCAGACTGGCTGGGATGAAGGTCTGGCCGCCGAAACCCGGGTTAACCGACATGATCAGAACCTGGTCAACCTCGGACAGGATTTCTTCCAGAGTGATCAGGGCTGTTGCCGGGTTCAGGGTCACACCGGCCTTCACACCCAATTCTTTAATCATCTGAACGGTGCGGTGCAGGTGCGGGCAGGTCTCCACATGCACGGTGAGGATATCGGCGCCGGCCCTGGCAAAGTCGGGGATCAAACGCTCGGGAGATTCGATCATTAAGTGTACATCCAGGACCACCCCACTGGCGGCAGTGAGCGGTTTGATCGCCGAAACCACCAGCGGCCCGACTGTCAGGTTGGGGACAAAATGCCCATCCATCACGTCGACGTGAATGTACTCGGCGCGAGCCTGGATGGCTTGCTGCACCAGTTCGCCGAGACGCGAAAAATCAGCCGAAAGAATCGATGGGGCGATCTTCACCATGGCGAATTCACCCCGCCCTTTTCAGGTAAAGGAGCTCCCGGCAGCACCCGCACTCCCTGCTTGCCGGCGACGATCACGCGTGAAGCCATATCCAGAAATAAGCCGTGTTCCACGATGCCGGGACGTTCAGCCAAAGCGTGCGCCAGGGCATAGGCATCCGGAATTCCGGTCTCAAAGCTGCATAAAGCCAGATAGTTGCTATTATCGGTGACCACAGGGCCGCCGTTCGGCTCGCGCCAAAGGACCGCCTGGCAGCCCAGGCTGTCCAACCAGCGGATATGCGCTTCGACCTGGAAGGGAATGATCTCTACCGGCAGCGGCCCGCGCGTGCCCAAACGATCCACTAGTTTGCTCTCATCTACGATAACCACAAATTCAGCCGCATGAATTTCCACCACTTTCTCACGCAGCAAGGCACGCCCCAGGCCTTTGATCAGGTTCAGGTAAGGGTCTACTTCGTCGGCGCCATCGACTGCCAGGTCCAACGGGAGTTTTCCGTCTGAAGTGAGGTGCGCGCTCAGCGAGGTGATGGGGATATTGAGGGAGCGGGCGCGCGCCGCGCTGGCCTCTGAGGTAGGCACTACCTCTACCCCGTGCAACGCGCCATTTCTCAGACGTTCCCCCAGCAAATCGGTAAAGTACGCCGTAGTAGAACCTGATCCCAACCCCAAGATCATCCCATCCCGCACGTAGTCCAACGCCTGCCTGGCAGCTTGTTGTTTGTAGTTCATCTTTGCCGTCGCACACACCCAAAAAATCCATTTTTGAGATACGTTCTATTTTACCTCGTAAAAAGCCTTCAGGAAATCAGGATCATCGGGAGTCGCCGTGGTGACGGGAAGATGTGGGCTGTCCAAAAAGAAGCGCGCAGCGTTTCCATGACACCACAGGCGGCAATTCTTCATCGCTGCGCCCCTACACTTGGCGGCGATGGAATCAAAAAACGTGCCTTTTGGACAGCCTCTGGTATCTATCCGAAAAACAAAGGAGGTCGGGGTGTGTGGCGAATTACTTCAGGGTTAGCAGGTAAGCTACCAGGTCATTGATTTCCTGCTCGCTCAGGTCCTTGCTGTAGTTCTGATACATGATGCCGGCAGTAAAGCCTTCCGTGACGTGGGCATTCGGGTTGATAATCGATTCTTTCAGAAACTGCTCAGCCGATTTTCCCGGCTCAGCGCTTTCAGCAATGGTGGCAATGCCAGCGTGCGAGGGGCCCACCAGAACCTTGCCGGGCTCGGTCGAGTGACAGGTGGTACAGCCAGGGGCAGCATTCGGACCAATAATGGTCTGCTCGTAAAGAGCTTTACCCCGCTGAGCATCACCGGCGCCAGCGCCTTCTTCGCCACCTCCGCCACAAGCCGCCAGAAGCAAAGCGGCAAGCACGAATACAGCGAATACATGGGTCAACCTTTTCATGAGAGGTTCTCCTCCGCCATTCAATCTTATCTCATGCATTTAGAGATTACGCGATTGGAGGGGTGATGGGCGTGTTTGGGCAGGCGTAGCCCGCCCAAACACGCTCCAAGCGAGGGAAAAAGCGATCAGGCTAATTCGATCACAGCCCCAGCCGCTTCGAGCTTGGACTTGGCATCGTTGGCGGCGTCCTTGCTCACGGCTTCCAACACTTTTCCACCAGCGGTCTCTGCCATATCCTTGGCCTCTTTCAAGCCCAGGCTGGTGAGCTGGCGGATGGTCTTGATGACTTCGATCTTCTTGGGACCAGCATCCTTGATGATGACATCGAACTCGGTTTTCTCTTCAACCGGCTCGGCGGCAGCCATTGCGGTGGGGGCAGCGGCAACCGCTGCAACGGGGGCAGCAGCAGAAACGCCCCAGGTCTCTTCCAGTTTCTTTACCAGCTCAGCAGCTTCCAAAACGGTCAGTTTGCTGAGTTCTTCGACAAGTTTATTCAGGTCAGACATGCTATTGCTCCTTCAATTGATTCATCAGTAGATCTAGATATCGGGTAGGATCAGGGTAATAAAGGTTGGTAATCGGGGATCGGATCACTGCCTGTTACGCGCTTCCAGGGGCGGCTTCTCGCTCGGCGTAAGCCTTGAACACAGCAGCCACCTGGCGGGCGGGTTCGGCCAAAATCCGAGCCAGCTGGCTTGCCGGAGTCAGGATTGTACCCATCAACTGGGCACGGACCACCGGCAACGGCGGCAGCTCGGCAAGGGATTTCACCTGCTCGGCCGTGATGGCATCTTTTCCCAGATAGCCGCCCTTCACTTTCAGGGCTTCAGCGGTACGGGCATACTCGGTAAACACTTTCGCCATGGTAGCCGGGTCTTCGAATGCAAAGCAGATGGCTGTGCTGCCCTCAAAGAAACCCTGGGGCAACGGCATACCGGCTTGCTTGAACGCCAATTCTCCCAGCGTATTCTTGACGATGTGAAATTCTCCGCCGATATCGCGCAGCTTGCTGCGCAGCTCGTCGATTTGTTTCATGGTGAGCCCTTTATATTCAGCCAGGAAGGATGCCTTGCTGCGTCCAGCCCACTCGCCATACTGGGCAACGACTTCGTTTTTACGTTCCCGTGAAATAGCCAATTGTCTTTCACCTCCTTTCAAAAGAAAAGTCTTTGCCTCACCAGAACCGGGCAAAGACTCTCCAGCGACCACGCAGGTCTCCCGCAAACGCGGGAAATTTTTTCGGAGAAATCTCCACCTCGGCAGGAAATTAAGCTATTTGCCCGTTCAACCTTCACAGGTCCGGCAGGCAGCAGCACCTGCTGTCTTTGGCGAAGCGATTAATCAGGTTAGGACTTACGCAGTTGGTAGGAGGTTGGGGGTGTTTTGGCGGGCGTAGCCCGCCAAAACACCCCCACTTCCCCCTTGAACTGCGTAACTTCTACAGGTTTTATACCGCACAAGGCGGCAGTCTATTCGCTCGTCTCCATCGTCTGGGCAGCGGCAGGATCCACCTTGATCCCAGGGCCCATGGTTGCGGTGAGCGTAATGCGCTTGATGTAGGTACCCTTCGAAGCTGCCGGGCGGGCTTTCTTCACGGCTTCCATGAGGGCAGCCAGGTTTTCATACAGCTTCTTCTGCTCGAAGGAAACTTTGCCGATCGGCACGTGCAGGTTAGCAGTCTTGTCGGTGCGGAATTCCACACGCCCAGCTTTCGCCTCGGTGATCACCCGGGACATGTCTTCCGCAGGGACAACCGTGCCAGCTTTGGGATTAGGCATCAAGCCGCGCGGGCCTAAGACACGGCCCAGGCGACCAACTCTGCCCATCATATCCGGGGTAGCAATCGCCACATCGAATTCAGTCCAGCCGCCCTGGATTTTATTGATGGTCTCATCGTCATCTGCGACGACATCCGCGCCAGCGGCGCGTGCGGCTGCTGCGCCCTCGCCCTGGGCAAAGACCAACACACGCACAGTCTTGCCAAGCCCGTGCGGCAAGACGACGACATCGCGCACCTGCTGATCTGCATGGCGGACATCGACCCCCAGGCGCATATGCACTTCAACCGTAGCGTCGAACTTTACAGTGGAGGTTTCTTTCGCCAGCCCCACGGCGTCTTTGGGGGCGTAGAGCACGTCGCGGTCCACTTTGGCTGCTGCAGCCAGGTATTTCTTTCCGTGTTTTGCCATTCTTTACTCCTTGGTGGTGCAAGCGGGCAGTTTTGCGCCCTCCCACAGGGTTAATCGACGATTGCCAGGCCCATATTGCGGGCAGTGCCTTCGATCTGGCGCATGGCGCCTTCGAGATCGATGGCATTAAGATCTTTCATCTTCAGCTCAGCGATCTCGCGCACCTGGGCACGCGTGACCTTGCCCACTTTCTCACGCGGGGATTGCGCCGAGCCTTTTTCCACGCCGGCGGCTTTCTTCAAGAGCACGGCTGCCGGAGGGGTTTTGAGCACGAATGTGAAAGACCCATCGGTATAGATACTGATTTCTGCCGGGATAACCTCGCCCATACGGTTGGCAGTGCGGGCATTGTACTCCTTGCAGAATGCCATCAGGTTAATCCCATGCCCAGCCAGGGCCGGGCCAATGGGAGGCGCAGGGTTAGCCTTGCCGGCGTTGATCTGCAGACGAACGATTGTTTTCAGTTTCTTTGCCACAGTTAAATCTCCTTCGTGGTATTAGCGGGCGATGAAGGTACACCCTCCCACCAGATTAGCTGCCGGCCTGGTTTGTAAGCCGGCAGAGGCTCACAATTTATGCTTTCTCTACTTGCAAGAAGTCAAGCTCCACCGGGGTTTCACGCCCGAAAAAGTTGACCATCACACGCACTTTGGCGCGTTCCATATCGATCTCGGACACCGTGCCGCGAAAATCATTGAAGGGTCCATCCACAATACGCACGCGCTCGCCGGATTTAAAGGTGACCTTGATGCGCGGGGCTTCGGCCTCCATGCGCTTGATGATGAGCGCCACCTCTTCCGGGCGCAGCGCGGTAGGCGAGTTGCCCATGCCCACAAAGCCGGTCACACCCGGGGTGTTGCGCACCACGTACCAGGACTCTTCACTCATGATCATATTGACCAGGATGTAGCCCGGGAACACGCGCCGTTCGACTGTGCGCCGCTTGCCCTCTTTGACTTCGATTTCCTCTTCGGTGGGGACGACCACATCAAAAATCTTGTCTTTCATCCCCATAGTTTCGATGCGCTGTTCCAGGTTATGGCGCACCTTGTTCTCGTAACCCGAGTAACAGTGCACCACGTACCAGTTTCGCCCCCCCTCCTCAGGCTGCACCTCGCTCTCCGCAGCCAGCTCGCCTTCTACTCCCGAATCCAAGAATTCCGGCGCAGCTTCAACTTCCACCGGCTCGTCCACGGGATTTTCGGCATCGCTCATGTCGATGGGTTGCTCTTCCAGGTCTTCCTTATCCATGATCAGCGCTTTCTTCTTACTCAATGGTCACCTGTCGTCCAGCGAAGTCTGGCACTACCTTAAGATCAAGGCAAACCCCCGGGAGAATAGAAAATCCAACACTCCCAGAAAAGCGCTCATGCTGAACATCACAACCAAAACCACCTTGGTCAGGTTCCAGGCTTCCTGGCGGGTGGGCCAGTTCACCTTGCGCAGCTCTCCGACCGTTTCACGAAAGAAGGTCTGGATGCGATTTGGCTGGCGGCGCTCTATGCTTTTTCCTTTTTCGGCCTTGGTCACTACGGCCTCCTCTTAATACTTCCGCTACAGGCATTGCCCCGCGCGGACTGGGGCGACTTTTCGCTACGGACAAAACGCCGCCCTGTCAGACGGCGTCGTCGAAATCCAGGCAGGCCAGGCAGGACTTGAACCCACAACCGCTCGTTTTGGAGACGAGTGCTCTACCAATTGAGCTACTGGCCTTCATTCTGTGCTCCAGGGTCAGGCGTCCCCATTTCACGTGAACCTGGAGCACTTGGCGCTCTATTTCGTCTCGCGGTGCTGCGTGTGCTTACGGCAACGCGGGCAAAACTTATTCAATTCCATGCGGCCTGGATCGTTGCGACGATTCTTCTCGGTGGTGTAATTGCGTTCCTTACACTCCGTGCAGGCCAGGGTGATCACAGGACGTACATCTTTCTTAGAAGCCATAACTGCTCACTTGCGCCGCCTGTCAGGGCGGGGCAACTCCTTTACTAATCCAAGATCTTCGTAATAGCGCCAGCGCCGACGGTCAGGCCGCCTTCCCGGATGGCAAAGCGCGAGCCCTGCTCCAGCGCCACCGGCACGATCAATTCCACTTCCAGGTTCACATTGTCGCCCGGCATCACCATCTCGACCCCTTCCGGCAGCTTGATGTTCCCAGTCACGTCCATCGTCCGGATGTAGAACTGCGGCCGATACCCCGTGAAGAAGGCTTTGTGCCGGCCCCCCTCTTCCCGCTTCAGCACGTACACTTCGCTCATGAACTTCTTGTGCGGGGTGATGCTCTTCGGCCACGCCACCACCTGCCCCCGCTCCACGTCCGTCCGGTCGATGCCTCTCAGCAGCAGCCCGCAGTTGTCGCCTGCCATGCCCGTATCCAGCGACTTGTGGAACATCTCCACTCCCGTCACCACCGAGCTCTTGGTCTTCTCCTGCAAGCCCACGATCTCCACCGCATCCCCTACCTTGATCCGCCCCCGGTCCACGCGCCCCGTCACCACCGTCCCGCGGCCCTTGATCGAGAACACATCCTCGATCGGCATCATGAACGGCTTGTCCACTTCCCGCACCGGCTCCGGAATGTACTCATCCACCACTCGCAGCAGCTCCTTGATGCACGCATACTCCGGCGCATCCTTGTCCTTGCTGTCGCTCTCCAACGCATGCAGCGCACTCCCCCGCACGATCGGCGTCTCGTCCCCAGGAAACCCGTACTCGTTCAGCAACTCCCGCAGCTCCAGCTCCACCAGCTCCAACAGCTCCGGGTCGTCCATCATGTCCACTTTGTTCAGAAACACCACGATCGCTGGCACTTCCACCTGCCGCGCCAGCAGCACGTGCTCCCGCGTCTGCGGCATCGGCCCGTCCGGCGCCGCTACCACCAGGATCGCTCCATCCACCTGCGCCGCTCCCGTGATCATGTTCTTGATGTAGTCCCGGTGCCCCGGCATGTCCACGTGCGCATAGTGCCGCTTGTCTGTCTCGTACTCCACGTGCGCTATGTTGATCGTGATCCCGCGCGCTTTCTCCTCCGGCGCATTGTCGATCGAATCGAACGCCCGGAATTCCCCATGCCCGCTCATCGCACAATATTTCGTGATCGCCGCCGTCAACGTCGTCTTCCCGTGGTCGATGTGTCCCATCGTCCCTACATTCATGTGCGGCTTTGTGCGCTCAAATTTCTGCTTGCCCATAAATGCGCTCCTTATCTCGGATAATTCAATGTTCGCTGTTATTCCGGCGTTATCCGCCGATGATCGCCCGTGCTACAGTCTCAGATACAGGGGCGTAATGATCAAATTCCATCGTAAACATACCCCGGCCTTGCGTCGCAGAACGCAGATCGGTGGTGTAGCCAAATAATTCTGCCAGGGGCACCATGGCGCGCACTGCCTGGGTATTGCCCAAGCGCGCTTCAATGCCCAAAATCTCGCCGCGGCGGGCGTTTACCTGGCCCAGGATCTCGCCCAAGAAATCTTCAGGCGCCATAACTTCTACTTTCATCACCGGTTCCTGAAGGACCGGGGCAGCTCTCTGCACGCCTTCTTTGAAGGCCATCGAACCAGCCATTTTGAAGGCCATTTCGCTCGAGTCGACCTCGTGGTATGAGCCATCATACAGGCGGATTTTCACATCGGTCACCGGGTATCCGGCAATTACGCCGCTCTCGGCTGCTTCTCGCACACCCTTCTCAACCCCGTTAATATATTCTCTGGGGATGACGCCGCCCACAATGTCATTTTCAAACAGAATGCCGCTGCCGGGCTCTCCCGGTTCCAGTTCCAGGACCACGTGCCCGTATTGACCGTGCCCGCCCGTCTGCTTGACATAGCGGTACTCGGCCTTTTCCACTGGGCGGGTGATCGATTCGCGGTAAGCGACCTGCGGGCGTCCCACGCGGGCTTGAACGCGGAATTCACGCAGCATGCGGTCCACCAGCACCTCTAGGTGCAGCTCGCCCATGCCGGAGATAACGGTCTGACCGGTCTCCTGATCGGCGCGCACGCGGAAGGTAGGGTCTTCTTCCGAAAGCTTGCGCAGGGCTTCGCCCATCTTATCCTGGTCGGCGGTGGTCTTTGGCTCGATCGCCACTGAAATCACTGGCTCAGGGAAAGTGATGTTTTCCAGGATGACCTGGTGCGTGGCATCGCATAAGGTATCGCCTGTGAAGGAACCTTTCAACCCCAATACAGCGCCAATATCTCCCTGCAGCACTTCAGTGATATCTTCACGCCGGTCTGCATACATGCGCAACAAACGACCGATGCGCTCGCGCTGGTCTTTGGCTGAGTTATACACCATAGAACCCTGGGTAATCTTGCCGGAATACACCCGGAAGTACGCCAGGCGACCCACGTAGGGATCGGTAACAATTTTAAAGACCAATGCGCTCAATGGGGCATCATCATCCGGCTGGCGCTCTACGATCTGGTTCGTGCGCGGGTCGATCCCGGTCACTGCAGGGACATCCGCAGGCGAAGGCAGGTAATCGATCACGGCATCCAGCAAAGGTTGTACGCCCTTATTGCGCAGCGAACTGCCGCAGAATACGGGTGTTGCCTTGCTGTTGATTACTGCAGAACGCAGGGCCGTCTTGAGCTCATCAACCGATATGGGCTGCCCTTCGAGATACTTAAGTGTGAGCCCATCATCGGTCTCAGCGATTTGTTCCACCATGCGCTCGCGCAGCTCAGACGCCCGGGAACGTAAGTCGACTGGGATCTCAATTTCGCGCGGTTCCTTACCCAAATCGTCTTCCCAGATGACCGCCTTTTCCGTGATTAAGTCTACTGCTCCGATAAAAGCCGTTTCCAGGCCGATAGGCAGCTGGACCGCAATCGGGTTAGCTCCCAGGCGCTGGCGCACCATCTCGATCGTTCGATCGTAAGACGCGCCCACCCGGTCCATCTTGTTAACGAAACAAATGCGCGGCACGTTATAACGGTCGGCTTGCCGCCAAACAGTTTCGCTTTGTGGTTCCACACCCTGCACAGCGTCAAAGATCACCACACCGCCATCCAAAACGCGCAGCGAGCGCTGCACTTCCGCGGTAAAATCGATGTGCCCGGGTGTGTCAATGATATTGATCTGGTAATCTTTCCACTCAGCCGAAACCGCTGCCGAAACGATCGTGATGCCGCGCTCGCGCTCCTGCTCCATCCAGTCGGTAACCGTGGTGCCATCGTCCACAGAACCAATGCGGTGCGTCTTTCCTGTATAAAACAGAATGCGCTCCGTGGTTGTGGTCTTGCCCGCGTCGATGTGGGCAATGATCCCGATATTGCGGTACCGTTCCAAAGGATACTGGCGGCTCATGACATTCAGTGGCGAGTGACTAGTGGTTGGTTCTTAACGAATGGCGGATGGCTACAATCGATAATGGGAGAAGGCGCGGTTGGCCTCTGCCATCTTGTGGGTTTCTTCGCGCTTGCGGATGGCATTGCCGGTGTTGTTGGCTGCGTCCACCAGCTCCCCGGCAAGCTTCTCGGCAAAACTCTTACCAGAGCGCGAGCGGGCAGCCTGCAGCACCCAGCGGGTAGCCAGGGCAAAGCGGCGGTAGGCAGGCACTTCCATGGGCACCTGGTATGTAGCGCCGCCGACCCGGCGCGGCTTGACTTCCATGATCGGAGAAACGTTTTTAAAAGCATTCTCAAATATTTCCAATGGATTGCGCTTGGTGCGCTCCTCAATCATCTCGAATGCTTCGTAAACGACATGCGCCGCTACGCTTTTCTTGCCGCTCCGCATCAGACGGTTAATGAACGATTGAACCTGCACGCTGTTGTAACGCGAGTCGGGCAATATGATTGGCTTTTCTGGTTTGTAACGTCGAGACATTCGACTACTCCATCCGTTTTTTCGCGATTGCTTGCCGATGATCGAACAATTTCTTGCAGAATTTCCCTGGCGCAAGAAACGCCGGTTCGGTCACCAGGACTTTCAAGGACCTCACCGGCGATTTCCCTGTTTCGCCGTTATTTGCCTGCTTTTGGAAGCTTGGAACCGTACTTGGAACGGCCCTGGCGTCGATTATTGACACCGCCAGTATCCAAAGAGCCACGCACAATATGGTAACGTACACCAGGCAGATCTTTCACACGCCCACCGCGCACCAAAACCACCGAGTGCTCTTGCAGGGTATGACCTTCGCCCGGGATATAAGCAGTCACCTCAATACCGTTCGTCAAGCGCACGCGGGCAATCTTGCGTAGAGCAGAGTTCGGTTTCTTGGGAGTCATGGTGCGCACCACCTGACAAACGCCGCGCTTCTGCGGGGCGCCTCTATCCTGACGGACGCGGTGCTGCTTCATTGAATTGAGCGTATAGAGCAAAGCGGGAGCCTTACTCTTGAGCTTTTTGGTCTTGCGGCCTTTTCGGACCAGTTGATTGATCGTGGGCACCTTTTGCCTCCAAAATATGCTTTCGATTTCTATCCATTCAGAGAGGCCATCAACGTGCCCGATGGCCTCTCCGCTTACGTGTCGTTAAGCTGCAATGGCGGGGGTAATAGCCGCCTGCCCGTTGAATGGGCAACGAAGGTCGATTTTACCATGCCGGGGTTGCATCGTCAAGTACCTGCTGCCTAGAAATCTTCGCCTAAACCCAGCAATCCGGTGGTCAATTTGGGAGGACGGCTGCGTTCTTCATCTTTGCCAAACTTGATAACCTCGCCAGCTTCGGTGACCGCCTCGACTGCCAGGCCCAGGCTTTGCAGCTCCTTGACCAAGACGCGGAATGAAGCCGGGATGCTGGGTTCTTCGATGGGTTCGCCTTTGACGATCGCTTCGTAGGTCTTCACACGCCCTTGCACATCATCCGATTTCACTGTGAGCATTTCCTGAAGCGTGTAAGCTGCGCCATAGGCCTCTAACGCCCACACTTCCATTTCACCAAAGCGTTGTCCACCAAACTGCGCTTTACCACCAAGCGGCTGCTGGGAAACCAGGCTGTATGGGCCGGTGGAACGCGCGTGCACCTTGTCTTCGACCAGGTGATGCAGCTTGAGCATGGTCATCACGCCTACTGTCACAGGTTGGTCGTAGGCCTCGCCGGTCTTCCCGTCGCGCAAGATCAGCTTACCCAGGATGGGTGTGGGTTGCCCGGTTTCGATCATCATCTTCTCGGCCCGCGGGCGGGCGTCCTCGGCGCTGATTGTATCCAGATCCTCACCCAGGTCGTGCAGCCACAGGCGCAGGCAGGCGTCGATAGCGTTCAGATCGATCTCAGCTCGCGTCACGGAGCCATTGAGGC
>Ga0209705_10001709_pt1 | contig 11629 bp, 5 predicted proteins | sample PPLLaktember2015_5_FD_187262 | JGI IMG/M metagenome (GOLD analysis project Ga0209705, IMG submission 187262) | Freshwater sediment microbial communities from Prairie Pothole Lake near Jamestown, North Dakota, USA - PPLs Lake P8 Core (1) Depth... | ecosystem: Environmental > Aquatic > Freshwater... | reverse complement strand
CGCCATGGACTGGAAGAATTTCGTCGAGTCGCTCAGTGTCGTCGAACAGACATTGCGTGAAGACCCGGTGGCGATGTATGCCAGCCAGGATTTCGCCACCCGCGATCAGTACCGGCACGTCATCGAGGACATGTCGCGGAGCAGTTCGTGCAGTGAGTTGGCGGTGGCACGCCAGGCCATTACGCTCGCCCAAACGGCCGCCGGGCGGCTGGGGCGCCACGATCGCCGCGCGCATATCGGGTATTACCTGATCGACCACGGGCGGCGGAATCTGGAGCGTGCGGTCGGTTGCCGCTTGCCGTGGAAAGTGCTGGTCAGCCGGGCGGTCCGGCATATACACCTGACCCTTTACCTGGGCCCCATCCTGTTGCTCACCGCACTGGCGACTGCGGTCGTGCTTTCCGCGTTCGACGGATTCGCGCTGCATGACTGGCGCTACTGGTTCTTTGCCATTACCGGCATGATCGGCGCCTCGGCGCTGACGGTCCCGCTTGTGAACCTGGTGGTCACGCTGTTCGTGCCGCCGCGTGCGTTGCCACGAATGGATTTTTCACAGGGCATTCCAGCCGTACACCGCAGCATGGTGATCGTCCCCACCTTGCTGGGCAGTCCGCAGGAGATCGATGATCTTCTCGAAACCCTGGAGATACGTTATCTCGGCAACCGCGATACCAATCTGTTCTTTGCCCTGCTGACGGATTTCCGTGACGCGCCCGAGCAGACGCAACCCGATGACGAGGCGTTGCTTGCCTATGCGCGCGCCGCGGTGCAGACGCTCAACGAGACTTACCGTGACGACCGCGCGTGCATTTTCTATCTGTTTCACCGGCCGCGGGTGTGGAATCCGGTTGAGCGGGTGTGGATGGGTTATGAGCGCAAACGCGGCAAGCTGGAGCAGTTCAACGCCCGGCTCCGGGGCGGGGCGCAAACGGCGTTCTCGGATGTGGTCGGTGATGTATCCATCCTCGATTCGATCAAGTACGTCATCACCCTGGATACCGACACGCAACTGCCCCGCGATGTGGCGCGCGCCCTGGTGGGAAATATCGCCCATCCGCTCAATCGGCCGGTGTACGACGCCGACAAGGGACGCATTGTCGAAGGCTACGCGATCCTGCAACCGCGCGCCTCGATCAGCCTGATCAGTGCCGGCCAATCACGCTTCTCGAAATTGTTCGCGGGCGAGTCTGGTATCGATCCCTACACGCGCGAAGTTTCGGACGTCTACCAGGATATTTTCAACGAGGGGTCGTTCATCGGCAAGGGCATCTATGACGTGGACGCCTTTCGCCAGGCCGTCGATGGGCGCTTTCCGGATAATCTCATTCTCAGCCACGACTTGCTGGAAAGCGGTTATGCACGCTCGGCGCTGGTAACCGATGTCGACCTCATTGAAGAGCATCCCGCCAGTGTTGCCATTGAGGCCAGTCGGCGGCACCGGTGGATACGCGGCGACTGGCAACTTGCCGGCTGGCTGCTCCCGCGCGTGCCCGGACCAGCCGGACCGGATGGATCGAAAGCAAAGAACCAGCCGAACCCGCTCTCCGCCTTGTCGGTGTGGAAAATTTTCGACAACCTGCGACGCAGCCTCGTGCCACCATCGCTGCTGGCCTTGCTGGTGGGGGGGTGGCTGTTAGGCCCGGGACCGGCGTGGTTCTGGAGCTTGCTGGTCGTGGCAGCGATATCCTTGCCCAGCTTGCTGGGATCCGTGATCGAGTTTATTCGCAAGACGGAAGAACAGGATTGGCAGTTGCACCTGGTCCTGACCAGCAAAACCGCGAGTCACTCCCTGGCGGTCGCCTTGCTGACACTGATATTTTTACCGTATGACACGCTGATTTGTCTGGACGCGATCCTGCGCTCGGGTGTGCGGATGCTGTTTACACAGCGCGGATTGCTGCTCTGGCAACTGCCGTCGTACGCAATCCGCAACGCGCGCCGCACGCTCGCCGATTTTTTCCGCGAAATGTGGATTGCGCCGGTTCTGGCGCTGGTGCTGGGCGTGGCGTTGGCCATGAACCAACCGGCGGCGTGGTTCTACGCCGTTCCCATCCTGTTGCTGTGGCTGATATCGCCGCTTGCCGGCTGGTGGATCAGCCGGCCGCTGGTCACTCCCGCGCCGGACCTGACTCTTGATCAGCGGGTTTTCCTGCGGACGTCGGCGCGCCGCACCTGGCGCTTCTTCGCGGACTTCGTCGGCCCACGGGACAACTGGCTGCCACCCGACAACTTCCAGGATTATCCGGCACCGGTCATCGCCTCGCGCACCTCGCCCACCAACATTGGCATGTCGCTGCTGGCAGACCTGGCGGCGTACGATTTCGGTTATCTCACGGCCGGGGAATGCCTGCAGCGCGTCGGCAACACCCTGGCCTCGATGGAAAAGCTGGAACGTTACCGCGGCCATTTTTACAACTGGTACGACACACAAACGTTGAAGCCGCTTCACCCGCAATACGTCTCGTCAGTGGACAGCGGCAACCTGGTCGGCTGCCTGTTCACTTTGCAAGCAGGGTTGGCCGAGTTGAAAAATCAGCCGGTGTTGTCATCCAACGCGTTTCAGGGATTGCAGGACAGCCTGCAGGTGCTTGCCGAACACATGCCCGCGTCGCCCGCCCCGGATCTTGCGAAAAATATCAAGTTGCTGCGGGACACACTGAACGCCTGCACCCTGAACGGGCCGCCACAGACACTGGCTGCCGCCGACCGTGTGCTGGATGAGATTCACCGTACCGGCGGGGGGCTGGTTGCATGGCTGCCAGCGGATATTGATATCGACGGTGAACTGTATTACTGGGCGCAGTCATTCGACCGGCAATCCCAGGCGCTTCGGGATGAGCTTCGAATCCTGGTGCCCGAGCCGCGGCACTTCAGCACTCTCCCGACACTGGCGGAATTGGCCGGAGCGCGCGCAAAGGGCGCCAAGGCGCGATCGTCCGCCGCGCTGGAACGGCTCGGCGTCATCGACGAATTGGTGAATCGTTGTCGCGACCTGGCGACGATGGATTTTGAATTTCTCTTCGATGCGCCGCGCGGCTTGCTGGCGATCGGTTACGACGTGGGCGAACGGCGCCGCGACCCGACCTGCTACGACCTGCTGGCATCGGAGGCACGCCTGGCCAGTTTCCTGCTCATCGCGCAGGGACAGGTACCGCAGAAACACTGGTTTTCGCTCGGCCGCCTGCTGACCAGTCATGCCGGCGACGTGAGTCTGATTTCGTGGAGCGGCTCGATGTTCGAGTACCTCATGCCGCAGCTGATCATGCCGAGTTATGCGAACACCTTGCTGGAGCAGACCTGCAAGGCCGCGGTGACGCGCCAGATCGAATACGGCCGGCAACGCGAAGTGCCGTGGGGGATTTCCGAATCCTGCTACAACGCCACCGACATGCACCAGGTTTATCAATATCGGGCGTTCGGCGTGCCCGGGCTTGGCTTCAAGCGCGGGCTGGGCGATGACCTGGTCGTCGCGCCTTATGCCAGCGCACTGGCGCTGACGGTGACGCCGCAGGAAGCATGCCGCAACTTGCAGACGCTGGCCGCCAGCGGGTTGCTTGGCAACTATGGGTTCTACGAAGCCGTCGACTACACGCCATCGCGAGTGCCACGGGGCAAGAACAGCGCCATTGTGCGTACCTTCATGGCGCATCACCAGGGCATGAGCCTGCTGGCCTTTGAACATGTGCTGTTCGATCAGCCGATGCAGCGTCGATTCCTGTCAGACCCCCAGACACAGGCGACGGTATTATTGTTGCAGGAACGCGTGCCAAAGAAAGGCGGCACCTTGCATCCGCACGCGGCGGAGGTGAGCGAGGCCGCGCGACCGCCCGTGGCGGAAGCAGGCGGAATCATGCGCGTGTTTACCGACCCGAACACGCCGACACCCGAAGTTCACCTGTTGTCGAACGGCCACTACCATGTCATGGCTACCCATGCCGGCGGCGGTTACAGCCACTGGCGCGACCTGGCCGTCACCCGTTGGCGCGAGGACGTCACGGCCGATGACTGGGGCACCTTCATTTACCTGCGCGACCGTGACACCGGGCGTTACTGGTCAACCGCCTATCAACCGACACGGCGGCGTGCCGATCACTACGAGGCGATTTTCGTGCAGGCGCGCGCCGAGTACCGGCGGCGCGATCAGGCGATCGAGGCGCACACCGAGATCTGCGTTTCACCTGAAGACGATGTCGAGATCCGCCGCATTACGCTCGCCAACCAGTCGTCCCGCACCCGTCATATCGAAGTGACGAGTTACGCGGAGGTCGTGCTGGCGCCATTGAATGCCGACCTGGCGCATCGCTCGTTCAGCAACCTGTTCGTGCAAACCGAAATCGTCCACGACCGACAGGCGATCCTCTGCACGCGGCGGCGCCGCATGCCGGGGGAGGAGATGCCGTGGATGTTTCACCTGTTCGCGGCGCCGGGCGCGATTGCCGACGAGCCGTCTTACGAAACGGACCGCGCCCAATTCATCGGGCGGGGCCGCACGGCAGCCAACCCGGTGGTGTTGGAAAACCGGGACGGCCCATCGGCCTTGTCGAACACCGTGGGATCGGTGCTCGATCCCATCGTGGCGATCCGCCGCACCGTTACCCTGTTACCCGACGAATCGGCGACTGTGCAGATCATCTCCGGTGTCGCGAACACGCGCGAGGCCGCCTTGGCATTGCTCGAGAAATATTGTGACCGGCACTTCGTGGAACGTGCCTTTGAAATGGCCTGGTTCCAGAGCCAGGAGGTGCTGCGCCACCTCAATGCCAGCGCGGCCGATGCTCAGATTTACGGGCGCCTGGCCAACTCTGTCATTTACGGCAATGCCTTGCGCCGCGCCGCGCCCGGCATCATTGCCCGCAACCAGCTTGGTCAGCCCGGACTCTGGCGCTTTGCCATCTCGGGCGATCTGCCGATCGTGCTGCTGCACATCGGCGACCTGAACCGCATTGACCTGGTCAAGCAGGTGCTGCAAGCGCACGCCTATTGGCGGTTGAAGGGCCTGATTGCCGATCTGGTGATCGTGAACGAGGATTTCTCGGGCTATCGGGCGGTTCTGCAAGACCTGATCATGGGGCTGATCAATGTGGGACCCGAAGCGCAAGTGATCGACAAGCCGGGTGGCGTCTTCGTGCGGCGTGCCGAGGAGCTTTCCGAAGACGAGCGGGTATTGCTCCAGACGGTCGCCCGCATCGTGTTCAGCGATACCGCCGAAACCCTGGTCGAGCAGGTGGAACGCCGCGTGTCGGCGCAACGCGTGTCGGACCTTCTGGAACCCGTGCAACAAGCGGTCGTAGAAGCGGTATACCCGTTGGCGGAACGCGCACGCATTTTCAATAACGGCCTGGGGGGTTTCACGCCCGACGGGCGCGAATACGTCGTTACCCTCGAACCGGGTCAGAACACGCCCGCGCCGTGGGCCAACGTCATCGCCAGCCCGCACATCGGCACGGTCGTCAGCGAGAGCGGCAGCGCGTATACCTGGGTGGAAAACGCGCACGAGTTCCGGTTGACCCCCTGGCACAACGACCCGCTCTCCGACAGCAGCGGCGAGGCGCTTTATATACGCGACGAGGAAACAGGTGCGTTCTGGTCACCGACGCCGCTACCCGCACGCGGCCGCTCCGGATACGTGTGCCGCCACGGATTCGGCTACAGCGTGTTCGAGCATTTCGAAGCCGGTATTTCTTCGGAGTTGTTCACCTATGTCGCCATGGACGCCCCGGTGAAGTTCGTGGTGGTCAAACTGCGCAACCAGTCGCGGCGTCCGCGGCGAATGTCGCTGACCGGGTATTGGGAGCTGGTGCTCGGTGAATGGCGGCATGCCAACCTGATGCATATTGTCACCGAAATGGATCCGCAAAGCAGGGCGCTGTTTGCCCGCAATGCCTACGGCCGCGAATGCGCCAACCGGGTGGTCTTCGCGCAGGTGAGCGGGCGCGTGCGGTCGGTCACCGGAAACCGCACCGAATTCATCGGCCGCAATGGCTCGCTGGCCAGCCCGGCGGCGATGCGTCGCAAGCGTTTGTCGGGCAAGACCGGTGCGGGCCTCGATCCGTGCGCCGCGCTGCAGACCTATTTCGAACTGGCCGAAGGGCAGGAGCGCGAGATTGTGTTCGTGTTCGGCGCGGCCCGCAACACCGACGAAGCACAGCATTTCATCCAGCAATACGCCGGGTCGGCGGGTGCACGGCAGGCATTGGAGGCGGTGTGGGGGTACTGGAACCGCACCTTGGGTGCGGTGCACGTGGAGACGCCGGACCCAGGACTGGACGTGTTGACCAATGGTTGGCTGGTCTATCAGACACTGTCCTGCCGGCTGTGGGGACGCAGCGGGTATTACCAGTCCGGTGGTGCCTACGGTTTCCGTGACCAATTGCAGGACACCATGGCGCTGCTGCATGCGACACCGTGGCTCGCCCGCGAGCAGTTGATCCGCTGTGCCGAGCGCCAGTTTCTCCAGGGCGATGTGCAACACTGGTGGCATCCGCCCAATGGGCAGGGCGTGCGTACCCATTTCTCCGATGACTATCTGTGGCTGCCGTATGCGACCTGTCGTTATGTGCTGGCGACCGGCGATACCGGCGTGCTCGACGAGCCGGTCCATTTCCTGGTAGGCCGCGAATTGAATCCGGAGGAGGAGTCTTACTACGACCAGCCGCAACGCTCTGTGGAAGTGGCCAGTCTCTATGAACATTGCGTGCGTGCCATCAAACATGGTTTGCGCTTTGGCAAGCATCAATTACCGCTGATGGGCTGCGGCGACTGGAACGACGGCATGAACCTCGTGGGTCGTGGCGGCAAGGGTGAGAGTGTCTGGCTTGCATGGTTCCTGGTCGAGAACCTGCGGCTGTTTGCCGGCCTGGCGCGTGGCCAGGGCGATGCCGACTTTGCCGAGGTTTGCAGCACGCAGGCGGAACAATTGCGCGGCAATATCGAGGCCCATGCCTGGGACGGCGCCTGGTACCGGCGCGCCTGGTTCGATGACGGCACGCCTCTGGGCTCGTCCGGCAACGCTGAATGCCAGATCGATTCGATCAGCCAGAGCTGGGCGGTCATTACCGGCGGCGGCGATCCCGCGCGCGCCCGCCAGGCGATGGCCGCGGTGGACAAACGCCTGGTGCGACGCGATGCGCAGTTGATCCAGCTGCTCGACCCGCCTTTCGACCAATCAGAACTTGAGCCCGGTTATATCAAGGGCTACGTGCCCGGCGTGCGCGAGAATGGCGGCCAATATACCCATGCTGCGATCTGGTCCACGATGGCGTTTGCCATGCTCGGCGACCGGGAGCGCGCCTGGGAATTGTTCGCCATGCTCAATCCTGTCCATCACGGCAGTACGCCTGCGCAGATCGAACGTTACAAGGTCGAGCCGTACGTCATGAGCGCGGATATTTACAGTGCCACACCACACACCGGACGGGGCGGCTGGACCTGGTACACCGGGGCGGCCGGCTGGATGTACCAGCTGGCCGTGGAAACGCTGCTCGGTCTGCAACTGGAAGTGGATCATCTGCGCATGGCACCGTGTATCCCGGCGCATTGGGAGTCCTACAAAATTCACTACCGCTATCGCGAGACCTTCTACCACATCACGGTCAAGCGCGTCGGTGCAGAGCCGGGGTCTGTAAGCCGCGTAACGCTGGACGGCGCGGTGGTAAGTGGACCCGGTACAGACGGGGCAGGACGACCACAAGGCATCATTCCTCTGGTTGACGACCGCCGGGAGCACTATGTCGAGGTGGATCTGGGCTGAAGGCAGGCGCACCGATCGTGCGATGTGCATGGCAAGCTGGAAGAAGGGGTGAAAAGACAGCGAACTGTGCGTCAAGCTTCGCTGACCGGCCGCTCACGCCGTGCTGCATCCCTCGCTCGCCAGCACCTGAATGCAGTTGCGACCGTGATTCTTCGCCGCGAACAGCGCGGCGTCGGCGCGTTGCATGACGTCGGTGATGCCCGTATCGCACTCGCTGCAGGCCGCGACTCCGGCACTGACCGTGAAGCGCAATACCCCGGCCGTGGTGTCGACGGGCAGCTGCGCGAGCGCTTCGCGCAACCGCTCCGCCAGGACGGCCGCGCCGTCGAGCGGTGTATCCGGCATGAAAATAACAAACTCCTCTCCGCCCCAGCGGCCGAGGATGTCGGTGTTGCGCCGTAGATTCTCGGTAGCACGCGCCAGGGCAACCAATACCTGGTCGCCGACAAAATGTCCGTGGCTGTCGTTGATGGCCTTGAAGTGATCGATATCCAGCATCGCCACGGCCAGCTCATGCTGGTAGCGCTGGCTGCGCAGGAATTCCGTTCCGGCCTGTTCGAGAAAGCGGCGGCGATTGAGCAGGCCGGTGAGCGGATCGGTGCTGGCCAACAGCAGCAGTTCCTGCTGCAGTTGCCTGGTTGCCGTCAGGTCGCGCCCGATGGTGGCGAAGTGGGTCACACGGCCGTGCGTGTCGCGCAACGGGACGATGTTGGTGTCGAGCCAGCAAGCATCGCCGTCGCAATTGTAGTGGAGCATTTCCGTGCGGATCGGCCGTTGCGCTTCCATTGCCGCGCGCACGGCCGCCACGGTCTGCGGGTCGGTATTCGGGCCGTGCAGCAGCCGGGTCGATTTGCCGATCACTTCGTCGGCGTCATAACCCATGAGCGCGGTGAATGCCGGGTTCACATAGACAATAATCGGCCCGGGCGGTCCGAGCGGCGTCGCCGCCGTCACCACGATCACGTCGTTGGTGCTCTGCGCCAGCTGCTGGAAAATTTCGAGTGAGTTCAAGACCTTTTCCCGGGGTGCGGGCAAATTTTCCCCTGTACCTTATTTTATAGAATAGTCAGCCTACTCGTTGCCGATGGCCAGCGCGTGGCCGTCTGTCGGAACAGGCGATGCAAAAGTCTGATTGCTGTGCCGTTAACCGGGGGGATGGTGCTGGCGGTGCATTGATCAGCGTACAGGTCCAGGTCGGCAAGGCACTAAGAGTTTGCAAAAGGGAACCTGCCGCTGCGTTGTCCCCGGAAATTTCAAGTGCTACTATAGTATTACCTTAGCCGGAGTGACTCCCATGACCGCTTCCACGACGCTCAAGTTGCCTGATAAGCTGAAAGCACGCATTGTTCGCTTGGCCAAGGAGACCGGACGATCGGCGCATAGCCTGATGGTGGAGGCACTGGAACGCGAGGTGGCGCGGGAGGAGCGGATGCGCGAATTTGTGCGCGAGGCGCTGGTTGCGGATTCCGGCGTCGCGGAAGGCGCGGCGGTGTATCGTGCCGAGGACGTGCACATCTGGCTGGAACGCCTGGCGCGCAATCCGAAAGCGGCACGGCCCAAGTCGTGGCGCAAGTAGTCTACGCGCAGAACGCGCTTGCGAATCTGGAGCGGGCATTTGCGTACCTGGCCGAGCACGATCCAGCCGCCGCAGTGGATGCGGCAGTTGCCATTCGTAACGCCGCCGAAATCCTTTCGGATCACCCGTTGATCGGGCGACGCGTTGAAGGCGAGATTCGCGAACTGATCATTTCCTACGGCAAGACCGGTTATATCGCGCTCTATCGATACCTGCCCGAACAAGGCCTGGTTCGAATTCTTGCTCTACGGCATCAGCGCGAGTTGGACTTTCCGGCCTGAGACTGAGGACGATCGGGCTACATCTTGTTCTTCCACAATTGAATAACCGGATACAGAAACAATCATGAGTAATCTGCCCAAGTGCCCGAAGTGCGGTTCCGAATACACCTACGAAGATGGAAATATGTTCGTCTGCCCGGAATGTGCGCACGAATGGTCAAAAGAAGCGGCAGCTGTAAGCAGCGAGGAGACACGCGTGGTCAAGGACGCGCACGGCAACGTGTTGCAGGATGGCGACAGCGTTACCGTCATTAAAGACCTCAAGGTCAAGGGTTCGTCGTTGGTGGTCAAGGTGGGCACCAAGGTCAAGAACATCCGTCTGGTCGATGGCGATCACAATATCGACTGCAAGATTGACGGGGTCGGCGCCATGCAACTGAAATCCGAGTTCGTGAAAAAGGCATAATCAGGCTGGTCGGATCAGAGCCGGTCGAGATTCCATCGGTCAAACCGCAAGCATGAACGTCGGCCTGGGTCTGGTAGCGGGCGCGCGAACCGGGCATTCTATGCGGAGCATGGAAGCACAGGCCTGCCGCCCGCTGCCGGGTGGCGCCACTCCCTGAACCCAATTGCAGCAGGGCATTCACCGTGACTACCAGCCGCGCCAGCGACCTCCCGGCCAACAAAACCGCCTACAGTATTCTGGCCGCGATCAGCGTTTGTCATTTGCTCAACGACATGATGCAGTCGCTGTTGCCGGCGATCTACCCGATATTGAAGAGCAACTATGGCCTCGACTTCGGCCAGATCGGCCTGCTGACGTTCACCTTTCAGTTCACGGCCTCGCTCCTGCAGCCGGTGATCGGCCTTTATATCGACCGTCATCCCAAGCCGTATTCGCTGGCGATCGGCATGGGCTGCACACTCGTCGGGCTGGTGTTGCTGGCCTATGCGCACGACTTCGGCATGTTGCTGCTGGCCGCGGCGCTGATCGGCACCGGCTCATCGGTGTTTCATCCGGAGTCGTCGCGCGTCGCGCGCATGGCCGCCGGCGGACGGCACGGGCTGGCGCAGTCGGTGTTCCAGGTCGGCGGCAATGCCGGCTCGGCCATCGGGCCGCTGCTGGCGGCCTTTATCGTGTTGCAGCACGGCCAGTCGAGCGTCGCGTGGTTCTCGCTCGCGGCACTGCTCGGCATTTTCGTGCTGATCAACGTCGGGCACTGGTACAAAACGCACGGGCTGGCGCGCATCAAGTCGCGCGGCGTCAAGGCGGGGGCGCACCTCGACCTGCCGCGCGCCCGGGTGGCCATGGCGATCGCGGTGCTGGTGGCCTTGATCTTCTCCAAGTTCTTTTACATGGCCAGCATGACGAGCTACTACACCTTTTACCTGATCGATCGTTTCGGGGTGTCGGTGCAGAGCGCGCAGCTGCACCTGTTTGTGTTTCTGGGGGCGGTGGCCATCGGCACCATCGCCGGCGGGCCGATCGGCGATCGCATCGGCCGCAAGGCGGTGATCTGGGTATCGATTCTCGGCGTGCTGCCGTTCACGCTGCTGTTGCCGCATGCCAACCTGTTCTGGACCGGTGTGTTGAGCGTGCCGATCGGCATCATTCTCGCCTCGGCCTTTCCGGCGATCGTGGTGTATGCGCAGGAACTGATGCCGTCGCGGGTCGGTGCGGTCGCCGGCCTGTTTTTTGGTCTGGCCTTTGGCCTCGGCGGTATCGGCGCGGCGGTGCTCGGCGTGCTGGCCGACTCGACCAGCATCACCTTCGTCTTTCAGCTGTGCGCATTCCTGCCGGCCATCGGCCTGCTGGCCGGGTTGTTGCCGCACCTCGAAAGCGGAGGCCGGCGCCGGCCGTTGCCGGCGGTGGCGGCCGACCTGGCCGGCAACGTCGTTCCACCTCCGCGCTAACCCGCGACACTACGCCACCGGATTCTCCAGCGTGCCGATCGGTTCAATGCTGATGGCGACGCGATCGCCCGGCTTGAGATAACGCGCGGGCTTGAAGCCCATGCCGACGCCGGCCGGCGTTCCGGTGGCGAGGAGGTCGCCGGGTTCGAGGGTCATGCACCGCGACAG
>Ga0209705_10001705_pt1 | contig 11635 bp, 8 predicted proteins | sample PPLLaktember2015_5_FD_187262 | JGI IMG/M metagenome (GOLD analysis project Ga0209705, IMG submission 187262) | Freshwater sediment microbial communities from Prairie Pothole Lake near Jamestown, North Dakota, USA - PPLs Lake P8 Core (1) Depth... | ecosystem: Environmental > Aquatic > Freshwater... | reverse complement strand
CTGCCGATGATGTTGCATCTCTTCTTAAGAGCACCGGAAACATAGTGGAGAGCGTTGAAAAGCTTATTGCTGAGAACTCTGATCTTAAAAAAAGCATAGAGAAATTTGAGACTCAGTCTGCTTCTGCTCTTCTCAGAGAACTTGAAGCAAAAGCAGTTCAGATAAAAGGATTAAGATTTCTTTCAGGCAATATCGATTGCGGGTCGGCAGATATGCTTAAAAATATCGCATCCCAGGTTCGGAATTCGTCCGGTAACACAGTTCTTGTTATTGGAGCCGCTATAGACGGTAAAGCAAATATCCTGGTAATGGTCAGCGACAACCTTGTGAAAGAAAAAGGATTAAATGCTGCAGCAATAATAAAAGAGATATCGGCAGAAATCGCCGGAGACGGAGGGGGTCAGCCGTTTCTAGCATCTGCCGGTGGCAAAAATCCTGAAGGAATAGCGGCTGCAATCAAAAAGGCTGAGGATTATATTCTGAGGATGGGTTGATGTCCCGTAATCCTTTTACATGTTTATTTTGTACTTTTGGCACTTTCATTGTCTTATGAAAAAAGCAGGTTCCTGCCTTCTGGTTTTGGTTGCCGTAGTATTTTTTTCTGTCCTGAAATCCTGCGCACCGGAGGCATGCTTTGAAGAAACCAATGCATACCTGAAAGCAACTTTTTACAGCAACTCTTCCAAGGAAAAAGAGACCCCCGACAGCCTTACCGTTACCGGACTCGGAATAACAGACAAGATTTATGACAGGGAACAGGGTGTGCAGCCTGCTTTGTTTCCACTCGATTCTTCCAATGATACCTCTGTCTTCATAGTCAGGATAAACGATATTATAGACACAATACAATTCATATATTCGAGCTATCCGCACCTGATATCAAAGGAGTGCGGTTATACATTCTTTCACACGCTGGACACATTTCACACTACGAAAGATATATTTTACATATACAGGAATTCGAATAACATAACTACGGCAAATGAGGAGAATATCCGCATATTTTTTTAGCCTCATTCTGTTCCTTAAGGCCTGCAGCCTGCTGGCGCAGGATACTGTCCTCTTTCCTTTGAAGCTCAGGGCCGGCATCGATATTGCTGGTCCCGGAATTTACCTCTCCGACAAAAATAATCTCAGTGTTGAGGGATACATTTCATTCGACAAAAGCGAAAAAATGGCTTTGGTCCTGGAAGCAGGATATCTTAACTACATATACTCACAGTACAATTACGACTATACAAGCAAAGGCGCTTTTGTTCGGTTCGGAACCGATTTTAACCTTCTGAAGCCTGAAGTTTCCGTGGGCAAATACTGGGCCGGCATCGGGTTGCGGTACGGAGTAAGTCTCTTTAATTCGGAAACTCCCTCTTTTCAGTACGAAAACTACTGGGGCACCGTCATATCCTCACTGCCTTCAAAAAAGGCTATGGGCCATTTTATTGAAGTAGCTCCTGGTGTTAAAACCGAGATCTTCAGGAATTTCAGCATTGGCTGGACCATACGGCTTAAACTGCTTATATCGGGAGGAGGAGGAAAGGATCTGAGGCCCATCTATTTCCCGGGGTATGGAAACGGCGGCAGAAGGACCACTGCCGGAATAAGCTATTTCCTTACATGGAACATCCCTTACAAAACAAAAACCGTAATTACAAAACCGGAAGCCATTGAAGAGGAACCTGATGAAACCTCAGAACAAACCATTGGTTCCAATTTTTAATCTGTGCCATTATTCATGGGCACGGATCGAAGTTCACCCCCCCCGGCAATGTTTTAAACAGGAAAAAGAATGTAATTACATTGTAATTACGTATTAATTACACCTTTTTAAACTCTGCAGGCTTATGGCTGAAGAATAATAATCCGATGAAAGTCAGGAATCCGTTAAGCAGCAGCAGTTCAAACCCGAACTTGTATCCATTGAACAACTCTTCGGAATATATGCTAAGAAAATAACATGCCACTGGTGAAAGTATGGCAACAAAGGGAGTGATTCTGTCGTTTACCTGCCTTCTCGTGAAGAGTCCGAAAGTAAATAAGCCCAGCAGGGGACCATATGTATAACCTGCTATTGTAAACAGCTTATCGATGATTGCCCTGTCATTCAATGATTTAAAAATCAGGATACTTATAAAGAAAATAAATGCAATTGATATATGAACTGCGTATCTTGCTTTTGTTTTCTTCTTTTCAGCCATTTCCTCCCTTTTCTCAAGACCGAGAAAATCAATACTTACGCTGGTTGTGAGTGATGTCAGGGCTCCATCGGCGCTTGGAAATGCAGCTGAAATAAGACCTATCAGAAATACAATACCTGCAACTGGTCCGAGATATTTAAATGCTATTGTGGGGAAAAGATCGTCCGTCATTGCAACGGTTACATTTTTGGTTTGAGCATAAATAAGGAGGAAGGCACCCAGGACAAGAAACAGGAAATTAACAAATATTATTATACCGCTGAAAGTGAACATGTTTTTCTGAGCTTCCCTGAGATTACGGCAGCTGAGGTTTTTCTGCATCATCTCCTGATCAAGTCCGGTCATTGAAATCGTTATGAACATTCCGCTCAGAAACTGCTTAAGAAAAAATCTCTCGTTATGCCAGTCTGTTATAAACATGGTCGAAGCTGAACTGTCGAGAACTGTCCTGGCCAGTTTGAATACCGGAAACCCCAGGTCCCTGCTGATATAGATCACCGAAAGAATAACTGCAAGCAGCATGAATGTCGTCTGGAGTGTATCCGTCCACACAATCGTCCTGATCCCTCCTTTTAAAGTGTAAAGAATAATAAGACAGATGAAAATAAGCACGTTGACCCAGAAAGGAACATTCCAGGCATCGAAAACGAAGATCTGAAGGACATTGATCACGAGGAACATGCGGAGCGATGCCCCGAGGATCCTTGACAGGATGAAAAACCCGGCTCCTGTTTTATAGGACCAGAAACCAAAACGCTTTTCAAGATAGGTGTATATCGAAGTCAGTTTCAGTCTGTAGTAAAGCGGCAGAAGAACCAGGGCGATCACAAAATATCCGAAAAGGTAGCCAAAGACTACCACCATATAGCTGAACTGTGTCTCCTTAACCCAGCCGGGAACTGACATGAAAGTGACTCCCGAAAGCGAAGCACCGATCATTCCGTAAGCAACCACAAACCATGGAGAGACTCTGTTGCCAATAAAGAAAGACTGATTATTGGCTTTCCGGGCTGTTATCCAGGTGACTGTAAACAAAAGAACCGTATAGGCCAGAAAGATCAGGAGTATCAGCATTGGCTTCATCGCAGGCGAAAATTTAACTGCAAGGATAACAAAAAGAATGGAAGGGAAAAAATTCACCGAAGGTTAAGCATTGAGGCAATAATTGAACTATTTTTGTTGAAAATCTCCGGCAATGAGTTACTCAGAATACCCGTCAAAACTTCTTGAAAACGCTGTAAATGAGTTTGCATCATTGCCGGGCATAGGAAGAAAAACCGCATTCAGACTTGTCATGAACCTCCTTAAAAGAGATTCCGGAGAGGTAAAAAGGTTCGGCGAAAGCATAATCAGGTTGCACAGGGAGATCCATTACTGTAAATTGTGCCATAATATTTCCGACAGTGAAATTTGTTCAATATGCAGCGACGAAAAAAGAGACAGGTCGCTTGTTTGCGTTGTTGAGAACATTCCTGATGTTATGGCAATCGAGAACACAAGGCAGTACAGAGGGGTCTATCACGTTCTGGGGGGCGTAATATCTCCCGTCGACGGGATCGGTCCTGCTGATCTCAGGATTGATACACTTGAAGAAAAAGTCAGGAGCGGAGGCATCAGCGAGGTTATCCTGGCCCTGAGCACGACAATGGAAGGCGATACAACGAACTTCTATCTTTTCAGGAGGCTGAATAAGTATAGTGTTTTACTTACAACCCTGGCTCGTGGAGTTGCCATTGGAGATGAGCTTGAATATACTGATGAAATAACGCTTGGGAGGGCCATCAACAACCGGAATCCGTATCATCAATAGAATATCCGGTTAAACATAATTGACTGTTGGTTGTTATTAGCGATGGAACTCTGACCCAGAGGGGATCTTTAAAATAATATAGAATAAAATGGCAAGAATGAATATCATACTTCCCGCCATGGGGGAAGGGGTTATTGAGGCAACAATAAACAAATGGCTCGTGAAAGCGGGCGCTGAAGTAAAGGAGGATGATCCCCTTGTTGAAGTTGCAACCGACAAGGTCGATTCCGAAATACCTGCTCCTTCGGCCGGGATCATTGCAGAGATCATGGCCACTGAAGGATCGGTTGTGAAGGTGGGTGATACCATTGCCATCCTTGAAAGCAACATTGTGGCCGGACCTGAAGAGACAATGAAAGTGGAAAAAGAGGTTGAAAGGATTCGCGAAACAATAAATTCCGTCCGCGAGGAGAAAAAAGAGGAATTGCAGGTTTCGGGGGAAATGAAAAGCCGCACCCCTTCGGGAAAATTCCTTTCACCCCTTGTTAGGAACATTGCAGCCCGTGAAGGTATAAGCTATTCCGACCTTGACAGGATACAAGGTACCGGAATGGACGGCAGGATAACAAGGGATGATATCTTGAGATTGCTTGATGAACGGAATAAAAAGATCTCAGAACCTGAAAAGAAAGCGGATGAACCTGTCAGGCCTGCAACTGCCCAGGGTGATGAGATAATTGAGATGGACAGGGTGCGCAGGCTGATCGCCGAACATATGGTTATGTCGAAAAGGACATCGGCTCATGTTACATCATTTATCGACGCTGATGTAACCCGTATGGTAAACTGGAGGAACAGTGTAAAGGATGTATTCCTGTCAAGGGAAGGACAGAAGCTGACCCTTACGCCGATATTTATCGATGCGGCTGCAAGGGCTCTTACGGAATTCCCGATGATCAATGTTTCTGTTGATGGGAACAACATAATCAAACGAAAAAACATCAACATAGGCATGGCTACCGCACTTACCGATGGGAATCTTATTGTTCCGGTAATAAAGAATGCAAATGAAAAGAACCTTACGGGCCTTGCAAGGGCAGTCAATGATCTGGCCGGCAGGGCAAGGGACAACAAGCTTAAGCCTGATGAGATAACCGGAGGCACTTTTACGGTCACCAATTTCGGAAGCTACAATAACCTCTCGGGAACACCTATAATAAATCAGCCGCAGGCTGCCATCCTCGGGACCGGTGCGGTCAGGAAAATGGCTGCCGTGATTGAGACTCCCGACGGGGATATGATCGGCATCCGCCAGATAATGATCCTTTCGCTCAGCTACGATCACAGAGTGATTGATGGCGCCCTTGCCGGCAGGTTCCTGAACAGGATCAAGGAGATCCTCGAGAACTATACCCCTGACCCCGCCTGAAAACTTTTACGCGATATAGTCATCATTTTCGTCCCTGCCGAGAAAAATAGAATCCGCGGGGATGATTGTTTTCCAAAATAATTATATTTGTTATAATGATTAAAGTCAGGGTAGGCATATTTAACCTTTTACTGCAGCTGATAACTCTTGTGTTTTCTTCTTTTGCTGCCACTGCTCAGTCTAATGTCGAAATGAAAAAGATTTTTGCAGAGGCTGAGTCATCCTATCTTTTTGATGAAAATGAGCTTGCAAATCTGCTTTATCTTCTTCTTGACAGCCCTGATAATTACAATATTCAGTATAAAATCGGCACCTGTTATCTGAATATTCCCGGAGAAAAAGAGAAAGCCATACCTTACCTCGAATCTGCAGTAAAGCACTCTGCCTATGATGCGAAAATAAATTCCTTCAGGGAAAAGAGAGCACCGCTCGACGCCTATTTCTTCCTGGGGAAAGCCTATATGATCAACAATGAGCTGGATAAGGCGCTCACCACATTCAACAAGTTCAAAACACTTGCAACTGAGACCGAACAAAAGGGAGGCATGAGAAACCTCACTTACATTGATCAGCAGATCGAGGCATGCAACAATGCAATCAGCAACCAGGAATCTCCGTTCAGAATAAGTAAAAGAAGGCTCGGCCCCGGGTTCAGCCAGGGTTCGATAAATGAAAATCCTGCTGTCAGCTTTGACGGGAACACAATTGTCTACACGGAACGGAGAGGTATTCTGAATGCCCTGATGTTCTCAAAAAAGATTAGAGGCAAATGGCAAACCCCTGTTGAAATCACATCCCAGCTCAGAGCAGGAGATGATTGCTCCTCCTGCTCACTGAATAGCGACGGAACTATCCTTTTCCTTTACAAAACGGATAATTTCGACGGGAACATTTATTCGGCTGAATATGTCAATGGCTCGTGGACCCCGATCAGAAAGCTGAACAGGAACATAAACACAAAATATTACGAGTCGCATGCTTCTGTCTCTGCAGACGGAACAAAGTTATATTTTACAAGCAACAGGAAAGGCGGAAAGGGCGGACTCGATATTTACCTCTCTGAAAAAGATACCACCGGAGACTGGGGACCTGCAATAAATCTGGGAACCTCGGTAAATACAATTTATAATGAGGATACTCCCTTCATTACTATCAATGATTCCCTGCTTTATTTCAGCTCTGAAGGACATAAGGGTATGGGGGGGTTCGACATTTACAGGAGCAAGGGAATTGGCATTGCGTGGGAATCGCCTGAGAATCTTGGATTCCCGGTAAATTCCACTGACGATGACAGGTTCTTCCAGCCTTTCAATAACGACGAAAACGGATTTTATTCAATAACCACCGGGTACAAGAAGAAGGAGAGCTTCTACATCAACCTCACAAATCAAAGGCTTAACCGGATCTATGATCTGTCGGGGAAATACAGCCTCAGGGATACCATAATGGAATTTGATGAACAGAATGCAATATTCCTGATCGACAAGACAACAGGTGACACTCTCGACACGGGTTATCCCGACGGGGTAACAGGGCAGTATAATTTTATTGTGGCACCCGGCAGATTCCGCCTTATATATACCGGACCCGGATACTATCCACAGAATATTGATACAACAATTGTGAAGAAAACACCTGCAGGTGTTATCCATCTCAGGGATGTAATCCTGGATAAAAATCCGCCGGTTGTTTACGAAAAGCTTGATCTTTCAGATATTCCGGCTGTCGACCAGATAGATCCGGACATACTCATCAGTAACCTTCGGGTTTATGATGTGACTGAAAATGACCTGCAGGATACGACCATCCTTTATTATACGGTTCAGGTTATGGCGCTGTACAATCCTGTTGACATCAGTTATTTCAGATATGTTACAGATATCAGGGTCTTTTATAATGAGGATGATTTTTTCTACAGATACACAACCGGAGTATTTAAAGTCAAAGATGAAGCTTATGCTCACAGGGACAACCTGATAAGTAAGGGGTACCCGGATGATCTGTTCATTAAAAAGGTTATACGCGGCACCGGAGAGAGGACAGTTCCTAGTCAGAGATATTATTCCATTCAACTTAAGGCCGCTACCATGCCGCTGGACATTAATACCACTTTCCCCGGGCTCAAAGGCATCATGGAGGCAAAGGAGATTGACGGAATGTACCATTATCTGTACGGCCGGTATACTTCAGCCACTGAAGCCAAAACGGTGATGCAGAGAAAACAGATAATGGAATTTAAGGACGCCTTTGTAAGAGAAATTAGCATACTTATCAAGAAATAGCTAAATTTACTTTTTACTATTTTTCTAAAAACCCGGATAAACTACATTTTTGTAATTATATTTATTGTCATTTTCAACTTACAAAAAAATGAAACACATTTACCCCATTGAAAAATCGTTCATTTTTGCGGTTTTATTAGCCGGTTTTATTCCGGTATGCTCGCAGGAAACTGACTTAAAGGAATTCCAAAAGGCTTTTAAGAATGCCGACATGTATTATCTTTATGATGAGAATTATCTGAAGGCAGCAACCTTGTATGAACCACTCCTGAAACAATATCCCGATAATTATAACCTTGCCGCCAAGCTTGGCATCTGCTACCTCAATCTGGAAGACAGAAAGGAAGATGCTCTGAGTCTCCTCAGGAAAGCCGCCAAGGGGGTAGTGTCCAGCGAAAAGGAATATAAACAAACGGGAGAGATGGCCCCGCTCGATACCTATCTGTATCTTGCGATTGCCTTCCACCGCAATGACAGTCTCCCGCAGGCACTTAGCTATCTTAATGATGTCAAGAAAAGGCTCTCTCCATCCGATACTTACCAGATAGATTTCATCGATCTTCAGATAAGGAACTGCAGATATGCCATGGAAATGAAAAAGAGACCCCTGAGAATAATTTCAGACTATTTTACCCCGTGGCTCAAGGATTATCCGGGAGCCTGTAATCCCGTATTGTCTAAAAACGATTCCGTTTTCGTATTCACGGTTAAAAATGAGGGGGTAACACAGGTATATTGCTCATATAAGAACAAAGCATGGGGTGAGCCTGTAAATATAACCCAGCAGCTCGGAGGATTTGACAGGTTTTACACAAACTCCATTACAGGCGACGGGAAATTGCTTATAATGTTCATGGACGATGGCGGAGACGGAAATCTTTACTATAGCGAAAGGCGCGGTGCAACATGGTCCAGGATCAAAAGCGTAGGGAAGTATGTCAATTCGATCTACTGGGAGGCTCACGGATTTATTACACCTGACGGAAAGACCATGTACTTTTCAAGCAACAGACCCGGAGGTGAAGGAGAGCTTGATATATGGACCTCCCAGAGACTGGCCGATGGCTCATGGGAACGCCCGGTAAACCTTGGGAATACGATCAACACTCCTTATGATGAAAGCACCCCCTTCTATGATACTGAAAACAAAGCATTGCTCTTCAGTTCGATCGGACACATAACCATGGGTGCTTATGATGTATTCAGATCGATCGACAGGGGTGGCACCTGGACACAACCCGTCGGAATGCCCTATGCCTTTAACACAGTGCAGGAAAACACAAATTTTATCCTGAATAACAACACCCCCGGATTTGTTGCCAGCCGTTTTGATGACAAAACCAATCTAAGGAACATTTATGCAATCGTTGCAGTCGATCCTGCAGACGAGCTTACAAAAGCATCGGGAACAGTCAGGCTTGAAGACGGAATGGAGGTGGACCCCAAAATATCACTCATAACCCTGAAGAACCTGAAAACAGACGAAATAATTCAGAATATCACTGTTAATCCTGACGGGACATTCAATTTTGATATAAAACCGGGTGAATATGAGGTCTATGTTAGTCACGACGGGTATAGGACCGATACAATTACTTTAAGCCTTCCACTATACTATACAGGCAGTTACCTTGAGGTCGATCCCTCTCTTTCACCTGAGAAGGTTTCGGCAGGTGATTTCCTCTCGATCAAGAATGTTCTGTTCGATTTTGATAAATATGATTTGACTAATGAGGCCAAACAAACACTCGAATTGCTTAAAAACATTATCATCAGTTATCCTGAGCTGACAATTGAAATTGCAGGATATACCGACGCCAAAGGGAGCACCGACTACAACAGGAGGCTTGCTGATAAACGTGCCCAGGCTGTTATCGACTACTTCACCATGACAGGTATCGAGGGCGCAAAATTCGTCAAAAAAGCATTCGGCGAATCGAATTTCGTGGCTGTCAACACCAATCCTGACGGAACTGATAACCCTGAAGGAAGAAAATATAACAGAAGGGTCACTTTCGGGATTGTCAATCCGAAAACGAAGGTCGTACTCCGTCAGGAAGCATACACCCCGAGGTACCTGCGCCAGCCAAGTGCAATTAAATACAGCATCGTCCTTCTTCAGACAAAGGATCAGCTCTATTCCGGGTATTTCAGTAATCTGATAAAGGATGAGATGCTTTTTGTCAGGACGATCAAGACTGATTCCCTTAACCTGTATGCTCTCGGAGTATTTTATAACAGGTCGGATGCCGTGACTTACCTTGGCTATCTTAAAGGTCTTGGCCTCGAGGATGCATACATAATCAATCAGTATGATCTTGATAATGCTTCGGAGGAGCCACGATTGGGAACATCAATGGAGAAACCGGCATTGACACGCAAGGCATTCGCAATTCAACTGAAGGCAACAAGGAGCCCTATCGATGCCAGGAAGATATTCCCGGGATATGAAGGCGTAAGGGAAATTCTTGCAGATGATGGTTTCTATAAATATGTGTGGGGCGAATACCAATCTATAGCCCAAGCCAAGGAAGCCCTCATAGAAGTAAAGAAAGATTATGATGACGCATTTATCAGGGAAGTTAATATTCCGGTAAATAAATAGCCCTTCAATTTAATTTTTTAATGAAATACGGTGAAATAAGTCTGAGGGCTCTTGAGCCAGAAGATCTTGAATTGCTTTATTCCTGGGAAAACAATGTAACATACTGGATAGCAAGCAATACGGTAGTGCCATTCTCAAAATACACCCTCAAGCGCTATCTGGAAGATTCCCACAAGGATATTTATGAAACCGGACAGGTACGGCTGATGATCGACCATATCTCTGACCATGCTGCGATAGGCACGATTGATATCTTTGATTTTGATCCCTTTCATAAAAGAACCGGGATCGGAATACTTATCGCCAATGAGGATTACAGGAGGAAGGGATATGCCACTATGGCGCTTAAATGCCTGATCGATTATTGCTTTGGAACCCTGTTGCTTCACCAGTTATACTGCAGTATTCTGGCAACTAATAATGAAAGCATGGATCTGTTTAAAAAGGCCGGATTCAGCCAGTCAGGAATAAAAAAAGAGTGGATCAGGACTTCAGACGGATACCTGGATGAATACATATTCCAGCTTATAAATCCGAATGGATGATTTCATTTTAACCCCGAAGCAAGAAGTCCGCATGCGGCAGATACATCCAATCCTGTTGATTTTCGGACTGATGCTGAAATTCCTGATACAATAAGCTCATGTTTAAAATACTGAAGTCTTTCGGGGGACGAAGAAATTTTATCATCTCCGGGAATTCTATGGTAAGGCAGCAGGTTGATCCTGATCGCGGTCCCGCGGAGCAGAGCTTTCAACCCCTCAAGATGTTTTTCTGTATCGTTTGTATTGCTGATCATAATATATGCGACACTCAACCTCCTTTTTTTGTTCAACTGAAGATTTTTCATCAGATCAATAATCTCATATGCAGGGTAACTCTTCTCAGCGGGTATTGTCAGATATCGCTCGTCATGAAAAGGCGAATAGAGGCTGAGGGTAATGTTGCAGTCTGTCTTTTCGAGAAAGCTCCTTATCGCCGGAGTGATCCCCACAGTTGAAACAGTTATATTACGGACGCTGATTGCCGGCCCCCACTCAGCCGAAAGAATATTGCATGCCTTCATTACGTTCTCAGGATTATCAAAAGGTTCTCCCATCCCCATGAACACGACATGGGTCACTACTCCGGAATGAGGGATACCCAGCACCTGGGTCAGAATATCCCGGATTGATAAATTACCCCTGAAACCATATTGGCCCGTGACACAAAAAGGACAACCCATCCTGCACCCCGACTGTGATGATACGCAAACCGTCGTTCTTTTTTTATCTTTTAGCAGAACTGTTTCAAATTCCTGTCCCCTCTCATTCCTGAAAAGGAATTTAATCGTGCCGTCAGTGGATTCCTTTGAAGCGACAGGGGATAAATGCC
>Ga0209705_10001704_pt1 | contig 11640 bp, 13 predicted proteins | sample PPLLaktember2015_5_FD_187262 | JGI IMG/M metagenome (GOLD analysis project Ga0209705, IMG submission 187262) | Freshwater sediment microbial communities from Prairie Pothole Lake near Jamestown, North Dakota, USA - PPLs Lake P8 Core (1) Depth... | ecosystem: Environmental > Aquatic > Freshwater... | reverse complement strand
GAAATGGATCAGGCCTGCCGTGCGGGCAGACCGCTTTCATACCACCCTTTGCTGCGGTTGACGATCTTTACCACCAGCAGCATTACCGGCACCTCGATCAGCACGCCCACCACGGTGGCCAGCGCCGCGCCCGACTGGAAGCCGAACAGCGCGATCGCCGCCGCCACCGCCAGCTCGAAGAAGTTGGACGCGCCGATCAGCGCCGAGGGGCAGGCGACGCTGTGCTTTTCGCCGACTTTCCTGTTGAGCCAGTAGGCCAGGCCCGAATTGAAGAACACCTGGATCAGGATGGGCACGGCCAGGAGCGCGATGATCAGCGGCTGCGCGATGATCGCCTCGCCCTGGAAGGCGAACAGCAGCACCAGCGTGGCCAGCAGCGCAAGGATGGACGCGTGGCCGAGCTGCGCCATCGTCGCGTCGAATGCTGCCTGCCCGCGCTTCAGCAGCAGGCGGCGCCAGACCTGCGCCAGGATCACCGGAATGACGATGTACAGCACCACCGAGGTGAACAGCGTGTCCCACGGCACCACGATCGCCGACAGCCCGAGCAGCAGGCCGACGATGGGCGCGAAGGCGAAGATCATGATGGTGTCGTTGAGCGCCACCTGCGACAGCGTGAAATACGGGTCGCCGCCGGTCAGTCGGCTCCACACGAACACCATCGCGGTGCAGGGCGCGGCGGCCAGCAGGATGAGGCCGGCGACGTAGCTGTCGAGCTGTTCCGCCGGCAGGTACGGCGCGAACCAGTGGCGGATGAATAGCCACGCCAGCAGCGCCATCGAAAACGGCTTCACCGCCCAGTTGACGAAGAGCGTGACGCCGATGCCCTTCCAGTGCGACTTCACCTGGTGCAGCGCACCGAAGTCGATCTTCATCAGCATGGGGATGATCATGATCCAGATCAGCAGGCCGACCGGCAGGTTAACCTGCGCGACTTCCATGCGCCCCAGCACCTGGAACGGCGCCGGGAACAGCTGGCCCAGCAGCACGCCGGCGACGATGCACAGCGCCACCCACAGCGTGAGCCAGCGCTCGAACACGCTCATCGGCGCGCCGGCTGCGCGCTTGCCGGTCACTTCACACTGTGCGCTCATCGGGCGCGCTCCATCCAATTCGGCGCGCTCATGCCGTCTTCCCGATCTCGCGCACGGCTTGCTGCAGCTTCATGCGGTCCAGTTTGTCGAACGGCAGGCTGACGAGCATGCAAATGCGGCGCTGCAGTTGGCTCATGGCATCGACGAAGGCATGACGTTTGACTTCGTCGCTGCCCACGACTGCGACTGGATCGGGAATGCCCCAATGCGCGGTCATCGGCTGTCCCGGCCACACCGGACAGATCTCGCCCGCCGCCTTGTCGCACACCGTGATGACGAAATCAAGGCGCGGCGCATCGGGCTGCGCGAACTCGTCCCACGCCTTGCTGCGCAGGTCATCGGTGGGGAAATGGTTTTTCTCCAGCAACTCCAGCGCAAACGGGTTGACCTGCCCGGCCGGATGGCTGCCCGCGCTGAACGCCCGGAAGCGCCCCTTGCCCAGATTGTTGAGCAGCGACTCGGCCAGAATCGAACGCGCCGAATTGCCGGTGCACAGGAACAGCACGTTGAAAGCGGGTTCAGCCATGGCAGCGTCTCCGTTGGTTCAGGCAGCGGCTTGCAGGCCGAGCTTGTCGCGCACCGCGGCAACCAGCCGGGTGCGAATGTCGTCGCGCACCGCGAGGAAGCTCTCCAGCGGCTCGCCGTGCGGATCATGGAAAGGCAGGTGGATGGCCGGGATCGGCTTCGGGAAGATCGGGCAGGCTTCACGGGCGTTGTCGCACACGGTCACCACCAGGTCGATGTTTTCGTTCATCACCGCGTCGATGTCTTTCGGATGCAGGCCGTCGGTATTCAGGCCGGCGGCTTTCAGCGCCACGATGGCGCCGTCGGCCACCTTCGGCTGCGGCCGGGTGCCGGCGGAGAGCGCGCGCACCTGGCCTGCGAGGTCATGATTCAGCAGCACTTCGGCCATCTGCGAACGACAGGAATTGCCGGTGCACAGCACCAGAACGGTGTAGGGTTGGGTCATGGGGATTCCTTGATATGCATGAGAAGAAGAGCGTTCTAACAACGTGTCATCGCGAGGAGCGAAGCGACGCGGCGATCCAGATGCCGTTGATATGCTGGCTTTCTGGATTGCTTCCCGCCGCGCTGCACTCGCGGTCGCAATGACAAGGTTCAGCAACAGCCGCCCGCGGCCGGTTTGGCCTTGACCGGGATGCAGCTCGAGACCTTGGCGACCGGCTCAGGGACGCAGCATTCACCAGCGGACTGCCCGCCGAACACCGGGATGCTGTCGAGCGTGTGATAGGTCTCCCAGGCGATGCCGGTGGGATCGGTCGCCCAGTATTTGTCCGACCTGGCGTAGCAGCAGGCGGTGCCCATTTCCTCCACCACCTCGCCGTCGAGCTTCTGCAGGCGCGCGTTCATCTCGGCCAGTTCGTCGGCGTTATCGACCTGCACGCCCAGGTGGTTCAAGCCGGGTGCGGCACCGCGCGCCGAGATCGCGAAGTTGACGCGCGGATCGTCGAGCATCCATTTCGCGTAATCGCCCTTGGTCACGGTCGGCTCGGCGGCGAACATCGTGGAATAGAACTTGATGCTGGCGGCCAGATCGTCGACCGCGACGTGTACGTGGAGGCGTTTCATGAGGGTTCCTTTTCAGTCGAACAGGCGGGAGTGCAAACCGGCGAGCAGGGATTGCCGCCGCAGCAGTTTTCGGTAAGAAAACCGAGCAGCGCGTTCATGGTCGCGAAGTTCGCGGTGTAGATGACGAAGCGCCCCGCCTGCTGCGAGCTCACCATGTCGGCGTGCGACAGTTCCTTCAGGTGAAAGGACAGCGAGGACGGCGCGATGCCGGTAAGTTCGCTGATCCTGCCGGCGGCGAGACCCGCCGGACCAGCCTGGACCAGTGCGCGAAAGATGGCTAGGCGGGAATCCTGGGCCAGAGCGGCAAGCGCGGTGACGACGGTTTTCATTTCCATGTTTCAATGTTATTTGAAACGTTGAAAACATTGCAAGCTTTTTTTTCTTTGCCCCAGCATCGTGATTTCTGATCGGCTCCTGGCCTGGCCAAACCAGCCATCTGAAAAATATCGCGTCGAACGGGAATAAACTCGGCTTCATGGGTGTTTACGTCAATGCAAGCCAAACTTGCGTTTGTCCATCCAACCCATTAACAAGGAAACGCCATGAACACCTCATTCACCGCCTCCCTCGCTGCCCTGAGCATGCTGGTTGCCTGCGCCACCCCCTACGCCGGATCGCCCGCCAAAATCGAGATGGGTGTGCTCACCAATCCGGCCGGCATGACGCTGTATGTCTTCGACAAGGACGTGGCTGGTTCCGGCAAGAGCGCCTGCAACGGCGAATGCGCCCAGAAATGGCCGCCCCTGACCGCCGCGTCCGACAAGGCCAGCGGCGACTACGCCGTCATCACCCGCGACGACGGTTCCAAGCAGTGGTCGTACAAGGGCAAGCCGCTCTACCTGTGGATCAAGGACCAGAAGCCGGGCGACATGACCGGCGACGGCGTCAACAACGTGTGGCACACCGCCAGGCCCTGAGTGCGCGTCCGCCCCGACTTGATCGAGCACCTCCCCCGCCTGCGCCGCTATGCCCGGGCGCTGACGGGGGACGTCAACCGCGCCGATGACTTGGTGCAGGACACGCTCGAACGCGCGCTGAACAAGCTCGATCTGTGGCAGCCCGGCAGCGACTTGCGCGCCTGGCTGTTCACCCTGATGCACAATCTTTTCGTCAACCAGATCCGAATCAAGCGGCCGCAGGAAACCGTGATGGAGGCGGCGCTGGACGAGCCGGTCAGCGGCGGGCAGATGGAAGCGCTGACCGCGCGCGACATCCACGCCGCGCTGGCGCAACTTCCCGAGGAACAGCGCGAAGTCCTGCTGCTGGTGGGGCTGGAGCAATTCGGCTACGCTGAAGCCGCCCAGGTGCTGGGGGTGCCGACCGGCACGGTAATGTCGCGCCTTTCGCGTGCGCGCGAGCGCATGCGGGCCATGCTGGCGGGCGAACCCGCGATCAAACTGAAGCTTGTGATATGACAGACAACGTGCACGAACATGAACTCCACGCCTATGTGGATGGCACCCTGCCCGAGGCCCGCCGCCTCGAGGTCGAGGCCTGGCTGGCGGCGCATCCGGCCGACGCCGCGCGGGTGCAGGCCTGGGCCGCACAGAACCAGTCGCTGCACGCCGCCTTCGACAGTGTGCTCAACGAGCCGCTGCCGCTGAACCTGGTGCGTGCCACGCGCCGCCCGGCCCTGCCCGTGCCCTTCAAGGCGGTGGCCGCAATGCTGTCCATGCTGGTCACCGGACTGATCGGCTACGCCATCGGCCTTAACACCCCCGGGCAGGCGCCCACCGCACCGACTGCCTACCTCGCCCGCGACGCCGCCATCGCCCACGCCGTGTTCAGCCCGGAAGCACGTCACCCGGTCGAAGTCGACGCCGCCCACTCCGACCACCTGGTGGCCTGGCTTTCCAAGCGCGTCGGCACGCAATTGCAGGCGCCGGATTTCAGCGCGCAGGGATTCGAACTGCTCGGCGGCCGCCTGCTCACCGGCGAAACCGGCCCGGTGGCGCAGTTCATGTATCAGGACAAGATCGAGCGCCGCGTCACCCTCTACGTGCGCCGCGCAGTGGCCGGCAACACCGCGACAACCTTCCGCCACGCGACCGAGAACGGCGTCGACGTGTTCTACTGGATCGACGGGGATTTCGGCTACGCGCTGTCGGGCCAGATCGGGCGACAGGCGATCCAGCAGCTGGCCGATGCGGCCTATCGCCAGCTGGTCACGGCGTCCGGCAACCGATAAGCCCAGGCTTTTCATGTAGGAGCGCCGCCCCCGGCGCGATTTGTGGCTGCCGAAAATCGCGCCGAGGGCGGCGCTCCTACGTCGATTCGTCTATGCCATCAACACAAATTTACACAGCATGCCTCAGGGCCGCGCCGTTTTCCCCAGCATGTCCAGGGCCACCGCCTCGGCGACCTTGATGCCTTCGACGCCGGCCGAGAGGATCCCTCCTGCATAGCCCGCCCCCTCGCCCGCCGGATACAGGCCCTTGACGTTGAGGCTCTGGCAATCCTCGCCGCGGGTGATGCGCAGCGGCGAGGAAGTGCGCGTCTCGACCCCGGTCAGCACCGCATCCTTCATCGCAAAACCCTTGATCTGCTGGTCGAACGCCGGCAGCGCCTCGCGGATCGCCTCGATGGCGTAATCCGGCAGGACAGAGGCAAGGTCGGTGAGATGCACGCCGGGCTTGTACGAAGGCTCGACGCTGCCGAGCTGGGTCGACGGCTTACCCTCTAGAAAATCGCCGACCAGCTGCCCCGGCGCTTCGTAATTGCCGCCGCCCAGTTCGAACGCGTGCGCTTCCAGTTTCCTCTGCAGCTCGATGCCGGCGAGCGGCCCGCCCGGGAAATCCGCGGGCGTGATGCCCACCACGATGCCCGCATTGGCGTTGCGCTCGTTGCGCGAATACTGGCTCATGCCGTTGGTCACCACGCAGTTCGGCTCGGAGGCGGCTGCCACCACCGTGCCGCCGGGGCACATGCAGAAGCTGTACACCGAACGGCCGTTCTTGGCGTGGTACACCAGCTTGTAGTCCGCCGCGCCGATTAGCGGGTTGCCCGCGTTCGGCCCCAACCGGGCACGGTCGATCAGCGACTGCGGATGCTCGATGCGAAAGCCGATGGAAAAGGGCTTGGCTTCCATATAGACGCCGCGCGCGTGCAGCATTTCAAACGTATCCCTGGCGCTGTGGCCGAGCGCGAGGACGACGTGATTGCTGGCGAGCGTCTCGCCGCTGGCGAGCGTCACCCCGCGGATGCGACCGTCCTCGATCAGCACATCGGTGACGCGCTGCTGGAAACGGATCTCGCCGCCCAGTGCCTCGATTTCGTGGCGCATGGTCTCGACCATGCCGACCAGGCGGAAGGTGCCGATGTGCGGCTTCGACACGTAGAGGATTTCATCCGGCGCGCCCGCCTTGACGAACTCGGTCAGCACCTTGCGGCCCAGATGCTTGGGATCCTTGATCTGGCTGTAGAGCTTGCCGTCGGAAAACGTGCCCGCCCCGCCCTCGCCGAACTGCACGTTGGATTCCGGATTGAGCACGTGCTTGCGCCACAGCCCCCAAGTGTCCTGCGTGCGTTCGCGCACTGCCTTGCCGCGCTCCAGAACGATGGGCCTGAAGCCCATCTGCGCCAGCACCAGCGCGGCGAAAATGCCGCAGGGACCGAAGCCGACAACGATCGGGCGATCGGCCAGATGCTCCGGCGCGTGGCCGACGAAGTGATACGCCATGTCCGGCGTCGGCGCGAGGTGGCGGTCGTTGCGGAATTTCTTCAGCAGCGCCACTTCATCCCTGACCTCGACATCGACCGCGTAGATCAGCAGCAGTGCGTGCTTTTTGCGCGCGTCGTAGCTGCGCTTGAAGATGCTGAAGCCGACGAGATCATCGTCCGCTAGTTCCAGGCGCTTCAGGATCGCCGCGCGCAGGGCCTCGGGCGGATGATCAAGCGGAAGTTTGAGTTCAGTCAGTCGCAGCATGGTGAGTGTTCAGGTAATTCAAGGCGCCCTGCCCCGCGGCGCGGCCGCTGGCGAAGCAGGCGGTGAGCAGATAGCCGCCGGTGGGCGCTTCCCAGTCGAGCATCTCCCCCGCGCAAAACACACCATGCAAATCGCGCAGCATCAGGTGTTCGTCGAGCGCCTCGAAGCGAACGCCCCCTGCGCTGCTGATCGCCTCGCCGAGCGGGCGCGGGGACGCAAGCGTAATCGGCAGCGATTTTATCGCGTGGGCGAGCGTCACCGGGTCGTTCAGTTGCGCCGGTGACAGGATTTCGCTCAGCAGCGCCATTTTCACGCCCTTGATCCCGGCGCGGCTTTGCAGGTGGCTGGACAGCGAACGCGCGCCGCGCGGATGGGCGACTTCGGCAATGACCCGCTCCAGGGTCTTGTCGGGCGCCAGGTCGATCAGCACGGTCACTGCGCCCTGCGCCGCAATCACGTCGCGCAGCGGCGCCGACAGCGCGTAGACCAGGCTGCCCTCTATTCCGGTGTCCGACAGCATCAACTCGCCTTTGCGTTCATGCGAATGGCCGGCCGCATCGGTGAAGCGCAGCGCCACGGTTTTCAGCGGCTGCCCGGCAAAGCGGCTCTTCAGATGCTCGCTCCATCCCCCCGCCACATCGAAACCGCAGTTCGACGGCAGCAAGGGCGCGACTGCGACCCCGCGCTGCGCCAGCAGAGGCACCCACGCGCCGTCCGACCCCAGCTTCGCCCAGCTGCCGCCGCCGAGCGCCAGCACCACCGCGTCGGCTTTCACAGTCTTTTCGCCCTGCGGAACGGCAAAGCGCAGCGCGCCGTCCTCGCCCCAACCCAGCCAGCGATGCCGCACATGGAAGTGCACCCCAGATTCGCGCAGGCGATGCAGCCATGCGCGCAACAACGGCGCCGCCTTCATGTCCTTGGGAAACACGCGCCCCGATGAGCCGACGAAGGTTTCGACCCCCAGCCCGTGTATCCACTCGATAAGCGCGGCAGGGGGAAAGGCTTCGAGCAGCGGTTTGATTTCAGGGGGGTGCGCGCCGTAGCGCGACAGGAAAGCGTCGAACGGTTCGGAATGGGTGATGTTCATACCGCCCACGCCGGCCAGCAGAAACTTGCGTCCCACCGAAGGCATGGCGTCGTAAAGATCGACCTGAACGCCCACCCGCGCCAGCATTTCAGCAGCCATCAGGCCGGCGGGGCCGCCGCCGATCACGGAGGCTATTTTCATGGTCTGCGCATGCGCGGTCATCAACGGGCCCCAATACAGGACTTCGCAACCATCAAGACCATTCGGTCATGCGGGGCCGACCAGGATCAACTACTTGACCAGAAATGCTTCTCTTGACCGCCCTTTGGCTTCCTCTTCCGACAGCCACTTTGGAGCGCGGCCGCGGCCCGACCAGGTTTCACCCGATTCAGGATTGCGATATTTCACAGCAACGGGAGCACGAGCCTTGGTCTTTTTTGTACCGCCCTTCAGGTCATCAAGGGTGATCCCGAATTCCTTCATCCTTGCCTGAATCTCGGCCACCACAGATGCGATTTCCGCGCGACGTGCCACCTCGGCCTGCTTAAGCAGCGCTTCCGCCTGTGCTTTCAATTCCTGGTAAGTTGCCATCTTTTTTTCCTTTTAATAATTAATCGAAATCAATATCTGACTAGTTCGTTCTGCGTCAGCCAGTTTTGTCATTCCCATTCAATCGTCGCCGGCGGCTTGCCGCTGATGTCGTAGACCACTCGATTCAGTCCGCGCACCTCGTTGATGATGCGGTTGGAAACCTTGCCCAGCAGGGTGTAGGGCAGTTCGGCCCAGTGGGCGGTCATGAAGTCGCTGGTGACTACGGCACGGAGCGCCACCACGTAATCGTAGGTGCGGCCGTCGCCCATGACGCCGACGGACTTGACCGGCAGGAAGACGGCGAAGGCCTGGCTGGTTTTCTCGTACCAGGATACTTCCCCGTCGCCATGGGCGCGCAGTTCCTCGATAAAGATGGCGTCGGCCCGCCTGAGCAGTTCGGCGTATTCGCGCTTGACCTCGCCGAGGATGCGCACGCCCAGACCCGGTCCGGGGAAGGGATGGCGGTAGACCATGTCGTGCGGCAAGCCCAAGGCGATGCCGAGTTCGCGCACTTCGTCCTTGAACAGTTCGCGCAGCGGCTCGAGCAATTTGAGATGCAGCGTGTCGGGCAGGCCGCCGACGTTGTGGTGGCTCTTGATGGTGTGCGCCTTCTTGGTCTTGGCGCTGGCCGATTCGATGACGTCGGGGTAGATGGTGCCCTGCGCCAGCCATTTGGCCTTGGGCAGTTTTTCGGCCTCTTCCTGGAACACGTGGACGAACTCGCGGCCGATGATTTTTCTTTTCTGCTCGGGGTCGGTGACGCCGGCGAGCGCGTCCATGAAGCGGTCGCGCGCATCGACGTGGATGACCTTGACGCCGAGGTTGTCGGCAAAGGTCTGCATCACCTGCTCGGCCTCGTTCAGCCGCAACAGGCCGTTGTCGACGAACACGCAGGTGAGCTGCTGGCCGATGGCACGATGCAGCAATGCGGCGACCACCGAGGAATCGACGCCGCCCGACAGACCCAGAATGACTTCGTCGCTGCCGACTTCGCTGCGCACCTTGCCGATCGCTTCTTCGACGTAGTTGGGCATGTTCCAGTCGCCCGCACAGCCGCACAAATCGCGCACGAAGCGGTTAAGAATTTCCTTGCCCTGCAGGGTGTGGGTGACTTCGGGATGGAACTGCACGCCGTAGAAGCGGCGGTCTTCGTCGGCCATCGCGGCGATCGGGGTGGCGGCGTTGCTCGCCATCACCTTGAAGCCGGCCGGCAGCGCGGTGACCTTGTCGCCGTGGCTCATCCACACGTCGAGTAGCCCATGGCCTTCGTCGTTGACTCGGTCCTGGATGTCGCGCAGCAGCGCCGTGTGGCCGCGCGCGCGGATTTCCGCATAGCCGAATTCGCGCTTGGCGGCGGATTCGACCTGGCCGCCCAGTTGCGCCGCCATGGTCTGCATGCCGTAGCAGATCCCCAGCACCGGCACGCCGAGCGTGAACACGACGTCGGGGGCACGCGGCGTCTCCTCCTCGTACACCGAACTCGGCCCGCCCGACAGGATGATGCCGGCCGGCGCGAAGTCGCGCACGAATTGCTCGGTCACGTCGTTGGGATGGAGTTCGCAATAGACCCCGGCCTCGCGCACGCGGCGCGCGATGAGCTGGGTGTACTGGGAGCCGAAGTCGAGGATGAGGATTTTTTGGTGCATGGCTGGCCGGGTGTGCCCGGTGAAAATTAATCGACGAGGCTATATTCGACCGATGACACCACGCGCACTTTCTTGATGTGCGGCGTACTGGCGTCACGGTTTTCGATGGAGAACTGACCTTGGTTGGCACGCCGGATCTTGCCCAGACGGCTATCCGAATCCTTGGCGAACTTTTCCGCGGAGAGGCGAGCGTTCTTGGTCGCTTCTTCGATCATTGCGGGCTTCAGGGCATTGAGGCCGGTAAACAGGAACTGGGTGCGGTTTTCGTAGTTCTCGGGGGAGAGCGCGATGCCCTGCTTGCCGAGTTCGCCCAGGCGCGCCATCGCCTCACGCACGCGACCGACCTGCCGGGTATAGACGGTGAGCGTCGATTTGCCGCTATAACGCAGGCGCTCTGCAAGCTGGGCATTGCCGTAGTCCTGCGCCTGGCGGTCGGTGATTGACGGCGCGGAAACCGAGATTTCCTCGGGCTTGAAGCCGCTCGACTGCAGGAAGGCCGCGATTTTCGCGTTCTTTTCCTGCAGCGTCTGATAAAGCCGCGGCAAATCGTTGTCCGCCTCGCTGAAAGCGACCGGCCAGATCGCCGTGTCTGCGGGGACTTCGCGCTCGGCAAGCCCCTTGACCTCGACGCTGCGGTCGGCCTGCTTGAATTGCAGCAGGGACTGTCCCAGCACCCAAGCGCCCGCCACCATGCCTGCGGCCAGCAGCAAGGCTTCGATGATCCGCCGTGCGCTCATGTCACTCGACGCGATAATTCGGCGCTTCCTTGGTGATCTGCACGTCGTGCACGTGCGATTCGCGCACACCGGCCGAGGTGATTTCGACAAATTCGGCCTTGGCGTGCATGTCGGTGATGGTGGCAACGCCCAGATAGCCCATGCTGGAGCGCAGTCCACCCATCAACTGGTGGATCACCGCCAGCACGCTGCCCTTGTAGGGCACGCGGCCTTCGACGCCTTCGGGAACCAGCTTCTCGGCGCTTTTTTCGGTGTCCTGGAAGTAGCGGTCGGAAGAGCCCTGCTGCATGGCGCCTAGGGAGCCCATGCCGCGATACGATTTGTAGGAACGGCCCTGGAACAGTTCGATATCGCCCGGTGCTTCCTCGGTACCGGCCAGCAAGCCGCCGAGCATGACGCAGTTGGCGCCGGCAGCCAGCGCCTTGGAGATGTCGCCGGAATAGCGGATGCCGCCGTCGGCGATCACGCCCACGCCGCTGCCCGCCAGAGCATCCGACACATTCGCCACTGCGGTGATCTGCGGCACGCCGACGCCGGCGACCATACGCGTGGTGCAGATGGAGCCGGGGCCAATGCCGACCTTGACGGCGTCAGCGCCATGCTCGACCAGCGCGGCGGCGGCGGCGGCGGTGGCAATGTTGCCGCCGATGACCTGGACTTCGGGGAAGTTCTGCTTGACCCAGCGCACCCGTTCGAGCACGCCTTTGGAATGGCCATGCGCCGTATCCACGGTAATCACGTCGACCCCGGCAGCCACCAGCGCGGCCACGCGTTCTTCGGTGCCCTCGCCGGTGCCGACCGCCGCGCCGACGCGCAGACGGCCCATCGCGTCCTTGCACGCCAGCGGGTGTTCGCTGGACTTCTGGATGTCCTTGACGGTGATCAGTCCGCACAGTTCGAAAGCGTCGTTCACCACCAGCACGCGCTCCAGCCGGTGTTTGTGCAGCAGCGCCATCGCCTCGTCGCGATTGGCGCCCTCCTTCACCGTCACCAGCCGCTCTTTCGGGGTCATGATGTTGGCGATCGGCTG
>Ga0209705_10001700_pt1 | contig 11652 bp, 6 predicted proteins | sample PPLLaktember2015_5_FD_187262 | JGI IMG/M metagenome (GOLD analysis project Ga0209705, IMG submission 187262) | Freshwater sediment microbial communities from Prairie Pothole Lake near Jamestown, North Dakota, USA - PPLs Lake P8 Core (1) Depth... | ecosystem: Environmental > Aquatic > Freshwater... | reverse complement strand
TGATGAAGCGAAGGGAACCCTGAGAGACGAGCTTTCGTTTAACGTTTCTTTCAATTCCGCGTCGAAATTGAACGAATCGTGGAATCGATGAGGAAGGCGAAAGGCGAAAGGCGAAAGGCGAAAGGCGAAAGGCAGGGACCGTTGTCTTGGAGTTTGCACCCGTAGCCTTTTGCCCTTCACCATTCGCCATGCTGATATTTTAATTGAAATATTCCGCCCGGGAGGCTAGTATCGTGCGATTGCCGATGCGGCAGCGCAAGCCCGGCGCAAGGATTCGCCGGGAGAGTGAAGGCATTTTCGCCGGGTCGGTCTTCTTCGGGAGGGAGGGCTGCAATGCAGGAGATCCTGACGGCTGTTACGTATGTCGTTGCCTGGCTGGTCTGCGAAAAAGTCATCGGCATCGAGAGCGGCCTCATCAAACTGATCATCTCGTTGGGATTGGCCATTGCCGTTTATGTGGCCTGCTGGTACGAAGAGAAAAGGAGAAAAAAGGCAGGACAAGAGGAAGACGAGTCGTGACGGTGTCCCGGACCGATAAAAAGAAGACCGTCCGTCCGGCGAAGAACCGGACGGGTCTTTCCATAGAGAGTCTCCTCGAAGGCTCTCCCATTCCCACCTTTGTCATCGACCGAGACCACAAGATCATTCTCTGGAACAAGGCCTGCGCGGAGCTGACGGGTTATCATGCCCGCAACATGATCGGCACGGACAACCACTACAAACCGCTCTACCAGGAGAAGCGGCCCCTCATCGCCGACCTCATCGTGGACAGTGACTTTGCGGGCCTGGATCGGTATTACGGCAAAAAGCGGGTGCAGCAGTCATCCGTGATCGATGGGGCCTACGAAGCAACGGATTTGTTCGAAGACCTGGGTGGAAAGCCGCGCTATCTGTATTTTCTGGCAGCGCCGATCTACGACGACAGCGGGGAAGTCATCGCGGCCATCGAGACGCTCCAGGACGTGACCCGGGAGCGGGAGCTGGAGCGCTACCTCCGGGAGAATGCCGAAACGCTTCGCCGGGAGCTCGACGAAAATATTCGCCTCCGCAAGACGATCGAGGGGATCATCGAGGGCTCCCCGATTCCGACCTTCGTCATCGACCGCAACCATCGGATCATCCTCTGGAACCGGGCCTTCACGGAGATGAGCGGGTACCCGGGCGACAAGATGATCGGGACGAAGAAGCAGTGGATGCCCTTCTACCCCGAAAAGCGCCCTGTCATCGCCGATCTCATCGTAGACGGCGACACCCGGGGCCTGGATGCGTTCTACGGGAAGAAGGTCCAGAAGTCCTCGGTCATCGAGGGGGCCTACGAGGCGGCGGACTTCTACGAAAACCTCGGCGGCCGGAGCCGTCACCTCTATTTCCTGGCAGCCCCGATCCGCAACGAGAAGGGCGATGTCATCGCGGCCGTGGAAACCCTCCAGGACGTGACCCGCGAGCGCGAGCTGGAGCGCTCCCTGAAGGAGCAGGCCGAAACGCTCAAGCGTGAGCTCGAGGGAAACATCCGCCTGCGCAAGACGATCGAGGGAATCATCGAGGGCTCCCCGATCCCGACCTTTGTCATCAACCGCGACCACCGGGTCATCCTCTGGAACCGGGCCTTCACGGAGATGAGCGGGTACCCGGGCGAGACGATGATCGGCACGGACAACCAGTGGATGCCGTTCTACAAGGATAAGCGCCCCGTCATCGCCGATCTCATCGTGGATGGCGACCTGGAGGGACTGGAGAAATTCTATGGGAAGAAAAAAATCCAGAAGTCCACGGTGATCGAGGGGGCCTACGAAGCGACGGACTTCTACGAGAACCTGGGAGGAAAGCAGCGGCATCTATACTTCCTGGCGACGCCCATCTACGACGAGCGGGGCGAGGTCATCGCGGCGATCGAGACTCTGCAGGACGTGACCCGCGAGCGCGAGATGGAGCTCAGCATGAAGGAATACGCCGAGACCCTCAAGGACGAGCTCGATGAGAACATCCATCTCCGGAAAAACATGGAGGATCTCTTCAACGTACACCAGTCCGTCCTCGATGCCTCGCCGGATCTGATTCTCGTCCTCGATGCCGAGGGGGCTGTGCGATACATGAGCCGCGACATCGATCCCGAGCGGGGGCTCACGGCCGAAAAGCTGAAGGGCAGGCATTTTTCGGAGTTCATCGCCCCGGATCTAAGGGAATTTCTGGAGAAACGCTGGGAAGAGATCCGGCGGGGCATCTACAAGCCCTTCGAGATCGAGGTGGCGGAAAAGGACGGGACGAAGCGAAGCCTTCTGCTGACGGCGCGCCCCATCAGGGGAACGGACCGCCTCCTGGTCCTGCAGCGCGACATCACCGAGTTCAAGGAACTGGAAAGCCGCTTCTACGAGAGCCAGAAGCTCGCCGCCGTGGGGCAGCTCTCGGCCGGCATCGCCCATGAGGTGCGAAACCCCCTTTCGTCCATCAAGATGAGCCTCCAGATCCTGGAAAAGCGCATGAACCCCGAGGGCAACGACCTGAAGCGCTTCCAGATCGCCCGGCAGGAAGTCGCGCATCTGGAAAAGCTCGTCAGCGACATCCTCGTCTTCGCCAAGCCCACGGAACCGGAGACGCACCTGGCGGATCTGAACGTGTTCGTCGAATATTCGCTCGCCATGGCGGAGCGGGAAGTGGAAGAGAAGAAGATCCGGGTTCAGATGCACTTCGATGACCGCATCCCGCCAGTGCCCTTCGACTCGTCCATGCTCCAGCAGGCATTCCTGAACCTCTATCTGAATGCCATCGACGCCATGGCCGAGGGAGGAACCCTGACGATCCGGACGAAGTTCGAGGCAGGTCAAAATCGGGCTGTTGTCGAGATTGCGGACAGCGGCGGTGGAATCGGCGAGGAGGCCCTCCCGCACATCTTCAACCCCTTTTTCACGACGAAGAAGTACGGTACGGGCCTTGGGTTGTCCCAGGTCAAGAAGATCATCGACCAGCACCGGGGATCGATCGAGATCCTTTCCCGGAAGGGTGAGGGGACGCGCGTGATCGTCACGCTGCCGCTCCCGTGATCCGGAGGGAAGGAGAGGAACGGTTCGGCATGGCCAAGATACTCGTTATCGATGATGACCGCTCCATCTGCGAATCGCTCGACCTCTATCTCTCGGAGGAGGGGTACGAGTGTCACACCGCCGTGACGGGGACCGACGGTCTCAACAAGTTCGTCCAGGTCCAGCCTGACCTGGTCATCCTCGATATCCGGCTCCCCGACATCGACGGGTTCACGGTTCTCGAGGAGCTCCGGGAGGACGACGAGGACGTGAAGGTCATTATGATCACGGCCTTCCACGACATGGACACGACGATCCGGGCCATGAAGGCCGGCGCCTACGACTACATCCACAAGCCGATCAACATCGACGAGCTCGAGGTTTCGCTGCAGAAGGCCCTCAAAACCCTGGAGACGGAGAAAAAGATCGGCGGCCTGCTCACGGAGCAATCGCGCGACTACAAGGTGGGCGACATCATCGGCTCCACAAAGGCCATGCGGGACATCTTCAAGACGATCGGCGTCGTCTCGCAGAGCCGGACCACCGTGCTGATCCAGGGGGAGAGCGGGACGGGGAAGGAACTCATCGCCAAGGTCATCCACAACAACACGGCCAAAAACGAGCCCTACATCGCCGTCAACTGCTCCGCCATCGTAGAGACGCTCCTCGAGTCGGAGCTCTTCGGGCACGAGAAGGGCTCCTTCACGGGCGCCATCGGCCGGAAACTGGGCAAGTTCGAGCTGGCCGGAACGGGCACGGTCTTCCTCGACGAGATCAGCGAGATGTCTATCAACCTCCAGGCAAAGCTTTTGCGGGTTCTCCAGGAGATGGAGTTCGAGAGGGTCGGGGGAAAGGAACGGGTCAAGGTCCGCGCCCGGATCATCGCCGCCACGAACCGGGACCTCAAGGCCATCGTGAAAGAAGGGAAGTTCCGCGACGACCTGTACTATCGTCTGAACATCGTGACCATTACCATGCCTCCACTGAGGGAGCGGCGCGAAGACATCCCGGTTCTCGTCGACTTCCTCGTCAAGAAGATCAACAAGGACCTTCACAAGAACATTGCCGGCGTTTCCAAGGAAATGATGGAAGTCTTCATGCAATACGGCTGGCCCGGCAACATCCGGGAACTGGAGAACCTCCTGGTCCGCGCCGCCGTCATCGCCCATGGCCAGATCCTGGGAAAAGTGGACTTCCCCGATCTCCTGGGAGGGACCCAGGCCGAGGCCGCCGGAGAGCAGGGGGCCATTGCGAAACCCGGCATGGATGCCTCGGGGAGGCTGCTCACCCTCGACGAGGTCGAGGAGCGTCACATCCGCCTCGTCATCTCGAATATCGGCAGGAACAAGGGCGAGATCTGCGAGGCCCTCGGCATCTCCCGGCCCACGCTCGAGCGCAAGCTGGAGAAGTACGGGATCACGTTCGAATAAAAAGGCTACAGGCTACAGGCGACAGAAACAGGAGCGGAATCGATTTCCTCTCGGACCGGAAGCCTGAAGCCCGATGCCCGAAGCCTAAATTATGAAAATAATTTCAGCCGAATTCGTCAAGAGCGCCGTAAAGCCCGATCAGTACCCGAAGACGGGCATGCCCGAGATTGCCTTCACCGGGCGCTCCAACGTGGGGAAATCCTCCCTGATCAACAGCCTGCTCGGCCGCAAAAAACTCGCCCAGACCAGCGCGACCCCCGGGAAAACCAGGCTCATCAATTTCTTCACCGTCAACGAAAAGCTGTCTTTCGTGGATCTGCCGGGCTATGGCTTTGCCAAGGTCTCCCGGGCCGAGCAGGAAAAGTGGGGGCCCATGATCGAGACCTATCTGCGCGAGCGCGTGAACCTCCGCATGGTGGTTTCCATCCTCGATGTCCGCCACGACCCCACGCAGCAGGATCGCGACCTGATCGAATGGCTCCGGCACTACGGGCGCACCCATCTGATTGTCCTGACAAAGTCGGACAAGATCTCCCGGGGGGAGGGCATGAGACGGCGCAGGCAGATCGCGGCCTCCCTGGGCCTCGAGGGAGATCCCCCGATCCTTTTTTCGGCCCAGACCGGCGAGGGAAAAGGGGAAATCTGGAAGGTAATCCAGCAGGTTCTTCTTCGGAAGGGAGAGCCCGTCTCAATTTCGTGATGGCCCGGCGACCCGCCTGGACGATAGTCATCGGAGTCATTTTGCCCCTTCTTATTATTGTATCCCTGCCACGGAATGACTACATTACAAACAGAGACGGGACATGCGGTGTTTGACGGCATGCTGCCTGCATTCCGGCGCGGCATGCCGGCGGGCGGGACCGCGGGAAACCATTATTTTGATGAATAAAACCAGGTAGTTATCTGAATGAGGGGGCGGCGTTTTTTCGCCTGCCGATGAGATTGCCGGAGCTCCGCGCAGCCGGTGTGACGGCGGGACGAACATTTTGGGTTTTTTCATCGAATTCACCTTGACAGCATAGGTGAATTTTGTTACGGAGCTTGCGGTTTAACATGCGTCGCTCTGTGAAATAAAACGTTTCAATTTCGACTCAAAGACCGAGGTGTTAACGTGTCAGAAAATAAGAAGAATGGAAAAGTTGGTGCCGTCATGGTGGTGGGTTCCGGCATCGCCGGTATCCAGGCCGCCCTGGACCTTGCGAATTCCGGGATGAAGGTCTACATGGTCGAGAACGGGATCAGCATCGGCGGGGTCATGGCCCAACTCGACAAGACGTTCCCTACCAACGACTGCTCGGCCTGCATTCTCTCTCCCAAGCTCGTCGAGGTCGGCAGGCACCCCAACGTGGAGATCCGGACCCGCCGGACGGTGGAATCCGTCGAGGGAGAGGCTGGCCGCTTTACCGTCAAGCTCACGAAAGCGCCCCGGTACGTCGATCTCAGCAAGTGCACCGGTTGCGGGGACTGCGCAAACGTCTGCCCCATCACGGTCAAATCGGACTTCAACGAAAACCTCAACGACCGCAAGGCCATCTACCGGCACTTCCCCCAGGCCATCCCCAGCGGATTCGCCATCGACAAGCTCGGCACGTCGCCCTGCAAGGCGGCCTGCCCGACACACATCAGCGTCCAGGGCTATGTGGCCCTGATCGCCACGGGCAAGTTCAAGGAAGCCCTCAAGCTCATCAAACAGGAAAACCCCTTCCCGTCGGTCTGCGGTCGCGTCTGCAACCACCCCTGCGAAGAGGCCTGCATGCGCGGCAAGGTCGAACAGCCCATCGACATCATGCACCTCAAGCGCTTCGTGGCCGACCTGGACCTCAACGACGCCACCAAGTATGTCCCCGAGATCAAGGAGAAGAAGGGCAAGAAGATCGCCATCGTCGGCGCCGGCCCCGCGGGCCTTTCCTGCGCCTACTACCTGGCGATCGAGGGCTATGATGTCACCGTCTACGAGAAGGCGCCCATCCCCGGCGGCTGGATGACCCTCGGCATCCCCGAGTACCGCCTGCCGCGCGACGTCATCCACGCCGAGATCAAGACCATGACCGACATGGGCGTGAAGATCCTCTGTAACCAGGAAGTCGGCAAGAATATCACGCTGGAGCAGCTCCGCAAGGACTATGACGCCCTGTTCCTGGGCGTGGGCGCCCACATCTCGAGCAAGCTCGACATCCCCGGCGAAGACATGCAGGGCGTGATCCACGGGATCGACTACTTGAAGCGCGTCAACCTGGGCGAGAAGGTCTACCTGGGCGAGAAGGTCGCCGTCATCGGCGGCGGCAACGTGGCCATGGACGCCGTCCGGACGGCCACCCGCACGGGCTCCAAGGACGTCTTCATCCTCTACCGCCGCTCCCGGGCCGAGATGCCCGCCTCCGTCGAGGAGATCGAGGAGGCCGAGGAGGAAGGGATCCGCTTCGAGTTCCTCGTGGCGCCGGTCCGCGTCGTCGGCAAGGACGGCAAGGTGACGGGCATCGAGTGCCTCCGCATGGAACTGGGCGAGCCCGATGCCAGCGGCCGCAGGCGCCCCGTCCCCATCAAGGGTTCCGAATTCATCGTCGAGTGCAACGCCATTGTCCCGGCCATCGGGCAGGCCTGTGACCTCGGCTTCGTATCGAAGGAGAGCGGCATCTCCATCAACAAGTGGGTCAACTTCGATGTCGACGAGGTGACCTTCCAGACCTCCTCTCCCGGCGTCTTCGCCGGCGGCGATGCCGTGACGGGCCCCGCCACGGTCATCAAGGCCATCAACGCCGGCAAGGAGGCCGCCAAGTCCATCGACCGCTACCTCAAGGGCGAGGACGTCAAGGCCGGCCGCGCAAGAGACTGGAAAAAGGACCTTGCCGACAAGGCGGACCTGAAGGACGTCAAGAAGGCAGCCCGCATGAAGTACCCCCACGCCGACCCGGCCCTGCGACGCGCCAACTGGATGGAAGTGGGTCTCGGGTTCAGCGAGGCCCAGGCCGTCGCCGAAGCTTCCCGCTGCCTGGCCTGTGGGATCTGCTCAGAGTGCTACCAGTGTGTCGAGGCCTGCATCGCGGGCGCCATCAGGCATGACGATACCTACGAGGAAGAGACGATCGAGGTCGGCGCCGTCATCGCCGCCCCCGGGTTTGAGATCTTCGACCCGAGGCTTCGCGGCGAGTACGGATTCGGCGTCTTCGAAAACGTCGTGACGAGCATCCAGTTCGAGCGCATCCTGTCGGCCTCGGGGCCCTACTTCGGCCATGTCCAGAGGCTCTCGGACCACAAGGAGCCCCGGAAGCTCGCCTTCATCCAGTGTGTAGGATCCCGCGACACCTCCTGCGGCAACTCCTGGTGCTCCTCCGTCTGTTGCATGTACGCGACCAAGGAGGCGATCATCGGCAAAGAGCATCTGAAAACGCTCGAGCCGACGATCTTCTTCATGGACATCCGGGCTCACGGCAAGGACTTCGACCGCTTCGTCAACCGCGCCAAGTCCGAGTACGGAATCCGCTACATCCGATCGATGCCCTCGACGATCAAGGAGCTCCAGAGCTCGAAGAACCTCCTCATGACCTACGTTTCAGAGGATGGCAGGCTTATCGAGGAGGAGTTCGACATGGTGGTCCTCTCCGTCGGGCTTACCCCCCCGAAGGGTGCAGCCAAACTCGCCAAAGCCCTCGGCATCGAACTCGAGGAGCACGGCTTCGCGAAAACCCACCTCGAGAACCCTGTCGAGACAAGCCGCGGCGGTGTCTTCGTCTGTGGCGCCTTTGCCGGCCCCAAGGACATCCCCGAGACGGTCATGGAGGCAAGCGGCGCCGCCGCCTGCGCCACGGGGCTTCTGGCCCCGGCGCGCGACACCCTCGTTACGGAGAGCACGCTTCCCGCAGAGGCGGATCTGCGGGGCACGGGACCGCGGATCGGCGTCTTCGTGTGCCACTGCGGCATCAACATCGGCGGCGTCGTGAACGTCCCCGAGGTGGTGGAGTACGTCAAAACGCTTCCCAACGTCGTCTACGCGGCGGACAATCTATTCACCTGCTCCCAGGACACGGCCGTCAAGATGGGCGAGGTGATCAAGGAGCAGAATCTCACGCGCGTCGTCGTGGGCTCCTGCTCGCCGCGCACGCACGAGGGCCTCTTCCAGGAGAACTGCGAGAAGGCGGGCCTCAACCGATACCTCTTCGAGATGGCCAACATCCGCGACCAGGATTCCTGGGTCCACATGAACGAGCCCGAGGCGGCCACCGAGAAGGCCAAGGACCTCATGCGCATGGCCGTGGCCAAGGCGCAGTTCCTCAAGCCCCTGAAGCCGGGCCAACTCGGTGTCAACCACAATGCGCTCGTCATCGGCGGTGGACTGGCCGGCATCACGGCGGCCCTGTCGCTGGCGGACCAGGGCTTCGAGTCCTACGTCGTGGAGAAGGAAAAGGAGCTCGGCGGCAACTACCGCAAGCTCTTCTACACCCTCGAGGGCCTCGACACGCAGAAACACCTGGCGAAGCTTTTGGAGAAGGTGAAGGCCAACCCGAAGATCCACGTGATCACAGGGGCCGAGATCAAGAAGATCGACGGCTTCATCGGCAACTACAAGACGACCGTCGTTGCCGGAGGCCAGGAGCAGCAGTTTTCGCACGGCGTCGTTCTCGTCGCCACGGGCGCCTACGAGCTCGAGACGAAGGAGTACGGATACGGAACGAGCGAGGCCATCGTGGCCCAGCGCAATCTCGAGAAGATGATCCACGACAAGGATTACAAGGTCGGCGCCGCCCGCAACATCGTCATGATCCAGTGCGTGGGCTCGCGCAACTTCGAGAGGCCCTACTGCAGTCGCTACTGCTGCAGCGAGGCCATCAAGAACGCGCTGAAGCTGAAGGAGCTCGACCCCGAGAAGGACATTACGATCCTCTACCGCGACATCCGGACCTACGGTCTCAAGGAGGACTTCTACAAGAAGGCCCGGGAGCTCAATGTGAAGTTCGTCCGCTTCGACGAGGACCGCAAGCCCGAGGTCAAGGTGGACGGAGGAAAGGTGACCGTGAGCGTATTCGACCCCGTGATGAACGAGCCCGTGGACCTGCGGGCCGATATCCTGGCGCTCTCCGTGGGGGCCGCTCCCAATCCGGACAATACCGCCATCGGCATGATGCTCAAGGTCCCCACGAACCAGGACGGCTTCTTCCTGGAGGCCCACGTGAAGCTTCGTCCCGTGGACTTCGCCGTGGACGGTGTCTTCATGTGCGGCATGTCCCACGCCCCCAAGATGAGCGAGGAGACCATCGCTCAGGCCAACGCCGCCGTCTCGAGGGCCTGCACGATCCTCACGAAGGACTACATCGAGTCCGAGGGCAAGACGGCCTATGTGAACAAGGAGCGTTGCATGGCCTGCGGGCTCTGCGAATCGAACTGTCCCTACGGGGCCGTCGCCGTGGATCTCGCCGAGGGGTGCGCCGTGGTCAATACGGTGCTTTGCAAGGGCTGCGGCGTCTGCACGGCCTCGTGCCGCATGAACGCCATCGATCTCAACGGGTTTAACAACGAGGAGGTGCTTGCACAGATTTCTTCGGCCATCTAGGGATGGAAGAGCGGAAGCGAGGAAGTGAGGAAGTGAGGAAGAGCAGATCGGCAGGAAAAGAAAAATTCTTCTTTCCGATTTTCCGCTCTTCATAACTTCCTCACTTCGTAAACTTGCTTCGGGGGCTTTGCACAGAGGAAGGGCCTTCAAGAAAACCGAATAAAAGACAGTCTGGAGCAACTATGTCACAGCATGACAAACCGGCAGGCAAGAAATCCGAAGGGTGGGAACCGAAAATCATTGCCATCGTCTGCAACTGGTGTACCTACGCAGGCGCCGACCTGGCGGGGATCAGCCGCATTCAGTACCCCCCGAACGTGAGAATCATCCGCGTGCCCTGCACGGGCCGGATCAATCCCTTCTACGTTGTAAAAGCGCTGCAGACAGGTGCCGACGGCGTGCTGGTTTCGGGGTGCCATCCCGGCGAGTGCCACTATATCACGGGGAACCTCTCGGCGCGCAGGAAGTTCGCCACCCTGAAGAGCTTTCTGAACTACATCGGGATCGAAGACGGGAGGACGACCTTCACCTGGGTCTCGGCCTCGGAGGGTGAGCGGTTTGCCCAGGTCATCAGGGGCGTGACGGAGAGGGTGAAGGCCCTGGGCCCTGCCACGAAGCTCATCAAGAAAATGAGCGACGCCGACGTCGCCGTTGCGAAATAAACGGAACAGAAGGAATCGGGAACGTGGAAAAAGTAGAGAAGAAGCTGCGGGAAGAAGCGAAGAAACTCCTGGCCGAAAAGAAGGTGGACGTCATCGTGGGATACGAGGCGGGGACCCTGCCGCTCACGGCGACACCGGTGTTCATTACGACCCCCGAGGAAGCGGACAAGCTCGTCTGGAACGCCTTCTGCCAGCACAACCTCGCCAAGTACGTGCACGACCTGATCAGCGCCCACAAGGATTCCCAGAAGCGCCTCAAGCCCGATGACCGCAAGCGCAAGGTCGTCGGCGTGGTGACCAAGGGATGCACCTCGCGCTCGCTGGTCATCCACCTCCAGGAGCGGCAGTACGAGCGCCTGGACACGGCTATTCTCGGCGTGCCCTGCACGGGCTACGTGGACCGCAGGAAAATTGCGGCGAAGCTCGGCGGCGAGGAGATCCTCGAGGGATCTCTTGATGGCGTGAACCTCAAGGTCAAGACCGCAAGCGGCGAGAAGACCGTCGCGCTGAAAGAGGTCCTGGCCGACAACTGTCTGACCTGCCGGATCAACAATCCGGTGATTTCCGACGCGATGATGGGCGAGCCCGCTCCTCCCATGGACTTCGCATCGGAGTACGCCGCGGTCGACGAGTTCGAGAAGCTCTCTCTCGAGGAACGCTGGGCCTACTTCCAGAAGGAGATGGCCAAGTGCATCCGCTGCGCCGCCTGCCGGCAGGCCTGCCCGTCCTGCTACTGCAAGGTATGCTTCGCAGAACAGAGCATGCCCCAGTGGGTGGGCATCAGCGAGGAGCCCTCGGACACGCAGGTCTTCCAGTTCATGCGGATGTACCACATGGTGGGCCGCTGCGTCGACTGCGGTTCCTGCGTCAGCGTCTGCCCCATGGGTGTGGACCTGAGGAAGTTCCTGAAAAAACTCGACAAGGACTGCTTCGTGCTCTTCAGCCAGCGGGCCGGCGAGAAGATCGATTTTCCGGCGCCTCTGCAGGATCAGAGGATG
>Ga0209705_10001699_pt1 | contig 11653 bp, 12 predicted proteins | sample PPLLaktember2015_5_FD_187262 | JGI IMG/M metagenome (GOLD analysis project Ga0209705, IMG submission 187262) | Freshwater sediment microbial communities from Prairie Pothole Lake near Jamestown, North Dakota, USA - PPLs Lake P8 Core (1) Depth... | ecosystem: Environmental > Aquatic > Freshwater... | reverse complement strand
GGACGCGGCCGGCCTCTATCACGTCGGTGCCTTCCCGGGGATGGCGTGGGTCGAGTGGAACGGCCGCTACCGGGACGTCATGCGCCGCTTCGTGCGCGGCGATCCGGGACTGGTCGGCGAGGTCGCTACGCGCATCGCCGGCAGCGCCGATCTGTACGCGGACGGTCGGCTGCCCGGGAACAGCATCAACTTCATGACCTGCCACGACGGCTTCACGCTGCACGATCTGGTGAGCTACAACGCCAAGCACAACGAGGCCAACGGCGAGGACAACCGGGACGGCAGCAACGACAACGCGAGCTGGAACTGCGGGGCCGAGGGCGACACGACCGAGGCCGGGGTATTGGCCCTGCGCCGGCGGCAAGCCAGGAACCACCTGGCCGCACTCATGCTTTCGCGCGGCGTGCCCATGCTGCGCGGGGGGGACGAGGTGCTGAGGAGCCAGGGCGGCAACAACAACGCTTACTGCCAGGACAACGCGCTGTCCTGGTTCGACTGGAGCTTGGTCGAAACCAATCGCGACATGCTGCGCTTCACCCGGGAGCTGATTGCCCTGCGCCGCCGCCACCCGTGTCTTACCGCCAACCGCTTCTTCGACGCCAAGCCGGTTCCCGGCCGCGGCATTCCGGACATCGCCTGGCATGGCGCGCGACTCGACGAGGCTCCGTGGTATGACGGGCAAGGCCGTTTCCTGAGGTTCACGCTCGCCGGGCTTGCCGCCGGGGAGAGGACTTGCATGTGATCCTGAAACATGTCGGATCGCCCAATGGATGTGGCGCTGCCATCGATCCCGGACAGGCGTTGGCATGTCGCTGTCGACACTTCGCAACCGCCGCCGGCAGACGTCATCTCACGCGGAAGACAGAAGCCGCACACGGCGGCGTTCTATTCAGCGTGCGCGCGCAGCGTGGTGGTGCTGGAAGCGCGAACGTGAGGTCGCCGTGGATGCCGCCGTCCTGGCGGGGCCTGGCCAACGACGTGTATCAGGTCAGGGCAAGACCGGCACCTGCATCGCTGCGCACGCCGTGCGCAGCCGCTCATCCAACGTCGCCAGAGGAAGTCCCTGGCGATGCGCGAGCTCGACGTAAGCGGCGTCGTAGGTCGTAAGCCCAAGCCTCTTCGCCAGCCCGACGATCGCGAGTACGCCTGCTTTCGCTGCTTCCGAATCGACCTCGATGGGTAGACTGTCCAGCGCGGCGATCATCCGAGCGAGCTCGTCGTCCTTGATCCGCCCCCGGCGCTGCGCCACGAGCAGCGCGTTGCCGACTTCGAGCGACCAGATGCTCGGAACGCTCGCCGTGTCCTGCTCCAGACGGTCTGCCAGCTGGTCGATGGCCTCACTGCCCTCGTCCGGAAGCAGCCATGCAAGCGCAACCGAGCTGTCCAGTACGAAGGGCATTAGAAGCGATGCCCCTCATGCATCAGATCGCGCAGCGCTTCGCCCGGGCGGAGCAGCTTCTTCATGCGCATCCCTCGGCGTGCGAGGCCAGATCGCACTTTACGGACCTCGGCAATCGCCTCTTTGATCCGGACCGGATCGCGGGCCGACACCGGCACCAGTTCCGCCACTGGGCGCCCATGCTTGGTAATGACGAATCGCTCACCCTTCGCGACTCGCTCCAGCAACTGAGGCAGATGGGTCTTCGCCTCGTACGCTCCGACCTCGGGCATTGGCTCTCTCCGGCTCAATTTCAGATTAGACTAGTCTACACTAGTCTACTAGGGATAGGAAGTCCAACCCGTATCAACGTGCCGTGGGAGGGCTCGAGGCGGGCGTCGGGTTGGCCTGCGGGGGGCTGTGGAAGCGCTCGCAAGACGTGCCTGGTATCCAGCCGCACGCACCTGGCGGTCGCGCCGTATAGCCAGGTCGTGGCCAAGAGCACCGGGCGAACCAAGAGCGAGATCGCCCGCGAGGCGATCGAGCGCCAAGTTGCGGTGGCTCGCTTTCGCGAGCTGCGCAAGAAGACCCTGCCATTTGGCGAGTTCCAGTGGCTCGTGACCGACGAAGACGTGTACCGCCTGCCCGGCCGACAACGCCGCGCCTGTCCAGGACACAGCGATGCGCAGACGCGGGCACCTGAAGGGCCTGAAGGCGGCGCTGGAGAGAGCTCGAGGTGCGCGCCGACGGCGAGCTGCTCACCTGCGAGCCGGCCACCGTGCTGCCCATGGCGCAGCGGTGTTTCCTGTTCTGACGCTCACTTCTTCACCGCGAACACCCCATCGCTACTCAACTGCGCAACAAAACCGGCGTGCCGCAGACGTTTCGCCACTTCGTGAGGCACATCGCGTCCGCTGGTGAGTTTGTTCGGTGCGCCGGTGTAGTGAAACAGCTTGCCTTTGCGCTTGAGCACCCTGGCCAGGTGGTCATGAAAGACTTGCGAGTAGAGCTCTCCGGCGATACCGAAACGTGGCGGGTCGTGCAAGATCGCATCGACCGACTGGCTAGGCAGCATCGCGATGTGCTCGGCAATGTCGCCCTGGGTCAACGTCAACCTACTGCCAATCTCGGGCGACCAGGGATTGAGGCTGCGCAGCCAGATCACGTCGGGATTCTTCTCGTAAGAAAGCACCTGTTTGGCCTGCTCCAGCAAACACCACGAGGCGAAGTAGCCAAGGCCCCCGCAGGTGTCCAAGATCACCTTGCCGCGCGGCTGGATCAAGCCGACTTTGCGTTGCGCATCCGCATAGGGCGAGACCTGCCCGGTCGGCAACATCTTGATGCCGTCGATTTCGAACGTCGGCGGCCCCCATTCCGTCGGCACCAGCTTGATCAGCGACGTCGTGAACCGCGCCACCGGCTGAAAGGTCTCGCCGACCCAGTGGTAGATGGTTCTGTCCTTACAGGTTTCCAGATAGGGGAAGCGTTGGCCTCGCCAGGTCCATCCTGCGACGCCCACCTCGACCGTCGTCGTCGAACGATCGAGGTCCAGCGAGGACTCAACCGTGGGCGCACCGGCGCGCGTAGCGGCGCGCAATGCTTCGTGCACTTTGAGAGTCAACAGCGGCCCCATCATTCCCTCGTCTACCATGACGGCTGGTGAGCGATTGCCAGTCCCGTATTCTCTCTCACAGCGAGCCCGCGCACATGTGACTCCCTGCGGGTCATGAGTCCCCTGCGGGGTCACCTCACGGGGCCCAAGTCTTGCCTCTTGCACACGGCTGTTGGCCGTGAGTCTATCGGTCAAACGGGACCCCTGCTCGACGCTCCGGCGTTCCCTCCCCTTGACCGCCCAGATGGGTCCGGTACCATCGACGCTGGCGTCCCCTCGACTTGGCGGCATCCGTGGCAACGACATCTTCCATAAGCACCGTCAAGAGCGCGTGGTGGGAACCGCGCATCGACCGCGCCGTGCTCAAGGGGCTGATGGGGCGCTCGGACTGGCCGGGACTGTACTTCCTCGGCATGTGGGTGGGGCTGCTGCTCGTCACCGGTCTGGCGATCCATGTCAGCCGCGGCACCTGGTGGGTGGTGCCCGCCGTGATTGCCTACGGCGTAGTGCTGGGCTTCGCCTACGCCCCGTCGCACGAGTGTGCCCACGGCACGGCATTCCGCACGCGCTGGCTCAACGAGGCAGTGCTGTGGATCAGCTCTTTCGTCTGGGGCGAATCGCCGACTCATCGCCGCTTTGCGCACTCGCACCACCATACCTACACCTGGCACTGGAAGCTGGACGCGCAGATGGGTTACAGCAACCCGGTGTCGCTTCGCACCTACCTGGGCGACGTGATCGGGCTGGTCGAGTTCCTGCCGCGCCTGAAGCTCACGCTGCGGCACGCGCGCGGGCGGATCCTCGAGCGCGAGCGCGTCTACCTGCCCGACACGCAAGTGCCCACGCTGGTGCGTGAGGCCCGCATCCTGCTGACCGGCTATCTTGCGCTGTTGGCGTGGGCGGTGATCGGGCAGACCTGGGTGCCGCTGCTGTACTTCTTCATCCCGCGCTTTGCCGGGGCGTTCGGGGTGTTCCTGTTCATCACCACGCAGCACATGGCGATGAACCAGAACGTGTACGACCATCGTCAGAGCTCGCGCTCGATGACCAACTCCTGGCTGAGCCGGCTGCTCTACTGGAACATGAACTACCACATCGAGCACCATCTCTACCCGTCGGTTCCATTCCACGCGCTGCCGGCGTTGAACGCGGCGATCCGCGATCAGCTGCCCGAGCCGAGCCCGAGCCTGCTTGCGGCGCACCTGGAGATCCTGCGCACCATCGCCGCGCAGCGCCGCGACCCGACCGCGTTCGCCTACCACCCGCTGCCCGGCGCACCATCGGCGCCGCCGTCGGGCACCGGTAGTTGAGCCGACCGGGTCGACCGACGATGTGGGTGAAGCTGTGTCCGGTCTACCACGTGCCCGACGACGATGTCGTCGAGGTCTCGTGCGACGGCAAGCTCTACTGTGCGTACCGGATCGCAGGACAGCACTACGTGACGGACGGCCTTTGCACCCACCAGGTGGCGCGGCTCGCCGAGGGCTACGTGCTCGACGACATCATCGAGTGCCCGATGCACAATGGCCGCTTCCATATCCCGACCGGACGGGTCGAGGGTCCGCCCGCGTGCGAGCCGCTGCGCACCTACAGGGTCCGGGTGGAGCAGGGCGAACTGGAAATCTGGATCGACGCGGCCTGAGCCGGCAGGCGGAGAACCGCGTCGGGTCTCGTTCTCTCCCCCTTCCAGGGCTTCCAGGGGAGGGCCAGGGTCGAGGTATAGCGCGTGCGCTGCTGCCATGTCCGCAGTCGACCCCCCATCCCAGCCTTCCCCTGATAGAGGGGGAAGGAGCACAGAAACTTCGCCGCCTTCAAGCGGCTCACGGGATGATCCGCAGAGGCGCGTGTGGGCCCTGCCTTGCCTGGACGAAGAAGCGTCGCGGGCGGCGGGACGGTTGTATCCAGCCGCACGCGTTGCCGGCGACCTACTTGCTCACGATCTTCGTGGCCTGTGCGTCGAGGTCCACGCGCCGATCCGGTTGCAGGCAACCGATCAGCGCGTGCTTCTTGAGGCCCTGGCAGTCCTGCGGCCCGGTGAGGGGTTGGCTGGAACCGACCCCTTCGGCGTCGATGCGCTCCGGGTCGATCTGCCTGGCCACCAGATAGTCCTTCACCGCTTGCGCGCGGCGCAGCGACAGCGTCTGGTTGGTCTGCTGGCTTCCGATGCGGTCCGTGTGTCCCACCACTCGAACCGTGCCGTACTCCGACGTCCTCAGTTCGGCCGCGAACTGGTCGAGCTTGGTGCGGCCAGCCGCGCCAAGCTCCCACTTGTCGAAGTCGAAATCGGCTTCCGCGTTGAGCGTGATGCGCGCGACGCGCTGCACAGGCGCCGTCGCGGCCATCGCCGCTTTCGCTGCAGCCTGCTCGGCCTCGAAGTCCGCGTTCACTCGACTGCTGACGATGCCATCGTCTGCGGGAGGCTCGGAGCTGGCCTGCTCCTCCACCGCAACTTGCGGCGCGGCGGGTGCGGGCGCGGAGGCCACGGGCGGGGTTGCCGGGCTGGGTGCTGCCGGCGTTGCAGACCGTCCCGGATCATTGCAGTCCTCGACGGGCGCGCCTGCGCCGGAGACTCCGGTACGAATGCACTGCCCGAGCACCCCGGTACGCGGGGAAGCGCGCTGCGAGTCGATGACGAAGTTGTGGGCGCCACGGTCGGCTGCGCGGCTGTCTGCGGCGAAGAGCGGAAGAAGGGTGATCGCGACGAGCAGGGGCGCGCGCGCGAAGCGGGGAATGGTGGTCATGACTTGCCTTCTGACGGTTCGTTGCGGGGTCTGCTTACGCGGTACGCCAGGATGCATCGCGCACCGTTATACGGTGCGTACGATCATGGACCGCGCCCCCAGCCGGCAGGGCGCGGGCATTCTGTGGCCTACTTCGACGCAGGCTCGACTTTGAGCGCCACCGCCTCGGTGTAGGTGATGTCGACGAGATCGCCCACCTTCACCTTCCTGAGGTTGTCCGGGTTGAGCGCCTTCACCGTCCGGCTGTAGCCTTGAGGACCTTTCAGGGTAACTGTCCCGTTGGCCGTATCGATCGCTTCGATCGTCACGGTTGCGCTGACGCGCCTTCCCGCCACGCCGCCCGGCTTCTCGCCCTCTTTGGCTCGGTCCGCGGCCTCCTCGACCTGCACGGTTGGCTCTGCCTTGGTCGACTTGCTCAGCTTCCATGCCAATGCCTGTACGTAGGCAACCTTCACCACGTCGCCCACCTTGACCTGCGGCAGGTTACGAGCACGCTCGTCGACCTGGATCGCAGTTTCGGCGCCGTCGGCGCCCTTCAGGGTGACCGTGCGGGTCGCCATGTCGATGGCCGTCACCGTGGCCTGCATTTCCACCACCCGCCCAACCTCACCCGAAGGGGGTGCGTCCGAACGGTCCGCTTCGGCGGCGAACGCGACTGGCGCGCTGGCGAGGGATAGAGCGGCTAACATCACAGTTGCAAACTTTCTCATCACGGATCTCCATAGATATCGAGAAGAAGTGCCCCGCGGTTGCAACGTCATCCGGGGGGCGGAACGTTACCGGCATTGAACGCCGTGCAGACATAGCTGTCCACGAGGCGGTGTCATTGCTCACCTACCTCGCATCGGAAGGAGACACAGGGTTCAAGCCGGGGCACCCGCGTCGGGTGTGCTGCGGCTTGATTCGAAGGGAAGTTCCTTGGAGGACTCAGGACAGCAACACGCGATGATACTCGCTTCGCGACCGAATTGCCTTGTTAATTCTGGACACGAACCGATTTCTTTGGCAGCCTTCGGCGTGGCCGGTCATTCGCATGACCCGAAGTTGTTCTGCCCTCGAGTTGTGTCGATCCGGCCGCCGATCTTATTGAGCCTTGCATAAATGCATTACGCTCAAGCCGCAGAAATCCAACGCCAACCACCCCGTCGCCTTCGGCGCCACCCCTCCTTTGAAAGGAGGGGAGACACTCCCCTCCTCTCCGAGGAGGGGTGCCGGCGCAGCCGGCGGGGTGGTGTGGAGGTCTGTAACCTGGTTCTGCAAGGCTCAATAGGATCGCGCTTGACTGAGCCCCGGTGCTCCTCTCGTCACGGCCGCAGCCAGGCGCTGCCGAACACGACGTAGAAGATCGGCTCATCCGGGCCGAGCGCCACGTCGAGGCCCATGTGCAGGCCATGCTTGCGCGCCACCAGATAGCGGAACCCGGCGCCGGCGGTCGTGACGGTTTCCTCCGGATTGCGCTGTCCGATCTCGCTGCGTGCGATGCCTGCACCACCGAAGCCCACCAGGCTGAAGCGCGGATGCAGCTGCCAGCGCAGCTCCGCCTCCACCTCCGCCGCCTGCTCGCCCTGGTAACGCAGCGCTTGCACGCCGCGCAGCACAACGAAAGGCCTGAGATAGAAGGGCGTCCCGTCCGAGCTGGCCCTTCCGGTACCGCGCACGGAGAAGAACAGTGAACGGCTCAATGGCCGATAGTGCATCGCCGTCAGCACAGCCTTCTCGAAATTACGATCGCCGCCCAGCGCCTCGCGGAACAGCGGGACCGACAGGTCGGCATACCACCCCCGCGTAGGGGTGAAGAAATTGTCCCGCATGTCCAGCGTGAGCGACGGGGTGAGCGCAGCCAGGCGCAGATCGCGATCGTTCGGCGTGATGCCCGGCAGCCCGAAATCGGGGACATCGAAAGTGACGGTAGTCTTCGCCAGCGCGTAGCGAAGCCCGAGCCACAGCGGCGTTGCGCCGAGACGGTAACTCCCTCCTGCGACGCCGCCGCGCGCTGCAACCGTATAGGCGAGACCTGCATCGCCCGTGTTGCGTTCCCCGCCCAGTCCGAAGAACTCCAGGTTGACGTCCGCGTCCGCTACGCCCACCAGCGTGCGCAGTCGCCCGTCCATCCAGGTTCCCAGATGCCCCGCGAACAGGCCGCGTGTTCCGTTCTCGGTGGCGAGCCCGCCGACCGCTGCGATGTTCGGCCGCGAAAAACGCTCTCCTTGGCCTGGCGCATTCCGGTCGACGAAGACGAGCGCGCCGGCGGCGCCGTAACCCACGGCAGGTTCGGTGATCGGTGCAATCACCGGGACGAACCCATAGGCCGTATCGAGAAACCCGCTGACGTCGAACCAGCCGTCGTCGGGGTCGAAGAACCGGGATCCGGCAGTCGGTTCTTCCGTGCCGGTGTCCTCTGCGGCCGGAAGCGCTGCTGCGCCGGCCAGGCCGGCAAGGCAGACGAGCACCCGCAGCCCGAGTGCCCGGACCACACGCGCGCCCCGCATGCTTCTACTTGTCGAATCCCGCGCGAAGGCTGCCGTGGGAGAGCCGCATCTACCAGACTTCAGCACAGCAGCAGCACTCCCGGCAGCGACGATCGCATATTGGCTCCCTTTGGGATCTCTCGATCATCGAGGAGCCTCAGCCTAGCGAAGCGGCCCTCTCCTGACGTCGTAGAACGTGAGTTTGAACTTGGTGGAGTCGATGTCCTCGCGGCTCGGGTATCCGTCCGGCCGCCGATGCATCTACATGCTGCGCGTCCTGCAGCAGCCGGCACGCCCTCGGGGAGCACGTACTGCACAGGGATCTGCGATGACTTGCGAATGGGGAGTACAGTACCGCTCGACAGCACGGTGGACACCTGTGACCACCGCCGCGGGTGGCTGAGCCGCTGCCGGTTCGGTCGCTATTGCCCTGAACCGGTATCGGAGACGCTATTCTCCGCGCACCGTGGTCGGGTGCGCTTGATAATTCTCGACAAGAATCATGTGGGCGTCCGCCGGAATTGGTGGAGTCGGGTTGGCCATGGCGCAGGATGTCCGTAAGCTTGCGCGACCCTGCCTCCTCCCGCCATGGCTCGCGGGCTGAGAACCATCATGGACTACGAACACCTTGTCGCCGGGTCGGCGCGCGTTGTAGAGCTCGCCGGTGTGGCTGTGCTGCTGCTCGGTGCCCTCTTCGCTGGAGGCGCCTTCGCCAGACGTTTGGTGCGCCCCGCTGTTTTCCATGACGCATACCACACCCTGCGGGCCGATCTTGGACGGGCGATTCTGCTGGGGTTGGAGCTTCTGGTGATCGCCGACATCATCGGGACCGTGGCCATCGAGCCCACCTTGCAGAACCTGACGGTCCTCGCCGTGATCGTGGTGATCCGCACCTTCCTGAGCTTGGCGCTCGAGCTGGAGGTGAGCGGGCGCTGGCCCTGGCAGCGCGCGCAGGACATGGGTCAGCACCCGGGCGGTGCGGGCTCAGCGTCGGACCCTCCAGATGGCCGGTGATGATCATGCGTACCACGCTCAAGGCGTATCCACGAAACCTGCCGCCCTGGTCTATTCCGATGCTGTATGTGGGGGTAACCGTGGTCTGCGCATTCGTGCTTCCGCGGCTCGAGAACGAATACCTCGCCTCCTTCAGTCTCAGCCTGTCGGTTTCTTCGGCGCTGGCGGCGGCGTCCGCCATCGCATCCGGCATGATCGCGTTGACGGGCATCGTGTTCGCGCTTGCCTTTGTGATGGTGCAGTTCAGCGCAGTGGCGTACTCGCCGCGCCTGGTCGCCTGGTTCGGCCGCGACCCGATGCTGTTTCATTCGCTCGGGCTGTTCACCGCCACGTTTCTTTATGCGATTGCCGTCATGGCCTGGACGGACCGCGGGGGCAGTGGCAAGGTGCCGCTGTTCTCGGTCATGCTGGTCCTGCTCCTTCTGATCCTGAGCATGATCGTGTTTGCCCGGCTGGTGAACCGGCTGAACGATCTGCAGATTGGCAGTGTGCTCCAGCTAATTGGCCAGAAAGGCCGAGAAGTTATCCAAGACATGTTCCCGCGGCTGGACGCGCAGGCTGGCGCAAAGCCGCAATCGTGGAGCATTGCGGCCGAACAGGCCCGTCAGCGGCCGGTGGTGCAGACGTTGCACTACTCGGGCGAGCCGCGGACCATCGCTCGATTCGACATCGACGCTCTGGTCGAGCAGGCTCGCGCGGCGGATGCGGTGATCGTCATGGAGTGTGCCGTCGGCGACGCGCTGGTCGAAGACGCGGTGCTGCTGCGGGTGCGTGGCGGCAAGCCGCTCCCGGAAGCGCGCCTGCGGCAGGCAATCGAGGTGGCGAGGGAACGCACCTTCGAGCAGGACCCCAAGTACCCCTTGCGCCTGTTGGTGGACATCGCCATCAAGGCGCTGTCTCCCGCCATCAACGATCCCACCACGGCGGTCCAGGCGATCGATCAGATCGAAGATCTGCTGCGTCGCCTCGGGCGGTGCACACTGGACGTGGGGTGCGTCGAGGACGACCGTGGCGCCCTGCGCCTGGTGTTCCCGACGCCCTCATGGGGGGACTATCTGGCGCTCGCCTTCGACGAGACCGGCAGTATGGCGCGGGCTCGGTGCAGGTTATGCGCCGGCTGCGCGCGGCGCTCGTGGGCCTGGCTGAATCGGTGACCGAGGCGGGGCGCAAGGAGTTGGTGCAGCGGTATCTGCAGCACTTGAGCCTGGCGGTCGAGCACTCGGCCCTCGATGCCGAGGACCGGGTGATGGCGCTGCAGGAAGACCGGCAGGGCCTGGGCCTGTCGCGTCGCTAGCCCGACCCCCCAGCGGCGCCGCCGACCCGCACCGACGAACGACTCGCCCACGATGCGCTCCCACCAAGAGGACGCGATGCAGCCGGAAGCGACCTTGACCGCTGTGAGTTTGAGGGCACCGCGCGCCGCCGCCATCGCGGGCATCCTCTTTTCGATCCTGCTGATCACGAGCTTCGTGCTCCTGCGGCTCGCGGTGCCGGCCGATCCGCTGGAGGCGGGGGCGTGGCTGCGTACTCGTGCGCGCACGGTTGCACTCGCGCTTAACCTGATACCGTTCGCGGGCATTGCGTTCCTATGGTTCATCGGCGTCCTGCGCGACCGCCTGGGCGAGCGGGAGGATCGGTTCTTCGCCACCGTGTTTCTCGGCAGCGGGCTGCTGTTCCTCGCCATGTTGTTCTTCTCCGCGGCCGTGGCGGGCGGCATCATCATCGCCTTCGCGGCCGCCCCGGACCACGTGCTCGCCTCCGCCACGTTCACCTTCGCCCGTGCCATCACCTTCGAGATCATGAACATCTATGCGATCAAGATGGCAGGGGTGTTCATGATCGCCACGTCCACGCTCGCGCTTCGCACCGGATTCTTTGCGCGCTGGATTGCGTTCGTCGGTTACGGGCTGGCGTTGTTGCTCCTGCTCAGCAGCCGCAGCATGGAGGGGATTCTGATGGTTTTCCCGCTATGGGTGCTGCTGGTTAGCCTGTACATCCTGGTGGGCAACCTGCGCGGGCGGTAAACGCTCCCGCTGGCGGAAGACCACGACTGAGTAGGGAGCCCGGGGCCGATCAGTCGATCGAAGCAGCCGATTCGGCCTCCCCAACCATCCAAACCCTCCCAACCCTCCCAACCCTCCCAACCCTCTCCCATAAGGGGGAGTGTGCTCTACGTCTTTGCTGGTACAGTCCGGGAGTCCGGCTTGGCGGCCAGTTCCCGAGACGGTTGCGGTGCCAGCATCGCGAATGCCATGCTGAAAGCCCTTTCCGTTGTCCAGAATTATCAAGCCGGCGGAGTGACCGGACGTGCAGAATGCGCCCCTCTGATCTAATAATAAGTCAATAAACCCTGGTCGCGCCTGCATTACCTTGGGCACCGATACGTATCGCCCGGCGCATTACCCCAGGAGACCGCAGAATGCCGCCAGACAGCCCCGCC
>Ga0209705_10001694_pt1 | contig 11671 bp, 12 predicted proteins | sample PPLLaktember2015_5_FD_187262 | JGI IMG/M metagenome (GOLD analysis project Ga0209705, IMG submission 187262) | Freshwater sediment microbial communities from Prairie Pothole Lake near Jamestown, North Dakota, USA - PPLs Lake P8 Core (1) Depth... | ecosystem: Environmental > Aquatic > Freshwater... | reverse complement strand
AGCCATCAAAAGGAAATCGGGGGCCAGGGGACTACGAGCGATCATGGAGAATACCATGCTCGATGTGATGTATGAAATCCCTTCTCAATCCAATATTCGCGAATGTATCATCAGTGAGGAAGTCGTCATCCATCATGAAAGTCCAATCCTCCTCTATGAGAAAGAAGCAGAGGTGGCTTAAAGGCCTCTTCACAACTTGACATCAGAAATACGATTCCATAAAATTAATTCTTAACTCAAGGGCGGGTAGCTCAGTTGGGAGAGCGCCGGCCTTACAAGCCGGAGGTCACAGGTTCAATCCCTGTTCCGCCTACCAACAGATTTCGGAATGCGGAATCTGGATTGCGGAATTTAAATCTGAAATCTACAATTTGAAATTTAAAATAAGATTTGGGGGCGTAGTTCAATTGGTTAGAGCGCCGGCCTGTCACGCCGGAGGTTGCGGGTTCGAGCCCCGTCGCTCCCGCCAGAAATAATTAGAGGCTAGTCAAGAAGGCTAGCCTCTAATTTTATCCACACTTTTTCCACCTCTTATTCCACAATATTTGTTGATTTTTCAGGTTAAATCGGATTAAATGTCAGCATTAGTGGAAGACCAGACTTCTGTAGTATTTTTTTGGAAAATATTTTTCTTTCAACAGGTTACGTATCTCATTCCACATTCAATGTTGAATAATTGTGGAAATAAGCCCTTTTGCTCTCGACTGAAGCCCCTTCCATTGATTTGCCTAAGAAATGGGCAAGCCTAAATCCACAAATGAATTAGGAAAATAAACGAAAAGAAGTTAAACGGATAAGACGAATGACAGCAAATTGGCCGAATGTTAGTGTCATCATCTTTATATGATTGGCATGTTGATTTGGTTTAGAAAATCATATAAATTATGATTTAATCTTTCTATTCTAAAGAGGAGGAGAAGCGAATGGAGAAAAAAGAGAAGCCCTTGGAGAAAATGACCGCAAAAGAATTGAGAGAGATGGCCATGGGGTTGCCTGGAGTCCATGGAGTCCATGCGATGAAGAAAGAAGAGTTGATCGTCGCCATCCGGGCAGCTAAAGGGATTACTGAACCTGAGCCGAAGAAAGAAAAAAAACATGCGGTGGCTAAAAAAGAGAAAGTCGTTCTCTCCATCGCGCAGTTGAAACAGAAGGTGAAGGAGTTAAGAACAAAAAGAGAGGAACTCCTTCAACAAAGAGATTGGAAGATGTCAGAAATTTTCAGGAAACGAATCAGCCGTCTGAAAAAGAAGACCCGAAAAGCCGCCTAACCTCAAATAAATAGTTCGGAGTAATTAGTTCGGAGTTCGGAGAAAATAATTACAAATTGAGAGTTCAGGTTTTGTAGATTTAGGATACTCCGAACTCCCGACTCCGAACTCCCAACTGATTTATCATGGCGAAGGTTTCTGTCATTATTCCTACCTATAACCGTCTTCCTATGTTAAGAGAGGCGATCCATTCGGTTCTGAAGCAAGATTTTGAAGATTTTGAATTGATCGTAGTTGATGATGGATCCATAGATGGAACCATAGAGGAGATAAGAAAATTTGGCGGAAGAGTTAGACTTCTTCAACATCCTGAAAACCAGGGGGTGAGCGCGGCCAGAAATAAAGGTATCCTTCATGCCAAAGGCAAATATATCGCCTTTCTTGATTCTGACGACCAATGGGTGAAGGGGAAATTAAAAATCCAGGTAACCTTTTTGGATGAAAATCCCCATTACCCCCTTTGCTATACGGATGAAATCTGGATTCGAGGAGGGAAGAGGGTTAATCCAATGGTCAAACACGCCAAATATTCGGGTTGGATATTTGAAAAATGCCTCCCTTTATGTATTATCAGTCCCTCTTCTGCGATGATGAGAAAGACACTCTTTTCAAAAGTCGGACTTTTCGATGAAGCCCTTCCGGTATGTGAAGATTATGACTTCTGGCTGAGAATCTCCGCCCGTTTTCCAATCTTTTTCATCAATAAAAAACTGATTATCAAAAGGGGTGGACATTCCGATCAACTCTCAAATCGATCATGGGGAAATGACCGCTACCGTGTGATTGCCTTGGAGAAACTCCTTTCGGAGCCCTATATCACCCAGGAAGAGAGGGAAATGATTCTCAAAGAGATGAAGAAAAAGTGCCAGATCCTCTATAAAGGCTTCTTAAAGAGGGGCAAAGAAATCGAGGCAAGACATTATCAGGAAATTATGAGGAGATATGAGATGGAGATATAAATCGTTTGAAGTTGGAGGAGCGTCCCGCAAGGTGGGACTTAAGGGTAGAGGGTAAATTTTCTGCCTCAAGCCTCATGCCTCAAACTTTTAGCCTTCACCAAGGGGTGGTTGTTATGAAAATGATCCAAACAATACCCATTTCACACATCGATCTTACGGACGAAACTTTTTCTGTAAATTTTATGCCCGATCTTCGGAGGCTTCGATCTTCGATTGAGGAGATCGGATTGATTCAACCGGTGCTTTTAAGAAGGAAGCAGGATGGGTATCAGATTATATGTGGGTTCAGAAGAATCTTCGTCATAGAGGAGATAGGGGGGTCTGATATCCTATCGATGGTTCTGGATGAGGAAGAGAAGGATGACCTACGATTATTTTTTATTTCCTTGCACGAAAACCTTACCACCCGTGGTTTCAATACCATTGAAAAGGCAATCGCTCTGGACAAATTGATTCATATGTTTCAAATAGATTCTGCAACGGCCATTAAAAGATATCTTCCTCTGTTTGATTTGGAGGCGGATGAGAAGATCTTAAAAACCTACCTCTCCCTCGCCCAAATGGAAAAGGAGATTAAACTCTATGTATTGAACGAGGAGGTTTCTCGGACCAACATCAGAAGAATTTCGAGTCTTTCTTCCAAAGACCGAATGACCCTCCTCTCATTAATCTCGCCTTTGAAATTAGGAGAAAATCGTTTAAGAGAGATTCTCACTTTTCTTGAAGAAATTGCAAAAAGGGACGGACTGACCATTCGGGAGATTGTTAAACGACCAGAGATTCAGGCCATCCTCTCTCATCAGGAGCTTACGCCCTCTCAGAGGGCAGATAGAATGAAAAATGCCCTCCTAAATCTTCGTTATCCCCGAATGCACACCATGGAAGAGAAATTTGAGAAGAAGAGGAAGGAACTGAACCTACCCTCCAGCGTGTCCCTTTATCATCAACCCTTTTTTGAAGGGAAAGGGTTGAAAGTGGAATTTCAATTTGAAACCGCGAAGGATTATCAGTTAATCATTTCTTCTTTATCAAGCCTTACAGAAAAGAAGGAGTTCAAGGAGATTCTAAAGAGCACTTAATCCCTCCCAGCCTCCCTTTAGTAAAGGGAGGAGAAAGGTAATCCCCCCTTTTGTAAAGGGGGAACGAGGGGGATTATTTGTGAAATAGAAATGATTGAACGCTAGAATTTAGTAGAGAGCTATGATCCCATTTCAGATAGAAAAAATTTATCTTGATGAAAAGGCTGAGAACGATTGGGTAACCCAGAATGTTCTAAAAAATCTTTCTGACCTCCCTGTTGAAAGAGTTACGGATAAGCGGTCTCTTATCAAACAGTTTCTCTCTCTTTCAGATCAGATCGGAAGAGGGAAGAGGAATCTTCTCATCACCCCATTTTATGGGAAGCGTTTAAAGCCTTGCCCGGGGACATCCAGTCACATCTGCTGCGGATACCACGTCGTCAATACCATCACCAACTGCCCGATGGATTGTTCTTACTGTGTGCTTCAGGGGTATCTCAATAATCCCTTTCTCACCCTTTATTCCAACTGGGAAGATCTTTTTAAGGAGATCGAATCTTTTCTCTCGAGTCATCCTCAATCCTTTCTCCGGTTAGGGACCGGCGAGCTTTCCGACAGCCTGGCCTTGGATACGGTCTTTCCCATCTCCCCAGTCCTTATCGCTTTCTTTGCCCAGAGGAGTCATGCGTTCTTAGAATTGAAGACGAAATCAGCCGAAGTGGACCATCTTCTTCATCTCGACCATCGGAAGAGAACGATCATTTCCTGGTCTCTCAATCCTCCCCAAATGATTGAGGGGGAGGAGACGGGAACTGCATCCTTAGAAAAGAGGATCGGAGCAGCTCAGAAATGCCAGGAAAAAGGGTATCCCTTAGGTTTCCATTTTGACCCCATCATCTTTCATCAGGGATGGGAGAAGGGGTATCAGGAGACGATCGTTTCCCTTTTCAAGAAAATCGATTCAAAAGGGATCGTCTGGATCAGCCTGGGCGGATTTCGTTATCCGCCCCAGCTCAAAGCCATAGCAAAAGAACGTTTCCCAAATACAAAGATCTTTTTAGGTGAACTATTTCCAGGAAGGGATGGAAAGTTCCGCTATCTTAAAGAGATCCGGGTGGAGATGTACCAGAAGATGATTGGATGGCTTCGAGATGTGGACCCAAGCCTTTTTATCTACCTCTGTATGGAAAGCAAGGAGGTATGGGAGAGAGTGTTCGGGTGGGCGCCATCAAACAATCACCATTTGAACCAGTTGTTTGAGGAAAGGTTGAAGGGGTTTATGAACGGATGAGAGAAAGGGAAAAAAATCGATTGAAGAATTATAATTACTCTCAGGAGGGATACTATTTTGTAACCATTTGTACCAAGGATAGGGAAGAGTGGTTTGGGAGTATTGAACAAGAAAGTATGAATTTGAGCAGGTGTGGAAAAATTGCCCACGATTTCTGGGTGGGGATTCCGGCACATTTTGAGAATGTCGGAATTGACGAGTTTTCAGTGGTGCCAAATCACATACATGGCATTTTGATTATTGAGGGAGACATGGTAGGGAACGCATATATGCGTTCCCATCAAAGGAATGCATTTATGCATTCCCTACAAGATAGAACAAAGATGTTGTTGTCCAAAATTATCCAGCAATATAAAGCATCCGTGACGCGAAAGATCAATTCGTTGCAGGACGGTCTTCATTTTGGGTGGCAAAGATCGTTCTACGATCATGTTATACGAAATGATAAGTCTCTAGACAACCTAAGGCAATACATAATAAATAATCCTCTGAAATGGGAATTAGATATAGAGAATACGAAGGGTAATTCTCCACACAAGAATTGCGAGGATTATTACCGAGAGATAATAGGTAAGGAAGTAGGGAACGCATCTATGCGTTCCCTACATAGGTAAACACAGGAGGTGAGTCCATGAAACTGAAAGGAAAGGTGGTTCTGGTCACCGGCTCCAGGGGGAACAACGATCGTTGCAGATGGGGGAATGACGAGTTGTCACCCGGCTGGATTTATCGATTTGATTGCCCGGATGATGAAGAAAAAAGGAAGTTGACAACCGTTTAGTTTAAGAATATAAGACAGTTAACGGCAAAGCGGATTTAGTTCATAGAAAGGAGGGATCAAGTAAGGAAGTCTCAAAGTTATTGAATTCAAAAATAATTTTGGAGGTGAGATAAATGAGAAGACGGATTGGAATAGGGGGTTTCACGTTATTAATTCCTCTTTTAACTTTATCACTTGTTTTGCAACCAGGTAGTGTGAACGCCCAGCGCACAATCAAGGTTGGGATACTAGATTCCTACAGCGGGCCGCCTGCCGTTTATGGCAATGATGCTCTTAACGGCTTCAAACTTGCGTTGAATGACATTAACAAGAAAGGCGTTCTGGGGACGAAGATCGAATTTACCACTCGTGACGACAAATTTAAGGTGGATATTGGGCTCAGCATGGCCAAAGAGTTGATCATGATGGAAAAGGTGGACATCATTGTTGGGACCATCAACAGTGCTGTTTCCTTGGCCGTCTCCGACTATGTGAAAGGGGAGAAGATACCCTTCATCGTTTGGATTTCAAAGACTGAGAAGATCACTGGAGAGAAAGGACATCGCTATGTTTTCTCCACGGCCGAAAACACGTATATGGCTGGTAAGGCCGGAGGAGTTGCCTTAAGCAAGAAGCCGTATGTGAAATACTGGATTGCAGGTGATGATTATGAGTACGGGCATGCCATCGCTGATGCTGCCTGGCGCAATCTAAAGGCAATGAAGCCCAGTGTTGAGCTTATCGGTCAATCCTGGTGGAAGGTGGGAGAACCTGATTTGATCCCCTACATAACTGCGATGACATCCGCTAAACCAGATGCTGTCATTTTTGCGACTGGGGGCGCAAGCATGACGAATGCCCTTAAGGCGATCAAGTCAACTGGCATGTCTGAAAAAATTCCAATTTGGATTCACACCGCAACAGACCATGCTGTTCTTAAACCTTTGGGCGCTGAGGCCCCTGAAGGTGTCCTGGGCACTATGGATTATCATTTCTATCACCCGGATACCCCAGCCAATAAAGCTTTTGTCAAGGCTTTCCAGGATGCCTACGGAGGCCCGCCTGGATTTCCAGCTTTCCATGGTTACATTACGGCCCATTTAATTGCCAAAGCCTTTGCCAAGGCAGGCGCTATAGATAAAGAGAAATTTATCAATGCCATAGAAGGGATGAAAGTAGATAGCCCGGGGGGCGAAGTAGAGATGCGAGCCTGCGACCATCAGGCTGTGCTTCCAATGTATCTGGGTGCAACGAAGAAGGTACCCCAATATGACTTCCTTATCTCTACGGATATCATTACTGTTACCGGCAAGGATGTTATGCCTACTTGTGAAGAGATCAAGAAGGTCCGCGGAGGATCATAATTCTTGGAAAGGAGAAGGGAGCTGGGTGGTCCAGCCCCCTTCCTGAAGCCACATACACTAATTGAGGAGGTGGTACAAAATGAAACGAATCCTTAGTGTAAGATGTTTCGTGTTTATTGCATGCACGTTGGCTGTATCAATCATTCTGTATCCTGCGGGTGTCAAAGCCCAAGCTCCGATCAAAATAGGGATTATCGATAGCTATTCCGGGCCCCCCACCACCTTTACCTATGACGTTCGAGATGCTTTTAAATTAGCCACGGATGAAATTAATGCGAAAGGGGGTGTCCTGAAAAGAAAGATAGAATTTACTACAAGAGATGACAAGTTCAAGGTCGATCTCGCTCTCAGCATGGCCAAAGAACTGGTAATGATGGAGAAGGTAGACATCCTAATGGGTACGATTAATAGCGCGGCTAGTTTAGCGGTATCTGAATATTGTAAAACCGAGAAGATGCCCTTCCTCGTCACATTTTCCAAGAGTGAGAAGATCACCGGAGAGAAAGGCCATCGATATGTCTTCGAAGTGTCCGAAAATACAGTGATGATCGGTAAGGCTGCAGCTGCTGGCTTAGCTAAGAAGCCTTATATCAAATACTGGATCGCTGGTGATGATTATGAGTATGGGCATGCCTGTGCTGATGCTACCTGGAACACTCTCAAGAAACTAAAGCCAAACGTAGAGCTCATGGGGCAGTCATGGTGGAAGGTAGGAGAGCCGGAGTTGACGCCTTACCTAACTGCCATTTCGACAGCAAAGCCCGACGCTGTCATTTTTTCTCCGGGTGGCGCAACGATTACAAATCTCATGAAGGTCTCCAAGACTACTGGATTTGCAGAGAAGTTTCCGATATGCTTACACACTGCCACAGAGCATAGTAACCTGGCGCCTCTGGGTCTGGATGCCCCTGAGGGGGTGTTGGGCACTTCGAACTATCATTTTTACTATCCGGACAGTCCCAAGAATAAAGCTTTCGTAAAAGCCTTTAAAGATGCTTACGGAAGGGAACCGAAGGTAGGTGCCCTTTATGGATACCTTGCTGCCCAGTTCATCACTAAAGCGTTGGAGAAAGCAGGGAAGATGGATCGGGAACAATTTATTAATGCTTTAGAGGGCATGAAAGTGGATAGCCCGATTGGTGAGATAGAGATGCGAGCCTATGATCATCAGGCCATGTTGCCCATGTACATGGGTGTAACCAAGAAAGTAGCGGAATATCCTTTCCTTATCGCAACGGATATTGTGACGATTCCTGGTAAGGATGTGATGCCCAGTATCGAGGAGATCAAGAAGGCTCGGGGGCAGTAAGTCTTTCAGCTTTTCATGAGAAATATTAGCCATGGGTCCCCCATCCCTCCATGGAGAGGGGACCCTGGTTTTTATAAACAATCTCCTTCGATTTAGAAAGGTGAACCAGAGGGAGTCAAGATGACGTTTGGCCCAGCAGAGCTCATCTGCCAATTGTTGGTAGGAATTAGCAGATCGATGATCTTGTTCATCGTTTGCGCTGGATTAAGTTTCGTGCTTGGTGTCCTTAGAATCCCAAATATCGCCCATGGTACGCTCTACATGATTGGAGCTTTCGCTACCTTTAGCATCACAAAAATGTTTGCTGGATCAACTGGTTTTTGGATCGCATTAATCGTCGCCCCTTTATTAGTCGCAGTGGTCAGCCTTGTTGCGGAGAGGGCCCTGTTCTGCCATCTCTATCAGAGAGAGCACCTGATGCTGCTTTTATTTACCTTCGCCATTTCACTGGTCCTTGGAGATTTAGTAAAGATTGTTTGGGGTGCAGAATATAAGTCCGTTTCAGCACCTGCTTTACTCAAGGGTTCGATCTCCATACTGGGTGCATCCTTCCCGCGCTATAATTTATTTCTCATCGTCGTTGGGCCGCTTGTGGCCATTGCGATTTGGCTCTTCACCAATAAAACCAAAATAGGCAAGATCTCCCGTGCAGCAGCAGTGGATCGGGAAATGGTAGGGGTACTGGGTATCAATGTCAGCTGGGTATTTGCAATCGCTTTCGTCATTGGGTGTTACCTTGCCGGGGTAGGAGGAGCTTTAGTTGCCCCCACAGTGAGTATTACCCTGGGGATGGATCACACGCTCATCATCGAAGCTTTTCTCATTGTCATTATCGGAGGATTGGGTAACATGTGGGGTGCCCTGGTAGGGTCTCTTATCTTTGGAATAACTCATTCGTTTGGGGTATTATTCTGGCCTCAATTTGCTATTGTTTTTCCCTATATTGCAGTCGTGATTGTTTTGCTTTTGCGGCCCAAGGGTCTGCTTAAATCGGTCTGGTAAGTGAGGAGAGAGAGGATTTGTATAAAAACATTGTTTATTCAAAGTGGTTTGTGGTTGTAGCGGCTATCTTTATCGTGCTTTTCATTTTACCGCTATTCGTTCCCAGATTTTTTGTTTATATCCTTGCTTTGATTTACGTTACATCTCTATTGGCCATGAGCCTCAATATGGTGGTTGGCCATGGTGGGCTGTTTCAGTTTCACCATGGTGTTTTTTATGGGGTAGGGGCCTACGCTGTCGCCTTGATGCTCACCAAAAGCTCCATGCCCATGTGGATCGGTTTTATTGCCGGTCCCATTGCGGCAGCGATCACAGGTCTCATCATTGGCTGGTTTTGTGTCAGGCTGACCAGGCTTTATTTTGGTATGCTTCAGATTTCATTGGGTTCATTGATTTGGGCAATCGTTTTCCGTTGGTATAAATTTACGGGAGGCGATGATGGTATACACGGCATCCCTATGCCCTCGCTTCTTTCTTCCTTAAACAATTCTTATTACTTTATCCTGATCATCCTCGTGATCTGTCTTATTTTGATGTACATGATTTTAAGATCTCCGTTTGGGAGTACCCTTCAAGCGATTCGGGATAATTCACAACGGTGTGAGGCAGTGGGTATCAACGTCAGGCGCTATCAACTCGGTGGGATTGTTGTGGCCACCTTCTTTGCAGGGGTGGCAGGCGTTCTTTTTGTGGTGCTGGAACGATCGGTTTTTGCTGAAATGCTCTTTTGGGTTTTGTCACTGGAGATATTCATTATGTGTCTTTTAGGAGGATGGTTTACATTTGCTGGCCCTATATTGGGAGCAGCCATTACCGTAGCTTTAAGAACTTTTGTTGGAAAATATACCGAGTATTGGACCTTAATTCTTGGAATTATGCTCATTTTGGTGATTTTCTTTTTACCAGAGGGCGTCATGGGTTTTTTTCAGGGGTTATTTAAGCCTGGGATGAAAGAAGCAGCAGAAAGGGGTAAGTGATAGATGCTACAGGTGGAAAGCCTGATGAAGTCATTTGAAGACTTCATGGCCGTGAATGGAGCCAACCTCACTGTTGGGAAGGGTGAAATTGTGGCAGTGATTGGTCCCAACGGCGCTGGTAAGACTACTTTGTTTAACCTCATCACTGGCGCGTTGAAGCGGGATAGAGGGAAAATTGTTTTTAAGAATGAAGATATCAGCCAATTACCTCCTTACGAAATCTGTAAGAAAGGAATTTCTAGATCTTATCAGATTGTTAACATCTTCCCCCGGCTTACGGTCTTTGAGAACGCTCAGGTCGCTGTCCTGTCCCATCAGAGGATGAGTTCCAGCCTTTTCCGGCCGGCTCAGAGCATTGCTGTCAAGGAGACGAGAAGTATATTGGAAAGCGTGGGGTTATTAGAAAAGGAAAAAAGCATTGCGGGTTCGCTCTCCCACGGTGACCAGAAAATACTGGAGATAGCCGTTGCCTTGGGGAATGAGCCAGAGCTGTTAATACTGGATGAACCGACGGCTGGCATGTCTCCTGAAGAAACCTTGGCGGCGATAGAGCTCATCAAGCGGTTGGCACAGATGCGGGGATTAACCATTTTGTTTTGTGAGCATGATATGGACATCGTTTTCTCCATTGCGCAAAGTATTATGGTGATGAGTCACGGGCAAACGATCATTCAGGGTAGCTTGCAAGAAGTTAGAGGGAACAAAGAGGTACAAGAGGCATACCTCGGAGGTGAGTGATGCTTGAGGTGGAGGGAATTCACACCTTCTACGGTTTGAGCCATATTCTATTTGGTGTCTCTTTGAAGGTTGATCGGGGAGAAATCGTATGCCTTTTGGGAAGAAATGGTGCCGGGAAAACAACCACCATGAAGAGCATCATTGGAATCATCCCTCCAAAGAAAGGGAGCATCAAATTTAAAGGAGAGGAGATTGTCGGCATAGAGCCCTATTTGCTCACAAGAAAGGGTGTCGGCTATATCCCTGATGACAGGAGGATCTTTGCGGATCTTACGGTGGGGGAAAACCTGGAGATCGGTGAGAGAAAAGCCAAAGAAGGGGGAGGATGGAGCAGGGAAAGAATTTACGAGATGTTCCCGGCCCTGAAAAATATAGAGTCTCGCAGAGGGGGTTGCCTGAGCGGTGGGGAGCAGAAGATGTTGGCCATTGCCCGGGCGTTGATGGGAAATCCGGAGTTTATCCTCCTTGATGAACCTTTTGAAGGGTTGGCACCCCTCCTCGTATTAGCCCTAGAAGATCAGATAAGAAAGTTAAGAGAGGCTGGTTTAACCGTTTTCATTGCTGAACAGAATGTGAGATCAACATTGAGATTAAGCGACCGTGGCTATATCATCGATAACGGGCAGATCCGTTATCATGGAAGCATTGGGGAATTGAGAGATAATGAGGAAGTGAGGAAAAAGTATTTGCTGGTGTAGTCAATCACAATGGAAATGAATAAGCTCTTACTCTCACCCTCTCTTCAGGACCTTCTCACAAACCAACACATCCGCCAAAGCTACCTCGGGTTATAAATCGAATTGCGCCCGCCTGCTGGACGGGCAGGGGTTGTGGATTGCGGAATAAAGCCGTTTCCTGTTATCGTAATACAATTCGGAGTCCGAATTCCGAAATCCCCACTACATAGTGGAGTAAGCTAATGAAGATCAAAGTTCCACAACTCCTCTGGTATGAAAATACGGAAATGGAACTTCGGTTTCCTCC
>Ga0209705_10001690_pt1 | contig 11678 bp, 11 predicted proteins | sample PPLLaktember2015_5_FD_187262 | JGI IMG/M metagenome (GOLD analysis project Ga0209705, IMG submission 187262) | Freshwater sediment microbial communities from Prairie Pothole Lake near Jamestown, North Dakota, USA - PPLs Lake P8 Core (1) Depth... | ecosystem: Environmental > Aquatic > Freshwater... | reverse complement strand
CAGCTCCATATCGAACAGCCACAAGGTCGCCAAGGCGCCGACCGCCGCCGAGGGCAGGCCGGAGAGGATGGTGAGTGGATGGATGAAACTCTCGTAGAGCACGCCGAGCAGCACGTAGATCACCAGCAGCGCGGCGACGATCAGCACCACTTGGCTGGTCTGCGCGGACTGGAAGGCTGCCGCATCGCCGCCGTAGCTGGTGAGGATACTGGCCGGCAGGTTGAGCTCGCGCTGGTATTGTTCGATGCGCTTGGCGGCGTCGCCCAGCGCCGCGCCCGGCGTGAGATTGAAGGAAATGGTGAGTGACGCCAATTGTCCGGCGTGGTTGATCGCGATCGGCCCGACTTCACGCGTAACGCTGGCCACGCTGGATAGCGGCACCAGCGCGCCATTCTCGGCGCGCATCTGGATTTTGTTGAAGGCGCTTTCGTCGGCGCGGTCGGCGTCGGTAACTTGCATGATCACCGGGAAGCTATCGCTGGAGGTGTAGATGGTGGAGACCTGGCGCTCGCCGAAGGCGCTGTAGAGCGCGGTGCGGATGTCGCCGATCTCCACGCCGAGCAGATTGGCCTTGTCGCGGTTGATGTTGAGGCGCGCTTGCAGGCCTTTCAATTGCGCATCGCTGGTGACGTCGCGGAACATCGCTTCATCGTTCATGCGCGCCATCAGCGCGTCCGCCGCGTGGCGCAGCTCTTCGGCGCGCACGCTGCGCATCACGTACTGATAACGGCTCTTGCTGACGCGGCCGCCCAGGCGCAGATTTTGCAGCGGGTTGATGAAGACTTTCACGCCGGGGATGGGGCGCACCGCGCGCCGTATCTCATCCATCACCTGCTCCAGCGGCGGGCGCTCGCTGCGCGGCTTGAGCGCCATGAACAGGCGGCCGCTATTGCTGTCGTTGGCATTGACGATGAGGGTGGCGACGGCGGGATTGGCGCGAATGGTCTCGCCGGTGCGATACAACAATTCCGTCATGGCGGGGAAGGAAATGTCCTCCACTGCCTCTACCGTGATGATCGCCTGGCCGATGTCCTCGCTCGGAAAAAATCCCTTGGGCAAGACCGTGAACAGCACGCCGGTGGCGACGAAGGTGGCGAGCGCCACGCCCAGCACCGTGCGCCGGTGCTGCAAGGCCCAGTCCAGCGCGCGCTCGTAGGCCGCCAGCACCGCGCCAAAGCCGCGCTCGAACCAGGCGGTCAGGCGCAGGCCATGCCCATCTTTTTCTTCGTGCGCCAGATAGCGGCTGGCCATTAGCGGGATCAGCGTCAGCGATACCACCGCCGATACCAGCACGGAGATAGCCAGCACCGCGGCGAATTCGTGAAACAGCAAGCCGATCACGCCGGGCATGAAGAAGATCGGAATGAACACCGCGACCAGCGATAGCGAAATCGAAATGATGGTGAAGCTGATTTCCTTCGAGCCCTGCAACGCCGCTTGCAGCCGCGGCACGCCGTTCTCGACATGGCGCGCGATGTTCTCCAGCACCACGATGGCGTCGTCCACCACCAGGCCGACGGCGATGGTGATGGCGAGCAGCGAAATATTGTCCAGGCTGTAGCCGAAGGCATGCATCAGCGCCACCGTGCCGAGCAGCGAGATCGGCAGTGACAGCGCCGGGATGAGCGTCGCCGAGGCCTTGCGCAGGAACAGGTAGATCACCAGCACCACCAGCAGCACGGTGATCGCCAGCGTGATTTGCACGTCGTGGATCGCGTTGCGGATCGACACCGAGCGGTCGTTGCGCAATTGCAACTGCACCGATTCCGGCATCTGCGCGATCAGTCCGGGCATCGCCGCCTTGATCGCATCCACCGTGGCCACGGTGTTGGCGCCCGGCTGGCGCTGCACCGAGAGCGTGATGGCGCGCTCGCCGTTGGCCCAGCTCGCGGTCTTGATCGACTCCACGCTGTCCTCCACCGTCGCTACGTCGGCCAGCCGCACCGGCGCGCCGCCCGGGGCGCTGGCCACGATCAGGTCGGCGAACGCGGCGGCGTTTTGCAATTGGCGGTTGGCCTGGATGGTAAGCGCTTGGCGCGGCCCCTCCAGGGTGCCGATCGGGGTATTGGCGTTGGCGCTGCGCAGCGCGTTGGCGATGTCGTCGATGCTCAGGTTGCGCGCCGTCAGGGCTTCCGGCTTGACGCGCACGCGCACGGCGTATTTTTTCCGGCCGTTGATATTGACCTGCGCCACGCCGGGCACCGTGGACAACACCGGCGCGATGAGATTGTCGGCGAAGCTGTTGAGCTCGGACAGCGGCATCGACGGCGAAGTCAGCGACAGGAAAATAACCGGCGCATCGGCCGGGTTGACCTTGCGGTAGGACGGCGGCGAAGTCATTTCCTCCGGCAGCGCGCGCTGCGCGCGCAGCAGGGCTGCTTGCACGTCGAGCGCAGCGCTGTCGATGTCGCGATCCTGGGCGAATTCGAGCGTAATCGAGGTGTTGCCCAGGGTGCTGGTGGAGCTGATCACGGCCAGGCCGGAGATGGTGGAAAACTGCCGCTCCAGCGGCGTGGCCACCGAAGAGGCCATGGTCTCGGGGCTGGCGCCGGACAGCGAGGCGCTGACCGAGATGGTGGGCGTGTCGTAGCTCGGCAGCGCAGCGATCGGCATCGCGCCGTAGGCCAGGACGCCTGCCAGCACCGCCGACACCGACAGCAGCACCGTCATCACCGGACGGCGGATGCAGAGTTCGGAGAGGTTCATCTGGAATTCCGATGTGGCATGGGCAAGACAAAATCCGCTTGCGCACCAAAGAATCTCTCCCTCCCCTTCAAGGGGAGGGCTGGGGTGGGGATGGGTTGAGATTCAGTGGCAACCAAACTCATCCCCCACCTAACCTCCCCCTTGAAGGGGGAGGAAGAGAATGTGGTAGCGCTTAGGCCGCAAAGGTAATTGGGAACCTGCTGCAAGCACTGGGTGTTAAATGTCATTGCGGGTCTGCGCGCTTATCTTGCGCGCCGGCTTCGGCTTTTTTCTTGCCCTTCTTGCCGGCTGCGGCTTCGCCCGCCTTGGCCTCCGCCACCAAACTGCCCGACCGCAGACTCTGCGCGCCTTCCATCACCACGCGCGTGCCGGCCGCAATGCCTTCGACCACAGCCATGCCGTCCTGGATCAGGCGCACCTTGACCGGTGCCGCCGTTACCTTCATGTCGTCGCCGATCACGTATATAAATTTCTTTTCCGGACCGGTCTGCACCGCTTGCACCGGTACCGTGATGGCCTTGGTCAAGGTTTGCGGCGAAAGCGATACGCTGACGAACATGCCCGGCCACAGGCGCGCGTCGGGATTGCGGAATTCGGCCTTGAGGCGAATCGTGCCGCTGGCGCTATCCACTGCATTGTCGACGAAGACCATGCGCCCCTGGCGCGCTTCCTGCGCGGCTTCCCCAGATACGGTCGGCGCGGCGCTGACCGCCACCGCGCCCTTGGCAACCGCCTGCTGTAAGGCGGCCAGTTCATGTTCCGGCAAGGTGAAGCTGACATTGATCGGATCGATCTGGGTGATGCTCAGCAGCGCTGCACCGCTCGGCTGCACCAGGCTGCCCGGATGGACTGCAATGGCCCCGGTGCGGCCGGCGATGGGGGCGGTGATTTCGCCGAAGCTCAAGGCCACACGGCTGGCATCCGCAGCCGCTTGGTTCACCGCCAACTGGCCGCGCAAGCCATCGACCTGGTTTTGCGCCGTATCCAGCGCCGCTTGCGAAATGAATTTTTGCTGGAACAGGTCCCGCTGGCGCGCAAAGTTGCGCTCGGCATTGGCCAGGTCGGCGCGGTCCTTCGCCACCTGCGCCTCGGCTTTGCTCAAGTTGGCAGCTTCGGCGCGCGTATCGAGCGTGAACAGCCGCTCGCCCTGGCGCACGAATTGCCCTTCCTTGATGTGAACGGCCTTGATCGTGGCGCTGATCTGCGGCCGCACTTCCACCGTTTGCAGCGCGGACACCGTGCCATTGGCTGTAAGCCTGACCGCCACATCGCCCTGCGCCGCTACGGCGCTTACTACCTGCACCGCGCCGCCCTTCTTGCCCTTGGCCTTGGCCGCATCCCCCGGCGCGCGCCAGAACCAGACGGCTGCCAGCGCCAGCAGCAGGATTGCAACGCCCACAAACCGCAGGTGGCGCTTGGAATCAACTTGCATCTAAGATCCTCGACCAAATTAGTTTCGACAACAGGACTTGTATTGTAATGTCTGAGCGGCATTCGTGGGTATTTTGCCGCGCGGTTGATGCAGGCGATTGGCTATGACAAGATGATGGCGCTACGCCTCTTCGAATTGCCTGGAACGATCGCATGACATTTCCATTCTTTCTGCTCTTGCTGGCATTGGCCACGATTACGCTGGTGATGTGGCGCAAGCTGCTCCAAGCGCGCCGCGCCGACTACATCCGCGGCTACACCCTGCCCGCCGGCCTGTTCGATCGGCTGCGCAAACGGCGGCCGGACCTGAGCTTGAAGGACTGCCAGCTCGTCAGCCATGCACTACGGCAATTCTTTCTCGCCTATTTGAAAAGCGGCCGCAAATTTGTTTCGATGCCGTCGCAGGTGGCGGACGATCTGTGGCATGAATTCATTTTGTACACCAAGAACTACGAGCATTTTTGCAGGCATGCTTTCGGCGGTTTTTTGCACCACACGCCAGCGGTAGTCCTGGGCACGGCGCAACAGAACAACGCCGGGCTGCGCCGCTGCTGGTGGTTTACCTGCCGCGAGGAAAACATCAACCCGCGCGAACCGACGCGGCTGCCCTTGTTGTTTGCGCTGGACGCCAAGCTGAAAGTCGCGGATGGATTTCATTATGTTGCGGACTGCAGCGCGGTGCGCAGAACGGGCGCAAGCTCGAATACCAGCGGCGCCGTGTACTGTGGCGGCGATTTTTCCAGTTCCAACTTCGATGGTGGGACAGAAGGCTTCGGTGATAACGCGTCGTTTGATATCAGCCTGGGGGATGGCGATGGCGGTAGCGGCTGCGGCGGTGGTGGCTGCGGCGGCGGAGATTGATTCCGTCGCTACCCCAGCCACTCCTGCAACACCGCCAGCAACTCCGTTTCATTGACCGGCATGGTCAAGGCCGCATCGATGCGCAAACGCGTTCTCACCCGATCCAGCGCGCTTTGATTCGGCGGTTCGTACAGCACCAGGATTTTCACCTGCGGCATGGCCTGCGCCGCCGCCAGCAGCGATTCGAGGTTGCTGACCCGGTCGCGAAAATCCGGCTGGGAATAAAAATCGGCGACGATCACGTCCGGCTGCATTTTGCGCAAGGCGGCGATCGCCTTGCGCACTTGGCACTCGGTGCTGACGCTGTAGCCGAGTTGTTGGTAGCGCGCGGAAAGCTTGGCGTGTTCTAGAAACTCGACCACCGCCAGGAGTTTCTTGGCTGGGGAATTCATATAGGGAATTGCTTATTTACAAAGACGCTATCGTACCTCGAAAGCACCGGGATAGCCCGATCGACGCCCAGCAAAACCAAATTAGGCATTGATAAATAAAGAACTTCAATAGCGACCGCTGGGACGCGTCCTAAAACCCTACCGCGAATAGTTGACTAATTACGTAGGATAATGTCTAATACCGAAACGTCTTGCTCCCATCGAGAGCAACCTGCTTTGCAGTCAGCGTGACACGCAGGACGACCCCCAATTTATATTTAGGAGAATTAAGCAATGGATCTTCCAGAACGTGATGGTGACGGGTATTTAGCCGACATGAGCGAGTGGTCTGAAGAAATCGGTCGCGCCATGGCCGAAGCCGATGGCTATGAACTGACTGATACCAAGTGGGACCACATTCTGAAGGCGCGCCAGTATTTCGAAGAATTCGGCAGCGTGCCGCCTATCCGCAAATTCGCGAAATACATCGAAGAAGATCAAAACGCCTTGTTCAAGATCTGGATGACCGGCCCGATGAAGCCGATTACCAAATACGGCGGGCTGCCCAAGCCGACCGGCTGCGTTTAAGCGATTGTTTTGCCGACAAAAGGCGCTCCAGGTGAGCGCCTTTTATTTTGCCCAATCCAACAGCAGCGGCTTCGGCGTCAGCGCACCTTCCGCAAAATCGACCTGCTGAACCTCCACATCCAATGGTGCGCTCAGCGCCACGCACAGACAGTAGTCTTGCCATAGTGCGGTGCTGCATGCCGCCTGCGGCGCGGCGGCTTTAAAGCGCGCCTCATGCTGCGTCCAAAGCCGATAAAAAGTATGTATTTGTTCCGTGCCCTGCAAGGACGCCAACCTCCGCGCATCTTGGTCGGCGAAATACAGCGCGGCAATCTCCGTGACATTGCGCGCTTTGCCCATGTATTCGATATCGCAGCCGGCCACGGTATCGCTGGTCAGCAAACAAGCGACGCGCTGTTGGCTATGGGCAATGCTGAAATAAATTGGCTGTGGCGTCGTGCTCAGCAAACGCGGCGCTTGCTGCGGCTGTTCGGCAATTTGCCAAAGTGCAAGCGGTAGGTCGAATTGCCGCGTCAGCATGTGCCTTAGCATCAATCGCCCCAGCAAAAATTGCCGCCGCCGCTGCGGATGCTGGATCGCCGCGTAGCGTTGCTGTTCGGATGTGCCCAGCAAAGTTATACCCTGTGCGCCCCAGCCGCTATCGTCCGTGCAATCCGCCAGCCAGAGCGCGCTGCTACGATTCACGCCGAGCGAATCCCCATCAAGAGCGCTGCGTCAATTGCGAATGGCAAGTGCTTCCTGGGTAATGTTCTGCCTTAAACCTTGCACCCAGCGATTGTAGTTGCGGTGGATTTGATCGACGCCATTCTCGTCCTTTTCATACAACAGGTTATTGCTTTCGCGGTACTTGATACTAAACCCGGTGGCCGAGTAAGTGATATCGACTACGGCGGTATGCTTGTTCCGCACATTTAACATGGCGGTCATCACCCCATTTTTGACCGGCGTCACGGTCCAAATGCGCTGGCGGGCGCTACCGGCAATAATGGCGCTTTTGACTTGCTCGGCACTGAGCGGCTTGCCGTCGGCGCGCGCCAACGCTTGATTTTCGACATTGACCAAGGGCTCGACACGCGATGCTTGGGCCGCCGTGAATGGCGCAAAGCCCAATATGAACAGTGTGATCCATTGAATAAATATACGCATTTGTTGTTCTCCTGTTTGTTGTTTAGACACGTTTGAAAATCAGTGAAGTATTGATGCCACCGAAGGCGAAGTTATTACTCATGGTGTATTCGCATTGCAGCTTGCGCCCACCTTGGCGGATGTAATCCAGCTCGGCGCAGGCCGGGTCCACTTCTTCCAGATTGATGTTCGGCGCATACCAATCGTCGTGCATCATGCCGATGCTCATCCAGGCCTCCAGCGCGCCGCAAGCGCCCAAGGTGTGGCCCATATAGCCTTTCAGGCTGCTCATTGGGGTGCCCTGGCCGAACAATTGACCGACTGCATGCGACTCGGCGATATCGCCGTGCGTGGTGGCGGTGCCGTGGGCGTTGATGTAGCCGATGGACCCGGTATGCAGGTCGGCGTCCTGCAGCGCCAAGTGCATGGCGGAGCGCATGGTGTCGGCATTAGGTTGCGTCACATGCGTGCCGTCGCTGTTGCAGCCGAAGCCGACGATCTCGGCGAAGAGGGTCGCGCCGCGCGCCAGGGCGTGCTCGCGCTCTTCCAGGATCAGGGTGCATGCGCCCTCGCCGATCACCAGGCCGTCGCGCTTGCGGTCATAGGGGCGCGGCGTCAGTTCCGGCTGGTCGTTGCGCACGCTGGTGGCGAACAGGGTATCGAACACCGCCGCCTGGGTCGCGCTCAACTCCTCGGCGCCGCCGGCGATCATCGCCACTTGGCGCCCGAACTTGATCGCCTCGTAGGCGTAGCCGATGCCCTGGCTGCCCGAGGTGCAGGCGCTGGAAGTCGGGATCACGCGCCCGGTCACGCCGAAGAACACACCCATGTTCACCGGCGCGGTGTGGCTCATCATTTTCAAATAAGTGTTGGCGTTGATGCCGTTGGTGGTCTTGTTCAGCAGCATCTGGCCGAAATCGCCGATGGCGTCCGGCGTGCCGGATGAAGAGCCGTAGGAGATGCCGACTTGGCCGCTCTTCAGCAGCGGATCCTCCAGCAAGCCGGCTTGCGCCAGCGCAAGTTCGGCGCTGCGCACCGCCATCACCGCCACGCGCCCCATGCTGCGCGTGGACTTGCGCGTGTAGTTGGCGGGCAATTCGAAAGGCGCGGCGGGCGCGCCGAGATTGGTGTTCAGCCCCTCATAGTCGGCCCACTCCGCGATACGCTGCACCGCGTTGCGCTCGGCGCGCAGGCGCTCCATCACTTGCGCCAGATCGTTGCCCAGCGGCGAGATGCCGGCCATGCCGGTGACGACTACACGTTTCATGCGAGGCCGCCGTTCACGGAAATCACTTGGCGCGTGATGTAGGCCGCATCGTCCGACATCAAGAACCCGACGGCCGCCGCCACTTCCTCCGGGCGGCCCAGGCGATTGGCTGGGACATAGGGCAGGATTTCCTCGATCGGCAGCTCGGCGGTCATGTCGCTTTCGATCAAGCCGGGTGCGACGCAATTCACGGTAATGCCGCGCTTGGCCAGCTCCAGCGCCAGGGCCTTGGTGGCGCCGATGATGCCGGCCTTGGCCGCGCTGTAATTCACCTGCCCGCGATTGCCGATCAGGCCGGAAACCGAGGCGATGGTGACGATGCGCCCCGGCTTGCGCTTGCGCGTCATGGGCAGGATCACCGGGTTGAGCACGTTGTAGAAACTATCCAGGTTGGTGTGGATCACGCTGTCCCATTCCTCGCCGCTCATGCCGGGGAAGACGTTGTCGCGCGTGATGCCGGCGTTGCACACCACGCCGTAATACACGCCATGCGCCTCAATGTCGGCCAACAGCGCCGCTTGCGCCGCCGCGCGGTCGGCAACATCGAACTGCAAGGTGCGCACGGCGCGGCCCAGTGCAGCGATTTCCTGCGCCACGCCCTCCGCCGCCGCTTGGCCGCTGCGGTAATGCAAAATAATATCGAAGCCGTCGCGCGCCAGGCGCAAGGCGATGGCGCGGCCGATGCCTCGGCTGGAGCCGGTCACTAAAACGCTGCGTGTCACGCTGCTGTTCCTTTTAAATACTCAGCTGGGTCTGCCGGCTGAAACACGGTAATGGTGGCGCTGGCCACTTCCTCATTTTTACAAGTCAATCGGCAATCGAACACCGACAGGCCGTTATCCGCTTCGTACTGCTGATCGACCCTTACCTGCAAGCGGCTGCCCAGCGGGAACACCGGCCAATGGCTCTTATACTTGCGCGTGCCCACCAGGAAACCGATTTTAACCGCTTGGCCTTGACTGCGCGCACGCACGCCGCCAAAGGCCGCAATCGCCTGCGCCATGTATTCGATGCCGACCCAGGCGCCGACGCTCGCGCCATCGCAAAACAGACTGTCGGGCCGGATCGTGACCTCGGCCTCCAGCCAGGTGTCGCCGGACGCTAGCACACGATCCAACAGGCACATCAGGCCGGCGTGCGGGACGAATTGGCGAATGTCGGCGGTGTCCATGATTTAAATTACAAAAAACGTTCACCGCAGAGACGCAGAGCGCGCAGAGGAAAGGCAAAGTTTTGACATTCGGACAAGACCACTTCCAGCATGTTCAAGTTATCTTCATGGATCATTGGCTGTTCTCTGCGCTCTCCGCGTCTCCGCGGTTCAATGGCCTGTTGTTTCGCTAACAATTACGCCCCAAAATCACCGCCGCGTTATTCCCGCCAAAGGCAAAGGAGCTGCTCATCGCATACTGCAAGCGTGCCGCACGTTCGCCCGGCGTCACAAAATGCAACTGCTGCAATTCCGGGTCGGGCACGCCGTCCCATAGGTGCGGCGGCAAGCGATTTTCCCGGTTTTCCGCGTCCAGCGCCAGCCAGCAGAAGGCGGCCTCCAAGGCGCCGGCCGCGCCCAGGGTGTGACCGGTCAGCGGCTTGGTGCCGCTGCATGGCAATTCCGCACCGAACAGATCATGCACCACGCGCGCTTCCATGGCGTCGTTTTGCGGCGTGGCGGTTCCGTGCAGGTTGAGGTAATCGATGTCGGATGGCTGCAAGCCCGCCTGCTGCAAGGCGCCTTGCAAGGCCAGGCGCGCGCCGCGCCCCGTCGGCTCCGGTGCGGAGATGTGATAGCCGTCGGAGGACTCGCCCACGCCGCACAAGGCAATCGCGCTCGGCTCCGCGCTCACCAGGAACAAGGCCGCGCCTTCGCCGATATTGATGCCCTTGCGATTGACGCTGAAGGGATTGCAGCGCGTGGCGCTCACCGATTCCAAGGAAGAAAACCCGGCGATGGTAAAAGCGCACAAGGTATCGACCCCGCCCGCCAGCACCGCATCGCAGATGCCGGCTCGAATCAGGTTTTGCGCGCTGGCCAAAACCTTCGCGCCGGAAGAACACGCGGTGGATACGGTATAAGTCGGGCCGCTGATGCCCAAGGCATCGGCCAAGAATCCCGAGGTGCTGCCCAGCGCCTGCTGGCCGTAATGAAAATTTTTCGGGAAGCTGCCCGTGGTCACACGCTGGCGCATGGCCTGCTCGGCCTCGGCCATGCCCGAAGTGCTGGTTCCGATCACCACGCCGATACGCTCCGGCGCAACCCGCGCCAGCAGCGCATCCACCGCCGGGCGAATCTGCTCCAGCGCCGCCAGCAGCATTTGGTTGTTGCGGCTGTGGTAGGTGATGTTGTCGGTGGCAAGCGGCGGCAGATCGCCTTGCACCAGGCCCAGCATGAGTTCGCGCTCCGCCAGATACGCTGGGGAATACTGTGCCGTCACGCACATCCCGGGGGAAACGCCGGCAAACAAATTGCGCGCCACTTCCGCCTTGCCGCGTCCCAGCGCGCACAGAATGCCCAATTCGTTGAGGTAAATTTTTTTCATTCCAGAAAATCGGTTTGTCCACGAAAAACACGAAATGGGGTAGGCAGGCATTTCGCCACAAGGTGGAATCGTTTTCCCGATGGATGATATCGAGTTATTTCGTGCCTTTCGTGTTTTTCGTGGACTGATCGCCTTTTTAGTTTCATGGTGCATCCAATTGCGAATCGAGCGTCAAGCGATAGCCGTAAACCTGATGCTCGAACACGCAGCGGCCTTGCCACGGGTCGGGTGTCGCACATCGAATCTTGATGATTTCGCGCTCCGCATCGAATACGCGCCGCAAGCCGTCCTCCTGTTCCACGCGCCAAACGCTCGGCAATACTTCGCGCAAGGCCGGCAACGGCCAATACATCAATTGCAAGTCGCTCAAGATGCGCTCGCCCTGCACGGTCTGCGGCAACTGCGCGGCGCGCTCCTCCTGCAACTTCTGCCCATCCCACAACAGCGTAATCAGGCGCTGCCCGAACGGCGTCAGCCCCACCATGCGCAGGCTTTGCGGCGTGACTTCCAGCGCGCCCTGCATCTGCCAGGACTGGCCGTTGAACTCCGCTTCCAGTTGCTGCTGCGCATATACGGTGCGGCCAAGCGAGGACGGCGAGAGCAAGGGCACTTGCGGCAGTAGCGGCTGAGGCGCACACGCGCCTAGGCTTAGCAACACGAGCAGGGTCAGGGTAAAGCGCGGCATAATTTTCATTGGTTTAAAAAAGCCTTACCACGGAGTACACAGAGGACACGGAGTAAACCTTTATCTTGGTTTCGTGCCAAGCTACTTCTGGGTGTACTGGTTTTTTG
>Ga0209705_10001681_pt1 | contig 11726 bp, 11 predicted proteins | sample PPLLaktember2015_5_FD_187262 | JGI IMG/M metagenome (GOLD analysis project Ga0209705, IMG submission 187262) | Freshwater sediment microbial communities from Prairie Pothole Lake near Jamestown, North Dakota, USA - PPLs Lake P8 Core (1) Depth... | ecosystem: Environmental > Aquatic > Freshwater... | reverse complement strand
GATCTGCTTCAGGTGGAGCCAGCGGCCCGTCGGAAGGCGGAGGCTCCCGGACTGATCGAGCCGCAGCCGAAAGTCGCGGCGCTCCAGGATCTCCACGCTGCGGTAGCGGAAGTCGCGGCTCAGGTGGCGGTAGAGGCCGGCCGCGTCGGGAGCGATGGCGTCGGGACGGTCGGAGAGCCGCGCCACCGTCACCTTCACCTCGACCATGGGCGCCGGCTCCGCGGCCCGGGCGGGACCTGCGAGGATCGCGAGCGCGGCGAGCCCGAGCAGGGCGGCGAGGCGGGTCCTAGGGCGCAGTCGCATGCCCGCCCTCGCCGTCCTGCGGCTCATCGGGGGCCGGCTCGTCGAGCAGCCAGATCACCGTCGCGCCGTTCGCATCCTCGGGCATCACCATCACGGGTGCGCCGAAGGTGTCGAGGCTCCGCACCACGTTCAGGGCCTGGGCGGGCGGCGTGCGTCCGAAGACGAGCAGCGCGAGGGCGGCGAGGCCCGCCGCGGCGGCGAGGGGCGGCAGCGCGCGCCGCCAGGCCGGTGCGTCGGTACGTCGCCGAACGGGCGGGCGTGGGAAGGAGCGCAGTGCGGCGGGGCGCGGGTGCACCACCGGTGCGGTGGACGGCAGGCTGGCGTCGATCTCGTGGAGGCGCGGGGCCAGGGCCGCCCAGAGGCCGGGAGCCGGCGCAGGCTCGGGCCGTTCGCGCAGCACGCGCGCGACGGCGTCGAGCCCCTCGAGCTCCGCTGCGCAACGGGGACAGGCCGACACGTGGTGGCGGACCGCTGCCGTGGACTCGCGCGAGAGCTCGCCGTCGTGGAGCGCCTCGAGGTCGGCTGCGACGAGCTGGCAGGCCGTCACGCATCGTCTCCTCCCCCTTCTTCCTCTTCTCTTTCGTCGTCCCGCGCCCCGATATCTTCGACGACCCCCGCGGACATCAGCAGCTCCTGGACCCGGCGCCGCGCGTAATGGAGCCGGCTCATCACCGTGCCCTTCGGGATCTGCAGCGCCTGCGCGATCTCGGCATAGCTCAAGCCATCCACCTCGCGCAGCAGAAGCGTCGCCCGGGCCGCCTCGGGCAGCGCCTCGATCGCTTCGGCCAGACCGGCCCGGAGCTCGCTGCGCATGAGCGCGCGCTCGGGCTCGGCGCCGGCGCTCGTCGCGACGCTCACGGGCAGACCCAGCTCGGTGTCGACCACGTCGGTCGTGGTCTCGTCCTCCCAGGCGAGCTCGCGCGACGACCGGTCGCGCCGCTTCGCATCGAGGCAGACGTTCAGCACCACGCGGTGCAGCCAGGTCCCGAAGGCCGACCGCCCCTCGAAGCGCCGCAGCGCCGAATAGACCCGTAGGAAGGCCTCCTGGACCGCGTCGCGGGCAGCCTCTTCGTGACGCAGCACGCGCAGCGCAAGCCCGTAGGCACGCCGCTCGTGGCGCTCCACCAGGGAGCGGAACGCGGTGTGGTCCCCTTCGCGCGCGAGGGCGACATCGGCGTCGTCCGCCAGCCGCTCGCGCTCGCGGATCTCCGCAGAGGCAGCGCCCGACGCGCCCCGACCCTCGGCCGCATGCTCTGCCGCATGCTCGGCCCGGCCGGAGGCCGGCTCGTCCCGCGCGGAGCCTGCCACGGTCTCCTCTCGCCTTCGTTCCGACGGCGTCATGCTGGAAGTATTCGACCCCGCAGCCTTCGGAGCCGCCTACAGGGCGGCCCGGCGGGCGCTCAGTGGGCTTCGCGCCAGGATCGGCCGACCCCGACCTCGACGTCCAGGGGAACCCTGAGCTCGCCGGCGCCGCGCATCCGAGCGGTCACGAGCGCCCGCAGCGCCGGCTCGTCCGTCTCCCGCACCTCGAAGACGAGCTCGTCGTGCACCTGCAGGATCATCCGCGCGCCGCCCGGGACCGGCGCGCCCCCGCGCCCGAGGGCCGCGTCGATCGCCACCATCGCGCGCTTGATCAGATCGGCCGCGGTGCCCTGGATCACGCTGTTCACCGCCATGCGCTCCGCGGCGTTGCGCAGCACGCGATTGCGCGAGGCGAGATCCGGCAGGTAGCGCCGGCGGCCGAACAGCGTCTTCACGAATCCGCGCTCACGCGCCTCCTGGATCGTCTCGTCGAGAAAGCGGCGCACGCCGCGATAGCGCGCGAAGTAGGCGTCGATCGTGGCCTGGGCCTCGGCGCTCGCGATCCCGAGCTGCTGCGCCAGGCCGAAGGCGCTCGAGCCGTAGATGATCCCGAAGTTCACGGCCTTGGCGCGCGCGCGCTCGTCGGCGCTCACGTCCTCGGGCTGCTTGCCCGCGACCTCGGCCCAGGTGCGGCGATGGATGTCCTCGCCCTTCCGGAACGCCTCGATCAGGCTCTCGTCGCCCGAGAAGTGGGCGAGGATGCGCAGCTCGACCTGCGAGTAGTCGGCGGAGAGGAGCTGCATGCCCTCCGCGGGCACGAAGGCCTCGCGGATCCGCACGCCTTCGGGCGTCCGGATCGGGATGTTCTGCACGTTCGGGTTCACGCAGGCGAGCCGCCCGGTGGCGGCGCCCGTCTGGACGAAGGTCGGGTGCACGCGGCCCGTGCGCGGGTTCACGAGGCGCGGAAGCGCCTCGACGTAGGTGCCGAGTAGCTTCGCGAGACGCCGGTGCGCGAGCACGTGGGCGGGCAGCGGATGCTGCGGCGCGAGCTGCTCGAGCACGGCCTCGTCGGTCGAGAAGCCGGTCTTGGTCTTCTTCGAGGCCGGGAGCTTCAGCTTCTCGAACAGCACGTGCTGGAGCTGCTTCGGCGAGCCGACCTGGAAGCGCTCGCCCGCCAGGCGGTGGATCTCGTCCTCGAGACGGCGCAGCTCGGCGGTGTAGACGCGCGCGAGCTCCGCGAGCTTCGCCTCGTCGATCCGCACGCCGGTGCGCTCCATGCGCGCGAGCACCGCGGCGAGGGGCATCTCGACCTGGTCGAAGAGCGCGGCGAGGCCGTCGGCCTCGAGCCGCTCCCGCAGCACCGGCTCGAGCCGGTGCGCCGTGCACGCCTCCCCGGCAGCGAAGGCGGCGATCGCCTCGACGGGCAGGTCGCCGGCCGCGATCGCCTTCGCGCCGCGGCCCGCGATCGCCTCGAACGCCGCCGACGCCACGCCGAGAAAGCGGCTCGCGATCGCCGGCAGGCCGCGCTGCGCGCCCGGGTCGAGCAGGAACGCTGCGACCTCCGCGTCGAAGGCCGGCGCCGGGAGCTCGAGCCCGGCCTCTCCCAGCACGACCAGCGTGCGCTGGCAGCGCAGGCCGCCCCAGGCCGTTGCGTCCGCACCGACGAGGCGCGGGCGCAGGGCCGCGAGCACGGTCTCCGGCGCGAGCGCCGGTCCCGACACGAGGCTGTGCCGGCCGAGGGGGATCCAGGCTGCGCGCGCCGCGTCCCTCGCGAGCGCGAGGCCGACGGCGGGGTCCCGCATCGCGTCGCCTTCGGGCGGGAGCGTGGCGAGGGTGATGCGCGTCGCGCCCGCGAGCCGCGCAACGAGGGCCGCGAGCGCGTCGGGGGTGTCGACGATCTCGACCGTGGGTGCGTGGACATCGCCCGCGATCGCCGCCGGGGCCGCGGCCGACGGCGCCGCGCCGGTGTCGGCGGTTTCCAGCGCAGCCGCCGCGCGCGATGCCGATCCGACGGAGCGGGCGGACGAGGCCGTCGCAGCCCCGGCCGGCGCTGCTGCGCCGCTCGCGGCGTCGAGGCCCTCGAGCAGGCGCGTGAAGCCGAGATCGCGGTAGAGCGCGCGTAGCCGCTCGGTGTCGGGCGCCGTGCGGTGCAGCGCATCGAGACCGACGGGCAGCGCGACGTCGCGCTCGAGCGTCGCGAGGCGGCGCGAGAGGCGCGCTTCGTCGGCCTGGGCGAGCAGCGCCTCGCGCGCACGCTTGCCCGGCACCTCGGCCGCCCGCTCGAGCAGGGCGTCGAGGCTCCCGAACTCCCGCAAGAGCTGCGCCGCTCCCTTCTCGCCGATGCCCTTCACGCCCGGGATGTTGTCGCTCGGGTCGCCCACCAGGGCCCGCAGGTCGAGCACGCGCTCGACCGGGACGCCGAAGCGCTCCTCGACCTCCGCCGGCCCGAAGCGCCGATCCTTCATGGTGTCGAGCAGACGCACGCGGTCCGAGACGAGCTGCATCAGGTCCTTGTCGGTCGAGAGGATCGTGATCGGCATCTCCGGCGGCGCCTTCGCCACGAGCGTCGCGATCACGTCGTCCGCCTCGACGCCCGGCACCTCGAGCAGCGGGATGCCGAGTGCCGCGACGAGCTCGCGCACGAGCGGGATCTGCGCGGAGAGATCCTCGGGCTGCTTGTCGCGCGTGGCCTTGTAGGCGGGGTAGATCTCGGCGCGGAAGCTCTTCCCGGGCGCGTCCATCACCACCACGACGTGGTCCGGCGACTCCTCGCGGAGCACCTTCTGGAGCTGCGTCACGAAGCCGAGAGCCGCGTTCGTCGGCACGCCCTTCGGGCTGCGCAGGGGCGGCAGGGCGAAGAAGGCGCGATAGATCGTGTTCGCCGCGTCGACGACGACGAGGCGGCCCGCGGCGGAAGGCGTGTTCGGCGTGGGGGGCACGACCGCGACACGATGGAGGGAAGGCCCGGTGCGGTCAAGCGCGTTGCCCCCCGCGCGCGCGCCACGTAGGCTCGCGCCATGGAGCCGCGTCGACGCCCCGAGCCCTTCCGCCCCGTCGCGACCCTCGGTCTCGTCTACTTCGCCGCGATCTTCATCGTGATCATGCTGGTGCTGATCTCGCCGACGCTGTGGGAGGTGGCTCGAGTCGCGGCGCCGGCCGAAGAGAAGCGGCGGCTGATCGAGATCGCCGCGCGGGACGCCGCGCGGCCGAAGCTCCCGATCGCATTCATCGCCGCGCTCGGGGCGACGGCTCTCGCGCTCCGCGCCGGCGTGCTGCCGGGCTTCCGCCCGCCGCGCCGCTAGGCCGGCGCGGCGAGACCGCGCAGCATGATCTCGACCGCGTGCTCGAAGACGCGGTCGAGGCGCCGCTTGCGGAGGCGCCGCCGCGAAGGCGCCAGATCGCTCTGGAGCAGGCCGTTCGCGAGGGTCCAGAGCACGTTCGCCATCTCCCAGGCGTCGCAGGGAGTGAAGCGGCCTTCCTTCGCGCCACGCGCGATCACGTCGGCGAGGACGCGCAGGCAGCCTTCCCAGAGCTTCGTCACCTCCTCGACCACGGCGTCCGGCAGCTCGCCGATCACGCTCTGGTTGTCGAGGGCCCAGAAGATCGCGAAGTACTCGGGGTTGTCGGTCCAGTGCTGGTAGTAGAAGCGGCCCGTGCGGCGGATCTGCTCCAGCGGGTCGAGGTTCGGATCGATCGTCGCGCGCAGCTTCTGCTCGAACAGGCGCCCGTCCCGCGCGAGCACCGCGACGTAGAGCTCGGCCTTGCTGTCGAAGTAGCGGTAGAGCGTTCCCTTCGCGACCTGGGCGCGCTCCGCGACCTCGTCGAGATTCGCGGGCATGAAGCCGTCGCGGAAGAAGACGAGGCGCGCCGCCTCGAGGATCGCGGCGCGGCAGGCCTCCTTGCGCTCCGCCCGGCGCAGGCGCGGTGCGGCCGGCGCATCGCCGCCCGGCGACGCGGCGGGAGCGTGGTCATCCTGCCGCGCGGGCGCCGGCCCGGCCGCGACCCGGGACGGCGCCGCCGCCGTGACGTCGTCGGGTGTCGCACCGCCGCGCGTGCGAGCCGGCGTCAAGGCCGCGCTCCGTCGCGGTGCATCCGGGCCACGGTCACGTAGTGCAGCGCGCGTTCGCGCTGCTCGCGGCGCTCGTCCGCCGAGAGCGGCCGCACGACGCGGGCCGGCGTGCCGACGACCAGCGCGCCCGCGGGCACCTTCGCGCCGGGGGGCACGAGCGCGCCCGCCCCGACCAGGGCCTCCTCGCCGATCTCGGCGCCGTCGAGCACGATCGCGCCGATCCCGATCAGGGCGCCGTCGCCGACACGGCAGCCGTGCACCACCGCGCGGTGTCCCACGGTGACCTCGTCGCCGAGCCAGGTCGAGAAGCGCTCCTTCGTCACGTGCAGCACCGAGCCGTCCTGGACGTTCGTGCGGGCGCCGATCCGGATCGCGTGTACGTCGCCGCGCAGCACGCAGCCGAAGAAGACGCTCGAGTCGGGGCCGATCTCGACGTCGCCGACCACGATCGCGCCCGGCGCGATCCAGGCCGAGGGGTCGATCCGCGGGCTCAGCGCGCCGAAGGCGAGCACCCGCTAGGCGCCGACGTCGTCGCTGCCGTCGTAGCGGTAGGGCGCGAACAGGTCCGTCGCGAGGTAGCGCTCGCCGAAGCTCGGCAGGATCGCCACCACGAGCTTGCCCTCGTTGCCCGGCTGCTTCGCGTACTTGATCGCCGCGACGACCGCTGCGCCCGAGGAGATGCCCGAGAGCAGGCCTTCTTCGGTCGCGAGCCGGCGCGCCATCTCGAACGACTCCTCGTTGCTGACCTGGATCACGCCGTCGACGAACTGGCGATCGAGCACTTCCGGCACGAAGCCGGCGCCGATGCCCTGGATCTTGTGAGGCCCCGGCGAGCCGCCGGAGAGCACCGGGCTCGCCTCGGGCTCGACCGCGATCGCCTGGAAGGTCGGGCGCCGCGGCTTGATCACGCTCGCGATTCCCGTGATCGTGCCGCCGGTGCCGACGCCGGAGATCAGCGCGTCGATCTTTCCGTCGGTGTCGGCCCAGATCTCCTCGGCCGTGGTCTTGCGGTGGATCTCGGGGTTCGCGGGATTGCGGAACTGCTGGGGCATGAAGGCGTTCGGCAGGTCCGCGCAGATCTGGTTCGCGCGCTCGATCGCGCCGCGCATGCCCTTCGCGCCCTCGGTCAGCACCAGCTTCGCGCCGAAGGCGCGCAGCACCACGCGGCGTTCCTGGCTCATCGTCTCGGGCATGGTGAGGATGCACTTGTAGCCCTTGACGGCTGCGACGAAGGCGAGCGCGATGCCGGTGTTGCCGCTGGTCGGCTCGACGATCACGGTCTTGCCGGGCTGGATCAGGCCGTCGCGCTCGGCCGCCAGGATCATCGCGAGGCCGATGCGGTCCTTCACGCTGCCGCTCGGGTTCTTCGACTCGAGCTTCACCGCGATCTTGGCCGGCAGATCCGCATCCAGCCGCCGCAGCCGCACCAGCGGCGTGTTGCCGAGCGTCGCCAGGATGGTGGAGAGCATCATATGGCGTAGTCCTCGAGGAACAGCTTGGCCTCGCCGAGGTCGACGTAGACACGGTCGCCGACGGCGACGGCCAGCGCCTTCAGCTCGGCGGCACCCATCTGCACGGTGACTCCATCGCCGCCGTCGAGCTGCAGGTCGACCCGCACCTGGCCACCGATGCGCGCGATCCCTCCGACCACGGCGAGGGCGATCGCTCCGCCCTCGGCTTGCCGCTGCACGCGGACGTCGCCCGGACGCACGACGGCGCGCACCGATCCACCGTCGATCGCGTGCGACATCTCGCCGAGATCGACGGCGGCGACGCGCGCCCGGCCCGCGACGACGCTGCCGCGCAACACGTTCGTGCCGCCCAGGAACTCCGCGACGAACGCGTTCGCCGGGTGATCGTAGAGATCGTGCGGCGATCCGGCCTGTGCGACGCGTCCATCGTGCAACAGCACGATGTGCTCGCTGAGCTCGAATGCCTCCTCTTGATCGTGCGTGACCAGGATCGTGGTCAGCTTCGTATGCCGGTGCAGCTCGCGCAACCACACCCGCAGCTCGGCGCGGACCCGGGCATCGAGCGCGCCGAACGGCTCGTCGAGCAGCAGCACGCGCGGCTCGGTCGCCAGGGCGCGGGCGAGCGCGATGCGCTGGCGCTGCCCACCGGACAGCTGACCGGGGTAGCGCGCATGCAGGTCCGCCAGCTGCACGAGCTCGAGCAGCTCGCGGACCCGCGATGCGATGCGCTCCTTGGGATCCTTGCGCAGCCGCAGGCCGAACGCGACGTTCTCGAAGACCGTCATGTGGCCGAACAGTGCGTAGCTCTGGAACACGAATCCGACGCGGCGCTTCTGCACCGGCACGCGCGTGACGTCGTCGCCGTGGATCTCGACGCGGCCGTCGTCGGGCCGCTCGAGGCCCGCGATCATCCGGAGGATCGTCGACTTCCCGGAGCCCGACGGGCCGAGCAGCGTCGTGATGCAGTGATCGGGCGCGGTGAACGACACGCGGTCGACGGCGGGCATGGCCGCGTTGGGAAAGGTCTTCGCGACGTCGCGGACGCAGACGCTCACGATCGCACCGCCTTGGTCGGCCGGGCCAGCCACTGCAGCGCTCGCTTGGCCGCGATCGTCACGAGCGCGAGCATCGCGAGCAGCGTCGCGACGGAGAACGCGGCCACGAACTCGTACTCGTTGTACAGGATGTCGATGTGCAGGGGCAACGTGCTCGTCTCGCCGCGGACGTTGCCGGACACGACGGTGACCGCCCCGAACTCGCCCATCGCGCGCGCATTGCAGAGCACGATGCCGTAGAGCACGCCCCAGCGCACCTTCGGCAGCGTGATCCGCCACAGGATCGTCCAAAGTCCCGCGCCGAGCGTGAGCGCGGCCTCCTCCTCGTGGGCGCCCTGCGCCTCCATCACCGCGAGCACCTCGCGGGCGACCATCGGCAGGGTCACGAACGTGGTCGCGAGCACGATGCCCGGTACCGCGAAGATGATGCGGATGTCGTGCGCCGCCAGCGACGGGCCGAGCCAGCCCTGGGCGCCGAAGAGCAGCACGAACACCAGGCCGGCGATGACCGGGGACACCGAGAACGGCAGATCGACGAGCGTGACGAGCAGGCTGCGGCCACGGAAGTCGTAGCGCGCGAGCAGCCAGGCGGCAGCCAGGCCGAACCCGACGTTCAGCGGAACGACGATCGCGGCGGTGAGCAGGGTGAGCTTGGCGGCGGCGATGGTCTCGGGCTGCTGCAGCGCGGTCGCGAAGGCCCCCAGGCCCTTGCTGGCGGCGCCGTGCACCACGACGACCAGTGGCAGCACGAGCACGAGCACGAGCAGTGCGATCGCGCCACCGACGACGAGCCAGTCGCCGAGGCCGGACGGTCGCCTTGCGCGGGCGCGTCCCGTACCGCTCATCGTGCGGACCTCCGTGACCAGCGCTGCACGACATTGATGCCGAAGAGCAGCGCGAACGCCAGCACGAGCATGATCACCGCGAGCGCGGTCGCGCCGGCGTAGTCGTACTGCTCGAGCTTCGTGACGATGAGCAGCGGGACGATCTCGGTCTTGCCCTGGCGGTTGCCGGAGATGAAGACAACCGACCCGTACTCGCCCAGTGCGCGGGCGAACGCGAGGGCGCAGCCCGTCAGCAGCGCCGGCGCGAGGGCAGGGAGGATCACGCGCACGAAGATCGTCCACTGGCCGGCACCGAGAACGGCTGCCGCCTCTTCGAGCTCCGGATCGAGATCCTCGAGCACCGGCTGCACCGTGCGCACGACGAACGGCAGGCCCACGAATACGAGCGCGATCAGGATGCCGATGCGCGTGAACGCGACCTGGATCCCGAGCTCGGCCAGCGGCTTGCCGAGCCACTCGTTCGGGCCGTACAGCGCGGTCAGGGCGATGCCGGCCACGGCGGTCGGCAAGGCGAACGGCAGGTCGACGAGCGCATCGAACAGCGCGCGTCCGAAGAATCGGTAGCGCACGAGCACCCACGCGACGATCAAGCCGATCAGACCGGCGATGCCGGCGGCCAGCAGCGCGGAGCTGAAGCTGAGGGAGATCGCTGCGAACGCGCGCGGCTGCAGGGCGAGGCGCAGGATCTCGACCGGACCGAGCGACGCGGCGCGCAGCACCAGAGCTGCCATCGGGATGAGAACGACGAGCCCGAGCCAGCCGAGCGTCCACCCGAGCGAGAGACCGAATCCCGGCAGCGCGCCCCGTCGGCGGACGCGGGCCGGCCGCATCCGCCGTGCGTTGGGTTCGTGCTGCCCTTGCACCGGCGTCCTCGCGTGCGGTTCAGCCAGCAGGCTGGATGCGGTCGAACATGCCGCCCTCGTCGAAGTGGACGCGCTGGGCCTCGGCCCATCCGCCGAAGACGTCGTCGACGGTGAACATCTTCAGGTCCGGGAATCCGCCCGGGTGCTCGGCGAGCGCCGCGGGGTCCCGCGGACGATAGTGATGCTTCGCCACGAGTGCCTGACCCTCGGGCGTGTAGAGGAACTCGAGGTAGGCCTGCGCGATCGCACGCGTGCCGCGAGCGTCGACGACCTTGTCGACGACGGCGACGGGCGGCTCTGCCAGGATGCTGATCGACGGTACGACGATCTCGAACGCGTCGTTGCCGAGCTCGCGCACGGCCATCACTGCCTCGTTCTCCCAGGCGACCAGCACGTCGCCGATGCCCCGCTCACAGAAGGTCGTCGTCGCCGCGCGTGCACCCGAGTCGAGCACCTCGACGCGGGCGAACATCGAGCGCACGAACTCCTCCGCGCGTGCCGGGGTCCCGCCGGGCTGGCGCATCGCCCAGCCCCAGGCGGCGAGGTAATTCCAGCGCGCGCCGCCGGACGTCTTCGGGTTCGGTGTCACGACAGACACGTCGTCGCGCGCGAGGTCGGCCCAGTCGTGGATGCCCTTGGGATTGCCCTTGCGGACGAGGAACACGATCGTCGAAGTGTAGGGCGCGCTGTTGTTCGGCAGCTTGCTCTGCCAGTCCTCGGGAACGAGTGCCGCGTGCCGATGCAATGCGTCGATGTCGTGGGCGAGCGCGAGCGTGACGACGTCGGCCTGCAGCCCGTCGATCACCGCGCGTGCCTGCTTGCCCGAGCCACCGTGGGACTGCCGGATCTCGAGTGCCTGCCCGGTCTGCGTCTTCCACTGGGCGACGAACTGCCCGTTCACGTCGTCGTAGAGCTCGCGCGTCGGGTCGTACGAGGCGTTGAGGAGGGAGAGAGCTCCGTCGCCACGACCGCAGCCTCCGAGCATCATGAAAAATACTACGATGCGCCGTAAAATATCCCCTCGAACGGCGCGCCGCATGGAAAGCCAGGCGTAGCAAGCTTCAGTTCCTGCCGCAAGCCGGTCGGAAAATCAACCATTCTGGACCGTAGAATCGGTCCGTCCCTCAGCCCGCCGGAGCTGCGCAGGCGGGGGCCTGCGCCAGGGCGGTCCCGTGGCCGACGGATCGCGTCACGATCCCCCCGCCGTCCTGCAGGATGGCGAGGTGCATCGCGTCCTCCGTCGCGAACACGCGGACCACAGGCGTCTTGGCGATGACGAACGTGCCCACGCGGACGGCACCGTCGACGGTCTTCGCGATCGCGTCCTCGGCCGCGTCCCATCCGGGGCTCGTGTCGTTGCAGCGCGCGCCAACCCATCCGAGCTGGATCGGAATGCGTTCCGCGATGACGCCGAGCGGCGCGTACGGACCGCCCCCGCATCCCTGCAGCTCGTGTCGCGGCTCGAGCTCGCGACCGAAGTCGTCGACCACACGCACGAGCGTGGTGCCGGCCATCGCCACGCACGTCCGCGACGTTCCGACGAGCAGCACGTGCGAGGGGCCTTGCAGGTCCAGCGAATCCGCTTCGGAGGGATCGAGCGCACCGATCTCGTCGGCCCGAACGACGTGGACCCCGAAAGCAGCCTTCTTGATCGCGAGCACCCGCCGTCCCGACGCACCGTCCTCGCTCGCGAGCAGGGGAAGGTCGACGACGACCGGCAGACCATCTTCCTGCGCGGGTGCGTCGACACGCACCCACGTCGCGTCGCGGAGCACGTCGGCGAGCGGGGGTCCGGGCGTGGGATCGCCGGCGAGCGG
>Ga0209705_10001679_pt1 | contig 11731 bp, 11 predicted proteins | sample PPLLaktember2015_5_FD_187262 | JGI IMG/M metagenome (GOLD analysis project Ga0209705, IMG submission 187262) | Freshwater sediment microbial communities from Prairie Pothole Lake near Jamestown, North Dakota, USA - PPLs Lake P8 Core (1) Depth... | ecosystem: Environmental > Aquatic > Freshwater... | reverse complement strand
CCACCCGCAGCCGATTACCCAGGAAGACGTAATCGGGATCGCCGCCGGTGGGCGGCGGCTCGAAGAAGCGCCACGACTCGACACGAGTCAGATTCGCGATCGACGCCTGCCACGTGGGCGCCGGCGCAGCGGCCGGCGCCGGCGTCTGTCCGGCTTCCACGATACCGGCCGCCAGGCTCACGCCAACCAGCGCCACCAGGGCGGCCCGCGCGAGGCCGAAGCCCGGCGTGGCCGCCGGGGCGGTCACGGCTTCCTCGGGTGCACGTGATGGCTGGTCGTCGGGGAACCGGGGCCCACCAGCACGGTGCCCATCAACCCACCCTCGGCGTGGTCGAGGATGTGGCAGTGGAACATCCACTCGCCCGGCCGCTCGTCGAAGTGCACCAGGAAGCGCATCGTCGTCTTCATGGGGATGTTGAGCGTGTCCTTCCAGGCCAGCGGCTTCACCGGCTGATCCTTCTCGTCCAGCTGCATGAAGAAATAGCCGTGCAGGTGGAAGGGATGATCCCAGTCGGTGTCGTTGTTGATCACCCAGATCTGCTTTTCGCCCAGCGACGCGAGGAACGGCTTCGCCTCCCAATAGGGCACGCCGTTCACGCGGAACTCGGAAACGCCGTCCTTGCCCTGGGGCGGCAGCGTGAGGACCACGGGCACGTGCGTGGCGCCCTCGGCGCTCGTGGGTGTGATGGTCCTCCGGACGGTCGGCAGGGGGACCTTCTTCACGGGCGGTTCGTTGCTGAACTCGATCGTGAGGATCTCCTCGACGTCGCGGTATTGCACGCTGCCATAGCCGCGGTTGTAGAGCATCGCGCGCAACACCAGCTTGCTGCCGGGCGCGCCGGTCGGGGCGACGAGCACGTCCAGGCGCTCACCCGTCGTCACGAGCACGGTGCCGCTCGTGACCGACTCCTCCTGGATCCCGCCGTCCCCACCAATCGTGGTGAAGGGCTGCCCGTCCATGTCGAGCAGGAAGAAGCGGCTCTTGGCCGCGTTCACGATGCGCCAGCGCTGGGGCGCGCCCGCGCGCGCCTTCAACGTGGGGTGCGTGCGGCCGTTCACCAGCACGTAGGCGCCTTCGCGCCCGAACACCATGCCGGCGGGCCCTCCGCTGTCGGCGGGCTCGAGCTCGCCCCGCTTGTCGAATCCGATGTCGCTCAGCACCAGCGTCAACTGGTCGGTCACGCCCACGCCGTCCGCAGGATCTTCGACGAGGAGCGCGCCGTAGAGCCCGAAGCCCACCTGCGCGGCCGACATCACGTGCGGGTGATACCAGTAGAGCGAGGCGTCAGGCGTGGTGAAGTCGTAGGTGAAGGTCTCGCCCTTCTTCACCGGCGGCTGGGAGATGCCGGGCACGCCGTCCATCTCGATCGGGACGCGGACGCCGTGCCAGTGGATGGTGGTCTCCTCGTCCAGGTTGTTGGTGAAGTGCACGATCAGCCGGTCGCCCACCTTGGTGCGGATGAGCGGCCCGGGCAGCCCGCCGTCGTAGGTCCAGGCCTTCACGACCTTGCCCGGCGCGACCTCGACTTCCGCGAGGCGCGCCTCAAGGTCGATCTCGACGATGTTCGGATCCGGGTTCTTGTCGACGGCTTCCCGGAGCTTGATGGTCTCGTCCCATCCGGCCGGCGCCAGCGACGGGCCGGGTTGCGCGAGGGCCGCGGCTGCCGGACACAGCAGGACGCCCGCGGCGAACCCGGCGAGCGTGAAGGAGCGGAGAGTCGTCAGCATGACATCAGCAACGTGCGGGCGCATCACGCGGCCAGCGCCCGGCGGAAGAGAACGTTGTTCTCGAGATGAATGTGCTCCATCAGCTCCTGTTCGAGTTGCTGCAGCCCCAGGTACAGTGCCCGCCACGTGGTGCACGCCTCGGCGGGCGGCGTGAGGTCGTCGGTCAGGGAGCGCAGCGCGAGCAGGTGCTCGCGGTGATGCTCGTGCTCGATCTCCATCACGTGCACGGGCGCCGCGGCCTCGGTCCCCAGCCCCGACATGATCAGGGGGAAGAGGATCTCCTCCTCCTTGCGCAGGTGATCGAGCAGCGACTCGTGCATGGCCTCGAGCGCCGCGGCCAGGCCCCGCGGGCAGGCGGCCCTGTCCCTATGCCGCACCTCCACCTTCCGGGCCATGGCCACCAGTTCGGGCAGCGCGACCCGCAGCCGGTGGTGATAGGTCGTGAGGATGTGACTGACGAGGCTGGGGAGCGGGGCCTCGTCCCACCGGGGACGAGGCGCCACCAGCGGATCCTCCGCCTCGATGGCGGCGAGGATGGCATCTGGGTCGAGGTCCCGCTCGCGGCAGACGTCGGCCAGGTTGCGGCGTCCCCCACAGCAGAAGTCCAACCGGTTGCGGAAAAAGACGCGGGCGGCACCCGGATGGGTGACGGCCAGTTCGGCGAGGGTGGTGGTGGCGTTCATGATGGTCCCCTCGTGGTCGGAAGCAGCTTCGGTACCCAACCTGCGGGCCTTGCCTATCAACGACTTACGGGGGATGTTATGATTCACTCAACATACTGATGTTATCAGAACAGTAACAATGTTGACGAATCCGCAACAGTCGTCCACCTCCCTGGAAGTGCTCCTCGATATCGCACGCGACCTGACGGCTTCGCTGGCGGCGACGGATCGCTATGTCCGGCTCATCGCGGCGGTGCGGCGCCTCATTCCCTGCGACGCCGCGTGCCTGATGCGGCTCGACGGACAGGATCTGGTGCCGATGGCAGGGTATGGGCTGACCACGGCCGCCCTCTCGCAGCGCTATCCGCGCCGCGATCATCCGCGGCTGGATGTCATCCTCGGCTCGCGCGAGCCTGTGCGTTTCCCCCCGGACAGCGCGCTGCCCGATCCCTTCGACGGGGTGATTGAGGCGGCGCCCGGGCCGATGCACAAGGTGCACGCGTGCATGGGCGTGGCCCTCACCGAGGGCGGCGATGTCGTGGGCGCGCTCACCGCCGACGCGCTCGAGGCACACCAGTTCGACGCGATCGATCCGCGCGTGGTGGCGACGCTGGGCGCGCTGGCGGGCGCGGCGCTGCGCACCTCAGCCCTCATCGAGGCCCTCGAGCAACGGGCCGACCACCGGAGCCGGGTGGCGCGCGAGCTGCTGCGGAGCGCCGCGCAGTCGAGCGGCGGTGCGTTGCTCGGGTCGAGCGCCGCGGTGGCGAAGCTGCGCCGGGAGATTGCGCTGGTGGCGGCCTCCGATCTCGCCGTGCTCATCACCGGCGAGACGGGCGTGGGCAAGGAGCTCGTGGCCCACCACGTGCACGCCGCGTCCGCGCGACGGGACGAGGCGCTCATCCACGTCAACTGCGCGGCGCTGCCGCTGTCGATTGCGGAGAGCGAGCTCTTCGGCCACGTGGCCGGGGCGTTCACCGGCGCCACGCGCGACCGCGCGGGCAAGTTCGAAGTGGCCGACGGCGGCACGTTGTTCCTGGACGAGATCGGCGAGCTCTCGCTGGAGATCCAGCCGAAGTTGTTGCGCGTGCTGCAGCACGGCGAGATCCAGCGGGTCGGGAGCGACCGATCGCACCGCGTCAACGTGCGGGTCATCGCCGCCACCAACCGCGATCTCGAGCGCGAAGTGGCCGCGGGCCGCTTCCGCGCGGATCTGTACCACCGCCTGGCCGCGTTCCCGTTGCCCGTGCCGCCGCTGCGCGATCGGCGCGAGGACACGCCCGTGCTGGCCGCGCATTTCGCCGACGCCGCCGCCCGTCGGCTGGGACTGGCGGGTGTCCGCTTCACGGACGAGGCACGCCTGCACCTGCTGTTGAACGACTGGCCGGGCAACGTGCGCGAGCTCGAGAACGTCATCGGGCGCGGCGTGCTCCGCGCCTCGTTCGGTCGAGACCGCACGCGGGTCATCGAGCTCGGCGCCGCCCACCTGGACATCCGCCCGCGCACGCCGGACACGCCGGGGGCCGCCGGCCCGGCTGCCGAGCGGGGCGCTCGGGCCGAGGCGACCGACGACGGCCCGCTGGGAGATCGGCTCGAGCGTTTCGAGCGTGAGGTGATACTCGGTGCTGTTCAGCGCAACGGCGGGAACTGGGCGGCAGCCGCGCGCGACTTGGGGCTGCATCGGAGCAACCTGCACCACCGGGCGCGGCGTTTAAGACTTAAAAGTTGATAGAGAGACAAAATAGAACTTGAACGTTCTTTAAAATTAGGCGTATGCTGTTTGGCGCCATGGATGCCCCCTCCATCACTCCCAAGATCGCTGCGATCGTTGGCGTCAAGGACGAGGTCGAGATCATCGGCGCGTCCCTGACACATCTGCGACAAATCGGCGTCGATCACATCATCGTCTCGGACGCCGGCTCCACCGATGGCACGCTCGACGTGCTCGAGGCCGAGCAGCGCGCCAGTCACGTGACGGTGACCCACGTCGATCCGGACGAGGTCGTGGACTACGACACCGAATCGGCCCGCGCCGTCGCGCTGGCACGCGCGTCCGGCGCCGACTGGGTCCTGTTCATGGACGCGGACGAGTTCTTCATTCCCGCCACGGGATCGCTGAAGGACTGTCGCCATCTGCACGATGCCGACATCATCGTCGCGGATCGCTTCAACGTGGTGGTCACGCCTCGACACCTCCTGATGCCGGCCACGCTCGCGCCGCGCCACTATGGCAGCCTCAGCCTCTTCACGCGGCACGTCGCGGACTTCCGCAGGTATCTCGAGACCCATCCACACGCGCCATTCGTCACCGTGCGGCCCGGGCCGAAGGTGATGGCCCGCGCATCGGTCGCCACCGCCGTCGCTCCCGGAGGCCACGATGTGGGCGCAGGCGATGCGGCGGTCCGGCGCGTGGCGGCCACCGACCTGATCGTCGCGCACGTGCCGTTCTCGACGAAGGACCGGTTCGAGCGGAAGGTCGCCAACATCCGGAACGAGGTGGCCGTGCACCCGGCGTATTTCGCGGGCGGGTACGCGTGGCATTGGCGGCGCTGGGCCGAGATGACCTCGCCCGGCGCCATCGACGCCGAGTTCGCACTGCAGGTGTCCGACGATCGCGCGCTCGAGGGATGGCGACGCGAAGGCATCGTCCGGTCGGCCGAAGAGTTGCTGGCCGAGCGGGCGCCCATGACCGACGCCGTGCAGGAGCCGTCGTTCGGCGGCCGGTTGTGGGCGGACGTTCACGCATGGTCTCAGCGCCTGTGGCACCCCCGCTTCAGGCCGGTGGACGCGCTGGGCCACTAGGCGACGGCGGTCCCGAAGAGCGCGCCGACCGCGGCGGTGGCGGCCATCGCCAGCGCGCCCCAGAACGCCACGCGGCCCGCGCCCACCCAGGGCGAGGCGCCGCCCACGCCGGCGGCCAGCGCGCCGAGCGCGGCGAGGAACAGCAGCGAGGTGACCGACACCACGGCCACCATCGTCGCTGGCGGGGTCACCACCACCATCGCGATGGGCAAGGCCGCCCCCACGGCAAAGGTGGCGGCCGAGGCGAGCGCGGCCTGCAGCGGGCGAGCGGCCAGCTCCGCGGTGATACCCAGCTCGTCGCGCCCGTGAGCGCCGAGGGCATCGTGGGCCATCAGCTGTTGCGCCACCTGCCGCGCGAGGCCGGCGTCGAGGCCGCGCCGCTGGTAGATGCCGGTGAGCTCGTCCTCTTCGGCGGCCTCATCGGTCGCCAGCTCGGTCCGCTCGCGCGCAAGGTCGGCGCCCTCGGTGTCGGCCTGCGAGCTCACCGACACGTATTCTCCCGCGGCCATCGACAGGGCTCCGGCCACGAGACCCGCCACGCCGGCCACCAGCACCTCGCTTCGCGCCGCGCTCGCCGCAGCCACGCCCACCACCAGGCTGGCGGTCGAGACGATGCCGTCGTTGGCGCCGAGGACGGCGGCGCGCAGCCATCCGATGCGTTCGGTCCGGTGTCGTTCGGCGTGAGGCATGTGAGGGCGCCCGCCCGGGCGTCAACATGATGCCATGCGCCGGGACGAACCAGATGTGGCAACATGCCCGCATGACGAGACGACACGTACTCAAGGGGGCGGTCGCGGGTGTGGGCGCGACGGTGGTGGCGCCGGGCGAGGCGCGGGCGTCGGACGCCGCGGTGCTGAAGATGCTGGACGACTTCGCCGCGGCCTGGAACCGTCACGACGTGGATGGACTGATGGCCTGCATGGCGCCCGACTGCGTGTTCGAAGCCTCCGCCGGGCCCGAGGTGGCCGGCGCCCGGCACGTGGGGCGGGACGCGGTGCGCCGCGCCTACGCCGCCGTCTTCGAGGCCTACGCCGACGCGCGCTGGAACAACCCGCGCCACTTCGTTGCCGGAGACCGTGCCGTGTCGGAGTGGACCTTCACGGGCACCACGAAGGGCGGCGCGAAGGTCGAGGTGAACGGGTGCGACGTCTTCACGCTGAAGGACGGCAAGATCGCGCTCAAGAACTCCTACAGGAAGCAGCGGGGCTGAGGGCGATCACGGCCGAATCAGTCGCCGATAGAAGCCGCTGGTCCTCACCGTGACGGTGACCGGGTTGTCGTTCAGGTTCTGCCAGAACCAGCCGTGGTTGCCGGCGGCCGGCGCCTCGAAGGCGCCGTGTCCGCTGCTCTGTCCCTCGTCTTTCCAGTAGCTGCGCGACGCGCCCTCGGGCGCGCCCACCACCTCGCCGTGCATGTCGACGTCCACGCCGCCGCCCTCGGCGATCCACGAGAAGACCATGCGATCCCCGGCGTCCATCACCGCCTTGATCTCGGCGCCCTCGCCCGACTCGAGCGTCAGCGACATCTCGTCCGATCGGAAGGGCACGGCGCTCTTCATCAGCGAACCCGACGCGTCCGAGGCGGTGCTGGCGGGGAGTTCCTCGGCGGACTCGACGGAGGCTGGGCGGTAGAGCCCGAGCGCGCGGCCCAGCCCCGTGGGATCCAGCCCGTATTCGGCGGGCAGCACGGCGACGACCAGGACAACGGCCGCCGCGAGCACGGCCAGCAGCGTGGCGCCCGCGAGGCGGCGCGACGAAGGTGGAGGGAACGACGGGCTGGAGTCGAGGGGCGCGGGCATGTCGGCCTCCATCATGCCCCACGCGCCAGCGGATCAGCGAACCGGGTCGCCCGCCCGCGTGCCGCCGCCGGCGCGGCGGTCCACGTCGCGCTGTGCCGCGGCGCCTGGCGCGCGGGGGCCATTATGGAAAGTCACTGGCGTGCGGCTCGATTCGTCGACGAGCAGCTGGAACACGTCCGGGCGCGCGTAGTGGCCGACGGCGTCGAAGTCCATCCGCGCGCGGGCGATGTCGTAGGGATCAATGGCGGCGGTGAGGATGGTCTCGCCGCTGAAGTCGGGCCCGGCCAGCACCTCGCCCAGCGGGCCGATGATGCAGCTGCCGCCGCGCGAGATGACCGTCTGCGGGTCGTCGCCAAATGCCGTGGGGTAGTCGGCGGGATAGTCTTTCCGTCGTGCGAACTGGTTGGCCGACAGGACGAAGCAGCGTCCTTCCTGCGCGATATGCCGCATGCTCGGCAGCCACGTCGCGCGCGAGTCGGCCGTGGGGGCGCAATAGATCTCGATGCCCTTCGCGTACATCGCCGCGCGCAGCAGCGGCATGTAGTTCTCCCAGCAGATCACGGCGCCGACGCGGCCCAGCTCGGTGTCCACCACGGTGAGCGTCGAGCCATCGCCGAATCCCCACACCAGGCGCTCGCTGGCCGTGGGCATGAGCTTGCGGTGCTTGCCCAGGCAGCGGCCGTCGGATCCCAGGAAGAGCACCGTGCAGTAGAGTGTGCCGCCGCTCCGCTCGATCACGCCGACCACCAGGTGCGTGCGGTTCGCGCGCGCGAGCCCCGCCATCCGATCGACATGCGGGCCCGGCACGTCGATGGCGCTTTCCCAGTGCCGCCGGAACTGCTCGCGCCCCTCGGCGCTGCGCGATCCGACGACCGCGCCGAAGTCGAGGCCGCGTGGGTAGGCCGACACGAAGGCTTCGGGGAAGAGCGTGAGGCTGGCGCCGCGCCGGCTGGCGTCGGCGGTGAGATCGCCCAGCTTCTGGAGCGTACGCTCCACATCGAATCCGGCGGGGGCCGCCTGCACCACGGCCACCGTGTACGGACCTTTCACTGGCGGAGATGCGCTCAAGGGGGGGCACGCCTCCTCGCGTGCGAGCGTTCTTCGCTGCAAAGGATATACCGCTGCGCGGTTGGTGCGATGGGCTATCGTTCGGGGAGTCGTCATGTCCCGTCCGCGTGCCCTCCTGATTGCGTGGTGCCTTGCCTCCGGCGCGTGCCGGTCCGCGCCTCCTCCTCCCGCGGCGCACGTCGCGGTTCCGCAGCAGATCGGGACCTGGCAGGGCACGGGCGATCGCACCATCGGCTTCGACAGCCAGTCCGGCCGCTTCCGAATCCAGTGGGAAACACGCCCCGAATCGGGCGTCTCGGGTGGCACCTTCCGCCTGACGGTGCACAGCGGCGTGAGCGGGCGGCCGCTGCAGGAAGTGGTGAATCACGACGGCGCCGGGTACGGCAGCCTCAACTTCGAAGACGACCCGCGCCTCTATCAGCTGCTGGTCGAATCGGGCGGCGTGCACTGGTCGGTGACGGTCGACGAGTTGGTGCTGGCGGCACCGCCGTCCGGGCGCTGAGTCTGCGGTCGAGCGGACTTTACTCCTCGCTGCGGCTGACCCGAAGTTCGTGTACCCTTTTCCGGGTCCTTCCCGGAGAACCGAACGATGATGCTTCGCGCGCTGTCCACCCTCATTGGCGTCAGCCTGCTGGCCGCCACCACCGTCTCCGCCCAGCGGCCCGCCGACGCGCCGCCGACGGCGCCGTCGGGCACGCCTCCCGACTCGGTGATGATCGAAGAGCTCACCTGGGCCGAGGTGCGTGATCTCGTCCAGGCCGGGTGGACCAGCGTGATCGTCGGTACGGCGGGCACCGAGCAGAAGGGCCCCCACATGGTGGACGGCGAGCACAAGTTCGTGATGACCTACACCGCCGACAAGATCGCGCGCGCGCTGGGACGCACGCTGGTGGCGCCCATCGTCACCTACGTGCCCGAGGGCAGCTGGGATCCGCCGACCGGCCACATGGGCAAGCCCGGCACCATCACGCTGCCCGAGGATCGCTTCGTCGAGCTGCTCGTGCACGCGGGCCGCAGCCTCAAGGCCGGCGGGTTCACCAACATCCTGTTCCTGGGCGAGTCCGGCGGCAACCGCACCGGCATGCGCCTTGCCGCCGAGAAGCTGAACGCGCTGTGGCAGGGCGCTGGCGCGAAGGCGTACTGGGTGGACGACTACTACACCAAAGCGCACCGCGAACAGGAAGTCCTCGCGGCGAAGTTCCTGGGTGTGCCGGAGAACCAGGTCGGCAACCACGCCAACATCCTCGACACCTCGGAGCTGCTGTTCGTGGCGCCGCAGCACGTCCGCACCGATCGGCTCGTCGGCAACGACTACGAGAACAACGGCGTCAGCGGCGTGAACCAGTCGAAGTCGTCGCCCGACGTGGGACGCCAGCTGCTGCAGATCAAGATCGACAACGCGCTCGCGCAGATCAAGCGCATGGTGAGCGGCGCCGAGCCGCCCGTGCCTCCCGCGCCGCCGCAGGGCGGCGGACGCGGCGGCGCGCGCCCGGCTCCGCCTGCCGGTCCCGCGCGCCCGACGATGGAAACGGCGCCGGCCGGCCGGACGCCGACGCGCGCGCCCGATACCGTGTTCATCGACGAGCTCACCTGGGAGGAAACGCGCGACGCGCTGAAGGCGGGGAAGACCACCGCGATCGTCCCGACTGGCGGCACCGAGAAGAACGGGTACCACATGGTGCTCGGCAAGCACAATTACGTGGTGGCGCACGCCGCCGACCTGATGGCGCGCCGCCTCGGGAACGCGCTCGTCGCGCCGGTGATTCAGTACGTGCCCGAGGGCGATCCCGATCGGCAGGACCCGGGCGAAATCTCGCTGCCCTCGCCGGCGTACGACCAGCTGCTCGACGCTGTCGCGCGCAGCCTGAAGGCGCATGGCTTCACCGACATCCTGTTCATCGGCGACAGCGGCGGCAACCAGGCGGGCATGACCGCGGTGGCCAACGCCCTCAACGAGGAATGGAAGGCCGCGGGCATGAAGGTCTACGCGCTCACCGATTACTACGCCGTTGGTCGCGACCACTACCGCGCCTGGATGCTCGCCGCCTTCGGCTACGACGACACCATGGTCGGGAGCCACGCGGGCATCAGCGACACGTCGCAGATGCTGCACGTCCATCCGGCGGGGATTCGGAAGGACCGCATCATGCCGTGGGGCGGTCCGCAGGACTCGGGCGTGACCGGGGACCCGACGCGCTCGAGCGCCGAGATCGGACGGATGGGGATTGAGTTCAAGGTCAACGCGGGATTGGCACAGTACCGGTTGATCAAGAACCCGCCGCAACCCCGGCGCGGCGGCCGGCCGCCCGCAGGCCTGCGGTAGGAGCGCTCGCGTGGGCCTGCCGGTGGGCGCGCCTCCGGCGCGTGGCAGTCCCACCGCGAGGCCCACGGCCCGGGGGGGCCGCCCACCACTGGCCTGCGGCGCGCAGCGCCGCCTCCTCCTGCGATATCCTTGAGGTTCAGATGTCCACGACGATGACCCGCCTGATCGCGCTGGGGCTGGTGGCGTGTGCCGCCGCCGCGTGCCGCAGCGCCAACGTCTCTGGAGGCCCCGGCCTCATCCAACCGGGAGCGCCCGGACAGGAGGGGCGAACGGTCAGCGTCGCCGACTCCACCGATCTCTCGAAGGTGCAGTTCACGCCGGCCGACGTCACGTTCATGCAGGGTATGATCGGCCACCACCAGCAGGCCATCGAGATGGCTGCGCTGCTGCCCTCGCGGACCAGCCGCGAGGACATGAAGCTGCTGGCCAAGCGCATCGAGGTCTCGCAGATCGACGAGATCCAGATGATGCAGGACTGGCTGAGGGCCCGCGGGCAGGCGCTGCCCGATCCACACGCGCATCACCAGCACGGCGCCACGCTGATGCCGGGGATGCTCACCCAGGACGAGATGGCGCGGCTGGAGGCCGCGAAGGGCGTGGCGTTCGACCGCCTGTTCCTGGAAGGCATGATCAAGCACCACGGCGGTGCGTTGACGATGGTGCGGGAGTTGTTCGCGACGGCTGGCGCGGGCCAGGACGGCGACATCTTCGCGTTTGCCTCCGACGTGGAGGCGGACCAGCAGATGGAAATGGACCGGATGGGAGCACTGCTCCGGGAGCTGCAGAGATGACTGGTGTGATGAGACGGGTGGGAGCGGTCGCCGCCATCGTGGGCGGTGTCGTGCTGGTGGGGGTGGCGCAGCAGCGCCCGGCGGATCCGAACGATCCGCGGGTGGGGCTGAAGCCGGGCCTCTTCGACGCCGGTGTGGCCGCCCGCAACATGGAGTTGACGGCCACGCTGCCGCGGCCCCAGGGCTTCTTCGATCCGAAGCAGCCAGCCGGGGACCCGACGCCGGCCGAGCGCCCCCCGCAGCAACCCGCCGCCGAGGGCGCGGCAGGCGCCCCTGCGACACCGGCAGCGCCCGCGGCGCCCGCAGCCCCCGCGACGCCGGCAGCGCCCGCGGCCGGACAGGCCGCCGGCGTGCCGTCCGGCCCGCCGCCTCGAGGTGGTCTCGACTTCGCCAACTCGGACATGGCCTTCGCCGGTACCCACATGTGGGTCGGCAACTTCCACGGTTTCAATACCTACGACATCGAGAACCCGCGCCGGCCCAGGCTCCTCGCGTCGATCGTCTGCCCCGGCGGGCAGGGCGACGTCTCGGTCTACGGGAACCTGCTGTTCATGTCGGTGGA